>VYLK01000252.1_pt1 | contig 35407 bp, 33 predicted proteins | sample 5114321 | NCBI WGS metagenome assembly VYLK01 (sample SAMN12291792, study PRJNA351875) | freshwater metagenome | isolation source: freshwater lake | place: USA: Michigan, MSU2 Lake | collected 2011-08-16
GATTATTGAAGGGTGTTTGCAAAAAGATAGAAAACAAAGATGGACAGCACAACAGGTTTTAAATGCCTTACAACCTGTGGGATGGAATTCTCCCCCGTCACCTCCACCAGCACCAGCAGCAGTCAAAAAGCCTGTTTCACCTACTCCATTTACCGAAAAAATATCCAAGGCAGTAACACTAGAGATGGTGAGCTTACCAGCAGGTCAATTTCTCATGGGATCTCCTGACAGTGATCCCGATGCTAAAAGCTATGAAAAGCCTCAACACCAAGTTAAAGTCAACAGTTTTGCCATTGGTAAATATCCAGTCACTCAGGCACAATATCAAGCGGTAATGGGAACAAATCCCTCTGAGTTTAAAAACAATCCGCAAAATCCGGTAGAACAGGTTAGTTGGAATGATGCTCAAGCTTTTTGTCGGAAATTGAGTCAAATAACCGGGAAAACCTATCGCCTACCGACGGAAGCGGAATGGGAATATGCTTGTCGTGCGGGGACTACTACTCGCTATTATTTTGGTGATGATGCTAATCAGTTAGGAGATTACGCTTGGTATGACGGAAATTCTCAGAAGACAACTCATCCTGTTGGTGATAAAAAGCCCAATGCTTGGGGACTCTATGACATGAGTGGCAATGTTTTTGAGTGGTGCGAAGACAATTGGCACGATAACTATATCGGAGCGCCAAGGGATGCCAGTGCTTGGCTGATAAAGGATAATCATTCTCAAATATTGCGGGGCGGTTCTTGGTACCTCAGTCCGGATAGCTGCCGTTCCGCTTCCCGCCTCACCGACAGCCGCCGCGTCGACGACAACTACTTCGGTTTTCGGGTGGTGTGCGGTGCTGGAAGGACTCTGTAACCCTTATTTTCTTTTTACCCTTTTTACCCTTGTTTCAAGGCTCTGCCTTGAAACACAATATTTAAGGCTCTGCCTTAAAGCAATATTCAGGTAGAACCTGAAGAGAGCGTTCCCAGGTAGAACCTGGGAACGAGATAACCTACGATCTACTTAATTAGAGTTTGCATAGAAGATTCAATTTTCAATTTCTGTCGATGGCGTTTGGAACTGAAACCCTTGGTAGGGACAATTCATGAATTGTCCCTACATTTTCGGAGTATAAATCATGAATGTCCCTACATTTTCGGAGTATAAATCATGAATGTCCCTACATTTTCGGAGTATAAATCATGAATTGTCCCTACATTTTCGGAGTAAAATTCATGAATTATCCCTACGTCTGGCTCTTCTCGACTTTGTGTGATAAATTTAAATTATATAAGAGCGATCGATCTTTGTGTCCTCTGTGTCTCTGTGGTTTTTTCCACTCACTGCCCCAAGACTATATCTTAGAATACATTTTACCCACCAAACCCAAGAGATCCCACTGACCACCTTGCACTCCTACAAGGTTTCATCGGGATTAATGCCTAATTCTCTTAATCTTGCCGTTAATTGCTCAATTTTTTGTAAAGCCAGTTCTTTTTGTTGTCTTTCATATTCCTTTTGTTGTAAAGCCAGTTCTTTTTGTTGACGTTCAGATTCTTTGGCCTGTTTCTCCAGAAGAGCGGCTTCCTCAGGTGTTGGGATTAACTGACCCCTAGGACTAAAATAACGCAATTTATCGGCGTAGATCCCTAAATATAAGCCCAATTCTTCACTCCATAACCAACCTTGCTGATTGGGTTCAATCGGTTGATATTTTCCCCTAATTAACGTATATCCTTCAAACTCTAAACTATAGGGGTCAAACCAGAAATAATCAGGAGTCCTAAATGTATTTTGATAAATTTCTTTCTTTTCTTCCCTATCAGTCTTAGCGGTACTGTCTGAGAGGATTTCTATAATCACATTAGGATATTTTCCCTCTTCTTGCCATACTACCCAACTTTTCCGGTTTTGGTTTCTAGTTGTTCCCAATACTACAAAAAAGTCGGGTCCTCTAACAAAGTAATCTTCTCTATCTTGCCATAACCATTCTAGGCATTTTATCAACAAAATAATCTGAGTTAGATGTAAATTACTTTCCAATGGCGGTTCATCACTCCAAAATTCGCCCTTGGGGAAGATTATCTCATCTTTTCGGGCGGTTTGGCTAGGGGATAGGGGTTGAGTTGTAGTCATGGTTATCTGCTATGAATAATAAGCTGTCCGTGTATTTAAACTGCTTGTTGAGACGGGACAAGGGGCAACAGTAAAGGTATTGGCTAAGATTCAGCTAATCTAAGGATAGGCGGTTAAAATGCGTCTTAGCCTATTATTATGTGTTAATCTCATCTTTACAGATCAAAACCCTAAATGGTCTAAGAAGACAATGGCCGCTAATTCTCGGAATAAATCGCCCGTTTTTCTCGGCTGTTCTGGCAGAATCGCTATTTTTTGCCTCTTGATGTTATTATCGGCGGCAATAGGCTGGTTAATCGGGAAACAGTGGGTTAAACACAGCAATCAACCCCAAACCGTTAAACCCGTTTTTGCCACAGAAGAAAATAATTTTAATTCTGCCACAGATACGGCATGGCAACGGAAAGCCGAGATGAGAAAGCGCCGTCTAGAGTTGGGAATTGATGGTCAGTTTTTTAAAAATCTCGTCAATGAATTGTTTAGCCTCCGCTATGGGGATATCAAAGAGGAAAAACAGAAACAGGAACAAAGAGATATTCTAGCAGCAGAAATACTCGATCGCTTAGAACTTCTCGATTCTGGCACTAGAGAAGCATTAGGTAGCTACAACGAGCAACAACGAGAAAAATGGCGAGAACAAGTAAATCAGTTACGTTTAAGCGGTAGAGTCCTTAATTTACTGACTGATACTGCCTTTTTTCAGCTATTCCCTGAATTGACAGAAAGACCAAGTTTTGATACGAGCCTAGGTCAACTATGGAGTGGTTTGGCCTGGAATCAGTTACAATCTTTACAGTCTGGCCTATCCTACCAAGCGATCGAAAGTTTAGACGCAGGGGGAGAGGAAGTTATCGAGGCAATTCTCAGCCAGGGACAAGGAAAAGCCTATGCAATAAAATTGCGTTCCAGTGATCGGTTAAACTTAAATTTAGAGGCGGAAGGGGAAGTTTTACTATCTTTCTACTCTCCCACGGGTAATATTACCCTTTTAGACAAGTCTAGCGATCGGCAATGGTTCGGTCAATTACCCGAAGAGGGATTTTATGAATTAGTTATTCTTCCCCAGTCTTATAACCCCGTCCACTTTCGCTTACAGTTAAAAGTAAGTCAATGAATTTAACCGTCAGGAGTCAGGAGACAGTTATCAGTTATCAGTGATCAGTAAACTGATAACTGAAAAGCTCCCCACTTCCCAATTCATAATTTATAATTTATAATTTATAATTTATAATTCCCACTTCCCAATTCATAATTTATAATTTATAATTCCCCTAATCCGCTTTTTTACTTTTTTCCCATGTCTTTAACTTTCCAGGCTGTTATCGCTAAATTAAATGAATTTTGGGCCGATCGCGGTTGTTTAGTTGCTCAACCCTATGATACCGAAAAAGGTGCAGGAACCATGAGTCCCCATACCTTTTTAAGGGCAATTGGTCCGGAACCTTGGGCCGTTGCCTATGTGGAACCCTGTCGTCGTCCTACGGATGGCCGTTATGGCGAAAATCCCAATCGTTTTCAGCATTACTATCAATATCAAGTTCTAATTAAACCCTCTCCCGATAATATTCAGGAAATCTATTTAGACTCCCTGCGGGTGTTAGGAATTAACCCGGAAGATCACGATATTCGTTTCGTGGAAGATAACTGGGAATCTCCCACCCTCGGCGCTTGGGGTGTGGGTTGGGAAGTGTGGTTAGATGGTATGGAAATCACTCAGTTTACTTACTTTCAACAGTGTGGGGGTATTGATTGTCGTCCCGTGGCGATCGAAATTACCTATGGTTTAGAAAGATTAGCCATGTATCTGCAAGATGTGGAGGCAATTAATAAAATTAAATGGAATGAAAATATCCTCTACGGTGACATTTTTCTACAAAATGAAATCGAACAATGTACCTATAATTTTGAGGCTTCTAATCCTGAGTTATTATTTAGTTTATTCAGTTTATATGAACAGGAAGCTAAACAATTAATTGATCGCTCTCTGGTGATTCCCAGTCTAGATTATGTTCTTAAATGTTCCCATACTTTTAATTTACTCGATGCTAGAGGTGTGATTGCTGTAGCTGAAAGAACCCGTTATATCGGCAGAATTCGCAATTTAGCTCGACAGGTTGCTCAATTGTATTTACAGCAACGAGAAGCTTTAGGTTTTCCCCTACAAACAGTTTAGCAATCAGTTAAGTAGTCGTGCAAAATTAATTTCCTGGTGAAGATAGGCAAGAGGCAAGAGGCAAGAGGTGGTTAGATATGTGTAATTAATTTTGCTTAGGTACTTATCAGATGCGAGTTTTCAGTTCACTGTTTACTGTTTACTGATAAAATCTCCCCAACCTCAAACCAGTAACTTTGCACCTCATCAGTGCGAGAATTAATCTATTAAGTTTTGCAAACAGAGGCAATATTTCGGGAATCTAACCTGGTTCTCGCTGTATATAATAGATGGCACTATATCTAGCCAGTAATTTACCTCAAAAGACCCTTTTCTCAGAGGTAATTCCTTACTTGACTAGCCTATTCGTGCCATGAAAAAGACTAAACTTTTTAAGTTCTAATTTTTTAGACAAGGAGTTATTTTGCTGACACCATCGCTACCCAAAAATGATCCTGATCCAGTCAAAAGACAAGATCTATTAAGACGACAAAAACAAGTGTACATCTATGATTCCGTTAATGGTATCACCCTCGTCAAAGATTTACCTACCCACGAAAACTTTTCTATTTCCTATCAAGTAATGCGGGGTAAAGGTTTCAGTGCTTTAATTGCCAATGGCGTAGCCACGAGAATAGAAAATGTCTTTGATCCCTTCGACACATTAGAAGATTACGAAGAACTTTTTCCTATCCTTCCCAAACCCACAAGCATTAAAACTTGGCAATCTAACACAAGTTTTGCCTACCAAAGATTAGCGGGAGCAAATCCCCTGGTAATTCGCGGGATTAGCAGCTTACCGGATAATTTTCCCGTCAGCGATGCTATCTTCCAAAAAGCCATGGGACCGGATAAAACCATTGCCTCGGAAGCCGCTAAGGGTAACTTATTTCTAGCAGATTATGCCCCCCTAAACAACCTAACTTTAGGCAGTTATCAACGGGGTATGAAAACTGTGACAGCACCTCTTGTCCTTTTCTGTTGGCGTGCTAGAGGTTTACGCGGTCAAGGGGGATTAGTACCAGTTGCCATTCAATTGTATCAAGATCCGACCCAACCTAATCAGCGCATCTATACCCCCGATGACGGACTTAATTGGTTAATGGCGAAGATTTTCGTGCAAATTGCCGACGGAAACCACCATGAATTAGTTAGTCACCTCAGCCATACCCATTTAGTAGCGGAAGCTTTTGTTTTAGCCACAGCTACCGAGTTAGCACTCAATCATCCTCTGGCAATTCTATTAAGACCTCATTTTCAATTTACCCTCGCCATTAATAGTTTAGCCGAGAGCGAGTTAATTAACCCCGGCGGATTTGTTGATCGTCTATTAGCGGGGACGCTAGAAGCATCGATCGAGCTAATTAAGAGTTCCTATCGTCAAAGATTAGATAATTTCGCCGATTATGCCCTACCAAAGGAATTAGCATTGCGCCAAGTCCAGGATACCTCGCTACTACCAGATTACCCCTACCGAGACGATGCTCTCTTACTTTGGCAAGCAACGGAAACCTACGTCAAAGATTACCTAAGTCTTTACTATACTTCCGACGCGGATGTAAACGGGGATACAGAATTACAAGCTTGGGCGCGAAAATTGATGTCACCTGAAGGTGGAGGCATCAAAAAATTAGTTTCTGACGGACAATTAGACACTTTAGCCAAATTAGTCGAAGTTGTCACCCAGATAATTTTTGTGGCCGGACCACAACACGCGGCGGTTAATTATCCTCAATACGATTATCTCGCCTTTTGCCCGAATATTCCCCTAGCGGGTTATCAATCCCCTCCCAAAGCAGCTGAAGAGGTGGATATAGATTATATTCTCCGTCTTTTGCCGCCCCAGGCCCAGGCCGCTTATCAATTGGAAATTATGCAGACTTTAACAGCTTTTCAATTTAACCGTTTTGGTTATCCATCCCGAAGTGCTTTCCCAGATCAACGCACTTACCCGATTTTGGCGGTTTTCCAAGCTAAATTAAAAGCGATCGAAAATCAGATCGATCGGCGCAATATAACCCGATTTACGCCTTATATTTTCCTGAAACCCTCTCGCATCCCCAATAGTATCAATATATAACAAAGAGTCTCTAAAAAAAAAGATGTTAGCGATAACATCTTTTTGGCATTTTTTACAATTTAACTTCAATATCAACCCCTGCGGGTAAATCTAATTTCATCAAAGCATCGATTGTCTTAGAAGAGGGTTGGTAAATATCAATAATGCGGCGATGGGTGCGGGTTTCAAAATGTTCACGGGAGTCCTTATCAACGTGAGGGGAACGCAGGACACAATAAATCTTTCTTTTTGTCGGTAGGGGAATCGGTCCGATCGCCGTGGCGTTAGTTCTATTGGCAGTATCGACAATCTTCTCACAGGAAGTATCGAGTAGGCGCCGGTCAAAAGCTTTCAAACGAATGCGAATTTTCTGTTGTTGTAACGTAGCCATAATTTCACCTATTGCAATTGTCAAGGTACAAAATAAAGACAGTAACGGAGCAGTTTTTTGTCATTAACTGCCCCATTAATTAGTAGATTAGCCTACTTAATAATTTTCGAGATAACGCCAGAACCGATGGTACGACCACCTTCGCGAATAGCGAAGCGCATACCCTCTTCAATCGCGATCGGGTTGATCAGTTCCACGGTCATTTTGATCCGGTCTCCCGGCATGACCATTTCTACGCTGCTGCCATCATCGGCGGTGTAGTCTTGGATAGTGCCAGTTACGTCGGTTGTCCGCACATAAAACTGAGGACGATAGTTTTTAAAGAAAGGAGTGTGACGACCACCCTCTTCTTTACTTAACACATACACCTCACCTTCAAACTGGGTGTGGGGTTTGATTGTACCCGGTTTAGCGATCACCATGCCGCGCTCGATGTCGGTTTTTTGGATACCACGCAGGAGGATACCAGCGTTGTCACCGGCCATCCCTTGGTCAAGACTTTTCTTGAACATTTCAATCCCGGTGACGGTGGTGGGGCGAGTTTCTCTGATCCCGACCAATTCCACGTTATCACCCACTTTCACAATACCGCGTTCGATCCGACCGGTAGCCACCGTCCCCCGACCAGTAATCGAGAATACGTCTTCTACCGCCATCAGGAAGGGTTTATCGATATCCCGTTCGGGGGTGGGGATATAGCTATCCACCGCTTCCATTAATCCATAAATTGCGTCCACCCACTCGTTATCGCCTTTTTGGGCCTTGGGATTTTTGGTCATGTAGTCGAGGGCTTCTTTCGCAGAACCGGCAATAATGGGGATTTCGTCGCCAGCAAAGTCGTAACTGCTGAGAAGTTCGCGCACTTCCAGTTCTACCAGTTCCAGTAACTCCTCGTCGTCCACCATATCTTTTTTGTTGAGGAAGACCACCAGGTTAGGAACCCCCACCTGACGAGCCAGCAGGATATGTTCCCGGGTTTGGGGCATCGGGCCATCGGCGGCCGAGACCACGAGAATACCACCGTCCATCTGTGCCGCACCGGTGATCATGTTTTTTACATAGTCCGCGTGGCCGGGGCAGTCCACGTGTGCATAGTGGCGATCAGCGGTTTCGTACTCAACGTGAGCGGTGTTGATGGTGATCCCGCGAGCCTTTTCTTCGGGAGCGGCATCGATTTCATCGTATTTTTTAGCTTGGGCATTACCCAGAGCCGCTAGGGTCATCGTGATGGCGGCGGTGAGGGTAGTTTTGCCGTGGTCAACGTGACCGATCGTACCGATGTTAACGTGGGGTTTCGTCCGTTCAAATTTAGCGCGTGCCATTTACTTTCTGTTCCTTTGTTTTTTTTTCTTCTTCAGGTGGGTGAACATTAATCAGTCACCGGAGATCAGTTTTAAGTTAGCAGTTATTAGGGTTGACCGATCAAATTTAAATGATCGGTTTATTCCCACTGCTCACTGCTCACCGGTCACTGATTAGCCGTTCCCTTTACTTTTGGTGATAATCGCCTCGGCCACGTTGCGGGGGACTTCTTCGTAATGGCTAAATTCCATGGTGAAGATGCCCCGTCCTTGGGTTTTGGAGCGAATATCAGTGGCGTAACCAAACATTTCCGCTAGGGGGACTTTAGCGGACACTTTGGCGATGCCGGCCTCGGTTTCTTGGCCTTCGATTTGTCCCCGACGGGAGTTAAGATCACCGATGACGTTACCGATGAAGTCTTCGGGTACTTCCACCTCGACCTTCATCATCGGTTCGAGGAGAACGGGGGTAGCTTTCATCACCGCTTCTTTGATTGCCATGGAACCGGCAATCTTAAAGGCCATCTCGGAGGAATCCACATCGTGGAAAGAACCATCTACCAGGGTTGCTTTCAGGTCGATAACAGGATAACCCGCTACGATCCCCGATTCGCAAGCTTCTTTCATCCCCTGTTCTGACGGGTTGATGTATTCTTTGGGGATAGCACCACCGACAATTTTAGAGACGAAGACAAAGCCAGATCCCGGTTCACCCGGTTCGAGTTCGATGACGACGTGGCCGTACTGTCCTTTACCGCCACTTTGACGGATAAATTTACCCTCGGCCCGCACGGGTTTGCGGACGGTTTCCCGATAGGCAACTTGGGGAGCGCCCACGGTTGCTTCGACTTTGTACTCCCGCAGCATTCGATCAACGAGGATCTCTAGGTGCAGTTCTCCCATCCCGGCGATTACCGTTTGATTGGTTTCGGGATCAACTTTGACCCGGAAGGTGGGATCCTCATCGGAGAGAGCTTGCAGAGCTTTGCTGAGTTTCTCGATGTCCTGTTTGGTTTTCGGTTCCACCGCCACGGAGATAACCGGTTCAGGGATAAAGAGGGATTCTAGGATAATCGGGTTCTTCTCATCACAGAGGGTATCCCCGGTAATGGTGTTTTTCAGTCCGATCGCCGCCCCTAGATCACCGGCCCGCAGTTCATCCACTTCGATCCGTTCGTTGGATTTGAGGACGATTAGGCGAGCGATCCGTTCTTTGGTTCCTTTGGTGGAATTGTAGGCGTAGCTGCCTTTGGCTAGTACACCGGAATAGACCCGCAGGAAGGTTAAACGACCGAAGGGATCGGCCATGATTTTGAAGGCCAGGGCCGAGAAGGGCGCATCGTCCTTAGCTTCCCGGATTGCCTCGCTGCCATCGGGAAGAACCCCTTTAACGGCGGCTACTTCCGAGGGTGAGGGCAGATAATCGACGACGGCATCGAGGAGCAGTTGTACCCCTTTGTTTTTGAAAGCCGATCCGCAGAGGACGGGAACAATTGTACCAGCAATCGTCCCTTCTCTGAGACCGCGTTTGATTTCGGCTTCGGTGAGTTCTTCACCTTCTAGATATTTTTCTAGGAGTTCTTCATCCGCTTCTGCTACAGCCTCCACCAGCTGTACGCGGAATTCTTCGGCCTTTTTCAATAAGTCTTCGGGAATGTCGGTTTCTTCTATGTCCTTCCCTAGATCGTCCTTATATATATAGGCGCGCATCTTGACGAGATCAACGATCCCGCTCAGTTCGCTTTCTGCGCCGATCGGCATTTGGATGGGAACGGCGTTAGCTCTAAGGCGATCTCTTAATTGTTCGTAAACTTTGAAGAAGTTCGCTCCCGTTCTGTCCATTTTGTTGATAAAGGCAATCCGGGGTACTTTGTACCGATCGGCTTGTCTCCAGACGGTTTCCGATTGGGGTTGTACACCACCAACAGAGCAGAAAACCGCCACCACGCCATCGAGTACCCGCATGGAACGTTCCACTTCAATGGTGAAATCGACGTGGCCGGGGGTGTCAATGATGTTGATGCGATGATCTTGCCAACTGGTACTGATGGCGGCGGCGGTGATGGTGATTCCTCGCTCCCGTTCCTGTTCCATCCAGTCGGTAATTGCTGTTCCGTCGTGGACTTCGCCCAGTTTATGAGCGACTCCCGTGTAGAACAGGATTCTTTCTGTTGTCGTTGTTTTGCCCGCGTCTATGTGAGCGGCGATTCCGATGTTTCGCACTCTCTCTAGCGGGATAGTCCGTGCCACAGCAACCTCCTTGCTTTGCTTGCCAGTGATGGGGTTTTGTTCTAGGATTTTTTACACTATTTACAATTCTATACTTTTCTTGACAGTTTTTTGGCGGCAGCAGTGTAGTCCACCGCCCTTAAAGTATCTTTAAAGTATCTTTCTTAGTAACGATAGTGGGCAAAGGCTTTGTTTGCCTCTGCCATCCGGTGGGTTTCTTCCCGTTTTTTGATCGTGCCGCCGGTTTCATTGGCCGCATCCATGATCTCGTTGGCTAGTTTACCGGCCATGGTTTTGCCGCCTCTGGTTCTGGCATAATGGACTAACCAACGTAGTGCTAATGTACTGCCACGGTTGGTGCGTACTTCCATCGGTACTTGATAGGTGGCTCCACCAACCCGGCGGGCTTTCACTTCCACTAGGGGAGTGGCGTTTTTAACGGCTTTTTCAAATACTTCTAGGGGTTCTTGACCGGTACGTTCGCCGACGGTTTTCAGGGCATCGTAAACGATATTAGCGGCTAGGGATTTTTTGCCCGATCGCATGATCCGGCGGATGGTCATGCTGACTAAACAGCTATTGTAAACGGGATCGGGGGGAATAGGACGTTTTTTGACGTTTTTACGGCGAGACATCGGAGTATTCCTGAATTTTCTAGGTTAACTTTAACTTTTGCTTGACAGTCGGATGATTACAGCCCATCTCAAACCCTCTCCTGCGAGTTTTCAGTCTCTTGGGTTAACTTTGACCGACTCGGTGGGAGTATTTTTTTTGGTTAATCAATTCCCTGTTTATTTAGCGGCGGGTTTGGGGCGTTTGGTTCCGTACTTAGACCGAGCCTTTTGACGGTTTTTCACCCCGGTGGCATCGAGGGTGCCGCGAATGATGTGATATCTGACTCCGGGTAGATCTTTGACCCGACCGCCCCGAATGAGGACGACCGAGTGTTCTTGCAGGTTATGACCGATACCCGGGATGTAGGCTGTCACCTCAAATCCAGAGGTCAAACGTACCCTAGCCACTTTCCGTAGGGCTGAGTTGGGTTTTTTCGGTGTGGTGGTATATACTCTTGTACAAACTCCCCGACGTTGGGGGCATTGTTTGAGGGCGGGAGATTTGGTTTTTCTTTTCGCTTTGGATCTTTCGTCGCGTATTAATTGCTGAATGGTGGGCATGATAGGGCTGTATCTAAGGTTACTCTGAACTCCTTTTACCGAAGGTCAAATCGTTGACAAAAGGTCATTATAGCAAATTGTCGCTGTTGTTGTCAAGTCGCTTATTGTGCTTTTCTCCGGTTTAGAGGTTTAGAGATTGTCTTTTTCTTGGGCAGCGGCGGCACTTAATTTGAGCATTATTAGGCGATAAAAGCATATTTTCGTTGTTTTGGCTTGCTAGTGCGATTTTAGCAATAATTATCACCTGATTTATCGGCTAATATCTGAAAAACTGTCTCTAGCTAACCTCATTTTCAGAACTGGTGTCTAGACTATTAGCTCTTAACGCTATATTTAGAGCTTTTGTACTGGATGCACCAGAGGCTACCATAAAATATTGTTAACCTCAAAGGTTAACAATATTACAAGGGTCATCTACAATGGATATTGTCTTTAAGGAAAAAAAATTTGAGAACGAATGCAATAGCCAAAGACTACTGAAAAAACAGTATGGAGAGAAGATGGCTAAGAAAATCAGGCAAAGACTCGACGACTTAAAAGCAGTTATTGTCCTGGAGGAAATGCGATCGCTTCCGGGACGTTGCCACGAATTATTATATAACCGGGCCGGACAACTATCCCTAGATTTAGTTCATCCCCTCAGACTAATTTTTGAGCCAGCTAATATACCGATTCCTCGAAAAGCAGACGGGGGAATTGATTGGAAGAAAGTAACCGCAGTCGTAATTATTGGGATAGATGACACCCATGACTAATACTATTGAGAACAGATATGCACCGGATTTTATTTCTCCACCAGGAGAAACCCTTGCCGAAATCCTAGAAGAAAGAAATATGTCTCAATCGGAACTTGCCCAACGTATGGGCAGACCGAAAAAGACTATCAATGAGATCATAAAAGGTAAAGCGGAGATTACTATCGATACCGCTTTACAGATAGAGTTAGTGTTAGGAACTCCCGCCAGTTTCTGGATAGAGCGCGAAAGACTTTATCGGGAATATTTAGCGAGAAAAAACGAGAATCAAAGATTAAAAGGTTATTTAGACTGGTTAAAACAAATTCCTTATCGGCAGATGACTAAACTAGGCTGGCTCAAGTTTTATGAGGATAAAATAGAGCAATTACGGGAGAGCTTGAATTTTTTTGCCGTTGTCTCCCCTGAGCAATGGGAGGAGATTTGGGGGATAAATTTATCGATTGATTTTAGAAAGTCTCAAGCATTTGATAGCAATCAAGGGGCAATAACAGCATGGTTACGTCAAGGAGAAATAGAGGCATCGAAAATTAATTGTGCTGATTACAACGAGTTGAAATTCAGAGATGCCTTGCAGCAAATTCGTTCGTTAACTGTTAAGTCGATCGAGGTATTTCAACCGCAAATGATCGAGCTTTGTGCGGCAGCGGGAGTTGCCTTGGTTTTTGTTCCTGAACTTCCGAAAACAAGGGTATGCGGTGCTACCCGTTGGTTAGATTCTCAGAAAGCTTTAATTCAATTGAGCGATCGATACAAAACCAATGATCATTTTTGGTTTTCTTTTTTTCATGAAGCTGGTCATATTTTATTACATGGGAAACGAATTCTATTTTTAGAGGGGCAAGATATTCAAGATACAATTAAAGAAAAAGAGGCGGATATTTTTGCGGCTAATTTCTTAATTGATTCCAGAGATTGGCAGAGATTTATCGCCAATAATTCTCTCAGTAAAAAAGCTATTAATCAATTTGCCGAACAACTAGGAATACACCCTGGTATTATTGTTGGTAGAATGCAACATGAGCAAATTATTTCTTATCAAAACTGTAATGATCTCAAGGACAAATATTGTCTAAATAGGCAAGATTCCTTTTTGGTATTGACGAGCGACTCCCCAAAAGGAAAACTTCCTATCTCACCCTTGAGATAAATGCTGTAAGCGGAGATTACTATGGATAAATTTGGCAATAATTGACAAAATTGCGATAAAATCAAAAAAAGTCAGGGAGAGGATAGTTATGCTCGATCTTGCGAAATTAGCGGCAAAAATGCCAGGAATCAGTCAACATTTTCAACAGGAAGTGACAGCTAGTCGTGAGCGAGTGCAACGGGCTAAAATTCTTTTAGAACAGGCTCAACGGCAACAGGAAAAACTGCTAGAACTCTATCATAACTGGCACGATCGCCTAATTTTCTCCGTAGCGCTACCGATCGAACCTCTCGACACCCGCGTTACTATCCTTCCCGCTCCCGAAAGTCATAGCGTTTTTGCCACGGATGGTTCCCAAATTGCCCCTTCTCACCACGAAATCGCCTACTGTTATCTAATTAATATCGGTAGGATCATGTTGCACTATGGCCAAAATTTGCACCCGCTCCTCGATAGCATTCCCGAAGTCTATTACAAATCGGAAGACCTCTACATTTCTAAACAGTGGGGTATTCGCGTGGATGAGTGGATGAGTTATCGTCGGACGGTATTAGAAAGCCAAATGTTAGCGGAAATGGCTACTCGTTGGGTAAAACCCCCCGGCGCCCATTATGAACCAAATTTAGCCCTTGTGGATGGTTCTTTGATCTATTGGTTTATCGATAGTCTCCCCCCGGAAGCAAAAGATTTAATTTTGCCACCGATTTTTCAGTCTTGGGACGATTTAAAATCAGCTAGAATCCCGCTTATGGGTTATATTAGTGCTTCTCGTAGCACGGAAAGCTTAAATTTCCTGCGTTTACAATCTTGTCCCCATGATACTCCCAATTGCTTGATCAATTGCGGTGATTTAGACCCTGAAAAAACCCCTTGTCGCGTTGTCGATCCTCTCCGGGATGCTTCTCTCTGGGGTTATTTATTGGAACCGGGGCAAAGAAGTCCTTTTTGGCGCAGTTCTTTGAAGATACTCGATCTTTATGGGGATGAACACCGCATTTACTTCTGTTATCTCCATGTGGGGACGGAAATCGCTAGGGTAGAGGTTCCTGCTTGGGTGGTGGAGGAGGGAGAATTACTCGATCGCTCTTTGAGTATTTTACTGGCCCAGGTGTTAAAAGGTTATGGTTATCCGATCGCTTTAGCGGAAGCGCACAATTTAGCGGTGATTAAAGGTGGCGATCGCTTGCGTTTTTTTGCGCTTTTGGAACAACAGATGATTAAAGTCGGTTTACAGGATGTGGGAACATCTTATAAGGAAGCGAGAAAACGCAGTAGTATTGCTTAATTGAGGAGGCAGCAGATGGGGAGTGGTAACTGATAACTGATAACTGAAGGGGGATGGGTTTTTCGACGGTGATTCTTCTTGACTGAAGGTGGAGGTGGTTCTTCTGTCACTGAGGGAAATTTTGCCAAACATTGTTCAATTTCTGCATCAATAGCCGCTATTTGTTGTTGATAAAATTTCTATGGATAATAACTATATGATGGCTGTGCTTAAAGCCTTTTGTCAACCCTAATTGAGATGCTCTTACCCCTCTATTATCCTGATTTCTTCCTCACTTAATCCATACAATTCATACACTATTTTGTCAATCTCTTTTTCTAACTCGCTAGTGTCAGCTTTGGGATTAGATTTTTTAGCCGTGAGAATTTGATCTACAAGTACAATTATAGGTTGCTGTTGTTCTTGACTAATTTCTCTTACTGGAATACTTTTTACCGAGACAAGCTTTATTTCTAGATCAGTATCAAAATTTTTATACCAAATATTTATTAAATGAGAATTTAAAATTCCCAATAAATACTTTAAATCTAAATTTACCGTATTTAAATTGTTCTTATAAATAACAGAACAAGTATATAATCCATGAATTCCATCCCTATCATAACAAGCAACTATTCTAGGAAATAATGATATTTTTCGCATTCTCTGAAAATAAATTTTTTCACTATCTACTATTTCTTTTGGCAAACAACTATGTAATTCTTTGCTTCTCTTAACGTATAAGTTTTCAAATACTATACTATAGGGAGCAATATTTCTTCCATTAATTGCTGGTTCCCAGCTTTGATCTATTTGATTATTAGATAATAGGTCAGTATTTTTCTTTTCCTTATCTCCATAGGGTTTTGTACCTTGTTTCAGTTGAAAAAGCTCGCCTAATTTTCTAAATTTGTTCATATTGTTTATAATTTCATCTAATATAAGTTTTCTTCTGAGATTAATTTTCTTCTCTCTATCATTTATAAAAATTGAGTATGGTATTTCTTGAATAATTTCCCATTCATCATCATATAGATTATTATATTTATAATCTGGATAGGCAACCATCGCAGAAGTAGTTGAGTCTTTTTTCGGTTTAATATATTGGGAAATATTTATTACAGTGACTACATCAGGAGCATCTTCAAAAATATTCTTTCTCAACTCAATAGCTTTAATAATATGTGTATTTTGAATAAGAAAACTTCTTAGAGATTCAGATTGAGTGTTATAAAGAAATGTATTAGGAGCAATATAGCATTGATAGTATTGAGATTTTAAAAGTTGATAGGCTCTTTCATAAAATAATTTAAAAGAATCAATTTTCCCTTGACTCGAAATAGGATATTTTGTTTTATAAAAACTCTTTTCCATTTCCTTGAATTTCACTCCATAAGGAGGATTCCCGATTATCACATCAAAACCGATAAAATTCCCCTTATCGTCTAGAACTTCGGGGAACTCGAAGCGCCATTCAAAAGCATTATGATAAATCTTACCGCTTTCAATCTCCTCTAGTTGCGGACGTAACTTATCAATCTCATTCCTTAACTGACTAATCTTCTTTTCCCGCGCTTTCTTTTCCTTAGCTGACTCCTCAAATAACAAAATTTGATTCTCTAGACTATATAAATCCGTTTCCAAACCCCGCAAGCGCTTTTTCAGAGGATTATCTCCCTGTAAAGTCTGACGAAAACTACTCTTAATCTCACTTATCAATCTCTCCATCTCGCGCTTTTGCGATTTATCCTCTGCGTTGCGATAGACTCTCACCGCATCCTTATAACTCTCGATACTTAAACGACTTTTGCGGGAAAAGACTTGTAAATCATTGGATAACCCAAAGCGACTAATCAGAGAATTGCCAACCTTGATATTAATATCGATATTCGGTAGCGTCTCTAACTCGTTATCTGCTTTGTAGTAAGCATTCTTGAGTAACTCAATCCATAAACGCAGCCGACAGATTTTCACCGAGTTGGGATTGATATCAACTCCAAAGAGACACCCCTCAATCAGACGCTGTTTTTCCTGAAATAAAGTCTCCTGTACGCGCTGACTTTCTCGGTTGCGGGGATTATATTCAAACAGATTACCGTCATCATCGGTGACGATTAACTCATCGTTCACCACCTCAACCCGATAATCCCTGAGAGTTTTACCCTCTTTATCCACTAAAATCTGTAACTCACTCTTAATCGCGATTATCTCGTTCAAAGCAGAGACAAGAAAATGTCCCGAACCCACCGCAGGATCACAAATTTTGAGACTATTGATAATAGCATTGGCTGCCGTTTTATCTTTGATGCGGTTATATACATCCTCGATTGTCTGACAATCCCATCCCTGACTCTGGTTAAATTTCTCTATCACTGCGCGTCGAATCGTTTCCCGACACATATACATAGTGATGAAACCGGGGGTGAAAAAGGAACCATCCTTATATCCGTTGATTTTCTCGAAGATTAATCCCAACACTGACGCATTGATAAGAGTCTTGTTATCCTCCTGTATCGCTTCCCCACCTTCGCTGCTAAAATCGTAGGCGCTGAGAAACTCGAATAGGTATGCTAAAGCGTTGATTTCTCCTGTTCGCTTTTTCCCCTGACTATCCTTTAAGACTGTTCCTGCAAAAATCTCTATATTCTCCGAACGCAGGTTACTGATGACTATGGTTGATTGTTCTAAGTCTGTGGGTTCAAATAGGGAACTGTTGAGATAGGGAACCTGAGTATAGATATTCTGGATGTCTTTGCTTCTTTCTGACTGTTTTTTTGCCAAGACGCTGAAAAATAACCGATTTAAGTCGTCATAGTCGGCAATTTTGCCTAAATTGAGAAACCCTAGGGATTTATCCCCCCGATGATACCGAATTATCTGCGCTTCTAATAGTTTGAGGAAGAGGATTCTATTTATCCAGGTTATCCCCAACTCTAAACCGATATTAAATAGTCTCTCCTCCTCCGTCTCCCCAAATTCTTCGGGATTGGGTAAACGAGAGATTTTATCTAAACTGTCCACTTGACTGATAGCGTTCTCTAGCAGCGAACCGGGTTGACGCGCTGCCGGTTGCAGACGTTGGATGAGTTTTTTTCCTCCCTCTTTTATCTCTGTCAATCCGATGATATGCAGCAGTTCACTATAAAAGTTTTTGTCGAGACTGTTGCTATCGTTCGCAAAGGGGAGTTTTAAAAGGTGTTCGGGAGAAAAGATTTTATAGAGACTGATGAGGTTATGTTCATCCTCCCAGATGGTTTGGGTGTATTCCCGCAAGTCAAAATGGGTGTATGTCAGGGAATCGAGTATGGAGTTCAGGAAGGGTTCTCCTATCTGTTTGTAGAAGAAGTCGGTGGTTTTTCCCGTCAGTCTCCCCGTCTCAAAGTCATTAAACTGTCTGACAAGTTCCTGATTTTGTGCGAATAGTCTCTCGAAGATATTCCCGTCGAAGATAAACCACTCATATATATTGGTAGCAATCAGGTGTTTTATCTCTAGGTTTTTCTCGGTTATCCTTTCCCGGAGGAAGTAGAGGAGTAATTCCTGTAATGCTTTACAGTTGAGTTTGTCTCTCCGCAGCATCTCGCTTTTATTGCTGGGTTTCTTGACTTCCAGTATCACCCCCACAGAATCCCGCGACTCTTTCCCATTATGGATGACTAAATCATTCCTTCCCTTGGTGTTGATGAAATGTTGGGGACTATAGTAGCTGTGTTTGAGAAAGTCTGCAAGCAGGTTTTTATGGAACTCCTCCGATTCTGTCTCGTTGATACTCCCCAAAAGTTGTCCTAGGTGGGTTTGAAACTTCTCCACCTGACTACGACTCGGTTTGACTCTCAGAAATGCTTTGTTTAATGCTTGTCGGGGAGAGAAATTTTCCGTCTTCATACCTTTATCCTCTTCCTACTCAACCCGATTTTTGAGTCTATTTTTTTCTCTCTTATCTTCCCTCAAAAACCCTATATATATGGGCGCACGGATTCCCATTATATAAAAAGTCTAAAGCAAGTCTCGCCATTTGTCAAGAGTTTTAAGTAATAATTTTCCGGTTGCCGTTTGCCAAGCTCAGAACTAGGATAGGAAAGAATAAGGTATTATTACAGCCAGAGAGGCTTAGACTGTGACCAATGTAGCGATCGATGTGCGATTAACCGCGACTTCTCTGTGGCAATGGCAAACATGGCAAGGATTGCCCTATCTTACCTGTAATCTCCTAGAGGACTGGTCCCACGGCTTTTTTACCCGTCATTATTACCCCCAAACCCCGGAAGCTTTTACAGAGGCTTTAGGTGCAAATGTACCAGTTTATCGGGTCAAACAGGTACATGGCGATCGCTTATTAAATCCCCAAGGGATTACTAACCCGGAAATGGCCGAAGCAGATGGAATTATCACCGATGCTTCCGGTCAAGGGATTTGGGTGGCCAGTGCTGATTGTACGCCCGTACTAATGGGCGATCGCTCTACTGGTGTTGGGGTGGCGATTCATTCTGGGTGGAGAGGAACAGCTAAGGGGATAGTTCCCAAAGCAGTTAAGCAGTTATTAAACTCCGGTAGTTGTTTAGATGACTTGCTGCTGGCCCTGGGGCCTGCAATTGCTGGGGAAGTGTATCAAGTCGATGGAGAAGTTGCCGCAGAAGTGGGTTTAAGTTTATTCCCTCAAGAAACCAATCCCGACCAAATTCTGGCGAATTTATTTAACCTGTCCCCTTCCCCCTTATTTGCTGACGAGGAAAAAGGAAAAGTGCGCTTAGATGTGCGACGGGTGATTTATCATCAACTACAACAGTTAGGAATTAGGGATGAACAAATCGCGATCGCTCCTTTTTGTACCTATCAACAAGAGGGGTATTTTTTCTCCTATCGTCGGGAAAAAGCCAAAAAAATCCAATGGTCCGGCATAGTTAGCCGTTAATAACTCAGTGGACATTCTCACTCAAGAATTCGCCCTTTCTTTTCACTGATTACTGATAACTGATAACTGATAACTGAAAAATCCCCCCTCTCCCATGCGTATTGTTTTTTTCGGAACCCCTAGTTTTGCCGTCCCCACCCTCAAAAAATTATTAGCCAATCCCGATATAGAAGTAATTGCCGTCGTTACCCAACCGGACAAGCGCCGGGGAAGGGGTAATCAATTAATCCCCTCACCGGTGAAACAAATAGCCATAGAACAGCAAATACCAGTTTTGCAGCCCAAAAGTGTCAAAAAAAACGCTAAAACCTTAGATTTTCTCAGACAATCGCGAGCGGATGCCTTTGTAGTCGTTGCCTACGGACAAATCCTCTCCCCAGAAATTCTAGAGATGCCAAGATTAGGCTGTATTAACGTTCATGGCTCAATTTTACCGAAATATCGGGGAGCAGCCCCCGTGCAGTGGTGCATCGCTAGGGGAGAAAAAGAAACCGGCATCACCACCATGTTAATGGATGCGGGTATGGACACCGGACCGATGTTACTGAAAGCCTACAGCCCGATCGCTCTTTTTGACAATGCCGAACAGGTGGGAGCAACCCTAGGGCAAATGGGGGCGGATTTGCTCCTAGAAACCCTCTCTAAGCTCGATCGAGCAGAAATTACCCCAATTCCTCAAAATAACGACGATGCCACCTATGCCCCTTTAATTCAAAAATCTGACTATCTAATCCACTGGCAAGATTCGGGCCGGACAATTCACGATCGAGTCCGGGGTTTTTATCCTAATGCGCTAACCACTTTCCGGGGACAACCCCTAAAAGTGATGGCCACTATTCCCCTAGACGATCCTAGTCAACTGCCTCGAGAATTACAGACAAAAGACCTTTCTCATCTAAGCGGAGAAGTGGGAGCGATCGTGGCTCTCTGGAAAAATTTCGGGCCGGTAGTGCAGACGGGAGCGGGTTTATTATTATTAAAAGAAGTGCAATTATCGGGAAAACCACCGCGTTCTGGTGGGGATTTGGTCAATGGTTCCCGTTTAACTATCGGTGAGGTTTTCGGTCAATAGTTTTCGGGGTGTGGCTTTCCTTTGCTCCTCTATGCTTCACTGGCGAAGATTTTTTTCAACTTGCGAAAGCGATCGGAATAACTTCTTAATACTTCGATCGCAAACATGGGGGTTTCCTGCACGGCAAATAAAAACTGCGGTTGATTGAGATAGGCTAATTTACAATCAGTTTTGGCAATAGCTGTGGATTCTCGCAGTTTATCTGGGTGCAGGAGCGCTCCTGCTCCGAATACATCCCCTTTTTCTAGAGTTTCTATCAATTGTCCCTTAACATACATCTCCACTTCTCCGCTAAGAATACCGTACATTAACTCGCCCTCCGTGCCATCGACAAAAATAACCTCACCAGATTGAAAAGTGCGATCGGGATGATTTTCGAGAATTTTAATCGTATCTACGGGACTTAACATGATTTAACAAGAATTTTTCGGGTTATCTCTCCCATTTTCCGATACATTGAACTCCCCGATCATCGTTTTTGTATGTAAGAATACCTGAAACTTCTCTACCTGACAAAGATAATGCTTTGTTTAATGCTTGTCGGGGAGAGAGAATTTCCGTCTTCATACCTTTATCCTCTTCCTACCCAACCCGATTTTTGAGTCTATTTTTTTCTCTCTTATCTTCTCTTAAAAACCCTATATATATGGGCGCACGGATTCCCATTATACATAAAGTCTAAAGCAAGTCTCGCCATTTGTCAAGGGTTTTCCGAAAATTTCCCCCTCTCCCCACTTCCTTGAGAAAATACCTAGTTTAAAACTGTTCGATCGCTGCTTGGGTGATTTCTGCGATCGCGGTTAAACTGGGACTAACTGGGCCGGTATCGGTGGATAACCAGAGAAGATACTCGACGTTACCCGCAGGTCCGGTAATGGGAGACCAAGTTAAACCCCGATAGAACCATCCTAGGGCTTCTGCGGCCTGTAAAACCTGAAAAATTGCCGCTGCTTGGTCTTGATGGTCGCGAACTACCCCTTTTTTGCCGACTTTTTCCCGTCCCACCTCGAATTGGGGTTTGACCAATAAAATCGCCTCTCGCGGTGGATTTAATAGCGTCCACAGGGTCGGTAAAACTTTGGTCAGGGAAATAAAGGACAGATCCATAACTGCTAAATCGGCGGGTTTTTCCTGTCCGTATAACTTTTCTGGGGTTAAATAGCGAAAATTAGTTCTTTCTAGTAAAATAACTCGTTGATCCTGCCGTAAACTCCAGGCCACTTGTCCATAACCCACATCGACCCCATAAACCCGTTTTGCTCCTTTTTGCAAGAGACAATCGGTAAATCCCCCCGTGGAAATGCCTCCATCTAAACAAATGCGATCGCTGACATCGATGGCAAACAATTCTAAGGCCTTGGCTAATTTTTCGCCCCCCCTTGACAAATAGGGCAGTTTCTGCTTAACCTCGATCGCCGCTTCTGGATCGATTTCTGTGGCCGGTTTATCGATGATTTGGTGATTGACTTTCACCTCTCCAGCGCGAATTAATCGCTGTGCCTGTTGACGGGAATCACAGAGATTTTTGGCTACTAATAATAAATCTAATCTTTGTTTCGACAAGGAAAGTCCCCCAATAATCAGCGCCTAATTCTAAAAAATACCTTATTTTTCCCCAAGCAATCCCAGAAGGAAGATTATAAGTAAGGAGAGGGACAAGCGGAACCCATCAGCTAAATTTTCGCTGCCATCCCGATATTTTATGGATAAAGATACTCGATTCGCTGTTTTGGTCATTGGCATCCCCTTTCTCGGACTAGCTTACTGTGGCTTGATTTTTGCCGTGATGATTTATTGGGTCTGGGCCCGGGAACATCCCGTAACCATGGCCACTTTTTTCGTCCTTGCTCCTTCTTTGATTTCCGGCTCTATCTGGCTGTTAGCTTCCTATAAAGCCCGCCAAAAGCAGCGTTTGGGGTTATAGTTGTTGAATGTAGAGGCCGATGGCATTGGTCTAAAAAGAATCAACTGTATTTTAGAACTTGGTTTAGGTCTTTAGTGTCAACCTCGGCCTAACCGACAGCGATCGCTGTCAGGGATTGGGGAAAAAACCAAAAAGTTTAGCTGCCCCTCCTAAAATGGCGACAACTAGGGCGATAAAAATCCCCCGGTTGATAAATTCCTGATCGGCAACCCGTGTCGTTAGTGCTTTAATTTCTGTAGTTAGTCGCTCATCTAAGGCTTTAATGTCCCCTCTGATCTCCGATTGTCCTATTTCTACTTTGGTTAACCGTTCATCGATTTTGTCGAATTTTTGATTGACATCTCTTTGTAGGGAGTCTATTTTCCCCTCGATCCTTGTCAGAACAGCTTCTAGGGAATAAGTAACGGTTTCGTTAGCCATTTTCTGTCTCCTGTATTTTCTTTAATTGCGATCGCTGTCAGGGATTGGGGATACCTAGATATGTCATACTAAATCCAGTTATTAAAAACTGATTATTTATTCTCCCTTTTGCCTTTTTCCTGTCTGATATGTTACCTATACTCAACGGATTTAGTATCAGTGGTTTTGGCATGGTGCGATCGCTCCAGCTAGTTGTGCAAGTGAGCAGTTAAGGTATTGACATAGCTTTAATGTTTGCGATGGGTTCATTCTCGGTTCCCTGTAGCCTGTTTCCCAATTGCTTACGGTTTGCACTGTCACACCTAACCGTTCCGCTAGTTTTCTTTGAGTTAACCCAGCGTTCTCTCTTGACATACTCCCACCGTCAAGCTCCGCTGTGACGGGGGATTCTTTCCACATTGCTGTTAGAAATTCCTTGTTCAACGAGACAGCTTAGATTCTCAATGTCTCCACTGAAAACCCAGAGGCCAGACTCTGCCAAGGCGTTTGGGTCGGTTTCTGTTTGCCCAACAGTACCGTTGACACTTCGACTTCGCTCAGTGTTAACCCTGAGCAAAGTCGGCTCTTCTCGACTTTGTGTGATAATTTTTGCTTATGGAATCGTGAAATGTTTACTGAGAAAGACTTTTGGGACTATTTTTCTGAAGAAACTATCATTATAGACCTCGTTGCCGCCCAAAGTCGAGGCATTGAGATGATTTACCAAATATTGTAACCCTTTTTTAAGAATATTTATTGCTGCATTATGATCCCTCTCTATAGCGTTTCCTAAGCTAGTGAGGTACACCTATTTTTCTTCCCTTTTGCCTCTTGCCTTTTGCCTAAAACCCATAACTTTTGTACCTCAGCAGACTGAAAAACGCTATAAGACTGTTTTACGGTTAGAACATTGATGAGTTCTAGTGCTTAATGTTTTTTGAACTCTTGTTCCGCCATTGGCTAAGTTAGGTATAACACAGTTTACCCACAGATGGTGGAATTAAACCGATGCTCCGTTGCTAATATTCTGGTCAGATTTCATCCCCCGCAAAGGTGAGTATCTTGTCGAAAAATGTAGCGGGGGCATTCATCCAACATTTTAGGTAAAAATCTAGTATCTCGGCTAGGTTGTCCATAAACCGTCAATTTCTCTTGATCAATAGCCAGTTATCTTAATGATGAAGTACAAAGTTTTCCTTTTAGGGAATCTGTCATCGGGAGATGAGGCCAAATTAGGTTAAACTTCATCCTTAGGAGAAAACCTGTGATTTAATCCCCCATCTTTACAATTTTGATCGCACTGTAAATTCATAATCTCCTCCCGGTTCTAATTGATAATCGTAGCGTTCTAAAAACCGATTCAAGGGTTCAAAAATCAAAGCCCTACCTAGGGAAGGTTGTACTAATAACTTGCCTTGAAGAAAATGCCATTGAAAACGCCATTGATATTGTTCCGTCCGCACTTCCCCCTCTAATTTCCCCGTTTGCCAAGATTGCTTAATTATCCGCACATAAGCCGTGCTTTCTGGTCGATTGTCGCCACTCACCTGAACCCTACCTATAGATTAAATATCAAACATTAAGATAGCGAATTAATCCTTGTTTGTCATTACTTGAGCTAATTTTCCCGACTTTATTCTGGCGAAGTGACTTCATTAACCTTAGAAACCAAGACATTTAACTGAAAAGGTCGCCCCATTTCCTTAGTAATAAATTCTTCCAACAATTCTACCTGTCTGGGGGTGATACTTTCGGCGGTTCTTACCACTAATCTCACCCGGGGAGGTTGCTTGAGCCAATTAATTGAAGATTCCAATAATTCTGCCCGTTGAAAAGTAATTGTTCGTTGTAATAAAGCTTTTTTGATCAGCCTTTCTAAGCGAGCTTGATTAGCCAGAGTTGCAAAACTTATTCCTAAGGGAATTAGCAAAACCGCTGTCAGGATAGAAGTCAAAATTAGAGCGTTACGCGCCCGATGAAAACTAGAATAACCTGCCAGTAAAAAGACCAACAAACAGGCGAGAGCAATGCCTAATAAATTGGTAATATATAACAGAGTGGCTCCCAAACTTAGGATCCAATTGCCTTGGGATAATCCTAAACCAATCGTGCAAACTGGTGGCATTAAAGCCACGGCAATCGCTGTTCCCGCTAAAGTACCTGAAATTTTCGGTTCTATTTTGGCATAACCACTGATTGCCCCTGCCGTAATTGCCACTCCTAAATCTAAAAGATTAGGTTGAGAACGGGCTTGAATTTCACTACCAAATTCAGAAATTCCGATCAATAATCCTAGTAACCAAGCTATCGCTAAAGCGATAATCGTACCGACTAAAATCGCCAGGGCTGACTTACGAATTAATCGCCAACTGCCAATTAAACCACCAAAAGCCAGACTACGAATCGGCAACATCAAAGGGGCAATGATCATCGCCCCAATAATCACGGCTGCACTATTGGCAACTAAGCCAAAGGTAGCGATCGCACAAGAACTAACAATCAAAGCTAGATAGGGAAAATCGAGGGACGCTTCTAACCATAAATCGCGCCACATAGCCCTGGATTGTTGCCAGGTCAAGGGTTTTCTTGAGAACCAAGAGTAGGGCCGTTCTTTTCTCGTCATGGGACTTAGGAAGATTAACTTTTCTTTTACTTATAGCTTTTTTTCTCTAATCAATGTATATTTGTATCATTTTCTTTAACTAATCTTACCATTTTTTCTTCGCCTCGATTGATGAAACCTCATGACCAATTTGCTAAAAACTATCTGGAAGAATTATTATCGCCCCTAGGCCGGGTAGAAATTAGCAAAGAAATTACCGACGAAACCCGACAAATTGATCTATTTTTTTCGCCTCATCCAGATCGGCAGATAACTGTCGATAATCTAGGATTATTAGGTCAAATTGCCCTAAATAGCGCCCTCCTAGAACCCGATCGTAATTCTCCCACTCATGCCGATGTGCGTAATTGTCTCTCGAAATTAACCGCCGTTTTTGCTGAACTATAGCGACAGGCCAAACGAGAAAATAGCTCCTACAATGAGGAAAATTTGCCCCGTTTATGGATTCTTGCTCCTCTGGTTAGTGAAACTATATTAAACGGTTTTGGGGCGGCCTTAGACCCGAATTGGCCTGAAGGGGTGTATTTCTTGCCTCGTTTACAGCGCACGGCTATTATTGTGATCAATCAACTTCCTGTTAATTTTCACACCCTCTGGTTAAGGTTATTGGGTAAGGGTAAAACTCAGAACCAAGCCGTGCGAGAGTTGCTAGAATTACCAATAGGGAACAACTACCGTCAAAATGTCATAGAACTATTAGTTAGTTGGCGGGTGAGCGTGGAAATACAAAATATTTTAGAAGAAGAAGATCGAGAGGTGTTTATGACGTTATCGCAAACTTATCTGGAATGGAAAGAAGGAGTGAGACGACAAGCTAGAGAAGAAGCTTTTGAAGAAGGTCGTCAAGCTAGAGAAGAAGCTCTTGAAGAAGGTCGTCAAGCAGGTCGTCAAGCAGGTCTTCAAGCAGGTCTTCAAGAGGCGCGTCGGGGGATGATCGAAAATTTACTACAAGTGCGCTTTGGAAAGTTAGATGATTCTTTTAATCCCGTGATTGAGGGATTGTTATCCTTATCCCCCAGCGAATCTAGCCGTTTATTAATCGAATCCGCCCGCGAGGAGCTATTTGAGCGTTTTCACGATATAACCCCCCAGTAGATGGGAGCGCCAGAGCAGTAACCAGTCAACAGTCAACAGTCAACAATGAAATATGATTTGCCGCTCACTGATGACTGGTTACTGATCACTGATCACTGAATTTACCGTTTAGCGGCAACAATGGCAAAAACGGTGGTATGGGGATCATCTTTTAAAGTCACCCCTTCCGGCATTTTTAAATCACCCACGAGCAGGGATTGCCCCACACCGATCCCCGACACATCAAATTCGATCACTTCTGGGATATTATCGGCAATACAGGAGACATTAACTTCGTTAACGAACTGTTCGATTAAACCGCCCTGTTTGGTTCCGATCGCTTCTCCAATGGCTTTAATGGGAACAACGATATCGAGCTTACCGTGGGCAGATACGGAGAAGAAACTGAGGTGATAGAGATTTCTTTTCCAGGGATGAGATTGTATCTCTTGGATCAAAGCTTTTCCCGTCCAGGGCATTTCGGGAACATTCACATCCACCAGGGTATTATTTACCGAGGCCTTTTTAAGCAGGGTTAAGGCCGCTTTTTCTCCCACCACGAGGGAAACCGATTCCGTGCCGTTATGGCCATAGAGAACCGCCGGGATCAAACCCTGACGACGTAGGGCCCTGGGGTTAATATTTTCGGGTCTTTTTTGACATTCAACGCTAACTTGCATAGTTGACTAATCCTCTTTGGCAATGATTTAAAATTCGTGATTATCCCAAGGTGAGCCATTTTCGTCCAAAAGAGCGCGTTTGGGTCCGTGAATGGGATCTTCAACGATAATAGTTTGGTCGCGACTAGCTCCTAGGGAGATAATAGCGATCGGTACTTCCATGATCGTCCCTAGGAATTTTAGATAATCGAGGGCCTGTTTAGGCAGGTCTTCCAAACTCCGACAATCGCTGGTGGGTTGTTGCCACCCTGGCATCGTTCGGTAAATCGGTTGACAACGGGCGAATTCCACGGCACTGCTGGGCAAATGGCGACAGGTTTTGCCGTCCAATTGGTAGGCGACACAGACTTTGATTTCCTCTAGGGTATCGAGAACATCTAATTTGGTAATCGCTAGACAGTCTAAACCGTTGATTCGCACCGCGTAACGACCGATCACCGCATCAAACCAACCACAGCGACGACGACGGCCAGTGGTAGTCCCGAATTCCGCCCCGCGATCGCATAATAACTGCTCGATCTCCCCGTCTAATTCCGTGGGAAATGGACCTTCACCTACCCTAGTGGTGTAAGCTTTGGCCACACCGATCACTCGATCGATTACCGTCGGACCGATGCCAGAACCCACACAAGCACCCCCGGCGATCGGATTGGAGGAGGTAACGTAGGGATAGGTTCCGTGATCGAGGTCGAGTAGGGTGCCTTGGGCCCCTTCAAAAAGAATATTCTTACGCTTGCGGATGGCTTCGTAGATTTTTAGGGAACTATCGACCACATGGGGACGCAGTTTCTCGGCATATTCTAGATATTCCTCGATCACCGTTTTCGGATCTAAAGGCGGTAAGTTATATAACTTTTCTAAAATGACGTTTTTATAATTGATCGTCCATTCTAGTTTTTGCCGCAGATTCTCGGTATTGATCAAGTCGATGACTCGAATACCGATGCGCTCGGATTTGTCGGCATAGGTGGGGCCGATACCCCGTCCCGTGGTGCCGATTTTATATTTACCCCGTTTTTCCTCGGATGCTTGATCGAGCAGCCGATGATAGGGCATAGTGACATGAGCCGTTTGCGAGATATAGAGATTGTCGGTGGTAACATTGAGGGCGTGTAATTGCGCCATCTCTTTGAGTAACACCGAGGGATCTATGACTGTTCCTGAGCCGATTATACATTCCGTATCCGGGTAGAGAATCCCGGAGGGAATTAGATGGAGTTTGAACGTTTGACCCTCGACGACGACGGTATGACCCGCATTTACGCCACCTTGAGAACGCACCACCACATCCGCCGATCGACTCAGCAGATCCGTGATTTTTCCTTTTCCTTCGTCGCCCCACTGAGCGCCGATTACAATAACGTTAGCCAAGGTATTTTAGTCTAGCTAAAGTTCACACAAACTACTATTATCCCTCTTGGCGAATACAACTGTCAAGTTATCTCTCTTAGCTAATTGTGGGGAGAAGGCGAGGGGAAAACTCGCCTATTTTCAGGGTTTATTGACCTTCCCGGCTCATTTGACGCTCGATAGTTTCGATAGCGGCATTTAATCCCGCTAGACGGGTTTCGAGGTCATCGCGCATCCATTTGAGGAATGTTAATTTACGCTCTTGACATTCTTGGCGGGAAGTGCCGCCACAAGTGTTAAAGAAGAAGGGAAACATACACTGAGAGGCCTGCTATAACTCTACGTCTCCTATCTTGACGAAAATTTTCAAAAAAGTCTAACCGTTAAGTCGCCATAATAACCACAGACCTAACCCAAAACCGAAAAAGTTAGGCAGCCAGGCAGCTAGGAAGGGGGAGAGGGTGGCAGTTAGTCCCAAGCTACCCACTAAGAAGTTTAAAAGATAATAGAGGAAAACAATGGCGACACTGAGACCGAAACTGGTTCCCCGACTGATTCTTTGCGGTAGAGAACCCAAGGCACAACCTATGGTGGCAAAGACGATACAGACAAAGGGAAAGGCGATTTTTTGCTGGATTCGCACTTGAAAAAACCTGACTCTTTTCTCATCGCCACTGAGTTTGAGCAGTTGCACATATTCGATCGCCTGTGGTATGTTCATCTCGTAGGGATCCCGGCTTTGACGAGCGAAATCGAAAGCGGAGCGAGATAAAGCGATTTTTTCGGCTTTAAAGGGGATAACTTGGCTATAGGAGGCGTTAGGGGGGGTTAATTCATAGATAATGCCGTTAAAAAAGTCCCAGACGTTATCGACGGCATTCCAACGGGCCGAATCGGCGATAATAATTTGATTTAATTCTTGTTTTAGCCAACGAATAACGGTGACGGTTTTCATTTTTTCTCCGTCAAATTGTTCAGCATAAAATAAACTTCTTAAATTACGATTAATCGTACCGTTTTCTAGGGTTTTTATTTCATAATCGGGATAATAAAAGTCTTTATTTTTCCAAAAGTTTGCTTCTTTATTAATTTTCTGCACTAAAATTTCTGTGGCTCGATAATTAGCATTGGGAACCACATATTCGTTTAATAAAAATGTCACCAATGTAACTATTAAACTCAGGCAAAAAGTCGGTATAAAAAGACGGTAAAGAGTGACTCCACAGCTTTGCAGGGCAACGGTTTCACTATCACTACTTAAACGTCCGTAGGTGATTAAAGTGGCCAGTAAAAGAGAAACTGGCAGGGAATAAGTGACAAACTCTGGCACTTTTAACAGGAGAATTTCTAGGGCCGAGGCAAGGGGTAGATTAGCATCAACTACCTGATTAGCCAAATCGGAAAGATTGCTGATCGCTACTCCCAAAGAGGCAAATAAACCAACACTAAATAAAAATGGTGGTAGTAGTTGGCTGATCAGATAGCGATCAATGAGGGCAATACCTCCATTTACCCAGTAAGAAATCTTTTTCTTAATCATTGATTTTGGTTAACTCACTCCTCTTTCATCCCATTTCCTAACCCGCAGCCGTCTTGCCTATACCTTCGGTTAGCCTATCATATTTTGTCTTTGACGAAAAACACCGCCGGAAGTTGTATGATTGCGGGGAGAGTGGACAGAAGTAAGGATTTGGGTGAGTGTAGATAATTTTTCTGTTCCTATTCCCCGATCATCCCCAGGTGAATTATGCTGCTAAACTGGCAAACTTTTACTATTCATAAACGAGTACCTTTAACGATTAGTCGCGGCACTACCAGCGAAAATACTAATATCTGGCTGCAAATTAGCGAGGAAAATATCGAAGGGTGGGGAGAGGCATCCCCTTTTGATATTACCAGCGAGGAGAAAAAAACCGATAAAATTCTGCAAGAATTAAACTCGATCGCTCCTCTTTTACAATCTTGTCACCCCTGTCAACGCCAAGAAATTGAAAAAATTTTATGGCAAAATCAGATATCTTCGGCTACTCGTGCCGCTATTGACACCGCGCTGCACGACTGGTTAGGCAAAAAAGCTAATTTACCTCTCTGGCAAATTTTTGGACTCGATCGCTCTTTGATTCCGCCGGTTTCTGTTACTATCGGTTTAAATTCTCCAGAAAATGTGGGGAAGAGGGTGTTAGATTGGCTAGAAATCGGCGATTTTAGCTTATTAAAGGTCAAATTAGGCTCACCAGACGGGATAGAAGCCGATCAAGCCATAATTCTGGCTATTAAAGAAATTGTCCCCCATTTGCCCCTAACTGTCGATGCTAATGGTGGTTGGAGATTTAGCGATGCGGTGAAAATGTGCCAATGGTTAAAGGAAAAAGGCGTTATTTATGTGGAACAACCCCTATCCGTGGGACAAGAACGAGATTTAATTGATTTATACCAAAAATCGCCCCTACCTATCTTCGTCGATGAAAGCTGTTTTTCTAGTCAAGATATCCCGAAACTGGCCGATCGAGTCCACGGCATTAATATTAAACTAATGAAAGCTGGCGGATTAGCAGAAGTGCAGAGAATGATTCATATTGCCCAAGCTTGCCGACTGCAAATTATGTTCGGATGTTACTCTGATAGCAGTTTAGCCAATACTGCCCTAGCACATCTTGGCCCGCTTGTCAACTATCTTGACCTAGATAGTCATTTAAATTTACGCGATGATCCCTTTACGGGATTAAGCTTAGAAAAGGGACGTTTACAACCAAATAATTCACCCGGTTTGGGTGTTAGTTTACGGATAAAAGATGACTAATTATTTGACTCCTGACAAGAAAGTAGCGATTCTTCTCCACGAAGGAATCAAAGGAACTCGCGGCAAAACTGGGTTAAGTTATCTGCGTTACGCGAAAGCGCAGGTAGTGGCGATTATTGACTCAGAAAGCGCCGGCAGCGCCTTAAAAGAAGTGGCTGGAATTGATCGCCCCTTGCCGATTGTTGCTAGTGTTAGGGAAGCTCTAACCTATCATCCCGACACCCTGTTAATTGGTATCGCACCCTCAGGAGGCATTTTACCACCGGATTGGCTAGAAGAAATCAAAGAGGCGGTAAAGGCGGGGTTATCCCTCGTTAATGGTCTCCATACACCCCTAAAACCCCTTTTTCCTCAGCTTAAACCGGATCAATGGATTTGGGATATCCGTCTGGAACCCCAAGGCTTAAAAATTGGGCAAGCGCGGGCGAAAAATTTAACCTGTCAGCGTATTCTAACGGTAGGCACGGACATGAGTGTGGGCAAAATGTCCACTAGCATCGAATTACACCGAGTTGCCTCAGAAAAAGGGCTAAAATCGCAATTTTTAGCCACTGGACAGGGGGGAATTATGATCGCGGGGAAGGGTGTACCCTTGGATGCAGTGCGCGTCGATTATGCTGCTGGTGCGATCGAGGCTTTGGTGTTAGAATCAGCGGAAAATAATGATATTCTGTTTATTGAGGGTCAAGGCTCCCTATTACACCCTGGATCCACTGCTACCTTGCCCTTAATGCGTGGCAGTCAACCAACGGGGTTAATTCTCGTCCATCGCGCTGGACAAATTCATATCAAAGATTTACCCGATATTCTCATCCCTCCCCTAACGGAAGTGATTAAACTCTGCGAAATGACTGCCAGCGCTGGGGGAAGTTTCGGGGAGGTGAAGGTAAAGGGGATTAGTTTAAATACTTTTCATCTTAGTCCGCAGGCGGCAGTTAAAGCTATAGAAACTGTGCGGGAGGAAACGGGGTTATTTTGTACCGATGTTGTCCGTTTTGGCGGTCAAGGGTTATTATCAGTTATCAGTTATCAGTTATCAGTTATCAGTGAGCAGTAATCAGTTATCAATTCAACCACAGTCGATGGTGGTGGGTTAGGAGGGATTGTTAGCTTGAACCCACATTCCGCACCCTAGGTTTTACTTATCACTAGGTAATAGGTGTAGGGGTAATTCATGAATTACCCCTACAATAACGTTTTTCTGGATGTTGTTAAATTTTCTCTTGACAAAGGCGACTTGACATGATACTATATTCATAATGGAAAATCCGTGCGCCTACAGACCCTCTTTTCACGGATTTTCAAGGTCTAGTTTATTCGCCATAATGGGTTTTAGCACGATGAATATAGATTAACTTCTGTTCATCATTAATGGTGTAAAGTATTCTATCTTGATAACTTAAGCGAATTGAATAGAAACCCGTTAAATCTCCTACTAATTTTTTGCCACTATAGGGAGAAATACTCAGGGTGTCTTGGATAATTGATTTCAGTTTTTTCTTAAGTTTAGGGGTTAGCTTATCAACATCTTTTTTAGCTTCTTTGGTAAATCTGACTTCATAAACCATTAATCAATGTCTCCCAACACTTCCTCAAGAGAATAGGTTTCATTTTCATTAATTTGCTGTAGAGATAGTTGTAAGCTTTCTCTTAAATCGGGAATAGATAGTAATTCGATGGTTTCTTGTAAACTTTCATAGTTTTTTTGGGAAATCAAAATTACAGAGTCCTCCTGATTCTCAATGGCATAAATTTTGTTATCTTCTGTAACCGATTTAACGAGACTCTGTAAATCGGTTTGAGCATCGGCTATTTTAATTTTTTTGATCATAATTAATCCTTTTTTTGATGATGAAATAATAAAAATTATTGTAGGGATAACAATCTCTCCTAATCACAGTCCAGACAGCATACTCCTATAATTATCCATCATTGTAGTTCATCATTCAATCATTCCAATCACTGTCAATGGTGGTGGTGGGTTACGACGGATTGTTAGCTTGAAGTTAAAGCAGAAATTTTTGCCGTCTAACGCACCCTACGTTTGTCTACGTTTGTCTGGATGTTGTTAAATTTTCTCTTGACAAAGGCGACTTGACAGGATACTATATTCATAATGGAAAATCCGTGCGCCTACAGACCCTCTTTTCCAACAGTCTTAACTATGATTGATGTGATTATTTGATTGACTATGATTGGTTCATTCAAGGCTCTCTTGGATTTGGTGGGTAAATCAGTTATCAGTTATCAGTTATCAGTCATCAGTGATTAATTCAATTATAGTTCATCATTCAATCATTCCAATCACTGTCGATGGTGGTGCGTTACGACGGATTGTTAGCTTGAAGTTAAAGCAGAAATTTTGGCCGTCTAACGCACCCTACGTTTTTCTAAGTTGTGATTTGAATGATTGAGTGAATGCTATGATTGTGTTGTATTTGGCAAGTCTTTATCAATGATCAATTATAGTCTATCCCATAATTCCATAAATCACAGTTAAGACTGTTTTCAGGGATGAGGGGGTTTTGGTTTCAACATCTCCACCACCTCATCGGGAAACCGTTGTCTTAATTCTGCTTCGGGTAATTGGGATAACATCTCCAGATAATTCTGATAAACGGTTTGGGTATGGGGATGATTTTTCCCTAAAGCTTGGGTAGCAATATTAATCGCTTCTAGATAGAGAGGTTCCGCTTCTTTGTACCTGCCTTGGGAATAGTACAATCCTGCTAAATTGTTGAGGGAAGCTGCCACATCGGGATGATTGTCTCCTAAGAGTCGTTTTCTCAAATCTAATGCTTCTAGAAGGAGAGGTTCCGCTTCTGTGTACCTGCCTTGGTAATCGTACAATGTTGCTAAACTGTTGAGGGAAAGTGCCACATGGGGATGATTGTCTCCTAAGAGTCGTTTTCTCAAATCTAATGCTTCTAGAAGGAGAGGTTCCGCTTCTGTGTACCTGCCTTGGGAGCGGTACAATAGTGCTAAATTGTTGAGGGAAGTTGCCACATCGGGATGATTGTCTCCTAAGAGTCGTTTATGCAAATCTAAAGCTTCTCGATAGAGAGGTTCCGCTTCTGTGTACCTGCCTTGGGATTTGTACAAGTATGCTAAATTGTTGAGGGAAGCTGCCACAGAGGGATGATTGTCTCCCAAGAGTCGTTTTTTCAAATCTAAAGCTTCTAGATAGAGAGGTTCTGCTTCTGTGTACCTGCCTTGGGAATCGTACAATGCTGCTAAATTGTTGAGGGAAGCTGCCACATAGGGATGATTGTCTCCTAAGAGTCGTTTATGCAAATCTAAAGCTTCTAGATAGAGAGGTTCTGCTTCTGTGTACCTGCCTTGGGAACGGTACAATTCTGCTAAATTGTTGAGGGAAGTTGCCACATCGGGATGATTGTCTCCTAAGAGTCGTTTTCTCAAATCTAATGCTTCTAGAAAGAGAGGTTCCGCTTCTGTGTACCTGCCTTGGAAATAGTACAATGCTGCTAAATTGTTGCGGGAAGTTGCCACATGGGGATGATTGTCTCCTAAGAGTCGTTTATACAAATCTAAAGCTTCTAGATAGAGAGGTTCCGCTTCTGTGTACCTGCCTTGGGAATAGTACAATAGTGCTAAATTGTTGAGGGAAGCTGCCACATGGGGATGATTGTCTCCTAAGTGGGTTCGAGTTGCGGTTAAACAATCTTGATAGTAAGGTTCAGCAATAGCATACAATCCTTGTCCGTTATAATACCAAGCTAAACCCGTATAAGACCAAAATAAATCCTCATCAGCGATATATTGGGAATATTCCCCGACAGATGCTTGTAGATGGAGAAGGAAAGGTTTAAATTCTTCAACGATTTCTACAGTTGTATCCTGTGGCATTTCTGCCGATTTTTTGGCCATAATCCCACAATAACGGCGTTTTGCTGGTTCTGCGTGGGGTGATGCTTCTAACTTATCCCGAAAGTAGCGACGCAACAGGGGATG
>VYLK01000101.1_pt1 | contig 35233 bp, 30 predicted proteins | sample 5114321 | NCBI WGS metagenome assembly VYLK01 (sample SAMN12291792, study PRJNA351875) | freshwater metagenome | isolation source: freshwater lake | place: USA: Michigan, MSU2 Lake | collected 2011-08-16
GGCGGGTGGGGCCAGCACATGCTACGCGGCCCGCCTGCCAGCAGGGCCGCGCCTTGTGACGCGGCCTTCAAGTATGTATAGTCCATACATACCGGGTTTGTCAGACAAGCCGGGGCTCACCCAGAAAGGCCGTCCATGGAAGCCACCGTTGCCGAACGCGGGCAGATCACCCTGCCCAAGGCCGTGCGTGATGCGCTGGGCCTGACCAAGGGCACGCAGCTCAAGGTGGAGCTCGACGGCAGCCGCATCATCCTGCGCAAGAACGTCGACGACGCCATCTCGCGCCTGCGCGGCCGTTTCAAGCTCGACGGCTTCGCCAGCACCGACGAAGCGATGCGCGCCATCCGTGGCCGCGCCCCTGGCGACCCCTACCTGCCGCCCGAGGACGAACCGGCTTGATCGCTGTCGACTCTTCAGCGCTGATCGAGTTGCTGGGCGATGGCCCGCGCACCGCAGCCTCGGCCGACGCCTTGCGTGACGCACTGCACGCCGGCCCGGTGGTGCTATGCGATGTGGTGCTGGCCGAGGTGTGCACCGCGCTCAAGCAGGGCAGCGATGTGCTGCAGTTTCTTGAAGACGCGGGCCTGGTCTACCTGCCCATCGAAGCCAAGGCCGCGCTGCGTGCCGGCGAGATGCAAAGGCGTTACCGCCAAAGGGGCGGCCGGCGCGAGCGCACCATCCCTGATTTCCTGGTCGGCGCACACGCCCTGCTGCAGTGCGACGGCCTCATCACCTTCGACGCGGGCTTTTTCCGCGATTACTTCAAGGGCCTGAAGGTCATCGTTCCGTCAGCCTGAGCCCGCACATTCACCCCGTTTTTCCCAGGAGCACCCCATGCTGCAAGCCTACCGCCAACATGTCGCCGAACGCGCTGCGCTCGGCATCCCGCCGCTGCCGCTCGATGCGAAGCAGGTCGCTGCGCTGATCGAGCTCATCAAGGCACCGCCCGCCGGGGAAGAAGCTTTCCTGCTCGACCTGCTGACGCACCGCGTGCCCCCGGGCGTGGACGACGCGGCCAAGGTCAAGGCCAGCTTCCTGGCTGCCGTGGCGCACGGTGACATCGCCGTGGCCCTCATCAGCAAGGCCAAGGCGGCCGAGTTGCTGGGCACCATGGTCGGCGGCTACAACGTGCACCCGCTGATCGAACTGCTGGACGACGCCGAGGCTGGCGTGGCCGCCACCGCGGCCGAGGGCCTGAAGAAGACGCTGCTGATGTTCGACTTCTTCAACGACGTGGCCGCGAAGGCGAAAGCCGGCAACGCCAAGGCGCAGGAAGTGATGAAGAGCTGGGCCGAGGCCGAGTGGTTCACCACCCGCCCCGAAGTGCCGCAGACCATCACCGTCACCGTCTTCAAGGTGCCCGGCGAAACCAACACCGACGACCTGAGCCCCGCGCCCGACGCCTGGAGCCGCCCCGACATCCCGCTGCACTACCTGGCGATGCTGAAGAACACGCGCGCCGGCGCGGCTTTCAAGCCCGAAGAAGACGGCAAGCGCGGGCCGATGCAGTTCATCGAAGACCTGAAGAAGAAGGGCCACCTCGTGGCCTACGTGGGCGACGTGGTCGGCACCGGCTCCAGCCGCAAGAGCGCCACCAACAGCGTGATCTGGGCCACGGGGCAAGACATCCCCTTCGTGCCGAACAAGCGCTTCGGCGGCGTCACGCTCGGCGGCAAGATCGCCCCGATCTTCTTCAACACCCAGGAAGACAGCGGAGCGCTGCCGATCGAGCTGGACGTGAGCAAGCTGGAGATGGGCGATGTCATCGACATCCACCCCTACGCCGGCAAGATCACCAAGGGCGGCGCCACCGTCACCGAGTTCAAGCTGCGCAGCGACGTGCTGTTCGACGAAGTGCGCGCCGGTGGCCGCATCAACTTGATCATCGGCCGCAGCCTCACGGCCAAGGCGCGTGAGTTCCTGGGCCTGCCGGCCAGCACCATCTTCCGCCTGCCCACGCCGCCCGTGGCCACCAAGGCCGGCTACACGCTGGCGCAGAAGATGGTGGGCCGCGCCTGCGGCCTGCCAGAAGGCACCGGCATGCGCCCGGGCACCTACTGCGAGCCGCGCATGACCAGCGTGGGCAGCCAGGACACCACCGGCCCCATGACGCGCGACGAGCTGAAGGATCTGGCCTGCCTGGGCTTCAGCGCCGACCTGGTGATGCAGAGCTTCTGCCACACCGCGGCCTACCCGAAGCCCGTGGACGTGAAGACGCACCGCGAGCTGCCGGCCTTCATCAGCAACCGCGGCGGCATCAGCCTGAAGCCGGGCGACGGCATCATCCACAGCTGGCTCAACCGCATGCTGCTGCCCGACACCGTGGGCACCGGCGGCGACAGCCACACGCGTTTCCCCATCGGCATCAGCTTCCCCGCCGGTTCGGGCCTCGTGGCCTTCGGTGCCGCCACCGGCGTGATGCCGCTGGACATGCCCGAGAGCGTGCTGGTGCGCTTCAAGGGCACCATGCAGCCGGGCGTGACGCTGCGCGACCTGGTGCACGCAATTCCCTTGTTCGCCATCAAGCAGGGCCTGCTGACGGTGGCCAAGAGCGGCAAGGTCAACGAGTTCTCGGGCCGCATTCTTGAGATCGAAGGCCTGCCCAACCTGAAGGTGGAACAGGCCTTCGAGCTGAGTGACGCCAGCGCCGAGCGCAGCGCCGCCGGCTGCACCATCAAGCTGAACAAGGAACCGATCATCGAGTACCTCAACAGCAACATCGTGCTGTTGAAGAACATGATCGCCAACGGCTACGCCGACAAGCGCAGCATCGAGCGCCGCATCGCCAAGATGGAAGAGTGGCTGGCCGCGCCCACGCTGCTGGAAGCCGATGCCGACGCCGAGTACGCGCACGTTATCGAGATCGACATGGACACCATCAAGGAGCCCATCCTCTGCTGCCCGAACGACCCCGACGACGCGAAGTTCCTGTCGGAAGTGGCGGGCACCAAGATCGACGAGGCCTTCATCGGCAGCTGCATGACCAACATCGGCCACTTCCGTGCCGCGGCCAAGCTGCTGGACGGCAAGCGCGACATCCCGGTGAAGCTGTGGGTGGCACCGCCCACCAAGATGGACGAAAGCGAGCTCATCAAGGAAGGCCACTACGCCAACTTCGGTGCCGCCGGTGCACGCACCGAGATGCCGGGCTGCAGCCTGTGCATGGGCAACCAGGCCCAGGTGCGTGAAGGCGCCACGGTGGTGAGCACCAGCACGCGCAACTTCCCCAACCGCCTGGGCAAGAACACCAACGTGTTCCTGGCCTCGGCCGAGCTGGCAGCCATCGCTTCCAAGCTGGGCCGGCTGCCCACCGTGGCCGAGTACCACGCCGACATGGGCGTGATCAACAAGGACGGCGACCGCGTCTACCGCTACATGAACTTCGACCAGATCGAGGAGTACGCGGAAACCGCGCGCTCGGTGGCGCCGGCGGCCAGCTGCTGAAGCTGCAGGCCCTGAAGAAGAAAGGCGGCCCGCGGGCCGCCTTTTTCTTGACCGGGTTCGCGCCTCAGCGCGCCGGCCTCAGAACGATTCCCACTCGTCGGTGGTGCCCGTGCGCGCGGCCGGTTCCGGCGTGGCAGCCGGGCTGGGCGCGGCCGCTGCGGGCTTGCGGCTGCTGAAGTCGGGGCGCGTCACGTTGGTGGCGCGGTTCGGGCCGCGGCGTTCCACCTGCACGGCCGGGGCCGGCGGGCTGGCGGTGGCCGCGGGCTTGGCGGCGGGCGTGTGGTGCTTCACCCCCGGCACGGCCGTGTTCGCGGCCGCCCCGTGCGCCAGGCCTTCGTTGCCCAGCTTGAACACGGCCACGGCCGAGACCAGCTGCTGCGCCTGCTGCTTCAGGCTGTCGGCAGCGGCGGCGCTCTGCTCCACCAGCGCGGCGTTCTGCTGCGTCACGCGGTCCATCTGGCCCACGGCCTCGCCGACCTGGTTCACACCCTGGCTCTGCTCGGTGCTGGCGCTGCTGATCTCGCCCATGATGTCGGTCACGCGGCGGATGGCGGTCACCACCTCTTCCATGGTGTGGCCGGCGCGGTCCACCAGCGCGGTGCCCTGCTCCACCCGCTCGACGCTGGCGGTGATCAGGCTCTTGATCTCCTTGGCCGCATCGGCACTGCGCTGCGCCAGGCTGCGCACTTCAGAGGCCACCACCGCAAAGCCGCGGCCCTGCTCGCCCGCACGCGCGGCTTCCACCGCGGCGTTCAGCGCCAGGATGTTGGTCTGGAAGGCGATGCCGTCAATGACGCTGATGATGTCGGCGATCTTGCGGCTGCTGTCGTTGATGCCCTTCATGGTGTCGACCACCTGACCCACCACCTCGCCGCCCTGGATGGCCACGGTGCTGGCGCTCATGGCCAGCTGGTTGGCCTGGCGCGCGTTGTCGGCGTTCTGCTTGACGGTGCTGCCCAGCTGTTCCATCGAGGCCGCGGTTTCTTCCAGCGCGCTGGCCTGCTCTTCGGTGCGCTGGCTCAGGTCGGCGTTGCCGCTGGCGATCTCGGCGCTGCCGGTGGCGATGCTGTCGCTGCTGTTGCGCACCGTGCTGACGATGCGCACCAGCGCTTCGTTCATGCGTTTCAGCGCCGCCAGCAGGCGGGCGGTTTCGTCCTTGCCCTGAGCGTCGATGCGCGAACCCAGGTCGCCCTCGGCCACGCGCTCGGCCACGTGCACGGCCGCCAGGATGGGCCCGGTGATGGACCGCGTGATCCACCAACCCAGCAGGCCCCCAATGGCAGCCATGGCCACCAGCAGGGCCAACAACAGGGCGCGGGCCTGCTTGTAGCGCTGCTCGCCTTCGCGCGCCGCGTCGTTGATCAGAGCGATCTCGAGCTCTTCGAGCTTGTCCAAGGCCTCCATGTAGGCGAGTTGGGCCGGACGCAGGTCGGACTCCAGCATTGCGATGGCGCTCTCCTTGTCGCCCCGCACGGTCTCGATGAAGCGCTGCTGCTTCGGGATGTAGGCCTCGCGCGCCGCCACCACGGCGGCCAGGGCCTGCTTGCCTTCAGCGCTGGTGATCGTGGGCGCCAGGGCCTCCAGCGTCTTGGAGATGCGATCGCGGGCCGCGCCAGCGGCTTCCACCGCCGTGTTGATCTTCTGCGGGTCGCTGTAGATGATGGCGTTGCGCAGCTCGCGCGCAATGAGGTTCACGTCGTCGGTGACCTCAGAGAGCTGCTGCACCTTGGGCACGCGGTCATTGCCGATGAGGACGATCTCGTCGGTGACCGCACCCAGGCGGTTGATGCCGATGCCCACCACCACCGCGGAGATGGCGATGACAGCGGCGAAAGCCACGCCCAGGCGTGGACCGAGATTCAAGTTGTGCAGGGCGTTCACTGTGGTGGCTCCAGAAAATGCCCCTCGTCCGGCCCGCAGCCCCAGACACGAAGCTTGGAGCTGCTGAGCCTAGCCGACAGCCCCAACACGCAGCTGATCGGCCCTGGAGGGAGATGTTTCATTGTCGGCACGCCCCCCATGAAGCTTGAGTGGAATTGCCAGGCGCCCCACCCCCCTTTTCTGCCAGCCATGCGGTCTTTCCGGCAGGCGGCCATCGAGTTTCGCCCCCAGGGGGCCCGATAGAATCCGGCGCCTCCGTTGCCCCGGCGAACGCATGGCCTCCGACCCGAAAAATTCATCGCCCGGCGCCGCTGCGGCGCCCAAACCCAGCAACTTCCTGCGCGGCATCATCGAGCGCGACCTGGAAGCGGGCACTTACCAAGGCCGCCACTTCGCCGGCACGCCGGGCGACGCCGCGCACCATGCGGCCGGCCCGCTGGACGCGGCGAAGATCCGCACCCGCTTCCCGCCCGAGCCCAACGGCTACCTGCACGTGGGCCACGCCAAGAGCATCTGCCTGAACTTCGGCCTGGCGCGTGATTACGGCGGCGCCTGCCACCTGCGCTTCGACGACACCAACCCCGAGAAGGAAGAGCAGGAGTACGTCGACGCCATCCAGGAAGCCGTGCAGTGGCTGGGCTTCGACTGGAACGCCGAGATTGGCGGCCAGACCACCAGCCATCTCTTCTACGCGAGCGACTACTTCGATTTCATGTACCGCGCCGCCGAGGCGCTGGTGACGGCGGGCCTGGCCTACGTGGACGAGCAGAGCGCCGAGGAGATGCGCGCCAACCGCGGCGACTTCACCACGCCCGGCACGCCCAGCGTCTTCCGCAGCCGCACGCCCGAGGAAAACCTGGCCCGACTGCGCCAGATGCGCGATGGCGAGTTGGCCGATGGCGCCGCCGTGCTGCGCGCCAAGATCGACCTGGCTTCGCCCAACATCAACCTGCGCGACCCGACGCTGTACCGGATCAAGCGCCAGACCCACCACAACACCGGCGACCGGTGGTGCATCTACCCGATGTACACCTACGCGCACCCCATCGAAGACGCGCTGGAGCAGATCACCCACAGCATCTGCACGCTGGAGTTCGAAGACCAGCGCCCCTTCTACGACTGGCTGCTGGAGAACCTGGCCACGCTGGGCCTGCTGGCCCACCCGCTGCCCAGGCAGCACGAGTTCGGGCGCCTGAACCTGAGCTACGTGGTCACCAGCAAGCGCAAGCTGCGCCAGCTGGTGGAAGAAGGGCACGTGGCCGGCTGGGACGACCCCCGCATGCCCACGCTCTTCGGCATGCGCCGGCGCGGCTACACGCCGGCGGCCGTGCGCGCCATGGCCGATGGCAGCGGCGCCAGCAAGAGCAACATCTGGCTCGACTACAGCGTGCTCGACGGCTGCCTGCGCAACGACCTGGAAGGCCAGGCCCCGCGCGCGATGGCCGTGCTCGACCCGCTCAAGCTGGTGCTCACCAACTGGGCCGACATCTACGGCAGCGACGAACACCTGGAGCCCTGCAGCGCGCCCGCCCACCCGGCACGGCCTGAGCTGGGCGAGCGCCGCTTCATGCTGGGCAAAGAGCTGTGGATCGAGCGCGATGATTTCGAGAGGGAGCCGCCCAAGGGCTTCTTCCGCCTCTTCCCAGGCAACAAAGTGCGGCTGAAGTACGGCCTGGTGGTCGAGTGCACGGGCTGCGAGACCAACCTGGCCACGGGCGCTGTCGAGAAGGTGCTGGCCCGCGTGGTGCCCGACACCCGCAGCGGCACGCCGGGCGCCGATGCCGTGAAGGTCAAGGGCACCATCACCTGGGTGGCGGCGGCCGACGGCGTGCCGACCACGCTGAACCTCTACGACCGGCTCTACAGCGAGCCGCAGCCCGAGGCCGGCGGCCGCGACCACCTGACGGTGCTGAACCCGAAGAGCAAAGTGGTCACGCACGGCTGGCTGGAGCCTTCGCTGGCCGGGGCGCCGAAGGAGGCGCGCTACCAGTTCGAGCGCCACGGCTACTTCATCAGCGACCGCATCGACCACACCGCCGACGCGCCGGTCTTCAATCGCATCACCACCCTCAGGGACAGCTGGGCGGCGTAGAGTGGGCGGCATCGTCACTGCGATGGAGCCGACCATGACCGGATGCACCTTCTGGACGAAGCCGCGCGCGGCCTGCACCGCCGCGCTGCTGGCTGCAGCCGCCTGCGCCGCCCCGGCCGCGCACGCCGCGGGCAAGGTGGTGGTGAACTACCAGCAGCCCGAGCAGTTCGCCGACATCGGCCGCAGCACCTGGGACCGCGAACGTGCCCTGAAGACGCTGAGCGCCCAGTTCGAAAGCCTGGCGGCCCGCCTGCCCGACGGGCAGACGCTGCGCATCGACGTCACCGATGTCGACCTCGCCGGCGAGATCCGCCCCTGGGGCTGGCACGAGCTGCGCGTGATGCGCGGCACCGTCGACTGGCCCACGCTCACCCTGCGATACACCTTGCAGGCCGGCGAGCGCACGATCAAGGCCGGCGAAGAGCGCCTGACCGACATGAACTACCTGCACAGCTCGCTGAGCCCGCGCGACAGCGCCGACGGCGACATGGCCTACGAACGCCGCCTGGTGCGGCGCTGGTTCGAGGCCAACTTCACCCCCGCGCCCTGAGCGCGGCACCTGCCCACCTCCCGGAGAACCCGCCTTGTCCCACGCTTCCATCCGCCCCCGCCTGCTGGCCCTCGCCGGCGCCCTGGCCGTCTGCCTGAGCCTCGGCACCTCCGCAACGGCCCAGACCGCTGACCCCCTGACGAAGGCGGCCGCAGAGAAGGGGGCGGTGGTCAGCGACAGCGGCCTCATCTTCCTGTCGCAGCGCGAAGGCAAGGGCCCCAGCCCCGCTGCCACCGACACCGTGAAGGTGCACTACCGCGGCACCTTCACCGACGGGCGCGAGTTCGACAGCAGCTACTCGCGCGGTGAACCCGCCAGCTTCCCGCTGAACCGTGTCATCAAGTGCTGGACCGAAGGCGTGCAGAAGCTCAAGGTCGGCGGCAAGGCCAAGCTGACCTGCCCCTCGGCCATCGCCTACGGCCCGAACGGCCGCAGCCCCATCCCGGGCGGCGCCACGCTGGTGTTCGAGGTGGAACTGCTGGGCATCAACGGCCAGTGAGGCCCTGAAGCCCTGAAGCCCTGAAGGCCGCGCTGCCGGCCCTCAGGCCGCGGCGGTCTTCTTGCCGCGCAGCTTCTGGAAGGCCGTGAACACGGCCACGATCACGCCACCGGCCACCAGGCCCGTGGCGCCTTCGGCCAGCGTGCCGGCCAGCCACTTCACCGCGCCCGGCAGGCCGGCGATGGCGTGTTCGATGCCGTGGTGCAGCGGCGGCACGCCGTGCACCAGGATGCCGCCGCCCACGAGGAACATGGCGGCCGTGCCGACGACGCCCAGCGTCTTCATCAGCAGCGGCGCGGCGGCCAGCACGCCCCGGCCGACAGCCTGCGCAGCGCCGCCCGGGCGGCGGCTGAGCCACAGGCCCAGGTCGTCCAGCTTCACGATGCCGGCCACCAGGCCGTAGACCCCGGCCGTGATGGCGATGGCCACGCTGGTCAGCACCAGGGCCTGCGTGGTGAAAGGCGCCGCCGCAGCCGCGCCCAGCGTGATGGCGATGATCTCGGCCGAGAGGATGAAATCGGTGCGCACCGCGCCCTTGATCTTGTCGCGCTCGAAGGCCACCAGGTCGACCTGCGGGTCTTGCAGCGCGGCGCTGAGCGCGGCGCGGTGGGCCTCGTCTTCTTCCTTGCTGTGCAGGAAGCGGTGCGCGAGTTTCTCGAAGCCCTCGAAACACAGGAAGGCGCCGCCCAGCATCAGAAGCGGCGTGATGAGCCAGGGCGCGAAGGCCCCGATGGCCAGCGCCGCCGGCACCAGGATGGCCTTGTTGAGGAAGGAGCCCTTGGCCACCGCCCACACCACGGGCAGTTCGCGGTCGGCGCTGACGCCGGTGACCTGCTGCGCGTTGAGCGCGAGGTCGTCGCCCAGCACGCCGGCCGACTTCTTGGCCGCGACCTTGCTGAGGATGGCGACATCGTCCAGAACGGTGGCGATGTCGTCGAGAAGTGCGAGAAGACTGCTGGCCATGTCGGGGATTCTGCATGAACAGCCCCAATGAGAAGATGGACACACCATGCGCGACCTCTTCCTGCTCGACCCCGACATCCACTTCCTCAACCACGGCAGTTTCGGCGCCTGCCCGAAGCCAGTGCTCGAGGCGCTGCAGCAATGGCAGTTGGCCATGGAGCGCAACCCGGTGGAGTTTCTGGGCCGGCGCTCGGCCGCACTGCTGCGCGCGGCGCGCGAGCGGCTGGCAGCGCACCTGGGCGCCGACGCCGACGATCTGGTCTTCGTGCCCAACGCCACCACGGGCGTGAACACGGTGGCGCAATCGCTCGCGCTGCAGCCCGGAGACGAGATCCTCACCACCGACCACGAGTACGGCGCCTGCGACGCCACCTGGCGCCATGTGTGCCAGCGCACCGGCGCGGTCTACCGGCGCGTGGAGATACCGCTGCCTTTCGAGGCGGGTGAGTTCGCCAGTCGCCTGTTGGCCGCGGTGACGCCGCGCACGCGGCTGATCTTCGTGAGCCACCTAACCTCGACCACGGCACTCATCTTTCCGCTGGCCGGGCTGTGCGCCGCAGCGCGCGAGCGCGGCATCGCCACGCTGGTGGACGGCGCCCATGCGCCAGGGCAGATCGACCTGGATCTCGACGCTTTAGGCGCCGACTTCTACACCGGCAACTGCCACAAGTGGTTGTGCGCGCCCAAGGGCGCTGCCTTCCTCCACGTGCGGCCGGAGCGCCAGCGCGAGGTGCATGCGCCGGTGGTGAGCTGGGGCTATGTGGCGGGTGAAGACGGCGCACCCGGCACCGCAGGGCACACGGGTTTCGACGCCTACGCCGGCCGCACGTTGCTGGAGCGCCGCCTGCAATGGCAGGGCACGCGCGACATCGCGGCCTGGCTCAGCGTGCCCGCGGCGCTGGACTTCCTGGCCGCGAACGACTGGCCTGCGCACCGCGCCAACAGCCACCAGCGCGCGTTGGCGCTGCAGGCGCGCGTGCTCGCCCGCAACGGTCTGCAGCCCATCGCCCGCGATGAAGACTTCGGCCAGATGGTGCCCATCCCCGTGCGCAGCACCGACCCCGAGGGCCTGCGCGCCCGGCTCTTCGACCAGCACCGCATCGAGGTGCCGGTGACGCAGCACGCCGGCCGGGTGTTCGTGCGCGTGTCGGTGCAGGCCTACACGCTGGACAGCGAACTGCAGGCGCTGGAAAACGCGCTGGCCGCGGCGGGCGTCTGACCCCTTGAGGTCAACCCGGCGCGGCCAGCGTTGAAGGCCTGAAGAGATTCAGGCGCGGCGGCGCTTGACCATCACGCCCAGGGCCAACAGGCCCGCCATGAACATCCACACGGTGCCGGCTTCGGGCACGGCGGTCAGCATCGCACCGGCCAGCAGGCCCTGAGCGTAGGCCGTCGGGTGGATGGCGTCCCAGAACAGGGCGCTGGCGGCATCGCAGTTGTTGCCGCTGAAACCGCAGGCCTGGGTGACGTTGGTGAAACCGAAGGCCGCAGGGTTGGCCACGTAGCTGCCGACCAGACCGGCCAGGTCGAAGATCTGCGCGCCGCTGCCGGCCAGGGCGGTGTTCAGCGCGCTGTTGTAGGCACCGGTGATGAAGCTCGCCGCCCCCACCGCAGCCGCCCCGCCGGCCAGGGCCGCCGGCGACTTGCTCAGATCGGGCGTGTTCCACACCACGATGTTGCTGGCGCCCGCAGCGCGCAGCGTGCCCACGATCTGCGCCGTGGCCGCGGCGTAGGTCGCAGCGCCGCTGGTGGTGAGGGCCACGATGTTGGCCGGGTTGGCCGCCACGGCATCGGCCGTGGCGCGGGCGTCGTTGCCGCCGCCAGCAATGATGTAGAGCGCGCTGGAGGACACCGGCGTGGTGGCCAGGTGGCCGTTCAGCTGCGTGCGCAGGCTGGCCGGGAAAGGCGCCGGGATGACGGGCGGCACGCCGGTGCCGTCAACGGCCATGCGGGCGCCGCCGAAGGCGTAGTTGCCACCACCGGCCAGCGAAGGCTGGGCGTAACTCGCCAGGCCCAGGCTCGACGCGAAGCTGTTGAACCAGATTGGGCCGTTGCTGTACGTGGGCCGCTGGCCTGCCGGCGCGGCGTAGGGCAGTGAGCCGATGAAGGTGGCGCTCGTCGGGTTGGGGCCGGTGAGGCCGCCAAAGACCAGGTTGTTGTTGCCCCCGTCGGAAAGGCTGTCACCGAACAGGTACACAGCCGAGAACGGGTTGGGCACGGCAACGCCGGTGCTGGTCTGGGCCAGCGCGGGGGCGGCAGCTGCCGTGACAAGTGCGGCCAGGGCCAGCAGGGCGGGGAAACGGCGTGTGTTCAAGGCAGGCACCTTCGGGCAATGCGAATCAGGGCCGCGAAAGTACCACCGTGCCCGCGCCCGGCCATCGAGGGATGCCCGGGGTGAGACATATCGTCCCCACGATTGCGGGGCCGCAGGAACCCGCGGCCATCCGGCTCAGCGGGGCTTGCGGCGGGGGCCGGTGGGCTTGGCTGCCGGCGCAGCGCCGGTTTCGCGCGGTGGCAGGCCCGTGTGCTGCGTGAGCAACCGGCCCTGCGTGACGGCCGAGGTGCGCGCGCCGGCCGGCGTGCTGTTCTTGCGGCGTGCGCTCACGTAGCCCGTGCCGGCCGCGGGCTGGAAGCTGGGGATGAGGTGGTGCTTGCCGTTGCCGATGAGGTCGGCACGGCCCATCTTCTTGAGCGTCTCGCGCAGCAGCGGCCAGTTGTTGGGGTCGTGGTAGCGCAGGAAGGCCTTGTGCAGCCGGCGCCGCTTCTCGCCGCGCACGATATCCACCCTCTCGGCACGCGTGGCGTCGCGGCTGATGCCCTTCAGCGGGTTCAGGTCGGTGTGGTACATCGCCGTGGCCGTGGCCATGGGCGACGGATAAAAGGTCTGCACCTGGTCGGCCTTGAAGCCGTTCCTCTTGAGCCAGATCGCGAGGTTCATCATGTCCTCGTCGCTGGTGCCGGGGTGCGCGGCGATGAAGTACGGGATGAGGTACTGCTTCTTGCCCGCCTCGGCGCTGTACTGCTCGAACATTTGCTTGAAGCGGTCGTAGCTGCCGATGCCGGGCTTCATCATCTTCGACAGCGGCCCGCCCTCGGTGTGCTCGGGCGCGATCTTCAAATAGCCGCCCACGTGGTGCTGCACCAGCTCCTTCACGTACTCGGGGCTCTGCACGGCCAGGTCGTAGCGCAGACCGCTGCCGATGAGGATCTTCTTGATGCCGCGCAGTTGCCGCGCACGGCGGTACATCTTCACCAGCGGGCCGTGGTCGGTGTTCAGGTTCGGGCAGATGCCGGGGTAGACGCAACTCGGCTTGCGGCACGCGGCCTCGATCTCGCGGCTCTTGCAGCCGATGCGGTACATGTTGGCCGTGGGGCCGCCGAGATCGCTGATGACGCCGGTGAAGCCCTTGACCTTGTCGCGGATCTCCTCGATCTCGCGGATCACGCTGTCTTCACTGCGGCTCTGGATGATGCGGCCTTCGTGTTCGGTGATGCTGCAGAAGGTGCAGCCGCCGAAGCAGCCCCGCATGATGTTCACGCTGAAGCGGATCATCTCCCAGGCCGGGATCTTGGTCGGGCCGTCGTGCCCGCCGTTCTCGTCGGCGTAGGCCGGATGCGGGCTGCGCGCGTAGGGCAGGTCGAACACGAGATCCATCTCGCTGGTGCTCAGCGGGATGGGCGGCGGGTTCACCCACACGTCGCGGTCGCCGTGCTGCTGCACCAGCGCGCGCGCATTGCCGGGGTTGGTTTCCAGGTGCAGCACGCGGTTGGCGTGGGCGTAGAGCACGGGGTCGCTCTTGACCTGCTCGTAGGCCGGCAGGCGCACCACGGTCTTCTCGCGCGGCGGCAGCTTCAGGTTGCCGGTCTTGCGGCTGACGGGCATGGCGATGGTGGCCACGGCCGGCACCGCAGGCGCAGCAGATGCCGTCACCTCGCCGCTGCCTTCCTGCTTGGTGCAGGTTTCGCCGACCGAGGCCGCGGCCTCTTCGGTGGTGAGGTAGGGGTTGATGTGCTCGTCGACACGGCCGGGGCGGTCGACCTCGGTGCTGTCGAGCTCGAACCAATCGGCGCCGAAGCGCTGGCCGTTGGCATCGGGCGTGGTGCGCACCATGAAGGCGGTGCCGCGGATGTCGGTCAGGCTCTCCACCGGCTTGCGCTGCGCTAGGCGGTGCGCCACTTCGATGATGGCGCGCTCGGCATTGCCGTAGAGCAGCAGGTCGGCCTTGCTGTCGACCAGGATGCTGCGGCGCACCTTGTCCTGCCAGTAGTCGTAGTGAGCAATGCGGCGCAGCGAAGCCTCGATGCCGCCGATGATCACCGGCACCTCGCTCCAGGCCTCCTTGCAGCGCTGCGTGTAGACCAGCGTGGCACGGTCGGGCCGCTTGCCGCCCGCGCCGCCGGGCGTGTAGGCGTCGTCGCTGCGGATCTTCCGGTCGGCCGTGTAGCGGTTGATCATCGAATCCATGTTCCCGGCGGCCACGCCGAAGAACAGGTTCGGTTTGCCCAGCACCTTGAAGGCGTCAGCGCTCTGCCAGTCGGGCTGGGCGATGATGCCGACGCGGAAGCCCTGCGCCTCCAGCGTGCGGCCGATCACCGCCATGCCGAAGCTGGGGTGGTCGACGTAGGCGTCGCCGGTGACGATGACGATGTCGCAGCTGTCCCAGCCGAGCTGCTCCATCTCGGCGCGGCTCATGGGCAGGAAAGGCGCGGTGCCGAAACGCTTGGCCCAGAAGGGCCGGTAGCTGGCCAGGGGCTTGGCCTCGGCAGGGGCCTTGTCGGCAGGGCGGGTGGGTGTGGGGGCCAGGGCGGGCACGGGGCGCTCCGTCTCGTGTAGGCGTCGGCAGGGCCGGACAACCCGCGATTGTCGGCCCTGGCGGGCTCAAGCACCGGGCGGCATGGCCGAAAACCCCGTGATGGAAGCCTTCTTCAGTTGGGTCGGCGCCGCCCTGGGTGCGCTCTTGGCCGTGGCGGTGCTCGTGGCGTGGTGGGAACACCTCACGCGCAACAACCGCCGCCCCGCGGTCTTGCCCGTGGCCGCGCCGGCGCGCTCCGTGTCGGTGGATGTGCCGCTGGACGCCCTGACCCCGCCCACGCCCGGCGACACCGCCGAGCGCCAGGCAGCGCTGGACGGCGCGCTGCAGCGCATGACCAACACGCCCCAGGCCCCAGCCCGCAGCGCCGAAGCCGGCCCCTGGACAGAGACCGAGCCCATGGTGCTGAGCTCGGCCCCGGCCCCCGAAGCAGAAGCCCGGGCCCGGCCGGTCAGCCAGCCTTGAGCGGCGCGGGGGCCTCGCCCTCGTCCACTTCTTCGCCGAGAAAACCGCCGCTCTGGTGCTCCCACAGCCGGGCGTAGATGCCGCCGGCGGCCAGCAGCGAGGCGTGGTCGCCCACCTCGACGATGCGGCCCTGGTCCATCACCACCAGGCGGTCCATGGCCGCGATGGTGCTCAGCCGGTGCGCGATGGCCACCACCGTCTTGCCTTCCATCAGCCGGTACAGGCTTTCCTGGATGGCGGCCTCCACCTCGCTGTCGAGTGCGCTGGTGGCTTCGTCCAGCAGCAGGATGGGCGCGTCCTTCAGCATCACACGCGCGATGGCGATGCGCTGGCGCTGACCGCCGCTGAGCTTGACGCCGCGCTCGCCGACGTGCGCGTCGTAGCCCTTGCGGCCCTTGGCATCGCTCAGGCCAGCGATGAAATCGGCAGCTTCGGCCCGCTCGGCGGCGCGGATCATTTCGGCCTCGGTGGCGTCGGGCCGGCCATAGACGATGTTGTCGCGCACGCTGCGGTGCAGCAGCGAGGTGTCCTGCGTCACCATGCCCACGTGCCGGCGCAGGCTGGCCTGGGTGACGCCGGCGATGTCTTGCCCGTCCACCAGGATGCGGCCCGATTCCAGGTCATACAGGCGCAGCAGCAGGTTCACCACCGTGCTCTTGCCCGCGCCCGAGCGGCCCACCAGGCCGATCTTCTCGCCAGGGCGGATGTGCAGGTTCAGGCCGTCGACCACGCGCTTCTTGCCGCCATAGGCAAAGACCACGTTCTCGAACACCACCTCACCTCGCGGCACCACCAGCGCCTTCGCGTCGGGCTTGTCCACCACGCTCTGCACGCGTGAGAGCGTGGCCATGCCGTCCTGCACGGTGCCGATGTGCTCGAAGAGCGTGGCCATCTCCCACATCACCCAGTGCGAGATGCCGTTCAGCCGGAAGGCCATGGCCGTGGCCGCTGCCACCGCGCCCACGCCCACCAGCGAGCCCGACCACAGCGCCAGGCTGACGAAGGCCGTGGCCGCGATCAGGCCCACGCTGAGCATCTGGTTGACGGTTTCGAAGGCCGTCACCAGGCGCATCTGCGCGTAGGCCGTGCTCATGAACTCCTGCATCGCGCCGCGCGCGAAGTGCGCTTCGCGCTGGGCGTGGCTGAAGAGCTTGACGGTGGCGATGTTGGTGTAGGCGTCGGTGATGCGGCCCGTCATCAGGCTGCGCGCATCGGCCTGGGCTTGCGCCACCTTGCCCAGGCGCGGCACGAAGTAGCACAGCGCCGCGATGTACAGCACCAGCCAGCCCAGGAAGGGCCCCACCAGCCACAAGTCGAAGGCGCCCACCACCGCCAGCAGCGTGACGAAATAGATCACCACGTAGACCATGATGTCCGTGACGATCAGCCAGGTGTCGCGCACGGCCAGCGAGGTCTGCATCACCTTGGTGGCGATGCGGCCGGCGAACTCGTCCTGGTAGAAGCCCATGCTCTGCTCGAGCATCAGGCGGTGGAAGTTCCAGCGCAGGCGCATCGGGAAGTTGCCGAACACGCCTTGGTACTTGAACAAGGCCTGCAGCGCCGCGAAGGCCACGCTGGCCACCAGCACCACGGCCAGCAGCGTGAGGGTGTGGCCGTGCTCGGCCCATAGCTGCGTGGGCTGCACCTTGGCCAGCAGATCCACCACGTGGGCCATCATGCTGAAGAGCAGCGCCTCGAAGGCGCCGATGGCCGCGGTGAACAGCGTCACCATCAGCAGCCAGGGGCGCACGCCCTTGGAGCAGGTCCACAGGAAGGCGAAGAAGCTGCGCGGCGGCGGAGGCGGCAGGGCATCCGGGTAGGGATGCACGAGCTTTTCGAATCGTCCGAACACGGGTAAAGGCTCCCAGGCGCGGCAGGGCGCCGGCGCAAAGCGGCGGATTATCGAGGGGGCGCTGCACGCCGCCTCCCCCTAGAGGAGCGCCACCAATCCGCACCGGGGCCGCTGGCTATGATGAATCGAGGAGACCCCCAGACCCCATGTTCGACTACATCATCGTCGGCGGCGGCGCCGCCGGCTCGGTGCTCGCCGCACGGCTGAGCGAAGACCCGCAGACCAGCGTCTGCCTCGTGGAAGCGGGCCCTGTGGACCGCAGCGCCTTCATCCACTGTCCGGCCGGCTTCGCGCTGATGGCGCAGACGGGCGTGGCCAACTGGTCTTTCGAGAGCGTGCCGCAGCCCGGTCTGAACGGCCGCCGCGGCTACCAGCCCCGCGGCAAGGTACTGGGCGGCTCGAGCTCGATCAACGCGATGATCTACATCCGGGGGCAGCAGCAAGACTTCGACCACTGGGCCGAACTGGGCAACCCCGGTTGGGGCTGGAACGAGGTGCTGCCCTACTTCAAGCGCGCCGAGCACAACGAACGCGGCGCTGATGCCTGGCACGGCCGAGGCGGCCCGCTGAACGTGGCCGACCTGCTGCAGCCCAACCGCGTCTCATCGCTCTTCGTGCAGGCGGGCCGGCAGGCCGGCTATGCGGCCAACCCCGACTTCAACGCCGAAGACCAGGAAGGTGTCGGCCTTTACCAAGTGATGCAGAAGGACGGCGAGCGCATGAGCGCGGCCAAGGCCTACCTCACGCCGGCATTGGGGCGCAGCAACCTGCAGGTGATCACCGACGCCACCGTGGCGCGCGTCACTTTTGAGGGCCGCTGCGCCACGGGCGTCGAGCTCGTGCAGGGGGCGGCCACGCGCACCTTGCAGGCGCGGCGTGAAGTGCTGCTGTGCGCCGGCGCGCTGCAGAGCCCTCAGATCCTGCTGCGTTCGGGCGTGGGCGATGGCGCCGAACTCCAAGCCCACGGCATCTCCCCCCTGCACCACCTGCCCGGCGTGGGCCGCCACCTGCACGACCACATCGACGTGACGCAGGTGCATGCCGCGCCACGCGCCAAAGACCTGTTCGGCCTCTCGCTCACCGGCGCCTGGCACGCGCTGCAGGGCGTGTGGCAGTGGCGCACGGCGCGCCGCGGCATCCTCACCACCAACTTCGGCGAAGCCGGCGGCTTCATCAAGAGCAGCGCGGAAGAAGCCACGCCCGACCTGCAATTCCACTTCGTCATCGGCAAGCTGGTGGACCACGGCCGCAAGACGGTGTTCGGGCACGGCTTCTCATGCCACGTGTGCCTGCTGCGCCCGATGAGCCGTGGCCGTGTGACGCTGGCCAGCGCCGACGTGCACGCGCCGCCGGCCATCGACCTGGGTTTCCTCACCGAGCGCGACGACGTCGAACGCCTGGTGCGCGGCTTCAAGCTGATGCGCGGCATCCTCGCGCAGCCGGCGCTGGCGGCCTTGGGCGGGCGCGAGTTGCCGGCCAGCGCCGCAGCGCAGACGGACGCGCAGATCGAACAGTTCGTGCGCAACCACGCTGACACCATCTACCACCCGGTGGGCAGCTGCCGCATGGGGCCCGGGCCCGACGACGTGGTGGACGCCGAGCTGCGCGTACACGGCCTGCAGGGCCTGCGCGTGGTGGACGCGTCCATCATGCCGCGCATCGTCTCGGGCAACACCACGGCGCCCACGGTGATGATCGCGGAGAAGGCGGCCGACCTGATCAAGGCCGCCTGAGCACCGGCGCCTGGGCTCAGGCCCCCGGCCTCAGTTCGGCATCAGCCCCGCGACGATCTGCTCCACGCGCTGCGTGACGGCGGCGTCCATCGTGATGGTGCGGCCCCACTCGCGCGGGGTCTCGCCGGGCCACTTGTTGGTGGCGTCCAGGCCCATCTTGCCGCCCAGGCCGCTGACGGGGCTGGCGAAATCCAGGTAGTCGATCGGCGTGTGCTCCACCAGCGTGGTGTCGCGCACCGGGTCCATGCGCGTGGTGATGGCCCAGATCACTTCCTGCCAGTTGCGGATGTCGACGTCGTCGTCGGTCACCACGATGAACTTCGTGTACATGAACTGCCGCAGGAAGCTCCACAGCCCGAACATCACGCGCTTGGCGTGGCCGGGGTAGGCCTTCTTGATCGAGATGATCGCCATGCGGTAGCTGCAGCCCTCGGGCGGCAGGTAGAAATCGACGATCTCCGGAAACTGCTTCTGCAGGATGGGCACGAACACCTCGTTCAGCGCCACGCCCAGGATGGCCGGCTCGTCGGGCGGTTTGCCGGTGTAGGTGGAGTGGTAGATCGGGTCGCGGCGGTGCGTCAGGCGGTCGATGCGAAAGACGGGGAACCAGTCCTGCTCGTTGTAGTAGCCGGTGTGGTCGCCGAAGGGGCCTTCCAGCGCGTGCAGGTAACCGCCCTTTTCCTTGAGCTTCACGCCCAGGTCCGACACGCCTTCAAAGCCGGCGGGCGCAGGCGGGATGTGGCCCTCGAACACGATCTCGGCGCTGGACGGTACGTTCAGCTTGAGCGCGCCTTCGCCCACGTTGGTGGCCACCAGCTCGGTGCGGCTGCCGCGCAGCAGGCCGGCGAACTGGTACTCGCCCAGGGTGTCGGGCACGGGCGTCACGGCGCCGAGGATGGTGGCCGGGTCGGCACCCAGCGCAACCGCCATCGGGAAGGGCTGTCCGGGGTTGGCGCGTGCGAACTCGCGGAAATCGAGCGCGCCGCCGCGGTGGGCCAGCCATCGCATGATGACCTCTCGCTTGCCGATCACTTGCTGGCGGTAGATGCCCAGGTTCTGGCGGCTGCGCGGGTTGGCCACGCCTTGCGGGCCGCGCGTGACGACCAGGCCCCAGGTGATCAGCGGGCCGGCATCGCCCGGCCAGCAGGTCTGCACCGGCAAGGTGGCCAGGTTCACATCGCTGCCTTCCAGCACCACGTCCTGGCAGGGCGCGCTGCGCTGCACCGAGGGCTTCATGTCCCACAGCGCTTTGCCCATGGCCAGCAGCTTGCCGGCGTCCTTCAGGCCCTTGGGCGGCTCGGGCTCCTTCAGGCCAGCCAGCAGGCGGCCCACGTCGCGCAGGTCGGCCAGGCTCTCGGCGCCCATGCCCAAAGCCACCCTTCGGGGGGTGCCGAAGAGGTTGATCAGGCAAGGAATCTTGTAACCGGCGGGCTGGGTGCACAGCACGGCGGGGCCACCGGCGCGCAACAGCTTGTCGCCAATTGCCGTCATTTCCAGGTGCGGAGACACCGGTTCAGCCAGTTTTCGCAGCTCGCCCAGGCGTTCGAGCTGTTGAATGAAGTCGCGGAGGTCTCGGTATTTCATGGATTTTGGTTATTAGAGACCTGTTTCATATTCTTGACCGGGTATGAAGGCGTTCCTAGAATCCGCCCAGATCCAAACCTTAAGGGTTAACCCGCGGCGCTTGCCCAGCGCACACAGCCCGCGCGTTGACACCGTCCCGCCCCTGCCTGGCAGCCGCTTTTCGACCTTTGTCGCAGCTGCCTCACAGGCCCGAACACCGGGGCGGCTGATTATTCACCGGGGCCCCCGCCCGCCGATGTTGCGGGCCCATGGCCCCCGGTCGACTGGAGATAAGACGATGCGAGCTTCAGAGATGCTGCGCCAGACGCCGCGTGCCGCTGCCCGATCGGTGAAGTTGTTTGCGGGTGATGTGGGCCGCGGCCTGCTGGAGATCAGCCACAACACCTTGGCCCTGGTGGGCCTGGTGGCCATCGCAGCGGCGGTGTTCGCGCTCGGCCGTGCCGACGTGCGCGGCCAGCTGGAGGTGGTGGCACTGGAATGGCTGCAGACCCGCCACGAGGCGCGCGAGCACGCCAGCGGCAACCTGCTGGCCGCCGTGGCCGAGCCCGAGGCCGTGAACCGCGCCACCGCCGCCGACCTGACCGAGCTGACGCGCCAGCAAGCCAACCTGGCCACTTGGATCTCGCGCCGCTACAAGGTGGCGCCCGAGCCGATCGGCGCGCTGGTGCAGGAGGCCTGGGAGATCGGCCGCCGCGCCAACCTGGACCCCACGCTGATCCTGGCCATCATGGCCGTGGAGTCGAGCTTCAACCCCTTCGCGCAGAGCCCGGTCGGCGCCCAGGGCCTGATGCAGGTGCTGACGCGCGTGCACGACGACAAGTACGAGAGCTTCGGCGGCAAGCACGCGGCCTTCGACCCCATCAGCAACCTGCGCGTGGGCGTGCAGGTGCTGCAGGAGTGCATCCGCCGCGCCGGCAGCCTGGAAGAGGGCCTGCGGTTCTATGTGGGCGCCGCCCTGCTGGAGACCGACGGCGGCTACGTTGGCCGCGTGTTGCTGGAGCAGACGCACATGCGCAGCGTGGTGCAAGGCCGCAACGTGCCGGTGAACGTGAGCAACATGCCCACAGCCCCCGCATCGCCCAAGGAAGGCGAGATTGCCAACACCCCGGCCAAGCCTGTGGCCGACGAGCAGGTGGCGCTGCTGCGCTGAGCAGCGCCGGGTTATCCCGAGCGAAGCTACACTGCCGCCTCTGCGCGACTGGCGATAGGCCCCCGGCACCCCGCCGGTGGCTGAGGTGGACGACCACCGGGAAGCGCAGGCTGCAGGCCCTGCGCCGCAGTGCACGCCGTGCGCCTGGGCAGCCCTCGACCGCAGCACACCCGGCCGGCCCGGGTGCCGTTTGCGGCTCTCGATGGCCCACCAACACGGGACCCCCCCCGCGACAGGACTGCCATGTTCGACCGTTCCACCTCCACCCTCGCCCTCGTCGACCCCGAACTCTGGGCCGCCGTGCAAGCCGAGAACCGCCGCCAGGAAGAGCACATCGAGCTCATCGCGAGCGAGAACTACACCAGCCCCGCCGTCATGCAGGCGCAGGGCAGCCAGCTCACCAACAAGTACGCCGAGGGCTACCCCGGCAAGCGCTACTACGGCGGCTGCGAGAACGTCGACGTGGCCGAAACCCTGGCCATCGAGCGCGCCAAGCAGCTCTTCGGCGCCAACTTCGCCAATGTGCAGGCCAACAGCGGCAGCCAGGCCAACCAGGCGGTGTTCTTCGCCTTGCTGCAACCGGGCGACACCATCATGGGCATGAGCCTGGCCGAAGGTGGCCACCTCACGCACGGCATGCCGCTGAACATGAGCGGCAAGTGGTTCAAGGTGGTGAGCTACGGGCTGGATGCCAACGAGGCCATCGACTACGACGCCATGGAACGCCTGGCCCACGAGCACAAGCCCAAGCTCATCGTGGCGGGCGCCAGCGCCTACAGCCTGCGCATCGACTTCGAGCGCTTCGCCAAGGTGGCCAAGGCCATCGGCGCCTACTTCATGGTCGACATGGCGCACTACGCGGGCCTGATCGCTGCGGGCGTCTACCCCAACCCGGTACCGCACGCCGACGTCGTCACCAGCACCACGCACAAGAGCCTGCGCGGCCCGCGCGGCGGCATCATCGTGATGAACGACGAGGCCATCGCGAAGAAGATCAACAGCGCCATCTTCCCGGGCATCCAGGGCGGCCCGCTGATGCACGTGATCGCAGGCAAGGCCGTGGCTTTCAAGGAAGCCCTGACGCCCGAGTTCAAGGCCTACCAGGCGCAGGTGATCGCCAACGCCAAGGTGCTGGCCGAGACGCTGATCTCGCGCGGCCTGCGCATCGTCAGCGGCCGCACGGAAAGCCACGTGATGCTGGTCGACCTGCGCCCCAAGGGCCTGACCGGCAAGGAGGCCGAGGCCATCCTGGGCAGCGCGCACATGACGTGCAACAAGAACGGCATCCCCAACGACCCGCAAAAGCCCATGGTGACCAGCGGCATCCGCCTGGGCACGCCGGCCATGACCACGCGCGGCTTCAAGGAAGAACAGGCGCGCCAGACGGCCCACCTGATCGCCGACGTGCTGGACAAGCCGCACGACGAAGCCAACCTCGCCACCGTGCGCGCCAAGGTGGCCGCGCTGGCGCGCGACTTCCCCGTTTATCGATGAGCCCCCAGGCTTGCGGCTGCGCCGCAGCGCCTCCCCCCGAGGGGGCTCGGTCGCCTTGGGGCGGCCCGGCGGCGGCCGGCTGAACAGCCATGCGCTGCCCCTTCTGCAGCCACGACGAGACCCAGGTCGTCGAGACGCGCGAGAGCGACGAAGGCGACGTCATCCGCCGTCGCCGCCGCTGCCTGCAGTGCGAAAAGCGTTTCACCACCTACGAGCGCAGCGAAATCGCGCTGCCGGCGGTGGTGAAGAAGGATGGCGCGCGCGTCGACTTCGACCCTGCGAAGGTGCGCGCCAGCATGATGCTGGCGCTGCGCAAGCGCCCGGTGAGCGTGGAGCAGGTGGATGCGGCGCTGGAACGCATCCAGGACAAGCTGCTGGCCAGCGGCGCGCGTGAGCTGCCCAGCACCCGGCTGGGGGAGTTGGTGATGCGCGAGCTCAAGCGCATCGACAAGGTCGCCTACGTGCGTTTCGCCTCCGTCTACCGGGAATTCGAGGATGTGGATGCTTTCCGGCAGTTGATACGGGACATCTGAGCGGGCACCCCCGGCCGGGGGTGCCGCGGCAGAGGGCCCACCCCAGGGGCTCGGGCGTTGCACACCGCATGGGGACGCGAGACGGCGCGGCGATTCTTAGAGTGCCGACATCGCAACGCGTTGCTCGGAGGCTCCATGAACACCCCCCATCACCCACAAAGCGGCTGGAGCCTGGTTGAAGCCATGGCCGCGTTGACAGTGCTCTCGATCACTTTGGGCACCGCCATTCCAGGCTTTCAAACCACCGTTGACCGACAACGTGTGCTGGGCGCGGCCGGTCTGCTGGAGAGCGACCTGCAGTTGGCGCGCAGCGAAGCCGTACTGCGCCAGCGCAATGTCCGCATCAGCTTTCGCAGCGAATCGGCGGGCAGTTGTTATGTCGTGCACGCCGGCCCCGCGGGTGCCTGTACCTGCAGACCGGCGGGTGCACCGGTGTGCGCCGAGGGCGTCCAGGCCCTGCGCCACGCCGGCTTTCCGCAAGCCGACGGCATACGCATCAACAGCAACACAGGCAGCATGACCTTCGGCCACGTGCAGGGTACGGTCACGCCAACCGGCACCGTGAAAGTACTGGGGCGCGACCACTCGGTGCATCTCATCACCAACGTGATGGGGCGGGTTCGCGCCTGTGCAGCCGTTGGCGAAGGCTTGGTACAGCCAACGTGCTGACCCCCCTGTCCCCTGGATGGCCCGACAAGCGGTTTGCTGGGCTGGACAAGCGGCGCGACTTGCATCGTGCCGCTAAGGAAAATGTCGATTCCATCTTCTGTCTCCACCATGCCTCACCGCGCCTTCAGCAAACAAGTCCTTCACAGGCCCCGAAGAACGGCGCTTGAAGGCTTCAGCTTGCTGGAACTGATGATCGCGCTCGTCGTCGTCGGGGTGCTGGCCAGCATCGCCTACCCTTCGTACCAGAACTCGGTTCGCAAAAGCCGCAGGGCCGAAGCGGTTACAGCCCTCTCGGCGTTACAGCAAGCGCAGGAACGCTGGCGCGGCAACAACGCCGCCTACACAACGACGCTTGCAAACACCGCTGCCGCCAACACGGCAGCCAATGGGCTGGGCATCAGCACCCCAACGCCGAGAGGGTTCTACGCCATCGCTGTCACCAACGCCAACGCCACAAGCTACACGGCGACGGCGACAGCCGTTGCGGGCACCAGCCAAGCAGCCGACGCCAGCTGCGCGGTGATGTCCGTGCGCGCTGACGGAGGCATGCTGTCTTTCGGCTCTGGGCCCAATGCGACAAACCTCGATTGGAACGATGCCAACCGGTGCTGGGCTCGATGAAGCATCACATCTCCGGCTTGACCCTGATCGAGTTGCTCGTTGTCGTGGCGCTGATGGGCGTCTTGGTTTCTGTGGCAGTCCCGAGCTTCAGGGACCTGATGCTCATGCAGCGCTTGAGGAGCCATCACGCCCAGCTGGTCACCGACATGCAGTACGCGCGCTCCGAGGCGGTTGCACGTCGCAACGTCGTTCGATTCCGCTTCATGCAGGACTCCGGGCGAAGCTGTTACACCATTTATGTCTCTTCGGCCAACAACGCATCTTGTGATTGCTTGAGCAGCGCGGCGCCTGCTTGCACCAGCCCCGCCATCGCGCTGAAGACCATCACCCTGCCCAGCGACCTGGGAGTGCGGATGAACCCGATCTCCACGACCTTGGTGCCGCGCTTCGGCTTTGATTGGCGCACGGGCGGGCTGGTCAGCAGCCCGGAAGACAACGACCCGGCCCCGATGGACCGCTTCAGTGTCGAGACCTTCATCGATGCACAGCGCAAGCTGCAGGTTCGCCTGAACCAAGCAGGCCGCCCGCTGGTATGCCGGCCTGCAGGGTCCACCATGAGCGAAACGGCATGCCTGCCATGAGACCCCGCGCAACTGCTCCTCGACGTCGTCAAGCAGGCCTGTCGTTGGTCGAGCTCTTGATCGGCATCACGGTCGGCCTGTTCGTCGTCGCGGCAGCCTCCACGGTAGTCGCGAATCAGTTGAGCGACAACCGCCGTTTGCTGCTGGAGACGCAAGTCCAGCAAGACTTGCGCGCAGCGATGGACACCATCACACGGCAATTGCGCCGCGCCGGCACAGGCGCCGAAGCCAACATCGAGGCGGCCATCGCAGTTTCACCAACCGCGGGCGGCGCAGGTAACCCGTTCAGCAGCATCATTTCGACCACGGGCAGCGCCAGCGAAATCGAGTTTCGCTTCTACTTGGACGCCGATCAGCAAGGCCCGTTCGGATTCAAGCGAGACGGCGGCGTGATTCTTTCGCGCATGCGCAGGACCGGCGGCTTGTCAGGCACCTCTTGGCAGGATTTGACCGACCCCAACACGCTCACGGTCACGTCATTCTCAGTCACCCCCCGCACCGTGACCAGTGCAGTGCTGCCCTGCCCGAAGCTGTGCCCCGTCAACGCCACGCTGGATCCCGCCGGCATCCGCCAGTACTGCTGGCCGCAGCATGTCGTGCGAAGCTTTGTCATAGAGATAGAAGCCGTTTCACGCAGTGACGCTAGTGTTCGGAGGGCGCTACGCAACGAGGTCCGGGTGCGTAACGACGTGGTCAACTTCAATGGCGGCGCAACCACGGTCTGCCCATCGTGAGGCCTGGGTGTCCATGAAACGATCTTCCTCGCATAACGCCGCACGAGGCTGCACTCCGCCAGCCAAGCAAGCTGGCGCCGCCGCGCTGATCGTGGTGATGGTCCTCTTCTTCCTGGTATCGCTTGTTGCGGCATACACCAGCCGCAACCTCGTTTTCGAGCAACGCACTTCAGCCAACCAATACCGTGCCCTGCAAGCCCAGGAAGCGGCTGAAGCGGGCATCGACTGGGCACTGGCCATGCTGAACGGTGGCCGCATTGACAGCACTTGCACCGAAGCCGGCGCCGCTGCCACGGACACCACCTTTCGTCAAAGGTACCTGAACATTGACGCCAGTTCTGGCGTGATCAGCCCAGTGTCCACGTCACTCTGGCCAAGCTGCGTGAGCAGCGGTCCGGGCACCTGGAGCTGCAGTTGCCCGGCATCCGGAGCCCCAACCTTGAGCGCCTCGTCGGGCAGTGGTGTGTTCCCAGCTTTCCGCCTTCGCTTCACCACGAACGGCCTCTCTCGCCCTGGGCTGGTCCGCATCGAGAGCAATGGCTGCACACGCTTGAGCGACAACTGCTTGAATCACCCCGCCACCGAGGCCGAGTTGGAAGGGCGCGCCAACATCGCCGTCGTCGTCGCCTTGAGCAGCGCCTTGCCGACACCGCCTGGTGCCGCGCTGACCGTCTACGGCAACGCAGCGGGCTCGGTGCCTGCCAGCGCGTTCAGCGTCTACAACACTGACACTGGCGTCGGCGGCCTGACTGTGCACGCCAGCGGCATCATCAACGCTGGCGGATACACCCTGCGCAGTGTGCCGGGTACGCCAGCGGCAGCATCGATCATGGGCGACGACGCCAGTCTCTCGGAGCTCGCAGCCGCAACTGACCGCGCCTTTGCATCCTATTTCAGCATGTGGCCGAGCACCTTCCGCAATCAGCCGGCCGCTCTGCGTATCGATTGCCCCACCACAGGCTGCAGCAACCTGCTGCAGACCACGGCGGCCATGAACCCGGATCGCGTCATCTGGGTGACGGGCCCGAACGGGCTGACGCTTGAAGCGCCCGCGACGATAGGCAGCGCCCCAGGCGCCAGCACCGCCGCAGGACCGGTCGTGCTGGTCGTCGACGGCCCGGTGAACTTCACCGCATCCGGCACGCTGCGAATACACGGGCTGCTCTACACACGCAGCGGAAACTGGCAAGGCACCAATGCAGCCGAAATTCAGGGCGCCGCGGTTGTTGAAGGCCATCTGGCCGACACCGCTCGCGCCGTGGTGGTTATGAACAATGCCGTGCTGCGCTCGCTGCGCTTGCGCAGCGGGTCGTTCGTTCGAGCGCCCAGCGGATGGGATGATTTCCGGGAAAGAGCGCCATGAAACTGCCGTCTACTTATCGACAACGTGGCATTTCCCTCGTCGAGGCGATCGTTGCGCTGGGCGTGATGGCCTTCGGGATGCTGGCATTGGTGGGAGTCCAGTCGACGCTGCGCAACAACGGCGATCTGGCCCGCCAGAGAACCGAGGCCGTGCGCATTGCTCAAGAACGGCTGGAAAGCTTCCGCGCCTTTGCGGCCCTGACAGGCACCACCGGAGGCCTGGATTTTGATGAGATTGTTTCGGCCGGACGCACGGCGGTCACGACCACAGGAACCGCGCTGGATGGCCGCCTGAACACCACGTTCTCGTCCACTGTGACTGCCGCTGCAGCCACGCACACTGCACCCGTTCGCCCGATCACGGTCGTGGTCGATTGGACCGATCGGCTAGGGCAATTCCAGTCGGTCGTGCTGCATTCCGTGTTGGCCGGATTGCCGCCGGAACTGCCCGGATCCCTGGCCTTGCCGCCTGCACGTCTGCCCTTCTCTGCCCCCCTGGGCCGCAACCGCCAGGTGCCACTGACTGCGTTCTCGCTACCCCAACAGGGTGTGAGCATCTTCAGGCCACCCCAGGGCGAAAGCAGCACGCCGGTGGCTTGGATCTTCAACAATGTCACCGGACTGGTGACAGGTCGCTGCACGCTCACCGGCACGTCGAACGGTCCCTCCATCACCGCCGAACAGGCAGCCGCCTGTTTGGATGGCCGAACGGCGGTGTCGGGGCAACTCATCAGCGGCTATGTGCGCTTTGCAGCGGGCGACCCGACCGCCGGCGGCAACAGCGAGGCGGAGTTGCCCAGCGGCAGCGTCCTGAACCTGCGCATGCGCATGCAGTTGACCAGCGACGGTCACCCCAGCCCCGGCGCAGAGTGCTACGACGACGCGCCCACTGTTTCGGGGTCGACGACATTGGAAGCAAGTGCGGCCTACTACTGCCTCATCAGCAGCAACTCTCAGGGGCTCTTCTCCGGCCGGCTCCGTGTTGAGCCGCTGGCTTTCGCGGACGGCAGCGCATGGACCATCGGTACAGGCAGTACTCAATTCAAGGTGTGCCGATACACGCCGCTGAGTTCGGACACAGGCACCCGCAACCTGGACCACCCGCTCGACTACACGGCCAGTGGCAGCCCGGCCTTCGCCGGCTTGAGCAACCAGAACTTCCTGGTGATTGGTGGCGCCTTCAGTTGCCCCGTGGAAACACCAACGGATAACGACGCTTTCAACACGAACACACGGTTGCACCAGGACGGCGGCAGCACCTACGACAACCCGAGTTCTTGAGGCCGCGCTCTTGAGCACTGCGTTGCTGGACAGACTTCGGCTGACCCAGGCCTTGCAACTGGCTGAACAGGCCATAGGCCTTTCAGATCCCAATCCCCGCGTAGGCTGCGTGATCGGTCTCGAATCGGGCGTCGTTCTGGGCCAGGGCCACACACAGCATGCCGGCGGGCCCCATGCCGAAGCGGTGGCACTGCTGCAGGCCAGAGCGGCAGGGCACACACTCGCCGGCGCCACGGCCTGGGTGACCTTGGAGCCTTGCGCTCATCACGGTCGCACACCCCCATGTGCCGATGCGCTGGTGGAGGCCGGCGTCCGGCGCGTGGTCGTCGCGGTGCCCGACCCTTTTCCGCAAGTTGCGGGCGCGGGCATCGCACGCTTGCGGGCGGCCGGCGTGCAAGTTGATGCAGGCCCGCCTGACATCGCCGAGCAGGCCTGGATGCTCAACATCGGCTTCTTCTCCCGGGTCCTGCGGGGCCGCCCCTGGATTCGCCTCAAAGTGGCCAGTTCGCTGGATGGTCGCACCGCCTTGAACAACGGAGCCAGCCAGTGGATCACCGGCCCCGAAGCCCGCATCGACGGGCATGCCTGGCGGCGCCGGGCCGGTGCCGTGCTCACTGGCGTGGGCACGGTTCTGGCCGATGATCCCCGTCTCGACGTCCGCTTGGTTCCAAGTGCTCGGCAGCCGCAGCGCCTGGTCTTGGACAGTCGCTTGCGCACACCGCTGCATGCGCAGGTGCTGGCGGCACCCAGCCAGGCCTGCCTGATCACTCGGGAGGACAACCTGGTTAGCGATGCCGCCCGCAGGCTGACGGAACAAGGCGTCGAAGTGCTAGGCCTCCCCTCCAAGGCAGGCCGTATCGACCTGCAGGCCCTCGGGCCTGCCATGGGCCAGCGCGGCATCAATGAACTGCATGTGGAAGCCGGTGCAGAACTCAACGCCGCCTTGCTCGCCGAGGCCGGGGCCGTCGACGAGATAGTGGCCTATGTGGCGCCGTGCGTGCTCGGTGAAGGGAGAGGATGGACTCACGGCCTGGCGGTTGAGTCACTGTCGTCAGCCGTTTCGCTGGAGTTCTTGGATGCCCAGCGGTTCGGAGCCGACCTGCGCCTGCGCCTGCTCACGGCCGCAGGGGCTGAACTGAAGGTGCCCAAAAACGTCGGCCAGCTTTACATCTCCACCGCCACTGACTCCAGGGGTGGCAGGTCAAGCCCTTGATTCATAACATGATCGCCTGAGTGGCATCAAATTTGCAGGGTCTGCGACACAAGATTCTCAGACACGTTGGGGCTACGGAGAAAATGATGAAGTTTGGAAGCTCTCTCAAGATGGTCGCGGCTCTGCCCCTGTTGGCAGGCGTGCTCGGGGCAAACGCCGAGCCCTTGTATTTCTTCGGCAATGCCCCGGACGCCAATTCGAGCGTGCCGGTTTGTCCTGATCTGACGGCATCAGCTTGTGCGCCCCTGCTGGCGCGAAGCAGGTTCTCTGATGCTGTGGTTACTCGGGCTACCGAGGCGTTTGCTGGCACTTCACCCTCTGTGAATCTGGGCGACAGCAGCCTGTCCGTTTTCGGGGGACTGGGCACGCTGACGCAATTCGTTCCCTTCCCGGATGGCTACTCCGGCGCACAGTTGCGAACCGGGGCTCCGTCCAATGGCCGCTTCAACACCACGGGTGGCACCGGACCACGCTCGTGGCTGCAGACCGACTGGAAAATGACCCTGGAACTGGGCACGAGCGTCGGCGCCTTCGGCTTCTATGGCACTGACTTCGGCGATTTCGACGGCGGCTTGAAGATCGCGATCTACCTGAACGGAGATCTGATCGACGACAACATCTTCACCGCGAACAACAGCAACACGCCTCTTGAAACCCGAGTGGATAACCAGACCGTTCAGGACGGATCTCTGCTCTTCTTCGGCTACGCTTCCGAGCAGTTGTTCGACAAGATCGTGTTCACGATCGATCAAGCCCCCAACACCCTGGACGTGTTGGGCTTCGATGATCTGGTCATCGGCAACCTGCGAACCACCACGCCCAACCCCGTACCCGAGCCCGGCTCCCTCGCCCTCGTTGGCCTGGCCCTCGCTGCCGCCGGCCTGATGCGCCGACGCAAGGCTTGAAGCCCACCCCCAGCGCCCCGCGCCCCGATCAAGCCGGCCCCCGTGGCCGGCTTTTTCTTTGCCCCACCTACAATCCGCCCATGCCGATTTCCCCTATTCCCGAGCTCGTCGCCGAGCTGGCCGCGGGCCGCATGGTCATCCTTGTCGACGAGGAAGACCGTGAAAACGAAGGCGATCTGGTCTTGGCGGCCGAGCACGTCACGCCCGAGGCCATCAACTTCATGGCGCGTTTTGCGCGCGGGCTGATCTGCCTGACGCTCACGCGCGAGCGCTGCGAGCACCTGCAGCTACCGCCCATGGCCAGCCGCAACGGCACCAAGCACGGCACCGCTTTCACGGTGTCGATCGAAGCCGCCACGGGCGTCACCACCGGCATCTCGGCGGCCGACCGCGCCCGCACCGTGCAGGTGGCCGTGGCGCGTGGCACCACCGCGGCCGATCTGGTGCAGCCCGGCCACATCTTCCCGCTGCAGGCGCAGGACGGCGGCGTGCTCATGCGCGCCGGCCACACCGAAGCCGGCTGCGACCTCGCTGGCATGGCCGGCCTGACGCCCGCCGCCGTGATCTGCGAGATCATGAAGGACGACGGCACGATGGCGCGCCTGCCCGACCTGCAGGTCTTCGCGCAGCAGCATGGCCTGAAGATCGGCACCATCGCCGACCTCATCGGCTACCGCAGCCGCAACGAGACGCTCATCGAGCGCATCGGTTCGCGCACGCTGTCCACGCCGCAGGGCGAGTTCCACTGCAGCGCCTTCCACGACAAGAGCGGCGGCCTGCACCTGGCGCTGACCCACGGCCGCTGGGAGCCCGGCACCGAGGTGCCCGTGCGTGTGCACGAACCTTTCACCGCGCTCGACCTGCTCGATGCCGGCGGCGGCCAGCACTCCTGGCCGCTGCCAGCGGCCCTGGCAGCGCTGAAGGCCCAGCCCTGCGGCGTGGCCGTGCTGCTGAACTGCTCGGGCGATGCCGCCAGCCTGCTGCCGCAGGTGCTGCCAGAACGCCGCGCCGCCGCGCCCGCCCGCGCGCAGATGGACCTGCGCACCTACGGCGTGGGCGCGCAGATCCTGCGCCAGCTGGGCGTGCAGCGCATGCGCCTGCTGGGCAACCCGCGCCGCATGCCCAGCATGACGGGCTACGGCCTGGAGATCACCGGCTTCACCGCGGCGCCGGCCTGAGCAACGGCGCCACACCCACCCGGGTCCACCCCCTCTGCCTGGAACGGCCCCAAGGACACACCCCATGAAAGACGCCGATCAAGGCGATGCCGGTGAACTGCTGGGCGAAGGCCTGCGCATCGGCATCGTGCAGGCCCGCTTCAACGATGCGCTGACCCGCAAGCTCGCCCAGGCCTGCCTGGCCGAACTGGAGCGGCTGGAGGTCGACAGCGGCGACATCACGCACATCACCGTGCCCGGCGCGCTGGAGATCCCGGTGGCGCTGAAGGCCATGGCCGAGAGCGGCGAGTTCGACGCCCTCGTGGCCCTGGGCTGCATCATCCGCGGCGAGACCTACCACTTCGAACTGGTGGCCAACGAAAGCGGCGCGGGTGTCACGCGCGTCAGCCTCGACCACCAGATGCCCATCGCCAACGCCATCCTCACCGTCGAGAACGAAGCCCAGGCCTGGGCCCGCGCCGAAGACAAGGGCCGCGACGCCGCCCGCGTGGCCGTGGAGATGGCCAACCTGCTGGAAGACCTGTCATGACCCCGCCCCAGGCCGACCCGGCCCCCGAGGCCCAGCCCGCAGCACCGGCCGCCAAACCTGCGGCCAAGCGCGCCGCCCCGAAATCGGCGCGCCGCCGCTCGCGCGAGTTCGCGCTGCAGGGCCTGTACCGCTGGCTGATCGCCGGCGGCGACGGCGCCGCCGCCGAAGCCGACGTGCGTGAGCAGGACGGCTTCGAGAAGATGGACCGCGCGCACTTCGACGCGCTGCTGCATGGCGGCATCGAGCAGGCCGCTGCGCTGGACGCCGTGCTCTCGCGGCACGTCGACCGCAAGACGACGATGCTCAGCCCCATCGAGCATGCCGTGCTGATGATCGGCGTGTACGAGCTGATGCACTGCCTGGACATCCCCTACCGCGTGGCCATCAACGAGGCGGTGGAGCTGGCCAAGTCCTTCGGCGGCACCGACGGCCACAAGTACGTCAACGGCGTGCTCGACAAGTGCGCCGCCGAGTTGCGCCCGAACGAAGCACGCCCGGCGCGGCGCTGAACACGCCGCCCGCCGGCATGCCCGCCGCCCCCTCACCCATCCGCACCGCCAGCCGCCTGGCGCACATCGAACCCTTCTGGGTGATGGAGTGCGCCAAGGCCGCCGACGCCATCGCACGCAGCCCCGAGTGCGACCCCGCCCGCGGCGGCGAGCCGATGATCTACCTGAACATCGGCGAGCCCGATTTCACCGCCGTGCCCGGCGTGCAGCGGGCAGCCACGGCCGCCATCGAGCGCGGGCGCACGCAGTACACGCACGCCACCGGGCTGCAGCCCTTGCGCGAGCGCATCGCCGGCTGGTACGGCAGCCGTTTCGGCGTGGCGGTGGACCCAGGCCGCATCGTCGTGACGGCCGGCGCCTCGGCGGCACTGCAACTCGCCACGCTGGCGCTCTTCGAGCCCGGTGGCGAAGTGCTGATGCCCGACCCCAGCTACCCCTGCAACCGCCACTTCGTCACGGCGGCGGGGGCGAAGCCGGTGTTGCTGCCCACCACGGCGGCGGCGCGCTTCCAGCTGGATGCCCCTTCAGTGGCCGCGGCCTGGGGGCCGCACACCCGGGGCGTGCTGCTGGCCTCGCCCAGCAACCCCACGGGCACGTCCATCAGCGCCAGCGAAATGCGCGCCATCGCGTCCACCGTACGTGAACGCGGCGGCGTGAGCATCGTCGACGAGATCTACCTCGGCCTGAGCTACGAGCCGGCCTTCGGCCACAGCGCGCTGGCCCTGGCCGATGGCCTGGGCGAGCAGATCGTCAGCGTCAACAGCTTCAGCAAGTACTTCGGCATGACGGGCTGGCGACTGGGCTGGATGGTGCTGCCGCCCGAGCTGGTGGCGCCGGTGGAGAAGCTGGCACAGAACCTCTACATCTGCCCCAGCACCATCGCGCAGCACGCGGCGCTGGCCTGCTTCGAGCCCGAGGCCTTGGCCGACTTCGAACAGCGGCGCGAGGAGTTCCGCCGCCGCCGTGATTTCATCGTGCCCGCACTGCAGGCACTGGGCCTGACGGTGCCGGTGCAGCCCGACGGCGCCTTCTACGTGTGGTTCGACTGCTCACGCTACAGCGCCAGCAGCTGGGATTTCTGCTTCGAGCTGATGCGCAGCGCCCACGTGGCGCTGACGCCCGGGCGTGATTTCGGCCCCGCACAGGCCGAACGTTATGTGCGCCTGTCCTTCGCCAGCGCCGTGCCGCAGCTGGAAGCCGCGGTGGCGCGGCTGCAGCGGGTGCTGAAGGCCTGAAAAGGGCCCCGCAGGTGTGACAGCGCGGTAACACGCGCGAAAACCGGGTCTTATCGGGGCTGTGCCGGGCCGCAAGGTGCTTAAGCTGCCGATCCGTGGCCTACAACCTCTTTCAGCGGCGCGCCCCAGGCGAACCGGTGGCGTCGGAGTTTGCCGCGACGGTGCAGTCCGGGCCCCCCGAACCCGAACTGCCACCGCCGGCGGCACCGCAACGGGGTTCGGATTTCATCGATCTGGACTCGCGGCCCCTCGACGCCCCTGGTGTGACCCAACCCAGCGACCTGGGCGGTGACAGCCTGCCCGCGCCTGGCGATGCCCATGTCGAGCAGCAGCCCACGCTCTCGCACATCGGCCGCTATGCGCTGAAGGGCCTGCTCGGCCACGGTGGCCTGGGGCAGGTGCACGAGGCCTGGGACCCGCTGCTCTCGCGCACGGTGGCCGTCAAGACACTGCAGTTCGACGTGGCCACGCCCGAGCGCGTGGCGCTGGACGGCCTCTTCCTGAACGAAGCCCGCGCCGCGGCCGGGCTCTCGCACCCCAACATCGTGACGGTGCACGACGCCGGGCTGAGTGCGCAGGGCGTCTACATCGCCATGGAACGCCTGCACGGCTGCGACCTGCGCCAGCGCCTGGCCGGTGGCTGGCAGCCCACGCCGGGCGAAGCCGCGCAGCTCGTGCGCCGCGTGGCCGAAGCCCTGGCCTACGCGCACACGCGCGGCGTGGTGCATTGCGACATCAAGCCGGCCAACATCTTCCTGAACCCCCGCGACAAGCCCAAGGTGCTGGATTTCGGCATCGCGCGCGTGGCCCACGGCGCTGCGCCCGAGGCGCTGGAAGGCGCGGTGGCCGGCTCGCCGCACTACCTGGCGCCCGAGCAGCTCACCGGCGGCGCGGTGGACGCGCGCACCGACGTGCACGCGCTGGGCGTCGTGTTCTACGAGTTGCTGACGCTGCGCAAGGCCTACACCGGCGACAGCCTGGAGCAGATCACCACCGCGGTGCTCACCAACCACCCGGCGCCGGCGCACGAGCTGCGCAGCGGCGTGCCGCGCACGCTGTCGGCCATCGCGGCCAAGGCCATGGCGCGCGAGCCGGCCGAGCGTTACGCCAGCGCCGCCGAGATGGCGCTGGAATTGCGCCGCTGGATCGACCGCCACAGCAGCCACGACATGGTGCCGGCGCCCGCGCCCGGGCCTGACCCCGGACACACGCGCCCGCAGCGCAAGGGCAGCACCGGTGCGCCCCGCTCGGCCCTGGTGCTGCTGTTGCTGGCCGTGATGGTGGGCACGGCCGCGCTCACGCTGGCGCTCAGCCGCTCCGGCCCCGAGGCGGCACCCGCCCCCGTGGTTGCTGCACCGGCGGCGC
>VYLK01000172.1_pt1 | contig 35127 bp, 45 predicted proteins | sample 5114321 | NCBI WGS metagenome assembly VYLK01 (sample SAMN12291792, study PRJNA351875) | freshwater metagenome | isolation source: freshwater lake | place: USA: Michigan, MSU2 Lake | collected 2011-08-16
AGATTTATTGGGAGTTTCTCTGATTTGTACCCAGTAACGGGGCGCTGGAAATTTTCTTAATCCTTTCTACAGCACGGGTTATGGCTTTTTGTCAACGGGGAAGTCCAGATATAATACTCGTATTCTAAATTTTCTGAAGTGGCCATTCTCTGCCAAATCTCAATACTAATCCCATCAAACTTAGTTGTGCTTTTTGGTGGGTGGTCCGAAGATTTTGGAGAAGGCGAAGGGTTATTTAGGGAGGAAATATCATTGACAGTTAACACTTGATTTTCTATGACATAAGGCGGTGAAACATAGACACCGACTCTTAACTTAGGCGAGGCTTGAACGGGAAGAGCAATCAAGAGTAATCCCCCTATCACCGAACCAATTAAAGAATGAATCATAACAAGGACGAGAGCTAAGGATGCAAATAAAAAGCTGTACCTAAAACGGCATATAAAATTAACAATAAAACTCCTTCTAGCCAATTAGACTGGCCATCAGAACTGATAGAACTGGTGATGAGAACTGCCGCCGTAGCCGCAAACATACCAAAAACGTTAAATTCTAGGGAGAGAGGAGTCGGGAAGAATAGGCTCACTAGAACTAAAAGTGGAGCCACAAATAAAACCACCTGCAAAGTCGAGCCAATAGATACCGCCACCGTTAAATCCATCTTATTTTTGAGGGCGGTTGTCACGCAAGTAATGTATTCCACGACTCCGCCAAATAGGGGCAGTAAAATAATACCTGTAAATAGCTCGGTCCAGCCTAATACTTTTACCGTCTCTTCTAGACTCCCCACCAGAATTTCTGAAATGACCACTAGAGCAACGGTACAGATGAGCAGAATTGTGACGGGTTTTCCAAATTTGGACAAGCCCCGGTCGCTGACTGGCTGAGGCTGATTTTCTCTCGCTTCTAGCGCATTTAATCCTTCCTCATCCTGCTGAGACTTAAGGGAGAAAATGAGGCTTAATCCATAAAAAATTAGCAACAAAATGGCAGCCGCATAGGAAAAGTTTTGGATGGCAGCTTTCGGCAAACCGTCGGAAGTAAAGTGAATGGCACTGGGAGTCAGCAAAACCAACACAGAAAGCAGCAAGGAAGAGGCATTGAGGCGGGCAATTTCCGGTGCAAAATTTTGTTGTTGGAAGCGCAAGCCTCCTAAGAACATTGCCAACCCCAATCCTAAGAGCAAATTGGCAATAATCGCCCCTAAAATACTCGCCTTGACCACCTCGACTAATCCTGCCCTAAGCGCCACTACTGAGACGACCATTTCCGTTAAATTGCCAAAGGTGGCATTGAGCAGACCGCCTAGGGTCGGGCCAATAATGGCGGCAATGACTTCCGTTGCTTCAGCAATGAAGGCCGCTAGGGGAATGATCGCCAAAGCGGAGAGGACAAAGACGAGGACGGGTGATAACTTCAGCCACTCAGCAGCAAGAGTGATCGGTACGAAGATCAGCAGCAAGAGCAAAAATTTGTTTTTAGCTGACATGGGGAGGGTTCTCTTGAGCGTCTTGGGGTGGTTGCGGGGGCGAACTCGGTTGAGGCGGAGATGTCCAGTCGATTTTCTTGCCAGCGATCGCTCCTAAGCTCCGACCGATCTCTGCCCCCGCTGCACCGGCGACTAACTTGCCGATCGCCCCTCCGACCAAAGCAGTTCCTGTTTCCCCGACAAAACTACTCCCTGTCTTGAGCGTCCAATCTCTCACGTCTGTCTGTGCGGACGAGGCTTCCTGAGACGGCTTTCCTTGCCGCTCCACTTGTTGATTTAAGGCAACTGCTGCATCTGTCCCTAACTGTCCCCCCAAAACCTCTCCGGCCAGAGCGCCTACCATGCCGCCCGCCGGCCCGGCGATGACCGTCCCGACAATTGCGCCCCCCGCAGTCCCCAGGGTTTCACCGAGCTTCTCGCCGCTTTTCTTGCTCAGGTGTTCCGCGATCTCGATCGGATTTGCTCCCCTCTGAGCCTTGTCTGGTTCGGGGTGGACAATTTCGTGGGTGACATCATAGCCCAACTTTGCTCCGGTGGCGCTGCCAGCAAAAGCACCCACTTGAGCGCCCAAAACCGCCCCCCCCGGTCCAAGAGCCGAACCGATCGCCCCGCCAATCATTCCACCAGCCACTTGTCCCGCCGACATCCCTAGAAAAGCACCACCCACGGCCGCCGGATCCACTGCTTGGCTGATCTGGCCAGCGATTTGCCCGGTAGCTGAGACGACGGACTCTGCGGTTGCCGTTGCCGTTTGCAGGGCGGTCTGTCCGACTTGATTGGCTTGTTCAGCCAAGGGTTTGACCGCCGACCCGGCCGTTTCCATGAGAGCTTGGCCTGCATCTTGGGTGGCTTTGAGGAGGGGGTTAGCGGTTTCGAGAACGGAGTCGCTTGCTGCTTGCCATTGCTGGGCGGCTGCTTCCCCTGCGGTTTTTGCCGCCTTCGCTATCTGGTTCGCCACTTCGCTGGCAGCGGCCAAGAGACTGGCGGGATTGTGAGTAAATTGTTCCCCTGCTGAGGCTGATGAATCTGGATTGGCCATTACCTCTGTCTTCCTGAAATTACCCCTAGAGCTACTGGGTTTATTATTCGGCAATTTCCACTTCTGTGGGTGCCTCGGGCTTGGCTGAACTCTTGGCAGTCCTAATTTCTGCCTCGGCCTCTGCTACCAGATCATTCCAGGACTCACTGGCTTCAGCCACAGTTTCTTGCACCTTCTCAAACGTTTCTAGTCCCCATTTAATGCCACTTTTGGTGAGGTCGCGGCCGGACTCTGCTAGAGACTTTCCTACCTCTGGATTACCCAAAGCACCAATGAGAGGGGCGAGAGCCAGAGCTGCTGCCCCAACGCCCAGTGCCGCCACTGGCTCGATGCCTAACAACAAAGCTTCTAAATCCATAATCACTAATTTACTATCTCTATACCGCTCGATCGGCGATTTTCACTAACAGTTTAACCTGTATTATTGACTAATTGTCCAAAACTCGTTCAAGTTGACTACGCCCCTGACTGGGGGGTGATTTTTTCCAGGTCTGCCCGCTGCCAGGACCACCATTCCTCTCCGACTTGTCCGCCGATAGCACCGCCGATGACTCCTCCAAACAGAGAACCTAGGGGGCCGAGTAGAGAGCCGCCCACCATAAAGCCGGCCATGCCGCCGAACGTTTCCCCGATCAATTCAGTGGCACCCCGCTCTAGAGTGGCTTGCAGGGACTCGGCCGGGTTCTTTGCCGGTTCCGGCGAGCGTTGCGCTTCCGCTCCTGTGCTGGACAGATAGCGCACGGTTTCGCCCCCTAGCTGGCTGCCAACTGTTCGCCCGACGGCACTGCCTACCCCCGCACCCGGAATTAGCCCCAGGGGACCCAACAGCACCCCGCCAGCGACCGCTCCCACGCTGAACCCCATTACCCTGCCGACAGAGGAGCCGATGAGCTTGCCGCCAACTTCTTGGATTTTTCCAGTAACCGCTGCTTCCGAGAAGATTCCCTCCCCGGGCGAAGTCGTGTCATCAGTTATCGGCCTCACAGCAGTGAGCCAGTGGACGGGAGTGAGTTGTTGGAGTAGCTGACAGAACTTTTCTTGAAAGGCTTTTTCGGTTATGCCGCGGGGATCGTAGCAGACGACGATCGAGTTGATCGCCGGAGTCAAGCGAACTTCCCTGACGGCTGCCAGGGACAAAATTGAGGTAGACAGGGGTTCGTGCAAGGAGGGATAACATCTCAGCCAAGCCAAGCGCACCCGCAGTCGGCCTAGGGTGGAATGGACGATTTGGAGAGCGTTATCTCGAACGGGCGGGTTGCACTGGCCCCCCACTTGTTCAACGTTAATCATCTTAATTAGGAGCAAGCTAAGAAGCAGAAATGGGACAGGAGCAGGAAGGGCGTTCCTGGTAGTAGGGGCAAGATCACCCCAGCAATTCCTACGATCAAACTGGCGATGGCGATCGCCTTGAGAATTTCTTTTCCTATTCCTTCATATCCAGTCAAAAAGTTTTGCAGTTCCCCAGAGAACTGGTCCCAAAAACTCCCTAACTCGGCTTCTAAGGCTTCTAGAGCGGCAGTTGGCAAGAGGGCGAGGGAATCTGCCTGTTGAACGAGCGCTAAAATTGCTCCCTGCTGTTCGGACTCTGAACCGGGGTGACTCTGATAGTTGATGATCGCGCAACTAGCCGCCGGGTTAATGCGGACTTCCCCAATCCAAGGGAGGGACTGGAGGGCATAAGTCAGTTTCTCGCTATATGTGGTATCTCCAGCCAGTTTGGGGATGCCCAGGCGAAGGCGCCCCGGCAGCGAGTGCAGCACTTGGCAGTCAATTTTTGGCTGGTGGGCGATCTCGCGTAGCGAGCGCGTTGCGACCGGCAGGACTTGAGCGTTGCTTAGGTTAGTCTGAAGGTTTAATTCAAGGGTTGCGAGTGCTGGAGTCATTTTCTTTTCTTGCTTTCTCTACCGATCGGGATGGTCAAACATTGATATGTCCAACTTTAAACCAAATTAATTCAGTTTGACCTTTTAGACTAAAGGGTTTTTTGATACCCTAGAAGTGATCAAATAGCAAGGTAATCATGGAAGAGTTACTATTATTGGGCGCTGGGGCTGTGGCTGTCTTAGTTGTTGCTCCCATCGTCGGGGCTGCTGTCAACCCTGAACTAGGTAAATCCATCTCAGATTCTGGTCGCGACTTGATTAAAGGTGGCCTTAAATTCGGCATGGAAACGGCGGAAAAACTGCAAAGTTCCTTTGCCGAAGCGACCGAATCCTGGAACGATCTCGTGGCCGAAGCTAAATCGGAAGTCGATACTAGGAAAGCTGCCGAGCAGCCACCTCGGGAAGTAGAAATTATTTCCGAAAGCTAACTTGAGTCCAAAAATGCCGACTGACCGATAACAATTACGCACCCGGTGTCAGACATTGAGTTGCCAGTTGTTCGAGGATATTCAGCGGCTCTCTCCTCTGTTAGTCGGTCGATTTCCCTTGTCCCTGACAGCTTATGCAGCCTGACTGCTTTACGCCCTATTCGCGCAGCAGGCAGCGGACACAATACTGGCAGGGAACTTGAAAAACCAGATGTAGCAGATTTTCGCTTTTGGCCTTTGTTTCATTCCTTCGGTAAAACCGAGGTTCTTCACCAGACATTCACAGTCAACCTCTTGCATAATTAGGGTTTGCGGCAAAAAGTTTTTCCTGGGGTGTGGGGAGATGGGGAAGCTGTCTCATCACCCCAAAACCCTATCACCCTATCTCCTCCCGACTACTGACTCCGTTCGGCTGAGCTCACGGCCGAAGCCTAACCCTAACAACAATTTTTGATTTTTACCAGAGGTCTAATTTAATGATCCTGACTGGGCAATGGCTTGAAAAAGTCTCTGTTGAAATGTTGCCTCTGAGAGGGTGGGCGCATAGCTAACCGCCACTGAAGCAGCATCTGGATTGATTTGGATTTCTTGCACGCCGGCTAGGGACTGAAGGCACTGGCGCAACCGCTCGGCGTAGGACAGATCTTGGCGCAGGCGAGGAATCCGCAGTCGCACCCGCCCGGCAATAGCGTGAATGATTTCGGTATCTGTGGGCAGGCTTGCGGGAGATTGAATTTTCTGGCGTACCTTGGGCGAGATACAGAAGCCTTCTTGGGCTTCTAGATAACTAAGCAGGTCCACCAAGTCATTGTGTACGGCGATTAGGCGATCGCATCCTTGCAGCTGCTCAACCCGCTCGGCGCTGTCGATGACCTGGATCGTTTTGATGACATTCTGATACATAGGGCGATCTTTTTGGATATCGTCTCTCAGTTCTGTGGCAAATTGATAGAGCGAGATAGCTTCAAGCTCAGGGTAGATCGATTCAGCTTGCCCAAAGACTTTAACGAATGTCTGTCCCAGAGATCTCTGTTCTGAGAAGGAAAAATAGAAAGTATCTCCAGCAAAGTCCTCGCGGTTGGCAAAAGTCCTGATAATTTTGCTAATCAGTTCGATCGCCTTTTTGTCTCTGGTGTAGGGACCGTATCGATAGACGTACCAGTACCAGCCAAAGAATTTCACCAGGACATAGAGGAGTTCTAAGGCTTCGGGAGAACCGATTTCATCGGTTTCGGGATATTCCCGTTTAAAAAATTCCAACTCTTGCTGATTGATGATGCCGTCAAGTCGGACTTGCAATTCCTGAGCGGCGAACAAGAAGGGATTAATATACAGAGCGGCGATCTGATTTCGTTTCTGCGTTCTTTCCTCCTTTTGTTGCTCGCTCCAAGTCCAAACTGTCCAGACGGCTGTGGCAGTTGCCGAAAGTACCGATAGGACGATGCCGAGTGTTGCTTCCATGTTCCACTATTCCAATATTTATTAGGTTGGAGACTACATTCTCAGTTGCAAACTTGCCCACTTAGCTCGATAGGCAGTCTCCCCCTGAGATAGATGTCAGTATTTATAGTAATAAGGTTTGTCAAGAGCCGCCGGATTATCTGCGGCAAATGGCTGATTGCCGATCAATGGGATCGGCAAAAGGCGCACTACAGTTAGCCCATTTAACAAAATCAATGTCAAAAATGACAATAGCGGCGAATATTGTGCCGGCTCCCGCAGCAAAGGCGATTACAGCCATTATCATCTGATTTTTCTTCACCCTAGCTCCTTAATTGGGCTAATTCAAGCCTGAATTGCATCAATGTCTGATTTGCTTTCGTAGAATACCTCATTCGGGGTAGGATAGTCAAGGCATTTTTGAGGACGATTGTTAATAGACCTCTGGTAAAAATCAAAAATCTTCCGTTAGTCGAGGGAATCAAAAATAAACTTAAACTAATAAAACTGAGAGGCTATGGCTTGAGAAACTTTCAGAATTTTTGGGTTAGAAGTATGTTGTCTTGGCATCTTGTATGTTGATATAGCATAGCCAGTAACGAGTATCCAAAAATTTTAATCTTAAATTAAATCAGCCTTAAACTCAATTTAAAGCTAACCAGCTATTAAAACTATAGTTTTAATAGCTCTATCCTATGAAAAGCCTACAAAGTTATATCGATGAAACTCCTCCTCGTCCCCTAAGTTTGATGCAATGGCGCATCTGGATTTTGGCGGCTACTGGCAAGTTTTTTGAAGGCATGGTCATCTTTCTGACTGGAGTTGCTATTCCCTTAATTGAGCAAGATTTTAACTTAGCATCAGCCCTAAAAGGTTCAGTTGCTGCCGCAACGCTTTTGGGGATTTTGGTGGGGGCTTCCCTATTCGGAAATTTAGCGGATCGCCTGGGACGAAAGTTAGTTTTCGTATCTGAAATGGCGATTTTTACTGTTTTTGTCAGTTTAACAGCGATCGCTTGGAATGTTCCCTCTCTGATTTTCTTTTTATTTTGCGTTGGGGTTGCCCTTGGGGCAGACTATCCCACAGCCCATCTGATCATTTCTGAGTCAATTCCTAGTAGTTTTAGGGGCAGAATGGTATTAGGGGCTTTTGCTTTTCAATCAATTGGCTCCCTAGGCGGAGTCTTAATCGGATTACTGGTACTGCGGATTAACCCAGAAGTAGGGGCTTGGCATTGGATGTACGCCAGTTTAGTTATTCCTGGAATTATTGTTTTTTTATTGAGGACAGGAATCCCAGAAAGCGCCCATTGGTTAATATCTCACAATCGCCAAGAGGATGCTCAACGCTCTGCTAAAGTTTTACTGCAACGCCCAGTTGAGCTTGCGGACTTAGTAGAGAGAATCGGCCAGCAACGCAAGCAAAAATACAAGCTTTTGTTTTCCCCTCGCTATCTCAGAGCAACTATATTAGCGGCTGTTCCTTGGTTTTTGCAGGATCTAGCCACCTACGGCATTGGTATTTTTACCCCAACAATTTTAGCAACGCTGTTTACCAAAACTCAGCCTAATTTTATTTTCAAAGATATGGTAGCAGCGGAAGGTTCTGGAGCAATCGATCTGTTCTTACTGATTGGATTTCTTGCGTCGATTTCTTTAGTTGATAAAGTCGGACGGATTCCTTTACAAATTGTAGGCTTTATTGGCTGTGGCTTAGGCTTAGGAATTGCTTCCCTAGCGGCAGAAACTATTCCAGAAGGTCATCAATTAAAAGTATTTTTTATATTTGGCGGCTTTATCATCTTTAATTTTATGACAAATCTCGGACCCAATGCCATGACCTATGTTTTAGCAGGGGAGATATTTCCCGTACAAATTCGCGGGTTAGGTGCTGGTTTTGCCGCCTCTTTTGCGAAAGTTGGAGCGGTTACTACTGCTTTTTTCTTTCCGATTCTCAGGGAACAAATTGGTACGTCTAACCTTTTACATGGTTTAGTTATCACTTCTCTTTTTGGGGCGTTGGTTACTTTTATCTTTCGCATTGAACCCAATGGTAAAAGTTTGGAAAATGTTTAGGACAATGACCACAATGATTAGAAACGATTGCGCTCCATTCTGAAGACGAGTCGGAGTGGCGATACCTCGACTTAGTTCAACCATCTGAACGATTATGATTTATATTAACCATTGACCGCAAAAAGTCCTTGACTATCGTAGTCCCTGTCAGGTATTCTTTAGTCAGCGCAGTGCGAGCGGAGTTCCAACTTAAACTGGTTTTAGTTACGGAGATAAATGACAATGAGTCAAAAGGATGCTGTCGAATCTGTTGATACAACGAAGAAAAAACGTTTGGTTGTTTGTTGTGATGGTACTTGGAATGAATTAGCAACTTCCTATCCTACGAATGTCGTCAAATTTGCCCGCTTAGTGAAATATACCGCCGATGATCAAACCCCACAGATGGTTCATTATATATCAGGATGTGGCACAGCAGAAGACGCTGATTTAATCGAGCGTTTAGGTGGGGGTGCTTTTGGCTGGGGAATTGACAGAATTATTCAAGATGCCTATCGATTTTTATGTATGAATTATGACGTAGAAGCTGAAGACGAAATTTACCTAGTTGGCTTTAGTCGCGGAGCCTATACAGTTCGTTGTTTAGCAGGTATGATCTATAACTGTGGTTTATTGAGCCGTTCCAAGATCCGGGAATTGCCTAAAGCTTATGAGCTTTATCGAAATTCTAAAATTAATCCAAATGATCCAGAAGCTCAAAAATTCCGGGAAGATAACTCCAAAAAGATAGATACCGAAAAAGATTATTTACAAGGTCGTGTACCGATCAAAATGTTAGGGTGCTGGGATACGGTGGGAGCATTAGGTGTTCCTGATCTAACGCCTTGGCTGCCCTTGGCTAAACTCTGGAATCGGAAGTATGAATTTTTTGATGCTTGTCTAAGTCCGATTGTGGAAAATGCCTTTCATGCAGTTGCCATTGATGAGAAACGCAGGGGTTTTCCTTCGTCCGCCATGGAGAGAAGTGACAAAAATCCTGAACAAGTAGTCAAAGAAGTTTTCTTTGCCGGTGAACATGGCTGTATTGGTGGAGGAACTGAAGAATATCGGGGGCTATCGGATTATACTTTACAATGGATAATCCACGAGGCTAAAAAGTTAGGATTGGAGTTTTATTCAACTGAAAGTTATAGTGAGGAATTCTGGATTAAACCAGAGCCAACTACTAAGTTTGATAATAGCGTGACTGGTGTGTATGCCTTAGCTGGCGAAGGATGGCGACCGATAGAATCTTCAAAAGTTGCCCTTCATTATAGTGTGGTCGAACGACTTAAGGCTGATCCCAATTATCGTCCTCAAAATCTAGCTCCTCTGCTTAATAATTTGCTGCCCTAATTTAGGCATTTTCAAATTTGACAATGCCCAAGTTTTGATGTAAACTTCACCATCAACAAAAAATAAGTATTTGGTAATGTTACATCAATCGCAGAAATCGCTTCTAGCCCTAAAAAGCTGGCTGTTCACACCCGCGACCAAGTCGGACCGATTCTCCCGTGCTGCGGAGGTAAAGGCCGATGCCCTGATTATTGATCTTGAAGACGCAGTGGCTCCCAGCGCCAAGGAGGAAGCCCGCACAGCAGCGCTGCGCTATCTTGGGGAGATATCCTCGGATCACCTCCCCTGTGCCCTCCGCATCAATTCTCCCGACACAAGGTTTGGACTCGACGACCTTCAGGCTCTCTTGCTTTCACCCGCCGAACCCGACTATTTGATTCTACCGAAATGCGACTCCTCCGCACTCGTCAGCCTGGTGGGAAACCTGTTGCGAGAGGCCAATAAATCGACGCAGGTGATCGCGCTGATTGAGAGTACCAAGGCGATAGGGGCCTTGGCCGAGATGGTTAGCGGCCAAGTCAGACCCGCCGCCTTTATTTTCGGTGCTGCGGATATGGCTGCGGACCTCGGTGCAGAAACCGCTTGGGAGCCACTACTGTGGGTGAGGTCATCCCTGATCCATGCGGCTGCGTCCGCTGGGATTGCCGCTTTCGACTCCCCCTATTTTGATATTGCGGATGCGGAAGGTCTGAAGCAGGAGACAAAAGCATCAGTAAACTTGGGATTTCACGGCAAATGTGCAATCCACCCGGTACAAATTGCCACCATCAATGAGGTCTTGACCCCAACAGAACAACAAATAGCCAAAGCACAACAGATCCTTACCGTCAACCGTCAAGGAGTTGGCTCTGTTGAGGGACAAATGGTGGATGAAGCGGTTGCCCGTAAGGCAAGGCTTGTTCTGGAACGAGCCGGTATTGCCACTGAAGAATAGTTCTGTTAATCTAAGATGTCCAGAAACTGGGAAAAAAAATGGAAAATATACTGTCAGCGTACCGAGAAATTAGCCCAAATCGCTATCGTGAGACCAACGGTCTTTACTACGAAGATTTTCAAGTCGGTGATGTGTTCGAGCACCGTCCCGGTAGGACGATTACAGATGTGGACAACATCTGGATGACCTTGCTGACGATGAATATACAACCGGTTCATTTTGATGCTGCCTACGCCGGTCAAACAGAGTGGAAGAAGATGCTGGTGGATAGCACTTTCACCCTTGCCCTTCTCACCGGTATGAGCGTTAGAACCGTCAGCGCCAAGGTTGTGGCCAATCTGGGTTGGAATAACGTCAAAGCGACACATCCAGTCTTTGCTGGGGACACACTCTATGCAGAATCCACTGTGCTGTCCAAGCGTGAGTCAAAGAGTCGGCCGACCCAGGGAATTGTCACCGTTTCAACGCGAGGCGTGAACCAAGATGGTGTAGAAGTGATGAGCTTCGAGCGGACGATGCTGATTTACAAACGCGGTCACTCACCAGAAGCCGCAGCAAATTATTGAATAGTTAAGACTTCTTCGGGAGAAAAATGATGGCTTACGAGAACCAATATCAGGCCAAGCTTACGGACAGTCACACTGCTATGGAGCAGATTAGTAGTGGCAGCATTGTTGGTATCGGTCAGGCAGCTTGCCAACCACCGGCGCTGATGGAAGCACTAGCGGCCAGGGCAGAAGCTGGGTTGATCGATGATGTGAAAGTGTATTATATGCACGCAGAGGAACCCATGCAGCGATCGCTGCTGCGCTACGAATTGATGGGCCGCATCAAACCCTATTCCATGTTCATGCAGAAAGCCGAGCGCGACCTGATTAAAAAAGGACAAGAAGACGGCGATCGCAAGGTTGTCTTTTATGTGCCGAATTCTTTCAGCCAATCGGTGCGGTTCTTTAGCGATCACATTCATCTGGACACCTTTCTAGTAACCGTGTCACCCATGGACAGTAACGGCTATTTCACCTTCGGAACCAATAACGATTACACCAGCAGCGCCGCCCGCGCAGCTAAACGGCTGATCGTGGAAGTCAACCAGAATATGCCCCGGGTTTTCGGGCGCTCCTTATTGCATATTTCCGAAGTAGATACCATCGTAGAACATCATGTTCCGTTGCCAATGCTGAAACCTCGACCCGTCACGGAGCAAGAGAGGAAGATTGGCCAGTTGATTGCAGAACGGATTCCTGAACACGCCTGTCTGCAAATCGGCGTAGGTGGAGTACCTAGCGGAGTCTGCGAGGCGCTAATGGGTCGGCAGGATCTCGGCATTCATACTGAAGTACTCGTTCCTGCTTTGGCAAGCCTGATTCAGAACGGTGTTGTCACCAACAAATGGAAAAAAATCAACCCGGGCAAATCTGTCTTCACCTTTGCCATGGGAGATGAAGCATTCTACAACTTTATTAATGACAACATCTCGCTAGAAAGTCATCCTGTCAATTATGTGAATGACCCGGCTGTGATTGCCCAAAACGACAATGTGGTGTCGGTAAATTCCACAATTGAAATGGACTTAACCGGAGCTTGCAATTCGGAATATGTTGGCGGTCATCAGTTTACCTCGACCGGTGGCCAGTTGGATTTCGTCCGGGGGGCCTATGCCTCGAAGGGCGGTATGTCCTTTATCGCCTTCCAGTCTTCAATCAAGGATGGCAAAATCAGTAAGATCGTTCCTCGGCTTTCAGGTCCGGTCACGACACCCCGCACCGATGTTCACTATGTGGTCACTGAAAACGGTGTTGTGGATCTTAAGGGACTCTCCTCAACCGAGAGGGCGGAGTCTTTGATCGGACTGGCGGATCCAGCGTTTCGAGACGAACTCACCGCCGCTGCCAAGTCAATGCACTTGATCTAGTGATTTTTATTCAGATTAGGACTAAATAATGAGCAATTACAGTGTTGGGACTTACCTGGCAGAACGTTTGGTTCAGATAGGAGTAAAACATCATTTCGTCGTCCCGGGTGACTACAATCTCGTCTTGCTGGACCAGTTTCTGAAAAACCAGAATCTTTTGCAGGTAGGTTGCTGCAACGAATTGAACTGCGGTTTCGCGGCGGAAGGGTACGCTCGTGCCAATGGATTAGGAGTCGCTGTCGTGACTTACAGCGTTGGCGCCCTCTCAGCCCTGAATGCCATCGGCGGTGCCTATGCTGAGAACCTACCCGTCATCCTAGTGTCGGGCGCACCCAATACCAACGACTACTCGACCGGTCATCTGCTGCACCATACGATGGGAACGCAAGATTTAACCTATGTGTTGGAAATCGCTAGGAAGCTCACCTGTGCGGCGGTTTCCATAACATCCGCCGAAGATGCCCCGGAGCAGATCGACCACGTTATCCGAACGGCGTTACGGGAGCAAAAACCAGCCTATATTGAGATTGCCTGCAATATTGCCGCGGCCCCCTGTGCTTCCCCCGGGCCAGTGAGCGCAATCATCAATGAGGCCCCGAGCGACGCAGAAACTTTGGCAGCGGCGGTGAGCGCAGCAGCAGAATTTCTACATAGCAAGCAGAAACCGGTACTGTTGATCGGCAGCCAGCTACGGGCTGCCAAGGCCGAGAAAGAGGCGATCGAACTGGCCGAGGCGCTCGGTTGTTCCGTTGCGGTCATGGCCGCCGCCAAGAGCTTTTTCCCGGAAGAGCATCCCCAGTACGTTGGTACTTACTGGGGGGAAATTAGTTCTCCCGGTACGAGCGCAATTGTCGATTGGTCGGACGGTGTAGTTTGCTTAGGAGCGATCTTCAACGACTATTCGACCGTCGGCTGGACGGCGATGCCCAGTGGTCCGACTGTACTGAATGCCAATAAAGATAGTGTCAAATTTGACGGGTATCATTTCAGCGGGATTCATCTGCGCGACTTTCTCTCTTGCTTGGCACGAAAGGTTGAGAAGCGCGATGCGACTATGGCTGAATTTGCACGCTTCCGTTCTCAGTCTGTGCCGGTCGAGCCTGCTAGGTCTGAGGCCAAGCTTTCGAGGATCGAGATGCTCAGGCAGATCGGGCCTCTAGTCACTGCCAAGACTACGGTGTTCGCCGAGACTGGTGATTCCTGGTTCAATGGCATTAAATTACAGCTGCCCACCGGGGCCCGCTTCGAGATCGAGATGCAATGGGGCCATATCGGATGGTCGATCCCGGCCGCTTTCGGCTATGCCCTGGGCGCGCCAGAGCGACAGATTATCTGCATGATTGGTGACGGCTCTTTTCAGCTTACTGCCCAGGAGGTGGCGCAGATGATCAGACAGAAGCTGCCGATCATCATTTTCCTCGTCAACAATCATGGCTACACGATCGAGGTTGAAATTCACGATGGCCCCTATAACAACATTAAGAACTGGGACTACGCAGGGTTAATCAAAGTATTCAACGCCGAAGATGGGGCGGGCCAGGGCCTCCTCGCTACCACCGCCGGGGAACTGGCCCAGGCGATCGAGGTAGCTCTGGAAAATCGCGAGGGACCGACGCTAATTGAATGCGTTATTGATCGTGATGATGCCACTGCTGATCTGATCTCATGGGGTAGGGCTGTTGCGGTGGCGAACGCCCGCCCTCATCGCTAATCCCGAACTGTCTGTCCACATTAGACCTCTCCAATGATTGTCAAAGTAAGGGCTTCAGCCCTTACTAAGAGCCTATTAAATCTCACTAGCCCTACCGTTTCCCCAGTGAGATTGTCCCCTATCTTAATCCAGAGCGAAGGAGTAATTTTATGTTTAAAGCAGAGATTGTTGCCGGCTTGATTGCATTGGGCGGTTTTAGCTTGGGCGCTCAAGCTATGACATTAATTAGCCCAACAATTGAAAACGGTAAATCATTACAAAATGCACAAATCTATAATGGATGGGGATGTACTGGTAAAAATGAATCTCCCGCTTTAAAATGGAGCGATGTTCCCAAAGGAACTAAGAGTTTTGCTGTCACTATGTATGATCCTGATGCACCAACAGGAAGCGGTTGGTGGCATTGGGTGGTCGTCAACATCCCAGCAGATGTGCGTAGTTTACCAGAAAATGCTGGCGTGAAAGACAGTAAAAAGCTTCCTCAAGGGGCGATTCAATTGCGGAATGACTTCGGCTACAACGGCTTTGGTGGTGCTTGCCCACCGGAAGGCTCAAAACCCCATAACTATCAAATTACTGTTTACGCATTAAATACATCTAAACTGGATATTCCCCCCAATGCTTCCCCTGCATACGCTGGTTTTTTCATTTTGCAACATAAAATCGGAGAGGCTCGTTTAATAGCACCAACAAATGCGCGTTAACAACATCTTGACTGCGGCTGGTGGGTTTGTCCCTTTTTGCCAAAATACAAGCAGGCGGCTAACTCGGATTCAGGACAATCTGTGAAGCTCTCGGCCAAAGCCTCAAGCACGGTTCTGAAGACGAGTGGTCGGGGCAACTCGATCGCTTAGGGACTTGCGCTTTGATAATGTACCTTTTGGGCGAACGCAGTTCGCCCCTACATTGTGGACAAAATCCGTTACTGTAGGGGCGCAAGGAACCTGCGCCCTCTGATCGATCAGGTTTGCTGATCACTCTAAGTAGGGGAAGAGCCTTAGAGCGCCTCCGCAGCTAAGGGACTTGCGCTTTGATAATATGCCATCTGGCTGGTCTGATTCTTCTACAGAGCGATTTTCTGGCTGGGATATTATTCCCACGCAAGTCCCTTAGTTGAACATCTGAGCCTCGGCCTACCTCAAAATCTCCCTATTGTCAAGTGGTTCAAATGTTCTGTTAGTTGGTTAATCTGTTTTGCTATCAGCAGCTTCGATACCTTCGTTCGGTTTAGCCTCGGTAGGGGCTGCCTCTTGATGGTGATGAAGAAAATCCTTGGGGGCGAATTTTCCGGCAAACTTGCCCACCTGAGCGCCGATCGTTTTGCCCATATTACCAGTAATCCCACCTAATAATCCATTATCAACGAAATCCCCCGCCACTTCGCCTAGGGTTTTCCCCGCCTGCTCTAAGCTTTTGCTCTCAAAGGCTGCTTCAATTTCATGTAACTCATTTGGTTTCTCTGGCTTTTGCTCTCCTGGATGCAGCATCTGATGGGAAAGATGACTGGCTTCGTATCCTGCCAATACATCCCCAACCAGTCCGCCTACCTGAGCACCAGCGATCACGCCTACTGGGCCTAATACTGCCCCAACAGTACCTCCAATTACCTCTCCGGCGGTGGCACCTGCCATGCCACCTGCCATGCCTGCGCCCATATCCACCAGTTTAGTAGGATGTTCGCTGATCTGTTGCACATTGTCCTTAATACTGTCAACTGCTTGATCAGCCAACTGATTTACCTGTTTTATCCCTTGGTCAACCTGATGCTTGAAATCACCCATAATCCCTGGCAAAAAACTAAGTTGCACTGATGATTTTAGCAAAATTTGTGAAATGGTTATAATGACTTTTAAACAAATCAATCATTAGCGGCTAATCATGTTTGCCAGTATTATCCCGCAACCCAGCAGTAGGCTAAAGCGAGCGCGAGCCTTCCGCCGTGCCTCCCTGATTTTCAATCCCGTCTCAGGACAGGGCAATGCCGAAGCACAACTAGCAACGATCAAAGACTTATTGGAACCCCATATTGCTCTCACTATTTACCTTACCTCTTTAGAAGCAGCAGCCGAGCAGCTGACCCGTGAAGCGGTGGCACAAGGTACTGAATTAATTATTGCTTCTGGGGGCGATGGAACGGTTTCGGAGGTAGCGAGTGTTCTCATCGGCACAGGCATCCCTTTAGCAGTGATTCCTCGCGGTACAGCTAATGCTTTTGCCAACGGCTTAGGATTGCCCACCACCATCGAAGAAGCCTGTATTGCCATTTTACAGGGAGCAACCCTGACAATTGATACAGCCCGCTGTAACGACAGAGCCATGCTGCTGCTCGCGGGTATTGGTTTCGAGGCGGAAACAGTACAGGAAGCCGATCGAAAATTAAAAAACGAATTTGGTATTCTGGCTTATATTTTAGCGGGACTTGACCGCTTACAAAATCTCGTACCTTTTACGGCGGAAATTACCACAGAAAATGAGAAATTTACTGTCTCTGCCGCTGCTGTCACGGTAGCTAATATTGCCCCGCCTACGTCAATTTTGGCTCAGGGAGTCGGTCAAACCAAGCCAGACGATGGTTTATTAGACGTGACGATTCTCACCCCCAGCGATGCCCTAGAGGCCCTAGCCAACGCGATCGAGTTATTTGAAAGTGGACTGATTCACCAACCAACAGAAAGCCACCACATCGGCTATCTGCGAGCCAAACAAGTGCAAGTGACAACCAATCCCCCCCAAGCCATTACCATTGATGGGGAAATGGCGGGGTTAACTCCCACTACTTTTGAGATTGTTCCTGCCAGCCTAACAGTGGTCACTTTCTATGAACAAGTTATTCAAAAAAGGTTGCGCGGCTTGCTTGATTTAACAGTTGCAGAAGAAACACAAGTGGAAGTCCTCGTCGTTAAATACTATGTTCCTCCTCTCAATTGGGAAAGGACTTTAACTAAAGTCATCGCTGAAGTAGCAGAAACATCTATTGCTTGGTGGGAAACCTTCAGAAGAGCGATCGTCGAAGTGGGTGAACTCCTGATTAAAAGCCTCCATCAAACCTTAGCAGCGGTAGCAAAAAGCATTGATCAACTAGGAGAATCCTTGCCGCTATCTAATCGAGCAGAAGTGGAGCAGTTAGAAGAATCTATCCCGATGGGGGAAACTTTTCCGCTATCGACTGCCCCGGAAATTGTCCATCAAATTGCCGGACGAATTCGCTGGCGGATTCCTCGGCTGCGGAAAGATGCTGGCTATGCCGCTCAACTCCAGCAAATACTAGAGTCGGTTGAGGGAGTGACGGAAGTTAAGATTAATTCCATTGCAGCTTCCCTCGCAGTTAGTTATACCGAAGATAGCTTGTCAGTTAAAGAGTTTGAACAGAAAATTAAACTAGCAATGGCAGAAGTTTAAAAAGTTAATAGTAAGGGGAAGTTGAGTCAGATGTTAGAAGTAGAATATCAAGTGATTCATGCGGTTCCGGGGCGCGTTCGCTTGCGTGTTCCTCGACTGCGTCAAGATGAGCATTATGGACTAAAAGTACAGGGACTATTGGAGGCAATAGAACCGGTAATTGAGGCTCAGGTATTTCCCGTCAATCAGGCTTTGATTATTCAATATCAAAGAGATGCTTTCTCACAAGCTCAGTTACAGCAACAATTAGCAACAATCCTCAAGCAAGCTTTAGCTTACCAACCAACTCAGCCCCTAGGGATTAAATTGCCGGGGTATCAGTCGAATGGTTTAACTCTCTACGAACTTGCTCAAGCTCATAAAATTAAGCGTTGGTGGTTAGAAATTCCCAATTTTTTAACAACTTTAATTGCTAGATTGTTGGGTGTATTTGGGCAGTTTACTGATTGGCTTATTCCAGATAAATGGATCGATGAGACATTGACTTTATGCGATCAACTGGCTGAAAAATGGCAAGAAGAGTGGGAGCAATTAAAACACCTAGCCGGAGTTGAGAAACATCATGATTGGCAACAAGTCTCCTTAGCAGATTGCGATCATTTAGCGAAGAAAGTCCAGCAAAAAACCTTAGCAACTGCTGAAGTGGAAGGGACAATTGCTGGTTTAATAGGAGTTATCGGAGTAATTGGCGAAATCCCACTGTCAATAGTTCAATCTCTGCAAACTATTCAGAGAATTGGCTTGTGTTATGGTTACTCGACCACAACGGAACAGGAGCGGAATTTTGCTTGGATTATCTTAGCAGCAGCTACCGCCCAAACTCCAGAGGCTAAATGGCAAGCAGTAGATAATTTGAGAGACAGTCACAGGCAATTTTCTCGCCAAGCTTTTGACAATTTTCTCACCGAAATCGGCGACAAAGGTGCAATCTCGCTGGCAGCTGAAACGATTTTCCAGCAAGCGACTATCTATTTAGCACCGAGTTCAGTAGGTGGGGCAATTCCTTGGTTAGGTGCTATCTCTAGCGGCGTTGGTTTGAGTTTCTTTCTCAATCAAGTAGCGGATGCCGCTCGCCGTGCCTATCAAATGCGTTGGCTGCTGGATAATCAGAAGCTTTCTTGTGAATTATGAATGATGAATTATGAATGATGAATTATGAATTATGAATTATGAATTATGAGTTATGAGTTATGAATTATGAATGATGAATGATGAATGATGAATGATGAATTATGAATGATGAGTTATGAATTATGAGTTATGAGTTATGAATGGGGAAGAAAGTCAGTGTACCTGATTACTCTGAATACCGCTATATTAAGTACCTAAGCAAAATTAATTACACATATCTAACCCCCCCTTGCCTCTTGCCTTTTGCCTTTCTTCACTAGGAAATTTATTTTGCACGACTACTTAAGAAACAGAATATCTAAATCCTTGCTAAAAATTGGGTTGGCGTTGAAACCGTAAAAGGATAGGTATGGCTAACCCAATGGGAATAGCTAAAGTCATTAAAAAAGCTTTTGTCATCATGCCTAGGGTGGTGGCAAGTAATAAAGAACTGGCATTCTCTGGTATGGTCATAATCTGAATTAAGCCGCTTGCTGCTTGAAACGCAAAGATTCCTGGTACTATTCCCACTACCGCCCCAAAAGCGATTACAGCCGGTGGCGCGTGAAAACGATTAGAAAAATAAAGCGCCATTGTCCCCACAACAGCAGAAGCAATTAAATTACCCCAAATAATACCTGGTCCATGGTCAATACACAACCATCTTACTCCATGTCCCACCATGCCACAGATAATGCAAGCCCATAACATTTTCGGCGGTACATTAAAGAAAATGGCGAATCCCATAGCCGCTAATCCCGCAAAAATCACATCTTCAAATAGAGGCAAGGGAGAAACCGGATTACTGACAGGTAGTAAGGCGTTTGTAACCGTTGTCGAGAGAAGTAAACCAAAGGCGATTGAACTAAGAATTACTAAACTATACTCTAGACGTGCCATGCCCATGGGAATATGATTCTCGACTAAATCTAAGACTCCATTAATCAGATGAACCCCCGGTACTAACATCATCGACGGGATGAGAAAACAGATATTAGGAGTAGAAGTCCATCCCAGTTGAATTGCTATTCCCCCGATACATCCCCCCAAAAAAGCAGCTAGAAAATTAAGTAAAAAAGGATTAAAATGCCTTTTCCCCAGTTCTTGCCGTAAGATAACGCCCACTGCTGTGGCAATTCCCGTAATCACAAAAGAAGCCCAGTCTCCCTGAAAAATACGGGCTAAACTTGCCCCTGTAAGGCCTAACATCAGAATAATGAACCAGCGAGGGTAATAAATAGGGGGATATTTATCGATCTTTTCTAATTTCTCGATTAACTCGGTCAAGGTTAAACGATTTTGCTGAAACTTTTCGATCGATAAAAAAACCTGAGTAATTAAAGCCATATTAACGGCAATGCTGGTGATGGGGCGACTAAAGTGTGAGGAATATTCATTTTCACTCTTTACGGTTAGTTTAATGGCTTCATATTCACAATATACCCGGACTTCTACCCCGAATTTTTCCGCTAATTGCTGAATGGTTTGATGCACTCGTTCAGTGGTGGTACTGTGCTGCAATAAGATGCGGCCAGTTAACAGCATCAGGTGAAAATAATCAGGAAAAGACGGAGATTTAGGGGATAAATAGGATTTTGAGGTCGAAGGATCGCACTCCACTTTGGTTTTTCTCCCTTTTTAATTAGAAATTAGACTTTGCAAAAAAACTATACCTGTGTCATCATAACGCACCTACATCTAAAAGAGTTGACTCTTCCAAAATGATGGAGGAAACTGTATAGCTTGCATTATGAACTTGAGGTGGCGTGAATTCTGTCTAAGGCCAAACACTTATGGCTCAAGTAAAGGTTTTCTATGAACCGAAAATCGGAATTAACAATTATGTTCTAGCATATATTTTTTTAGTACGGCATTAATTAAAGTCTGATATTTTTTGGGAAATTGCTGTTTATACCAAGCAACAACTGAGGGATCAAGCTGAAGAGTTACAGGAACTTTTAGAGGAGAATTAACAGTAGCTTCTTGCCAAAATTCGGCATCAGTAGCAGGTAAATCTGAATAATCTATATCAGAATCTTTCATCTGACCAAGGATCTTTAATTGTTCCTCTCTCGACATACTCATAATAAATTCTCCTTTCCTCTGCATTAGCGCGTCTTGTAGATATAAGCCGTATTTTCTGTTCTCGTAGAGTGTACACTGCAACTAGGACAAATTCTCCTAAAAGTCCCAAAGCGATTAATCTTTCTTCGCCGTAGTCTCTGCGATTATCGGGTTTTGAGATCCAGACTCCTGAAAAGATTTCCTTGGCAAAATTAAAGTCGATCCCGTGTTTTTCAATATTGATGTTGTTCTTTTGGTCATCCCACTCGAACTCCATAACCTAAGAAATTATACTGCGATCGCCAGCGATGTATAATACACCCTCCCAACTACCAAGATAACCTGTAGTCTGGAAATCATGCCCACTGGGGAGATGCAAGGCTTAACAACAGTTAATCAATAATTACCTAACAATGTTAGCGAAATTTTGAACCCTATTACCGAATCCTACACACCGCGCCACAATCCCTCACGGAAGGCAGTAGGTCGCCTGAGAAGCAGTAAAACAGAGAAAAACACCTGAAAATCCTTCCTCTGTGACTTTTAATCTCATCCTGCTCTCCTTTTCCGGTTTGAAAGAATATCTGTTTGGAGTTCGGAATTCGGAGTTATTACCTTCTAACTCCTAACTCCTAACTCCCCATCATTGATGCTTTTCTTTTGTTGAACGTAGCTCTGAAAATCGGCGAGGGTCAGTTCATCTAACCACTGGTGTCGCTCGGCAGTGTAATCTCCATAGCCGACTTCCAATTGTTGCAGGAAGCGGAGCATTCCCACCACCCCTAAAGAGTCAACTAAAGCTTGATATCCTTGTTTTCTCAGTTCAGCTAATTTCATTGCCATCCTCCTGTGAGGTAAATATAACTGAGTTAGGTTTTTGCGCCCTCGTTCGTAGCGGCGGCGGATGACTTACCTCCATGCCAGACCGAATGAGGGGAGTAGTCAGTTTATTCAGTTGGATTAGGGGGCAATCTCTACTTGCGGAGTAGTTTTCTTGTCATCTTTTGGCGGGATTTGGTCAGCAGTTAAAGTCACGATTTGTCCATCTTTAAGAAGACTAATCGATTCTCCTAATCTTCGATGTCTTTCTATCGCTTCGGCAATAGCGGCTCTTACTCCTGTGTCAATTTGCTCAGATAATTTGTCAGAGATTCTTTTAGTCATTGGTTTCTGAGGTTATTTGTTGCCAGAGCGGGGGGGAATAAATAATCGGTTGTTGCTTGAGTGGGCGTTCAGCCACTAAGAGCGGGTCATCCCTAGAATTATCATAGACAATCCACTTATCGCACAGAGGTAAATATAACTGAGTTAAGTTTTTGCGCCCTCGTTCGTAGCGGCGGCGGATGACTTCTTCAGGGATATTATGTCCCCCGCTTTCTACTCGCCGGTGAACTCTTTCAATGGCTAATCCCGGGGTTTGTAGCCAGAAGTAAATCAAGTTAATTGTATATCCTTGACTTTTACAGCCTCTCAAAAAAGGGGCAAAGCTTCGGGCGGCTAAGGTCGTCTCAAAGGCAAAATCGGCTCTTTCTTGAACCAGGGTGTCTAGACGATCTAACATTAAACGTCCCGCTTGTCTGGCAACAGATTCAGGGTTAAAAGGCGATAGTCCAGAAGCAATCTCATCGGCATTGACATATTCAAAAACGTCAAGAAAATTAGGCAACAATCTCCGAGCAACAGTGGTTTTGCCTGACCCATTAGCCCCGCCGATTACATAAATATTAGGCATCAGTTATTTAAGAAAACAGCGATAGGGCATTAAGACGGCTATAGAACCAGAGTTGACTTCAGCTATTGTATCATAGAAAGGGCTGAATTTTCCTAAATGAATCTGATGATTTGCTAGACTTGAATTGAAAAGTTTAAATCTTGATGAAATTAACTCTCATCCTCCCCGTTTCTGAGTTAAACTCAAAGCCAAAGTCTTGGTTGTCTCAATGAAGCAGTCAGAATCAATTCAGGTTTTATTCGGCAGGTTTTTCACCTATCTCGGCTTGTCGGCAGTTTTCATCTTGTTAGGACTAAGTATTGGGATTATTGGCTATCACTGGACGGTCGGTTTGAGTTGGGTGGATGCCTTAGTCGAAGCGTCAATGATTCTGAGCGGGATGGGACCGATTAGCACTTTACCAACTACCAGTGCGAAGATTTTTGCCTCCCTCTATGCTCTCTTCAGTGGCTTGGTTTTTGTCCTGGCAATGGGGATTGTTTTATCCCCCGTTGTCTATAGTTTGCTCAGGCAATTTGATATTAAGAGAAAAGACTGGGAATCTTAATAGTTATCAACTTCCAATCTTAGTTCCCTGCGCTCTGAAATGCTGACATTGATGTACCATATAAGGTACAATAACTGAGGGCGTAACGATTGAAAAGACTGCCAGCCAAGTTTTTTCGCGCCGAAGGGGGAGCGGAGCCAGTCAAGGACTGGTTGAAAACCCTCAGCCGTGAAGATTGCCGGATTATTGGCAGCGACATCAAGGACGGGTCGTTTAGCTTTCCCATCGGCTTGCCCCTATGCCGTTCCCTTTCTGGCTACAAAGACCTGTGGGAAGTGCGGAGCAAGCTGACTGGCGGGCGCATCGCACGGGTCATTTTCTACATCAGCCAAGGGGAGATGATTTTGCTGCACGGCAACATCGGCGAAGTCCCAAAAAACCCCCAAACAGGAAATCGATTTAGCTCTCAAGCGCAAGAAGGAACACGAAAAATATGACCGCTAACCCCCATACTGGCTCTGATTTCGATGATTTTCTCAAAGAAGAAGGTCTTTACGAGGACTGTAGTGCGGCGGCGCTCAAACGGGTGCGGTTGCGGCAGTTGGCTGAGGAGATGAAACGGCTCTCTCTGACCAAAACAGAGATGGCGGTGCGGATGCAGACCAGCCGGGCGCAACTCGACCGCCCCCTCGATCCGGAAAAGGCGGGCGTTTCTCTCGATACCATCCAACGGGCGGCTTCTGTGGTAGGCCGCCAATTGCGAATAGAATTGCTCTGAGGGGAATCAGAAAGTTCGGAGTGCCGCAGATGAAATTACCCAACGGGGAACTGGCAGAAGTCTCGATGGAAAAACTGATTGGCTATTGCTTAAATCCAGAACATTCCAGGGGAAAAAATAAAGCCAGAGTCTTTCGCTCTCGTCTGGGAATAACTGCCGAGAATGCTGAGGTTTTGCGATCGCTCATCGAACAGGCTGCCCTGGAGGGGGAAGTTGTGCAACAAGCGGTCACGGAATTCGGCCAGCAGTTTAAAGTGGATTGGACGATACCAAAACGGGAAGGAACACAACTGCGAACTATCTGGGAAATCGGCTTAATTAATCCCAACCCTCGCCTAATTTCTGCCTTTATCAAGTGAAGTAAAATGAAAGACATCAAACTCTTAGATCCGGTTGCCATCCTCAACTCCGTCCCTCGGGAGCGATTGACTTTAGTTGAGCCAGATTATGAAGCTGTCCCCAGCTTGCCAAGCGGACAGGTGGGAACAGTGGTTGAGGTATATGAAAAAGGTTCGCGCTATCAATATTTAGTGGAATTTTCTGACAGTCAGGGGCGGGAATATGCGATGGCTATTCTGCCAGGCGATGAGCTTCTGGTCTTGCATTATGAACTGGAGGCGGCGTAAATTCTGCTTAAGGGAAAACGCTATGGCTCAAGTAAAAGTTTTCTATGAACCGGAAACGGAATTACTCACTGTCTTTTGGCAATCCCCCAGAAAGGAGCAGATTTGTACTGAACTGGGGGATGGGGTGATTTTGATTAAGGATTCCACCAGTGGCGAGCCGATTGGCTTGGAAATTCTCCCCTATCGCCCTGGGGAGAATCGCTTTGATGCGGTAAGCGTCGAATTGGGGCAGTTGAGTCCCGTCAGTTGATATTGGTCGTTATTCTGGTTGTGCTTCCAAACTCATCTGGGCGTTGAGGAGGCGTTTCCTGGCGGAAGGAGGGGATGTCGCTATTGTCCCAGGTGGATCGCTGCCAGGGAGAGGAATGTAAAGATTTGTAAATTGTAGCTTTTGATACAGTTGTGGGGGGGGGAGTGTGTATAGTTTTGTTGTCCGCCATTGGTGTTGGGTGGGGCTGTTGCTTGACCTGGCTGCGAGGGAGGCGAGCACAATACTAAATGGGGTTTAACTCATGTTGAAAAATACTTTGCTTGCGCTTACAGGTTCTGTTGCTGTTGGAATGTCCTTTGCTGGGTCGGCTGAGGCTGTGATACTGACCTTCAACAATAGAAGTGCTTGGGAAGCGGCAGTTGGTTCTTTTACTGTACAAGATTTTAATGCGTTTGAAGGCGCTCAGACTGAGGGGGCTGGTGTTGATGTTGGTGACTTTACCGTCAGGCAAGTGGGAACAGATTTTGGAGGTATTTTTTCCGAAATTTCGACTCAAGTGGCAACTATTCAGAATGCGGTCGATAATAATCTTGATGGATCTGCGGCAGTGGGTGGTGCCACTGACAGTGGTGGTACCGGTATACGTTTTTCCTTTGACACCGCGATATCAGCTTGGGGTGCAGATCTAGGCGGTTTCTCGGATGGTGGACGACAATCGGCTGTTATAGCAGGAGCTAGTTACAATATCGCACCAGGTCAGGGCTTTTTTGGTTTCTTAGATACTGTGGGTACTACCAGTACTGTTGATATAGCCTACGTTTCTGGATTTCCCGATGGCGTTGGATTGGATAATGTATCTTACTCCTCATCCGCCTCGGTACCCGAACCCTCCTCAACCTTATCTCTCCTCGCCCTCACAACCCTCGGCGTAGCTTCAACCCTCAAGCGTAAACTGAAGTCCTCTAAATCAACCGGAAAAGAAACCACAAAAGTAGGCTAAATTGCTTCTAAAAATACGACCATTGCCACCCCTTTATTCAGTCAGTTGAAGGGGTCTATTTTTTTGCTTTCGCTTATCCAACAACTATTCTGCTTCTATTTCGCTTTCTAACACTCCTTGTAGTTGTGGCACTAAGGTCGGTAAATCTTCTTGAATAGTTGCCCAAACTCTACTTAAATTAACTTGAAAATATTCGTGAGTTGCAACATTTCTCATTCCTCCCATCAAACGCCAAGGAATAAGAGGATGGCGAGACTGAATTTCCTTTGGTACATTTCTAGTTGCTTCTCCAATAATGATAAAATCATAGAGAACCGCTTTGATAGTGGTTTAATTCTTGGCATTCCTCAAACGTCATTCCCCTTGTACGCCGTTCAATTTCCCTGATAGATTCTAAAATGTCTTGAAGGCGAAGTTGCCAATCTCTAGAAGGCATTGATAACATCCTCCAGCACAGGTTCTCGTAAATGTTCTCTTAAGGCATCCTGAGTTCCTAAATCCACAGAACATCCCAGAATATCTTCTAAATAATACTGTACTTGCAGAAGTTGAAAAAAACCACCTTGTCGATTAAATTCTACTAACAAGTCCACATCACTGTCCGCATGAGCTTCATCCCTGGCAACTGAACCAAATAAAGACAAAGATTTTACCCCCAGTTTTTGTAACTCTTCCCTGTGTGCGTCTAGAATTGCCAGTACCTCATCTCGTTTCATCTCTGTTTCCTTGCCTAAGCCACTTAATCTGCCAAATCTTTCCAGAATAGTTATAGTGTCCAATCTTCTAATTCTAACCCTTCAATTTTACTGAAATGCTTTTGATTGTGGGTAATTAATACTAAATTATTCGCTATAGCTACTCCTGCAATTAAGAGATCGATGTCGTCAAGAGGAGTCCCTTGTTTCCTTAAGTCGGCATAAATTTTAGCTGATATCGTCACCGATTCGTCGGTTAAAAGTAGAATTTGATTACCTTGGGAAAATTCCAAAAACTTGTCAAGCTGTTTCTGGGCATCTCGATGTTTTAAACCACTCAAGATTTCATAATAAGTAATCAAGCTAAAACTCAATTGCCTGTATCCTTGGAGATACAAATTACAACAATGAACGACCTGGGGATGATTGCGGAAAAACAAGGAAAGAATATCAGTATCAAGTAAACAAGGTTTCAAATCTCGAATCTCCGCGATAAAGAATTTTGACGACGCTGTTCTACTTCTTCACAAAAATTTCTAAAATCTTCCTCAGGAAGATCTTCCCAAATCCCCGCAAACTTCATAATTTCCTTACCTTCAGACGTAAGATGAGTTTCTAGGGCATCTTTGAGTCGATTTAAAACACCCTCTAGAGAACTATCTTGGTAATCAATCGCATCTAATTCAGGAAATTTGACTAAATATCCATCGGGATTTTTCGAGATGACAATACTAATTGTATTGACCATTTTAAGCCCTCCTATCTGACTCTAAATTTTCAGTCTTGTTGTTTTTTATCGATGGTAAATAAGGAATCAAACCTTTGTGGAATGCCTCTTCTTGTTCAGCTATGTCAAAGTGTTTGTAGAGTTCGCTTGTTAACTTAGTTGTTTACGTTTGGCAAACCAAACAACATATTCTATCAAAAGAGGGTTCTTCTGGTTTCTGTGTGGAAACGAGGTCTATACTGATAGTTTTTTCCACAAAATAGTCCTAAAAGTGTTGCCTAGTAAGCATTTCACAATGCCATAAGCAAAAATTATCATATGTTCGAGAAGTTTATTCATGGCTCAAAAAAGTAAAATATCATTATATCACACTTAATTCTCTGTTAATTTATTTCTTGGAGATGTCTAATGCCAGTCTTGCCGAAGGCACTCGCTACGCGAGACCGCAATCCTATTTCTCTGCATCTCCCCACCACCAGCCAGGTTCTTCTGTTGGGTTCCAGTTTTAGGATAAACCTCGAAAATGTGATGCTCCCCCCAAATAGACATTTGCCTCATTTAAGGTTAGACTGAGCTTGAGTGGAAGTATTTGTCTTTGCTTATGTAAGTCGGGACTAATAAAGCCGCTGCTATCTATATTTGTATAGTTTTTCTATTGCAATCTAACAGGAGTTTAACTTATGAATCAGATAGCTATCGATAAAATTTACGAGACAGATTTCTATCAATGGACAATGAAACAAGCCCAAGCATTAAAAGAACAAAATTTACAAGAATTGGACTGGGAAAACCTGATTGAGGAGATCGAAGCTTTGGGACGTAGTGATTATCAAGCAGTGGTCTCCTTACTAACTCGAATTATGCAACACCGTCTGAAGATTGATTATGCTAATAAGCCTGATTGTAATCGCCATTGGCAAGCCAAAATCAAAGCTTTCTCTAACACTCTTAAGCGTCGCTACAGTCTATCAATGAAGCCTAAGCTAGAAGTAGAATGGCAAGGGATTTATTCGGATGCAGTTGACCTGTATTTGATTGACTATCCCCCTTCTAACATCCCTGAAACCTGTCCTTATCATTTTAATGATTTATTTTGATGCCAGAAACTCACCTTGATTTCTTAAAACTTAGGCAATTCCGCAGGCTAGAAGCCTGTTCCACAAAGGTTATATTAACCAGAATACACAGGTTATATTAGAAGTCTGTTTCACCATTAAATGAGATTAGAAATTATGTTTACCACTAAACCGATGACTACTGCTACTAAGATAAAAGAGAGGATGGAATGAAAGAGTGTCATGCGTCGCATCGCAACACTTTCAATGGATACATCTGATGTTTGGTAACACATAGCGATAGTAAAAGAGTAATACATAAAATCCCAATAATCCACAAGTTCTTGATTGGGAAAGTCTAAACCTTTGCGGTAAGCGGATGAATCTTCTGCGGATAGTTCATCGTAGTAGAGTCTGGCATAATACAGAGCAAAAAAAGTATGTACCAGAGTCCAAGACAAAAAGATCGCTAATAGGGATAATCCCATGTGCAAATTCGTCAACAAGGGAGACCATTGCTTCGAGTTGTTGAGTAATAAAGAAAGAGCAATTAACCCCATACCAGAAAATAGCAGCACAGCAAATAAAGTGCTAATACCCTTGGGTTCTTGCTGTTGAGACAAGCGAAAGGTATCTTCCGCAGTCGCTTTGGACATTTGCACTGCTAAAACACTCAAATAACTTAGTATCGCTAGATCGTAAGCCAAGAGAAACCGCAATTCCTGGTAAAATTCTCCCGTGATTAAATAAACGAAAATTGCCACTGTCAGCGTGAAGAGAAACCGGTTGATGGGAGAAGTCAGCCGAAAAATCATTTTTTGCTTGGCGGTCATTTTTAAGAGCCTTGATTTTCACAGATCTAGTTTAGTTGAAACGGTATGGTTTTCTCAGGATAGCCTAGCAGTCAATTCTCAGGCGAGAGCAGTAAACTGGCCCCTCTTTTCCCTTCGGGTAAAAATTCTCGATCGAATTGGCAATTTAGTCCCAGACAAAGCCTAATCAGTTGCGCTCCTCGTACCTGAAATAGAGACTGCGAGCCTGTATTTTGGAACTTTTAAAGGTATTTGCGATATTTTTTCAATCGAGCTTCTCCAATAACGGCTAGGCGCTGCACATCGGCAAGGTATTGCTCCAATTGGGCGATCGCCTGCCTTTGCCCCGCTGCCAACTCTTGCCATTGTGCCTCAGACTCTGGGGTTTTGGGGAAGGCCACCGGCGCACCACTGCCAGTGCTGGCAGCGCAATCTATGGTTGCTGGACTGTGGACGTACCACCGCCTCAGCCAAGCTGAACCGATCGCTGCCACCGGCTGTAAGGCGGCGAGGCGATCTTCTAGTTTCTCGATCGATTCAGCCTGCTCTTGACACTGGCGCTGCCAAGAATTGACGGATAGGGCTTCCAGCTGCCGATAAACTAAAGTTTGGCTCGTTATCTCGTTTAGAGGATTTTTATCATCTTTACTTTTCCCTGTCTGGGGACTGATCACTGTTTGGGTCCGTCCCACCTTTGCATCGGCCAGATTTTCCCTCACCGGCAATTTTTCTTCCGAGGGACGAGGAACTTGTTTTTCCGCTTTGAATTCAGCTTTCTGGGGGACTTCTGCCCCTGGGTTCGCCGAAGCTGCGGCCTTGCCGATCGCAGTTGCCAGTTCTTGCTCTAATTGCGCGGGAGAAATTTTCCCTTCAGCAAAGGTCACAATGATTGAGTTAGCCAAGGGGTTGATGCGGACGCTGGTAACGCCTTCTAGGGCGGCGATCGCTCCCTGGAGAATATTTTGTCCTGTTAGGTTTTGGCGCAGGGAAGGGACGCGCAAGCGGATTCGCCCAGGAAGTAAGCTAACCACTTGATAGGAGATTCCGGGGGTAGCATTTGTGGAAAATTCAGACGTGCCACCAAGTACCATAATAATTTAGCCAATAAGCATTGACAATAGGAACTTTATCATCTTTTACAGTAGATTTACTGGGACTCCCTTGGCTGAAAGCCGAAGGGATTGCAGAGGTCTTGAAAAAGCGGGATAAATCCCCCTTACTCGCCAAGACATTGACTGCGAATTCTTTGAGTGCGACGACGCAATGCTGTCCCAAATATCCTAACCCACAGACTAAAAATTGCTCTAGTTTTAAGTTGCCATTACTGAAGTTAGGAGATTTCACATTTCCCTCCGACTAATTTTTAGTTTCTGGTAAAAACTGAATGATATGTTTTCTAAATTCGTCAGCGACTTCTTTGGCCTCTTCTAAATACTTTTCATAGCGATGGGGATCTTTTAAAATATTAATTCCCCCTTGATTAAAGTCTTTTTTTTCTGCCCATTCTTGGGCAATTTCTTCAATGGGGTCGCAACAGAGATGAAGTGCCTTCTCAACGATTAGCTCTTTCAAATGTTCGTGCATATATTCCCGGGTCATTGTTGAACTCCTCCTTGATACTTTCCTTGAGATTTTAAAGGAGGGGGCTAAGAAAATGCCCCCCTACAAAATTGCAGTTATCGAGTGGGTTTCTCGATCGGTCAATTAGGGATTAGGATTGGGATGTTTCCTCTACGGAACTGATTTGAGTCGTATTTCTTGCCGCCTCTGTTTCCGCTTTCGCTTCTGCCACTAAATCTTGCCAAGATTGACCGGCTTCGGCAAAAGTAGCTTGCAGTTTTTCACTAGCTTCCATCCCTAATTTGATACCGCTTTTGGCCGCATTGCGACCTGTATCTGTAATAGCTTTGCCGGTCTGGGGACTGGCTAAACTAACTAGGGAACCCAATACTAAAATTGCGACGACTCCAACACCGCCAACAACCAGTAATTCTTCCATAAAAACCTCCTGAATGAGTTGTTCACTATTAACTGTCTATTTTTCGCTAGTTGCCTTAGCTTTTTTAGCGGTTCTGATTTCGGCCTGTGCTTCCGCTACCAGATCGTTCCAGGATTCGCTGGCCTCAGCTAGATAGGTTTGCACGGTGTCAGCGGCTTCTGCGCCCCACTTGATTCCCTGTTTGGTCATGTCGCGCCCAGTTTCGGCGACCTTTTCCCCAGTTTCAGGGTTGCTTAGGGCCCCAATAGCGGGAGCGATCGCCAGTGCCGCCAAACCAACCCCTAGGGCGAAAATCGGTTCAATACCTAATAAAAATTCCATGAGACCTCACAAATTTGCTCGATTTTGGATTTTGTTTGACTGTTAGACGTTCGCCGCATCTCGATAGGTCGTCTTCTCGCCACCGAGGGCCGGGCGCAAGCCGTTCAGTCCAGCTAAAATAGCCGAACCATTATTGATGATAATTGCTAGGAGCGGATCGAGGGCAAAGAGAACCCCCACCGCCAGCGCCCCCAGGTTAGGAATGCCCACAATTAAGGCATTTTGGTAGATAATGTCCATTACTTGCTTGCTGATCCCGATCGCATGGGTCAAGCCGCTGAGATCGTTATCCATCAGTACCACGTCGGCAGTTTCCCGAGCGATATCGCTCCCTGCGGCAAAGGAAATCGAGACATCGGCATAGGCAAGGGCGGCGGAGTCATTAATGCCATCGCCGATAAAGGCAACGGTTTTCCCTTGCGCTTTCAGTTGCTGCACCACTTCCACCTTCCGTTCCGGGAAAGCTTGGGCGTGGACCTCATCCCGGCGCATTCCTAACTCTTGGGCCACCGCATCCGCTACCTGCTGCACATCGCCGGTGAGCATATGGGTGCTGATTCCCTGCTGGTGTAACTCAGCAATTACCCCGGGGCTTTCGGTGCGGATCGGATCGGCATACATGATAACGCCAATGAGGATGCCATCCCGGGCCACATAAGCCAGAGAAACGCCTCCCGTCTTAAACTGTTCACTGGCACTAATATCGATCCCTTCCGTTTTCATAAAGCGGCTACTCCCCACCAGTAGCTGCCGCCCTTCGATTTGGGCGACCACTCCCAAGCCAACCCGATAATCCCACTCCTCACAGGTTTTCGTTTCCGTCCCCTGTTGTTGGGCCTGTTGGACGATGGCATGGGCGACGGGGTGGCTTAACCCCTGTTCCGCCGAGGCCGCCAGACAGAGAATTTCTGCTGGAGTAACTCCCTCGGCGGTAACTTGAATGTCGGTGACGGAAGCATTGCCCTGGGTCAGGGTTCCCGTCTTGTCAAAGACGACGCAATCGACTTTTGCCAACATTTCGATCGCCCGGCCGCTGCGGATGTAAACCCCGGTCCGGGCAGCGTAGGTTAATCCCGCTAAGACGGCAGTGGGGACAGATACGCGGATGCCGGTGCCGAAGTCGAGGGTGACAATCGCCGTTGTCCGGGCTAAATCTCCCGTGAAAGCAAAAATGCCCGCCCCAATCAGTAGGGTGGGCAACACGGCAATATTAGCAAATTTGGCGGCATAGTTTTCTACGCGGGTGTCGTGGACGGGAGCGGCTTTCATCAGTTCCACGACTACGCCAGCGCGGGTATTATTCCCCGTCCTTTCCACGAGAATTGCCAATTGTCCTTCTACCAACAGGGTGGAAGCATAGACCTCATCATCTACTTCCCGGTGGACGGGAACCGATTCTCCTGTCAGTTTCTGTTGGTCAATTAGTCCCTGTCCCCGGATAATCTTGCCGTCAATGGGAATTAAATCTCCCGGATAGACGATAACGAGATGGCCTTCTCTCACGTCTTTGAGGGGAACTTGCACTTCTACGCCGTCCTGTTCGATCCAGGCGTATTTGCCCAAACTGTCCAGTAAATCTAGGGTCTGGCGTTCGCTGGAGCGAGCGGTGACATCGCGAATTACTTCCCCAGATTCGATCAAACTGATCATGAAGGCGGGGGGAATGAAATGGCCCTGGGCGGCGCTGAGGGTGATGGCAAGGGAATCGAGGAAATCGACGGTTAATTGTTTTTCTTCCCTGATGGCTTCCCAAGCTCGACCGTAGGCCGGCAGACAGGCGGCTAAAATTAAGCCCCCAACGAGCAAGGGGGGCAGTTCTAGGGGAAAGGCAACAAGAGCGAGGGCTAAACTGGCAGCCGGAATGCCCAACCGCTCCCAATAGTTAATTTCGTGGGATGTTGGTGCTGTACCTGCCTTGGTGGTTAGGAGATAGCCGCGATCGGCCTCTTCCATCGAGAGTAGGATATATTCCCGCAGTTGTTCGGGGGAAATTTCCTCGTAATTGTATTCAATAATCAGGGATTCAGCCGCCTCATTGCAGCGAACTTGTCCGATAACATTACTATCTTCTAATATTGCCACTAAGTTGCTGGCATAGTCAGGATCGTAACCTAGTCGCTCGATCTTGACCCGCCAGCGCCCTTCGAGGGAGTGAAGGAGTTGATAGTCCTGGGAAAACCTGTGAGCTTCGGGGACAATTGCCGCGGTTTCGTTAAGTATGTCCGGTTGGACAATTACTTTTTCTGTAGTATCTGTGAGGGTCATCTTGATGGGTGTTGGTTGGTATATGCTTGACACTGGCATAAACGGCGTTTTATTGTCAGGAGGGAAGACGGGGAATCAACCCAGAACTCGTTTCTGCAAGCAGGCTGTCTGTACTTCGTCGAGATTAGTGGCAGACTCCAGTATAGTTGACATTACCGTGCTGAAGTTTAAAGACGCGATCGTTGTTGTCCAAACTAAAGCTTAGAGGAGTACCAGCTTGACTCTTGCCTTTAAAGGTATTATTGCCCTGATAGGTTGTTAGAGCTAGTCCCACGGGTTGCATTTGTGGGGGAGTGGCCGCTCCAAAGGTATCAATCGTGATAGATTGACGTTCTTTGTCGATAACCACCACGTCTGCTTCGGCAATGTCCGTCACTGATTCCACTATGGTTACGGCAACGGGCCGTTTTCTCTGGATCGATGCGTTATCAATGACAGAGGTATAAAAATAGATTTTCGTTCCTCTGTCTGTCTTCCCCCTAGCAACGCAGAGAATGCCATTTCCCAGACTGGGTGCTTCGGCTAAAACGGGCTTAATGGGCAAGCTGGGCAAGGAAAGCAAGGTTACAGCCGCTAAGAGGGCGGCTTTATTAGGAATTTTTAACATTTTTCGGCAAGGGGTAAATTAACTTTTGGTCATTGTACATAAAAAAGTGAAATTTTGCCAGAGTTTTGAGGCGGATCGTTTTTTTTCCCCACTGGGTAGTAATATCAAATTCTGTTTTTAAAGACTGATTATTTATTACCCCTTTTGCCTCTTGTCTGTCCTGATATGGACTCTTCTAGGTTCTGTGTGATAAGTTTAACTTACTATATGATCGATCAATCTTTGTGTCCTTTGTGTCTTTGTGGTTCGTTCCACCCCCTCGCTAGGAGGAATGTATCTTAGAATACATTTTGCCCACCAAACCTAAGAGAGCCTGATATGTAGCCGCCTATAGTTAGTAAAAGTATAGTCAAATATAGACAGACTGAATTCCATTTCAGAAATTCCCTTCACTTTTACTTCGAGAGATTGATTCTCCTTGGGTGAACTACGCACCTCTCTATCCCATAGCCCTTATCTGTACGATATAACCCTCGCGAAATTCTTTTTCCTGAAAAAACGGGTTTTTCAGTTATCTGTCCATAAACGGGGAGAGGATCGTCATTCAAAAAATTAGAAGCTGAGGTATAGGATTCTTCTTGAAGAATCACAGAGATTCCTTCTAATTGACATTTATAACTAATCATCTCAATTAATCGAGCATGAGGGATGGTCACAAATTTTTGATTGTTGACTTTTCCTAAGTTCACTCCTTGTTTCCAACCGTCATTTTTCCCAATTACTAAAGTTGTTATCTCTTGGTCAACTAAGAGATTGACTAAATAACGACTAGCTCGGTGAAGATAATTATCTATCTTCTGATTACGGCAACGGGTCAAACGGCGCATCCTCTGGGAACTTTGACGATTACCTTTTAACAGAGATGGCAACTTAGCCCGACGTTGGTTATAAAATTGATTCAGGCTTTTTAACGGTCTGCCATTAATCAACAAAGGGATAAAGTCCGGTTGATTTGAAGTTACAGCCATCAAATTATCTATGCCTAAATCT
>VYLK01000102.1_pt1 | contig 35092 bp, 29 predicted proteins | sample 5114321 | NCBI WGS metagenome assembly VYLK01 (sample SAMN12291792, study PRJNA351875) | freshwater metagenome | isolation source: freshwater lake | place: USA: Michigan, MSU2 Lake | collected 2011-08-16
CTCGGCGGCCTCGGCATGCCGCTCGGCGCGCCACAGCAGATGGCCGTGCACCCCGGCCAGCGCGGGCGGGGCGGCCGGGGCCGTCTGCGCCGCGCGCAGTTCGGCATCGAACCCGGGCTCGCCCAGGCGCCAGCGCAGGCGCGCCAGGTCGTACAGGGCCAGCGCATGCGTGGGCTCGCGCGAGATCGCATGCCGGTAGGCCGCCAAAGCCTCGCCATGGCGGCCCAGGCTCTGCAGCGTGTTGCCGCGGTTGTAGTGCGCGTCGGCCGCATCCAGGCCCAGGGCGGCGGCGCGGTCGTGTGCGGCCAGGGCTTCGGCGTGGCGGTGCTGGCGCTGCAGGAGCACGGCGCGGTTGTGCAGCAGGCCCAGGTGCTCGGGCGCGGCGGCCAGGGCCTTGTCGAGCGTGCGCAGGGCCGAATCGAGGTGCCCGGCATCGCCTTCGATCTGCGCATGCAGCTGCAGCATGGCTACGGTGGGCTGCGGGGCGGCCGCGAGCGCGGCGTTCAGGCTCTCGGCGGCCTCGGGCAAGCGTGCCAGGGCGTGCAGGGCACGAGCGCGGTTGTAGTGCGCATCGGCATAACCGGGCTGCAGGGCGAGGGCCTGTGCGTAGGCCTGCAGAGCCTCCTCGGCGCGCTGCGTGGCCAGCAGCAGGTTGCCGAGGTTGTTCCAGACGTGCGGCTGGCGGGCATCGGCCCGCAGCGAGCGGCGCAGCAGGTCTTCGGCCTGCACGACATCACCTTGCCGGCGCCGCAAGCCGCCCAGCAGCTGCAGCGCTCCCGCATGTTCGGGCTGCAGCTGCAGCGCCTGCAGATAGGCCGCCTCGGCCTGTTCGAGGAAGCCCTGCTGCTGGGCCTGGAAACCGGCCTGCACCCAGGCGGCCGCGGTGGTGGGGGTGGCGTTCATCGGCGCGGAGGATACGCGGCGGGCGAACCCCCGCCGCAGCCATGAAAAAAGGGGCCCGAAGGCCCCTTTGCTGTTTTCCTGAGACCGCGATCTCAGAATTCGTAGCGCAGCGTGGCTTGCACGGCCCACTGCGACTCGCCGGCCTGCTGGCGGGTGACGAAGTCTTCCACCGAACCCAGGCTGTAGACGTAGCGGCCGTTGTCCAGACCGTTGAAGTTCACGAAGCTGCGGTTCGACGGGAAGCCGATCTCGTCGATGCGACCCCACTTCTTGTTCAGCAGGTTGCCGAAGTTCAGGATGTCGAGCGTGAAGGTCGTCTTGTGGCCCTTCATGAAGCCCGGCATTTCCTGGCTGAAGCGCACGTCGAAGTTGTTCACCCAGGGCGCGAAGCTGTTGTTGCGGCCGACCACACCGCCCTTGGCGGCAGCCAGGGCGCTGTTGGCGTTCACGATCTCCCAGAAACGCGCTTCTTCGGTGGCACCACCGCGGAACACCACTTCACCCGAACCCGGGGCCGACGGGATATACATCAGGTCGTTGCCGCCGATGCCGTCGCCGTTCAGGTCGTTGATGTAGGTCCAGCTGTAGGGCTTGCCGCGGCGACCTTCGTAGAACACGCCCACCGAGGTGCGGTAGTTGCCGACGAAGGCCTTGGCCCAGGTCAGGCTGGCGCTCACGCGGTCCTTCACGAGGTAGTTGCTGTTCTGCAGCACTTCTTCGTTGGGGTCGAAGCTGTTCTTGCCGTTCCAGTTCGAGTTCGAGGTCGAAGAGGTGAGCGGACTCACTTCCTTGGCCGCCGTCTTCGTGTAGGCCAGGTTCCAGCCGAAGCCCAGGTTGGTGGGTTGGCCGATCGACAGCGTCACGGCTTCGCTGTAACCCTGGTCGGTCTTGCGCGCGATGATGACGTTGTTGAAGGCGGCGTTGCTCAGCGCGCGGTTGCGCGAACCCGCGCAGGCACCCGTGGTGTTGAAGTTGCTGCCGCTCCAGCAGGCCGTGCTGTAGGTCTGTGGCGTGTAGAACAGCTTGCGGCCGTCGGTGCCCGTGGCCGTCTGGCCACCCAGGTTCAGGTGCTGGTAGTAGATGCCAGCCTTGTTCTGGATGCGCAGCACTTCTGCGCCCACCGTCAGGCGGCCCACCACCGGCAGCGGGGGCAGTTCGGCGTCAAAGGCGAGGTTGACCTTCACCACAGACGGCTGCTCCAGATCGCTGGAGATCAGGTCGACGTTGGGGGCGGGCGGCTGGCCCGTCAGCGACGGCTGCGCCGCGGGGTTGGGCGTGAAGCGCGCGTTGGCGGCGGCGCAGTTCGTGAAGGACGTGCAGCTGTAGGTGCCCACGGCCATGCCGGTGTTGCTGAACGGGTTGCTCAGCCAAACGTTGGCTGCGGCGCCCTGGAACAGGCCGAAGCCGCCGCGCAGTTGCATGCGGGTCCCGGCGGTGCCCAGGTTCCAGTTGAAGCCGAAGCGCGGCTGCACGAGGTTGGTGCCGTCCAGCGTGCGGTCGTTGCGCTCACCGAAACCGCCGGTGTTGCGCGTCACGGTGTTCGGGCCCGTCACGCTGCCTGCCACCAGGGCCTGCGCCACGGTGCTGTTGAACAGCGGCGCTTCCGGCACGCTGCTCTGGTCGACGCGCACGCCGACCATGATGTTCAGCTTGTCGGTCACCTTGAAGGTGTCCTGCAGGAACAGGCCGGTGTTGGCATAGCTCCACTGCGCCACACCGTCGTTCAGCGTGCGGCCGGCCAGCGGCAGTTGCACGCTGTAGGCCGAAGGCGTGCCGCGCTGGAAGTTCTCCAGCACGGTCAGTTCACGCTGCGCCGCCGTCATGTCGACAGGCGCGCTGGTGGGCAGGGCGCCCGTGGGGCGGTAGCTGCCGGCAGCGGTGTTGCTGCCGCAGGCCGTCACGGTGCCGAAGCTGTAGGCGCCGGGTTCGCAGGCGAAGGTGTAGTTGCCGTTGACGTTCTGCAGGAAGGCGTTGTAGACGTCGTTGTTGGCGTAGTCCAGGCCGAACTTCAGCTCGTGCTTGCCCAGGTTCCACACGGCACCGGCGTAGATGTCGGTGGTCTCGGTGCCCAGCACGTTGAAGTGGCGGCTCAGCTCCGTGCCCATGTTCAGGAAACGGTTGCCGGTGTTGAAGGTCTGGCCGGCGGCCGCGGGGCCGTTGAAGCGCAGGCCGATGGCGGGCAGGCGCACGCCGTTGACGGGCGTGGGTGCGCTGTCGTAGTTGCGCTGCGAGATCTTCAGCTCGGTGCTGAGGTCGGGCGTCCACTCGGCGAACCACTGGCCCACCACGCTCTCGATCGTCTTCGCCTGGTTGTACCACCAGCTGCTCAGCGACAGGCCCGTGCCGCTGAAGCCCACCAGGTTGGGTTCGAGCTGCTCGGTCTTCGTGTAGCGGATGTTGGCGCGGTGGTTGTCGTTGATGTTCCAGTCCAGCTTCAGCAGCGTGTCCTTCACCGAGACTTCCAGGCCCGCGGGCACGGTGGAGGTGCCAGCGTCGAAGCTCCAGGTGTTGCGCGCGATGGCGATGGCCTGGTCGATGGCCGACTGCGTGATGCCGACGTTGGTGGTGGCGCTGCCGATGGGGCCGTTGGTGGGCCGCGAGCGCGAGCTCTTCAGCTCTTCGTAGCTGGCGAAGAAGAACAGCTTGTCCTTGATGATCGGACCGCCGAGCGTGAAGCCGATGGTGCTTTCTTCGAAGGCCGGGGCGTCGAAGTAGGTGTCGGTGCTGCGGTTGTAGCGCTTGCCGACCAGGTTGTCGTCACGCCAGACGTAGTAGACGCTGCCCTTGAACTCGTTCGTGCCGCTCTTGGTGACGGCGTTGATGTTCGCGCCGGTGTAGCCCTTCTGCGTGACGTCGTAGTTGCTCAGGTTCACCTGCACCGACTGGATGGCGTCGATGGAGATGGGCTGCTTGATCGTCGGCAGGTTGTTGGCTTCCAGGCCGAAGGTGTCGTTGGTGGTGACGCCGTCGATGGTGATGCTGTTGAAGCGCGTGTTCTGGCCGGCGGCGCTGATCTCGCCGCGTTCCTTGTCGGTCTGGGCCAAGCGCGGGTCGGTGCGGGCGTAGTCCTGAAGGTTGCGCTGGATGGAGGCCAGGGCCGCCAGTTCGCGGCTGCCGAGGTTGGTGCCCGAGCCCATGGCGCTGCTGTTGAAGCGCTCGTTCACACCACGGCCCGTGACCACGATGGTCTGCGTGCCGCCGAGGGTGGCGTTCAGCGAGCCGGTTTCGGCCAGGTTCAGGAAGACGTTCTCGCGCTTCTCGGTCTGGCTGCCCTTGGTGATGGTGACCGTGTAGGGGCCGCCAGCGCGCAGGCCGCGGGCGCCGTAGCGGCCGGCGGCGTCGGTGGTGACGGTGTTGGTCGAGCCCGACTCCACGTGCACGATGACGACGGTGGCACCGGCCACGGGTTTGCCGTCGCCGCCCACGATCAGGCCGCCGATGCTGGCCGTCGTGTTCTGTGCAAAGGCAGGTGCAGCGGCCACGATGGCCACGGCAGCGGCCAAGGCGGTGCGTGAAAAGCCCATCCAGTCCCGGTTGTTCATGTGTAGTCAGCCCTCTGAAATGAAAGGAGACCCGCTGCAGGCGGGTCGCGATCGTGTGAAACAACTGTGCGACGAACCCACGGCCCTGGCGCGTGGCTGGGGCTGCCGATCCGTCCGAAGAAATCCGCCTTGACGTTGCCGCCTGGCTGTGGTGCGCCGGTTCGCAAGAAGCGTGCCCCGGCATGGTCTCTGCGCGACGTTCCATTTTCGTGACAAGACGTGCCGTGGGACACTCCCGGTGGCGTTTTCGCCACGCATTGCCCTCGCTTCATGCCGGAAATCCCCCCCATCCACGTGCGCCGTGCCAAGCCTGACGACGCTGCGGACTTCGCCCGGATGATGGGCGAGCCCGGCGTCTACGCGAACCTGATGCAGCTGCCGCTGCCCAGCGAGGCGCTGTGGCGCAAGCGCCTGGAGACGGCGGCCGACCCCGACCGGCCCGACCTGCAACTGGTTGCCGAGCGTGGTGGCCGGGTGGTGGGCAGCGCCGGCCTGCACCCCATGCCGCAACTGCGCCGGCGCCATGCGGCCATGCTGGGCATCAGCGTGCTGCCCGAGGCGCAGGGCCTCGGTGTCGGCCGGGCGCTGATGCAGACCCTGTGCGACTACGCCGACGGCTGGGCGCAGATCCTGCGCATCGAGCTCACCGTCTTCACCGACAACGCCCGCGCCATCCGCTTGTACGAAAGCTTCGGCTTCCGCCACGAAGGCACGCACCGCGCCTACGCCCTGCGCAACGGCGTGTACACCGACGTGCACGCCATGGCGCGCCTGCACCCGCGCCCGCCGACCTTGCCCCTTTCCCCTTCCGAAAACCCCACCGCACCATGACCCCCAGGCCCCCCCGCCAGAGCAGCCCCGCCGAACTCGAAGCCTTCGACAAGACCGTCGAGGCGCTGGCCGGCTTCAACCCCGAGATCAGCTTCGAGTGGGTGGACGGTTTCCTTGCCGCCGTTGCCGCGGCGCCGCGCCTGCCCGCGGTGGAAGAGTGGCTGCCAGCCCTGTGTGGCGACGCCTTCGAGCGCGCTTTCGCCGACCCCGAATCGGCCGAACCGGCGCAGGCCGCGCTGCTGGCGCGCCTGAAGGTGCTGTGCGACCAGCTCGACCCCGAGGCCCTGCTCGACGACCCCGACCAACTGCGCCTGGACCCGCTGATCGGCGAGGTGAGCGACGAAGACCGCCAGCGCCTGGTGGACGAAGGCGCGCTCAGCGCCGATGAGGCCCAGGCGGTGCAGACCGGTGGCCTGTGGGCCGAAGGTTTCTTCGACGGCGTGGCGGCCTTCCCGGCGCTGTGGGAAGAACCGCCGCACGAAGACGCCTCGGTGCTCTTCAAGCAGGCCTTCGACCAGATCGCGGCGCTGCTGATGCCGCCGGGCAGCGACGAATGGAAGGCCCACGTGGCCGAGCACTACCCCAAGGCCGGCGAGGGCGAGCCCACCCGTGACGACCTGCTGGCCGAGGCCTGCATGTCGGTGCAGGACCTGCGCCTGTTCTGGGTGGACTTCGCGCCGAAGACCGAGACGCGGCGCGTGGAAGCCACGCCCGGCCGCAACGATCCTTGCCCTTGCGGCAGCGGCAAGAAATACAAAAAGTGCCACGGCGCGGCGGCGTGAGCCGCCGCACGCGAGCGGCGCATCACGCGTAGCTCAGTTCCCGCGCCTTGCCCCAGAAAACCCGGTAGCTGAAGATCGTGTAGCCCACGATCGCCGGCACCGTGATGGCGCAGCCGATGGCGATGACGGCCAGGCTTTCTGTGGCGCTGGCGGCCTGCCAGATGGTCAGCCGGTCGATCACCACATAGGGGAACAAGCTGTAGGCCAGCCCGATGGCCCCGAGCAGGAAGACCGACACCACGGCCACGAAGGGCGCCCAGCACAGCCGCCCCAGCACCTGCTTGCTGTTGAGAACCACGCGGGCGGCCACCAGCGCGGCCAGCGTCATCAGCGGAATGGGCAGCAGCGCGATGAACTCGGGCATCGTGAACCAGCGCGAGCGCACGGTTTCGCTCACCACCGGCGTGGCCAGGCTGATCAGGCCCATGCCCGCCACCACTGGGGCCCAGGCCAGCTTGGCCCACTTCACGGCATGGCGCTGCAGTTCGCCCTCGGTCTTCATGATCAGCCAGCCGGCGCCCAGCAGCACGTAGGCGGCCGGCAGCAGGAAGGCGATCACGCCGGCGAACAGCATGAAGGGCCAGCCTTCCTGCAGGCCGGTGATGTAGCGGCCCAGCATCCAGCCTTGCGAGACGGCCGCAATGCCCGAACCGGCAAAAAACGCGAAGTTCCACAGCGGCTTGTGCGCCGCCTGCGCCTTGACGCGGAAGTCGAAGGCCACGCCGCGCAGGATCAGCCCCACCAGCATCAGCGCCACCGGCAGGTACAGCGCCGTCAGCACCATGCCGTGCGCCTTTGGGAAGGCGATCAGCAGGATGCCCACGCCCAGCACGAGCCAGGTTTCGTTGGCGTCCCAGAAGGGGCCGATGCTGGACACCATGGTGTCCTTCTGGTCGTCGGTGGCGCGGTGCAGCAGCAGGCCCACACCGAGGTCGTAGCCATCGAGGATCACGTAGGCCAGCATCGCCAGGCCCATCAGGGCCAGGAAGATGACCGGCAGGGCTTCGCCCCAGTTCATGCCGCCCCCAGCGTGCGACCGGTGGGTTGCGCCACCGGGCTGCCCGGCATGTCCACCGGCTTCTCGGCCATGTACTTGACCACGCCCACGTAGGCCACGATCAGGCCCAGGTAGACGGTCACGTAGAGCGCCAGCGTCAGCGCGATCATCGGGCTGGGCACGCTGGCCACCACCTCGTCCACGCGCAGCAGGCCGAACACCATGTAGGGCTGGCGGCCGATCTCTGTGACGTACCAGCCGGCCACCGTGGCCACCCAGCCGGAGAAGCTCATGCCCGCCAGGCCCCACAGCAGCGGCCGCGGCAGCTTCTCGGCCACCCAGGCGCGGCGGCGGTAGAGCCACAGGCCCACCCAGCTGAAGGCCAGCATCAGCATGCCGGCGCCCACCATCACGCGGAAGCCATAGAAGACGGGCTTCACGGGCGGGTGCTCGTAGCCCTTGGCGGGGTCTGGCGACTTGAAGTCGTTCAGGCCCTTGAGCTCGCCATCGAGCTCGTGCGTGAGGATCAGCGAAGCCAGCTTCGGAATGCCGATCTCGAAGTGGTTGCTGCGCGTGGTTTCGTCAGGCACCGCGAACAGGAGCAGCGGCGCACCTTTCTCGGTTTCCCACACGCCTTCCATCGCCGCCACCTTCTGCGGCTGGTGCTCCAGCGTGTTCAGGCCGTGCATGTCACCGGCCAGGATCTGCAGCGGGATCAGCACCGCGCCCAAAGTGAGGCCGGCGCGCAGCACCTTGGGCGTGCTGGCGTTGGCCTTGCCCTTGAGCAACTGCCAGGCGCTCACGCCAGCCAGCACGAAGGCCACCGTCAGCCCCGAGGCCAGCAGCACGTGCACCAGGCGGTAGGGGAAGCTGGGGTTGAAGATGACCTGCAGCCACGAGGTGACAAAGAACTCGCCGCCGCGAATCTCGTAGCCCGCTGGCGTGTGCATCCATGAGTTCAGCGCCAGGATCCAGAAGGCGCTCATCGTCGTGCCGAAGGCCACCAGGAAGGTGGCGATGAGGTGCACGCGCTCGCTCACCTTGCCGTGGCCGAAGAGCATCACGCCCAGGAAGGTGGCCTCCAGGAAAAAGGCCGTCAGCACCTCGTAGCCCAGCAGCGGGCCGGCCACGTTGCCCACGCGTTCCATGAAGCCCGGCCAGTTCGTGCCGAACTGGAAGCTCATCGTGATGCCGCTCACCACACCCAGCGCGAAGCTGAGCGCGAACACCTTGGTCCAGAAGCGGTAGGCCATCAGCCAGGCGTCGTCGCGCGTCTTCAGCCAGCGCAGGCGGAAGAAGAGCAGCGTCCACCCCAGCGCGATCGTGATCGTCGGGAAGAGGATGTGGAAGGTGATGTTGGCCGCGAACTGCATGCGGGCCAGGATCAGGGCGTCCATCAGGCGATGTCCTTGGTGGGGGTGGGCTTCAACTTGCCGGTGAACTCAAGCAGGCGCTGTACCTTCGCGCCCATCTTCATCAGCTGCGAGAGGGTCTGCTGGTCCAGGCGCTGCACGTCGTCAAACCAGGTCGTCATCAGCTCGATGAGGTCGTGCATGCCCTTCATGCGCTCTTGGGCGATGCGGTCGGCCTCGGTGGCCGGGTGCTCCAGCAGCGCGTTGCGCAGCATCGAGAGCGTGGGCTCGATCTCGCGCCGGCGGCGCTCGGCGGCCAGGGTCTGGAAGATCTCCCAGGCGTCACTGGGGGCCTCGAAGTACTCGCGCCGGTCGCCCGGAAAGTGACGCAGCTTCACCAGCCGCCAGGCCTGCAGTTCCTTCAGGCCCATGCTGACGTTGCTGCGGCTGAACTCCAGCTTCTCGGCGATCTCGTCGGCGTGCACCGGGTCGGGCGCGACGAAGATCAGCGCATACATCTGGCCGACGGTGCGGTTGATGCCCCAGCGGCTGCCCATCTCGCCGAAGTGGCCGACGAAGGCACTGACCAGGGGGGATAGCTGCGACATGAGAGCTTATCGGCAAGATTCAGAGGAGCCTGAGTCTAGTGAAATTTCAGGAATTACTGAAACTTCAGGCGGGCTTGTGCGCTCTGGCAGCGTGGCTTTTGCCGCGCGACGCGGCTGCTAGAGTCCCGCCCCATGCTTGCCACCCCCGCCCTGCAGGGCAAACACATCGTGCTGGGCCTGTCGGGCGGCGTGGCCTGCTACAAGGCCGCCGAGCTCACGCGTGAGCTCACCAAGGCTGGCGCCACCGTGCAGGTGGTGATGACGGAAGCCGCGCTGCAGTTCATCACCGTGGCCACGATGCAGGCCCTCAGCGGGCGCCCGGTCTACACGAACCAGTGGGACGGCCGCGAGCCCAACCACATGCCGCACATCAACCTCACGCGGCAGGCCGATGCCGTGCTGGTGGCGCCGGCCAGCGCCGACTTCATCGCCCAGCTGGCCCAGGGCCGTGCGGGCGAGTTGCTGGCGCTGCTGTGCCTGGCGCGCCCCATCGAAAGCTGCCCACTGTTGCTGGCCCCGGCCATGAACCGCGAGATGTGGGCCCACCCCGCCACGCAGCGCAACGTGGCCCAGGTGCGCGCCGACGGCGCCACCGTGCTGGGCCCGGCCGCCGGCGACCAGGCCTGCGGCGAGGTGGGCGACGGCCGCATGCTGGAGGCCGAAGAGCTGCGCGACGAGCTCATCGCCTTCTTCCAGCCCAAGCTTTTGGCCGGCCGGCGCGTGCTGGTGACAGCCGGCCCCACCTTCGAGGCCATCGACCCTGTGCGCGGCCTCACCAACCTGAGCAGCGGCAAGATGGGGTTTGCCATCGCCCGCGCCGCGGCCGAGGCCGGGGCACAGGTGACGCTGGTGGCCGGCCCCGTGCACCTGCCCACGCCGCGCGGCGTGCAGCGCCTGGACGTGCGCAGCGCGCAGCAGATGTTCGATGCCGTGCTGCCGCTGGCGCCCGCGCACGATCTCTTCATCGCCACCGCGGCCGTGGCCGACTGGCGCCCGGCGGCCGTGGCCGACCAGAAGATCAAGAAGGACGGCAGCGGCCGCGTGCCCGCCTTCGAGATGACCGAAAACCCCGACATCCTGGCCGCCGTGGCGCGCCTGCCCGAGGGCCAGCGCCCGTTGTGCGTGGGCTTCGCGGCCGAGAGCGAACGCGTGGTCGAGCATGCGCGCGCCAAGCGCCTGCGCAAGGGCATCCCGCTGATCGTGGCCAACCATGGGCCCTCCACCTTCGGCCAGGACCACAACGCGCTGGTGCTGGTGCACGAGGGGGGCGAGACCGAACTGCCCGCCGCCGACAAGCTGAGCCTCGCGCGCCAGCTGGTGGCCGAAGTGGCGCGCTTGGCGCCGCGGCGCACCTGACACAGCTTCTTTTCTGCGATTGCCGAGATGACCACCGTCGACGTCAAGCTGCTCGACCCGCGCATGGCCGATGCCCTGCCGGCCTACGCCACCCCCGGCAGCGCCGGCCTCGACTTGCGCGCCTGCCTCGATGCACCGCTGGAGCTGTTGCCTGGCGCGGCGGCGCTCATCCCCACCGGCCTGGCGGTGCACATCGGAGACCCGAACCTCGCTGCGATGCTGCTGCCGCGTTCGGGCCTGGGGCACAAACACGGCATCGTGATGGGCAACCTCGTGGGCCTGATCGACAGCGACTACCAGGGCCCGCTGATGGTGAGCTGCTGGAACCGCAGCAGCACGGCCTACACGGTGCAGCCGATGGAGCGCATCGCGCAGATGGTCATCGTGCCCGTGGTGCAGGCGGCCTTCCGCGTGGTGGACAGCTTCGAGAGCAGCGCGCGCGGCACGGGCGGTTTCGGCAGCACCGGCCGGGCCTGAGCCGGCCGATCAGCGCTTCAGTGCAGATGCCCGTCGGGCTTGGCGGCGCCGCCAGCCAGCACCGTGACGGGCTCCCCGCCCACCGTGCGTGATTCGATCTCTTCCGGCGTGGCCTCGCGCACATCACGCACCTGGATGTGCATGCGCAGCGACATGCCCGCCAGCGGGTGGTTGCCGTCCAGCACGACGTGCGAGGGGTAGATCTCGGTGACGAGGTAGACCACATCGGCCGGCATGTCGGCCGTGGCGTGGCCCTCGGGCAGGCCTTCGAAGGCCATGCCGGTCTCCAGCTGCTCGGGGAAAAGCGCGCGGTCTTCGAAGCACACCAGTTCGGGCTTGTAGTCGCCGAAGGCGTGCTCGGGCTCCAGGTGCAGCTGCAACTCGGCGCCGATGGCGTGGCCGGCCAGGGCTTCTTCCACCTTGGCCAGCAGGTCATCGCCCCCGAAGAAAAACTCCACGGGCTCGTTCAGTTCGTCGATGGGGCGGTTCTGGCCGTCAGTGAGCTTCCAGGTGAGGCTCACGACGCAAGGGTCTGAAATCTGCATGCGCAAGATGATGTCACAGGGCCTGGTGCCGCCCACCAGCTGCGGCGCAGCCCCGCGCAGGCCATCGGCCAGAATGCCGCGATGGACGTGAACCTGAAGACCCCGCTGCTCGGTGGCCTGAGCCCCGCCGCCTTTATGCGCAGGCATTGGCAGATGAAGCCGCTGCTCGTGCGCCAGGCGCTGCCCGGCGTGCTGCCGCCGCTGCCCAGGGCCGCGCTGTTCGGCTTGGCCGAGCAGGACGGCGTGGAGTCGCGCCTGATTCAGCGCACTGGCACGGGTGCCACCGACTGGCGCGTGCGCCACGGCCCGCTGCCGCGCCGCGCGCTGCCGCCCGTGGCGCGTCCGGGCTGGACGCTGCTGGTGCAAGGGCTCGACCTGCACGTACCGGCCGCGCGCGCGCTGCTGGAGCAGTTCCGCTTCGTGCCCGATGTACGTCTGGACGACCTGATGGTCTCGTGGGCCAGCCCCGGCGGCGGCGTGGGCGCACACACCGACAGCTACGACGTTTTCCTGCTGCAGGTGCAGGGCCGTCGCGAGTGGCGCATCGCCCCACCGGCCGGCCGCGGCGAGCCGGCCTGGGTGGAAGGGGCGCCGCTGAAGCAGCTGCGCGATTTCGCGCCCACCCAGACCTGGGTGCTGGAGCCTGGCGACATGCTCTACCTGCCCCCAGGCTGGGGCCACGATGGCACCGCCGTGGGCGGCGATTGCATGACCTGCTCGATCGGCTTCCGTTCGCCTTCGGCCGGCGAGCTGGCGCGCGAGCTGCTGCTGCGCTTGTCTGACGATGAAGGCGAGCCGGGCCTCTACCGCGATCCGCAACAGCCCGCCACCGCACAGCCGGGCGAGTTGCCGCCTGCGCTGGTGCAGTTCGCGCAGCGCGCCCTGCTGCGGCACCTGGCCGACCCGCAGGCGCTGCCGCGCGCGCTGGGCGAGATCCTCACCGAGCCCAAACCGCAGGTGTGGTTCGAGGGGCGCGACCCTGCAGGCACGGGGGGTGTGGCGCTCGATGCGCGCACGCGGATGGCCTATGACGCGCGCCATGTCTTCATCAACGGCGAATCCTTCGTGGCCAGCGGGCGTGACGCCCGCCTGATGAGGCAGTTCGCGGACAGCCGCACGCTCAGCGCGCGCGACAGGGCCCTGCTCAGTGACGGCGCCGCAGAACTGCTGGGCGACTGGCTGGGTGCCGGCTGGGCGCACGAGCAAACGGCATGAGCGCGCTGCCGCCCGATGACGACGCCACGCCCGCGCCACCTGCCATCGACAGCCGCGCCGCAGGCCAGGCCGCGCTGCGCTGGGGTTTCGAGGCCGCGATGGCCGAGGGCGCGCGGCGCATCGTCTGCGTGGACCGCGATTGGGCGGCCTGGCCGCTGCTGGACGATGCCGGCCTGCACCAGGCCCTGGCGGGCTGGCTGAAGCGGCCGCAGCGCCGGCTGGTGTTGCTGGGGCGGGGTTTCGAGCGCCTGTCGGTGCGATGCGCTCGCCTGGAGCGTTGGCGTGCCGACTGGATGCAAGCCATCGAGGCCTGGGCCTTGCCCGACGAGGCGCCATGGGCGGAGCCGCCCACCTTGCTGGTGAGCGATGGCGCGGTCAGCGTGCACCTGCTCGATGCAGAAACCGGCCGCGGCCGGGCCGAGCGCGACGCCCGCCGCGCACGGCAGTGGTGCGAAGAGATCGACGCGGCGATACAACGGTCGGAACGCACTTGGGCGGTGCGCCCACTCGGGCTTTAGGGATAGCCCCTATTCAGGCTATACTTGTGGGCTAGACGCGGGGCGGAGAGCTCCCGGGTCTGAGTGATCTCTGTGTTTCCTTCCCGAAATCGCTTCCCCGAAAGCGGGCCGGTGCCACAGCGTCATGCTCGCTTTTGTAGCTCTGTTTCCAACCTCGACAAAACCCTTTTAGGTCCACACATGAACAAGTCGCTCGTCCTCGCTTCCCTGGTTGCTGCCGTCGCCCTGGCCGCTTGCGGCAAGAAGGAAGAGGCTCCGGCTCCTGCCCCGGCCCCCGTGGCTGCCCCGGCTCCGGCTCCCGCTCCCGCCGCTTCGGACGCCGCCAGCGCCCCGGCCGACGCCGCTGCCAGCGCTCCCGCTGCTGCCGCCAGCAAGTAATCTCGCTGCGCCGCAAGGCGCTGCAGATGGACAAGCCGCCCTCGGGCGGCTTTTCTTTTTTCTGGCCGCCCTCGGGCGGCTTTTCTTTTTTCCGGCCGCCTTCAAGCCGCCGCCTGCAGCCCGCTGGCGAAGTGCTCGCGCATCAGGCGCGCCGCAGCCGCGGCATCGTGCGCTTCGATGGCCTGCATCAGCGCGCGGTGTTCGGCCAGCGATTCGGCGAGCCGCCCTTGCTTGAACAGCGAGTGGTGGCGGTTGAGCTTCATCACCTTGCGCAGGTCCAGCGCCGTCTGCAGCGCCCAGCGGTTGCCGGCCATCTGCAGCAGCGCGAGGTGGAAAGCCTCATTGGTGGCGAAGAAGGCGTCGCGCTGGCGCACCTGTTTCTCCAGCCGGGCGTGCAGCGCGGCCAGTTCGCTGCGCTGCGCGGGTGTGGCCCGTGCGGCCACCGTGGCGGCGGCGTCGCTCTCCAGCAGGCCCAGCAGGTGGTAGACCTGCGCCACATCGTCCTTCGAGACCTCGGTGACGTAGGCACCGCGCCGCACCTTCATCGTCACCAGCCCCTCGGTGGCCAGCACCTTCAGGGCTTCGCGCAGCGGCGTGCGGCTGATGCCGTATTCCGCGGCGAGCTTCATCTCGTCGATCCAACTGCCTGGCTCCAGCGTGCGCGCGAAGATCTGCTGGCGCAGGCGCTCGGCCACGTCCAGGTAGAGGGCGCGGGGGGCCAGCGGCGGCGCCGGCGTGGCGGGTGGGGCAAGGGTGCTCACGCGGATCGGGCAGGGTTTGGGTGCGGGTTGCGATGCGGGGCTTTGTCAGCCGCGCGTGGGTTTTGAATTCATAATTATGACTTCGGCGGCCGGTGTTGACCAAGCCGCCCAGGATCCCGAGGATGCCCAGATGAACCCAGCCCAGCCGCCCAGCCCCGAGTTCAAGCCCGCCACCCTGGCGCAGTGGCAGCAGGCCGCGGCGAAATCGGCGCCCGGCGGTGACCTGAGTGCGCTGAACTGGCACACGCCCGAGGGCATCAGCGTCAAGCCGCTCTACACCGCCGAAGACCTGGCGGCGCTGCCCCAGCCCGAACTGGCGCACACGCTGCCCGGCTTCGAGCCCTACATCCGCGGGCCGCAAGCCACGATGTACGCGGTGCGGCCCTGGACCATCCGCCAGTACGCCGGCTTCTCCACCGCCGAAGAGAGCAACGCCTTCTACCGCCAGGCCCTGGCCGCCGGCGGGCAGGGCGTGAGCGTGGCCTTCGACCTGGCCACCCACCGCGGCTACGACAGCGACCATCCGCGCGTGACGGGCGATGTCGGCAAGGCCGGCGTGGCCATCGACAGCGTGGAGGACATGAAGATCCTCTTCGACGGCATCCCGCTCGACAAGGTGAGCGTGAGCATGACGATGAACGGCGCTGTGCTGCCCGTGCTGGCGGGCTATGTGGTGGCGGCGGAAGAGCAGGGCGTGGCGCAAGACCAGCTCAGCGGCACCATCCAGAACGACATCCTCAAGGAGTTCATGGTCCGCAACACCTACATCTATCCGCCCGCGCCCAGCATGCGGATCGTGGCGGACATCATCGAGTACACGGCGCAGCAGATGCCGAAGTTCAACTCGATCAGCATCAGCGGTTACCACATGCAGGAAGCCGGCGCGAACCAGGCGCTGGAGCTGGCCTTCACGCTGGCCGATGGCAAGGAGTACGTGAAGACGGCCATCGCCAAGGGCCTGGACGTGGACGCCTTCGCCGGGCGGCTGAGCTTCTTCTGGGCCATCGGGATGAACTTCTATCTCGAGATCGCCAAGATGCGCGCGGCGCGGCTGCTGTGGGCGCGCATCATGAAAGGCTTCAACGCCAAGAGCGCCAAGAGCCTGATGCTGCGCACGCACTGCCAGACCAGCGGCTGGAGCCTCACCGAGCAAGACCCTTACAACAACGTCGTGCGCACCACCGTCGAGGCCATGGCCGCGGTGTTCGGCGGCACGCAGAGTCTGCACACCAACAGCTTCGACGAAGCCATCGCGCTGCCCACCGAGACCAGCAGCCGCATCGCGCGCAACACGCAGCTCATCATCCAGGAAGAGACGCACATCACCAGCGTCGTCGACCCCTGGGCCGGCAGCTACATGATGGAGAGCCTGACGCAGGAGATGGCGGCCAAGGCCTGGGCCATCATCGAAGAGGTCGAGGCCCAGGGCGGCATGACGCAGGCCGTGGACAGCGGCTGGGCCAAGCTGAAGATCGAGGCCAGCGCGGCCGAGAAGCAGGCGCGCATCGACAACGGCAAGGACGTGATCGTCGGCGTCAACAAGTACAAGCTGGCCAAGGAAGACCCGATCGAGATCCGCGAGGTCGACAACGTGAAGGTGCGCGAAGGCCAGATCGCGCGGCTGCAGCAGATTCGGGCCACGCGCGATGCCGCGAAGGTGCAGGCGGCGCTGGACGCGCTGACGGCCGCGGCCGAAAGCGGCCAGGGCAACCTGCTGGCGCTCAGCATCGCGGCCATGCGCCTGCGCGCCACGGTGGGCGAGGTGAGCGAGGCGCTGGAGAAGGTCTACGGGCGCCACCGCGCCGACATCCAGAAGGTGACCGGTGTGTACGCAGCCGCTTACGACTCGGCCGAAGGCTGGGAAAAGCTCAAGGCCGAGATCGCCGAGTTCGGCGAGCACCAGGGCCGCCGCCCGCGCGTGATGATCGCCAAGCTGGGGCAGGACGGCCACGACCGCGGCGCCAAGGTGGTGGCCACGGCCTTCGCCGACCTGGGCTTCGACGTCGACATGGGCCCGCTCTTCCAGACGCCCGAAGAGTGCGCGCGCCAGGCCATCGAGAACGACGTGCACGCGGTGGGGGTCAGCACGCTGGCTGCAGGGCACAAGACGCTGGTGCCGGCCATCATCGAAGCGCTGAAGGCGCAGGGTGCCGACGACATCATCGTCTTCGTCGGCGGCGTGATCCCGCAGCAGGACTACGACTTCCTCTACGACGCGGGCGTCAAGGGCATCTACGGCCCGGGCACGCCGATCCCGGTGAGCGCGAAGGACGTGCTGGAGCAGATCCGCAAGGCGGTGGCGGCGTGACCGAGCCCCGCGCGGCGGGTGCTGCCGCGGCCTACACGCTGCAGGAAGCCCGCGCGGAGGACTTCGAGGCGCTGCATGCGCTGCGCCTGCGGGCGATGCGCCCGAGCCTCGAAAACCTGGGCCGCTACGACGAGCAGCGCTCGCGCGAGCGCCTGGCCGAGAGCTTCGTGCCGGCGCACACGCAGCACATCGTGGTGGACGGCCAGCGCGTGGGCTTTCTCGTGCTGCGCAAGCTGAGCCACGCGCTGCGCCTGAACCACTTCTACATCGACCCACCGTTCTCGCGCCGTGGCATCGGCAGCACCGTGCTGCGCGGTGTGCTGGCGCAGGCGGATGAGTTGCAATTGCCGCTGGAACTGGTGGCCCTGAAGGGCAGCCCGGCCAACCGCTTCTACCAACGCCACGGTTTTGTCGCCACGGGCGAAGGGCCCTGGGACATCGACTACCTGCGCCCGCCGCAGACGCCCACGCTGCAACTGGTGCGCCGCTTCTGGGCGGCGCTGCAGGCGCGTGATTTCACCGGCGCGCGCGCGCTGCTGAGCGACGATTTCAGCAGCACCTGGTGGAGCAGCAGCGAGCGCTACACCAACGCCGACGGCTACATCGCGATGCAGCAGGCCTACCCCGAGGGCTGGACCATCCACCTCAAGGAACTGGTGCGTCTGGCCGACGGCCGCGTGCTGGCGCTGGTGCGCGTGGACCAGCCTCCGGGCGTGTTCTTCACCACCACGCTGTGCCGTGTGGACGAAGGCCGCATCACGGCGGTGGACGAGTACTGGGCCACGGTGGAAGCGCCACCGGCCTGGCGCACGCCCGCGGCCTTCGCAGGCCTCCAGCCCTGCGACCCGCAAGACGACCCGAGGGCTCAGCGGCCTTGAACCTGCCCGCCCCGCTTCCACCGGCCGAGCAGGCGCTGGCCGAGGCCGTGCTGGGCCCGCCGGGCCCGGCGCAGCGCCGCGCCTTGGCCAAGAGCATCACGCTGCTGGAAAGCACGCGTGCCGACCACCGCCAGCGCGCCGATGCGCTGCTGAACGCGCTGCTGCCGAAGAGCGGCGGCGCCCTGCGCCTGGGCATCAGCGGGGTGCCGGGCGTGGGCAAGAGCACCTTCATCGAAGCCCTGGGCCTCTTCCTCATCGAACGCGGCCACCGCGTGGCCGTGCTGGCCGTGGACCCGAGCAGCAGCGTGGGCGGCGGCAGCATCCTGGGCGACAAGACGCGCATGGAGCGCCTCTCCGTGCACGAACGCGCCTACATCCGCCCCAGCCCCAGCAGCGGCACTTTAGGCGGCGTGGCCGAGAAGACGCGCGAGGCGATGCTGGTGTGCGAGGCCGCCGGCCATGACATCGTGATCGTCGAGACCGTGGGCGTGGGCCAGTCTGAGACCGCCGTGGCCGGCATGACCGACCTCTTCGTGCTGATGCAACTGCCCAACGCCGGCGACGACCTGCAGGCCATCAAGAAGGGCGTGATGGAACTGGCCGACCTGGTGCTCATCAACAAGGCCGATCTCGACGAGAACGCCGCCACGCGGGCGCGGGCGCAGATCACGAGCGCCTTGCGCTTCTTCGGCCCGCACGCGCAGCACGGCGCGCAAGTGCTGCAGCTCAGCGCCTTGCAGGGCGTGGGCCTGCCGGAGTTCTGGGCCGCCGTGACGGCTTTTCGTGATGAACGCCAGGCCAGCGGCGCGCTGGCCGAACGCCGCCATGCGCAGGACGAAGCCTGGATGTGGGAACGCATCGAAGCCGGCCTGCGCCAGCGCTTCAAGCAACACCCGGGCGTGCGCGCCCAACTGCCGGCACTGGCCGACGAGGTGCGCGCCGGCCGCCTGGCCGCCAGCGTGGCCGCGCGCCGCCTGCTCGACCTCTTGAACTGAATCCTGTGAATTGACCGAGGAGACACCCCCATGCACGACATCATCGAACAGCTGGAGCAAAAGCGCGCCGCCGCGCGCCTGGGCGGCGGCGAGAAACGCATCGCTGCGCAGCACGCCAAGGGCAAGCTCACCGCACGCGAGCGGCTGGAGCTGCTGCTGGACGAAGGCAGCTTCGAAGAGTGGGACATGTTCGTCGAGCACCGCTGCGTCGAATTCGGCATGGCCGACAACCGGCCGCCGGGCGACGGTGTCGTCACCGGCTACGGCATGATCAACGGCCGCCTGGTCTTCGTGTTCAGCCAGGATTTCACCGTCTTCGGCGGCGCTTTGAGCGAAGCCCACGCCGAGAAGATCTGCAAGGTGATGGACCAGGCGATGAAGGTGGGTGCGCCCGTCATCGGCCTGAACGACAGCGGCGGCGCACGCATCCAGGAAGGTGTGGCCTCTCTCGGCGGTTATGCCGAGGTCTTCCAGCGCAACGTGCTGGCCAGCGGCGTGGTGCCGCAGATCAGCCTGATCATGGGGCCGTGCGCCGGCGGCGCGGTGTACTCGCCCGCGATGACCGACTTCATCTTCATGGTGAAGGACAGCAGCTACATGTTCGTCACCGGCCCCGAGGTGGTGAAGACGGTGACGCACGAGGAAGTGACGGCCGAGGAACTGGGCGGCGCGCTCACGCACACCAGCAAGAGCGGTGTGGCCGACCTGGCCTTCGAGAACGACGTGGAGGCGATCGCGATGCTGCGCCGCTTCTTCAACTACCTGCCGCTGAACAACCGCGAAAAGCCGCCGGTGCGGCCGAGCGAGGATGCCGCCGACCGCATCGACTTGAGCCTGGATACCCTGGTGCCCGACAACCCCAACCAGCCCTACGACATCAAGGAGCTGATCTTCAAGGTGGTGGACGACGGCGATTTCTTCGAGCTGCAGCCCGAGCACGCGAAGAACATCGTCATCGGCTTCGGCCGCATGGACGGGCGCAGCGTGGGCATCGTCGCCAACAACCCCATGGTGCTGGCCGGCTGCCTGGACATCAAGAGCAGCATCAAGGCCGCGCGTTTCGTGCGCTTCTGCGACGCCTTCAACATCCCCGTGGTGACCTTCGTCGATGTGCCTGGTTTCATGCCCGGCACTTCGCAGGAGTACGGCGGCATCATCAAGCACGGCGCGAAGCTGCTCTACGCGTATGCCGAATGCACGGTGCCCAAGGTGACGGTGATCACGCGCAAGGCCTACGGTGGCGCCTATGACGTGATGAGCTCCAAGCACCTGCGCGGCGACGTGAACTTCTCCTGGCCCAACGCCGAGATCGCGGTGATGGGCGCGAAGGGCGCGGTGGAAATCATCTTCCGTGAAGACAAGGGCGACCCGGCCAAGCTCGCAGCCAAGGAAGCGGAATACAAGGCCCGCTTCGCGAACCCGTTTGTCGCTGGCGCGCGCGGCTACATCGACGACGTGATCCAGCCGCACGAGACGCGCAAGCGCATCTGCCGTTCGCTGGCGATGTTGAAAGACAAGAAGCTTGACAACCCGTGGCGCAAGCACGGCAACATCCCCCTGTGAAAGAGGACGCGAAGATGTTCACCAAGATCCTCATTGCCAACCGCGGCGAGATCGCCTGCCGCGTCATCAAGACCGCACGCCGCATGGGCATCGCCACCGTGGCGGTGTACTCCGACGCCGACCGCGACGCGCGCCATGTCGAGCTGGCCGACGAGGCCGTGCGCCTCGGCCCGGCGCCTTCGCGAGAGAGCTACCTCGTCGCCGACAAGATCATCGCCGCCGCCAAGGCCACGGGCGCGCAGGCCATCCACCCGGGCTACGGCTTCCTCAGCGAGAACGAAGACTTCGCGCGCCGCGTGGAAGAAGAAGGCCTGGTCTTCATCGGCCCCAAGCACGGCAGCATCGCGGCCATGGGCGACAAGATCGCCTCGAAGAAGCTGGCCGGCGAAGCGAAGGTCAACACCATCCCCGGCTGGAACGCGCCCATCGAGACGCCCGAGCAGGCGGTGAAGATCGCGCAGGACATCGGCTACCCGGTGATGATCAAGGCCAGCGCCGGCGGCGGCGGCAAGGGCCTGCGCGTGGCCTTCAACGACAAGGAGGCCTTCGAGGGCTTCAGCAGCTGCCGCAACGAAGCGCGCAACAGCTTCGGCGACGACCGCGTCTTCATCGAGAAGTTCGTCGAGAGCCCGCGCCACATCGAGATCCAGGTGCTGGGTGACGCGCACGGCCACGTCGTCTTCCTGCACGAGCGCGAGTGCTCCATCCAGCGCCGGCACCAGAAGGTGATCGAGGAGGCGCCGTCGCCCTTCATCAGCGAAGCCACGCGCGCGGCCATGGGGGCGCAGGCGGTGGCGCTGGCCAAGGCCGTGAACTACCAGAGCGCAGGCACGGTGGAGTTCGTGGTCGGCAAGGACCAGAGCTTCTATTTCCTGGAGATGAACACGCGGCTGCAGGTGGAGCACCCGGTCACCGAGAGCATCACCGGCATCGACCTCGTGGAGATGATGATCCGCGTGGCCGCGGGCGAGCCGCTGCCCTTCACGCAGGAACAGATTCCGCGTCGCGGCTGGGCCATCGAGTGCCGCATCAACGCCGAAGACCCTTTCCGCGGCTTCCTGCCGTCCACGGGCCGGCTGGTGCGCTACCAGCCGCCGCCCACGACGATGGAAGCGGCGCTGCCCATGCCTGAACAAGGCGGCGTGCGCGTGGACACCGGCGTCTACGAAGGCGGCGAGATCCCGATGCACTACGACTCGATGATCGCCAAGCTCATCGTGCACGGGGCCACGCGGGGGGAGGCCATCGCGAAGATGCGCGAGGCGCTCAACGGCTTCGTCATCCGCGGGGTCAACAGCAACATCCCCTTCCAGGCGGCCTTGCTGGCGCACCCGAAGTTCGTCAGCGGCGACTTCAACACCGGCTTCATCGCCGAGCACTACGCGCAGGGTTTTAAGGCCGAAGACGTGCCGCACGCCGACCCGGGCTTCTTGCATGCGCTGGCGGCGGCGGCCTGGCGCCTGTACCGCGAGCGTGCGGTCGGCATCAGCGGCCAGCTGGATGGGCATGGCGTGAGCGTGGGCGAAGACGCCGTGGTGGTGGTCAAGGGCGTGGCCGGCCAGCACCTGCATGTGCCGGTGCGCGTGGCCTTGGCCGAAGGCGGCGTGCAGGTGGTGCTGGGGGGCCAGACCTACGCGCTGCAACTGCAATGGCGCTTTGGCGGCATCCGCGCGCAGGGCTTGTGCAACGGCCAGCCCTTCACCGCGCAGATGGAGCGCCAGGGCCTGTGGCTGCGCGTGGAACACAATGGCACCCGCATCGAAGCGCAGGTGATGAGCCCGCGCGCGGCCGAGCTGATGCAGCTGATGCCCTTCAAGGCACCGGCCGACATGAGCAAGTTTCTCATCTCGCCCATGCCCGGCCTGCTGGTGGACGTGGCCGTGCAGCCCGGCCAGAAGGTGCTGGCCGGTGAAAGGCTGGCCGTCATCGAAGCGATGAAAATGGAGAACATCCTCACCGCCACGCAAGACGGCGTGGTGGCCGAGCTGCTGGCGAAGAAGGGCGAGAGCCTCGCCGTCGACCAGCCCATCCTCAGCTTCCGCTGAAGAACTCTTTCCCTGATTGAAAGCCTGCCTGCCATGAACGCAGCCGTCACCGAATCTCCCATCCAACTGCACCGCCCGGCCAAGCCCGTGGCGCCGGCCGCCGGGCCCTGGACCCGCGAAGCCGTGCTGGCGCTGATGGAAAAGCCCTTCATGGAACTGGTTCAGCAGGCCCACGCCGTGCACCGCGAGCACTGGCCCGATGGCGACATCGAACTGGCCAGCCTGCTGAGCGTGAAGACTGGCGGCTGCCCGGAAGACTGCGGCTACTGCCCGCAGAGCGTGCACTACGACACCGGCGTTGACGCCAGCAAGCTGATGGCGCCCGACGCGGTGCTGGAAGCCGCGCGCGCCGCGCAGCAAGCCGGTGCCACGCGTTTCTGCATGGGCGCGGCCTGGCGCAGCCCCAACGACCGCGATGTCGAGAAGGTGGCCGAGCTGGTGCGTGGCGTGCGCGGCCTCGGGCTGCAGACCTGCGCCACGCTGGGCATGCTGTCGCCCAGCCAGGCCGGCACATTGGCCGAGGCGGGCCTGGATTACTACAACCACAACCTCGACAGCGCGCCCGACTTCTACCCCACCATCATCGGCACACGGCAGTACCAAGACCGGCTCGACACCCTGAAGAACGTGCGCGACGCCGGCATCCACGTCTGCTGCGGCGGCATCGTGGGCATGGGCGAAACGCGCGATCAGCGCGCGGGCCTCGTGGCCGAACTCGCCAACCTGAACCCGCCGCCGGAATCGGTGCCCGTCAACGACCTGGTGCGCGTGGAAGGCACGCCCCTGGCCGAGGGCCTGAAGGAGAGCGCGCCGCTCGATCCCTTCGAAGTGGTGCGCGTGATCGCCGCCGCCCGCATCACCATGCCGGGCTCGCGCGTGCGCCTGTCGGCCGGCCGGCGCGAGCTGGGTGACGGCATCCAGGCCCTGTGTTTCATGGCCGGTGCCAACAGCATCTTCTACGGCGACAAGCTGCTCGTCACCGGCAACCCCGATGCCGAAGGCGACCGCGCACTGCTTCAGCGCCTGGACCTGAAGACCACCGGGCAGGTGGTGGCCGCCAAGGGCTGAGCTTCGCAATGAGCACGCCCAAGCCCTTCCGCATCCTCGGGGTGCAGCAAATCGCCATCGGCGGCCCCGACAAGCAGCGCCTGCAGAAGCTGTGGGTCGAGATCTTCGGCCTGCAGGTCAAGAGCACCTTCGTCAGCGAACGCGAGAACGTCGACGAGGACATCTGCGCCTTGGGGCAGGGCCCGCACGCGGTGGAAGTCGACCTGATGCAGCCGCTGGACCCCGAGAAAAAGCCGGCCGTGCACACCACGCCGCTGAACCACGTGGGTCTGTGGGTGGACGACCTGCCCAAGGCCGTCGAGTGGATGACGGCCAACGGCGTGCGCTTCGCGCCGGGGGGCATCCGCAAGGGTGCGGCGGGCCACGACATCTGCTTCATCCACCCCAAGGCCAGCGATGATTTCCCCATCGGTGGCGAAGGCGTGCTGATCGAGCTGGTGCAGGCCCCGGCCGAGGTCATCGCAGCCCTGGGCTGACCTTGTCAGCCGCGGGTCCATCTAGGCACCGCACTCCAACCGCCGCCGCACGGGGTGTCACCGTGCCGGCTTATGCTTCGCGCCCCCGCGGCCCCGGCCGCAGCTCTCGGGCGACCCCGCCCTGGCGATCATGAGCGACCGCAAACCCCTCACGCTGCACCGCCTGCGCGCGATGCACGCCGCCGGCGAGAAGCTGGCCATGCTGACCTGCTACGACGCCGCCTTCGCCAGCGTGCTGGATGCCGCTGGCGTTGACATCCTGCTCGTAGGTGATTCGCTGGGCATGGTGCTGCAGGGCCGCGACAGCACGCTGCCCGTCACCGTGCAAGAGATGGCTTACCACACGGCCTGCGTGGCCCGCGGCCGCCGCAGCGCCTGGCTGGTGGCCGACCTGCCCTTTGGCAGCTACCAGCAGAGCACCGCGCAGGCCATCGAGAGCGCCGTGGCGCTGATGCAGGCCGGCGCGCAGATGGTCAAGCTGGAAGGTGGCGGCTGGACGGTGCCCGTGGTGGCCGCGCTGGTGGAGCGCGGCATCCCGGTGTGCGCGCACCTGGGGCTCACGCCGCAGTCGGTGCACGCCCTGGGCGGCTGGCGCGTGCAGGGCCGCGACGAGGCGGCGGCTGCGCAACTGCTGGCCGATGCGCAGGCCCTGGCCGAAGCCGGCGCCGCGATGATGGTGCTGGAACTCGTGCCCAGCGCGCTGGCCGCGCGGGTGCAGCAGGCCGTGAACATCCCGCTCATCGGCATCGGCGCCGGGCCGGGCACGGCGGGGCAGGTGCTGGTCTTGCACGACATGCTGGGCCTCAACGGCCAGAACGTGCCGCGCTTCGTGCGCAGTTTCATCGCCGATGTCGGGCCGGCCGACAACCCGGTGCAGGAGGCCGTGAGCCGCTACGTGGCGGCGGTGAAGGACGGCAGCTTTCCCGACGCTGTTTTGCACGGGTACCAGTGATGCAGGTGGTCCAGAGCATCGCGGCGCTGCGCGAAGCACTGCAGGGCGGCCCCGCGCCGGCTTTCGTGCCGACCATGGGCAACCTGCACGACGGCCACCTGGCCCTGGTGCGCCAGGCGCGCGCGGCCGTGGGGGCGGGCGTGCCGGTCGTGGCCAGCATCTTCGTCAACCGCCTGCAGTTTGCGCCGCACGAAGACTTCGACAGCTACCCGCGCACCTTCGAGCGCGACTGCGAACTGCTGCAGCGCGTGGGCTGCGACCTGGTCTTCGCGCCCGACGAGACCGAGCTCTACCCCGAACCGCAGACCGTGAAGGTGCACCCGCCCGCGGCATTGGCCGACGTGCTGGAAGGCGCCTTCCGCCCCGGCTTCTTCGTGGGCGTGTGCACGGTGGTGCTGAAGCTCTTCAACGCCGTGCAGCCAGGCGTGGCCGTCTTCGGCAAGAAGGACATGCAGCAGCTCATGGTCATCCGCCACATGGTGCGCCAGCTGGCGCTGCCGGTGCAGGTGCTGGCCGGCGAGACGGCGCGGGCCGACGACGGCCTGGCACTGAGCTCACGCAACAGCTACCTCACGCCCGCGGAGCGTGCCGAGGCACCGGCGCTGGCGCAAGCCTTGCGCACACTGGCTGCTGCGGTGCAGGCCGGCCGGCGTGACGTTCACTCGCTGGAGACCGAGGCCATGGACAGCCTGCGCGAACGCGGCTGGGCGCCCGACTACGTGGCGCTCCGGCGCCAGGCCGACCTGGGCGAGCCGCAGGCGGGCGCTGGCGAAGCGCTGGTGGTGCTGGCCGCGGCGCGGCTGGGGCGCACGCGGCTGATCGACAACCTCGAACTGCAGACGCCGTCCTGAGGCCCGACCCCGGGTGCGGTCTCAGCGCCTGGGGTTTTCCCTTCGCTAGAGTGCAGGCTCCTTGGTTTTCTTGATGAACAGGACCTGCCCATGAGCGCCTTCTCCCTGCTCGAACAACTGCTGAAGTCCGGCATGCCTGCCGCAGGCAGCCCGCAGCGCAGCGATCTTGGCAAGTACGCCGGCGGCGCCGCCGTGGGCGGCGTGCTGGGCCTGCTGATGGGCAGCAAGCGCGGCCGCAGCATGGGCGGCACGGCGCTGAAGTACGGCAGCGTGGCCGCGCTGGGCGCGCTGGCCTGGAAGGTCTACCAGGACCACCAGGCCAAGCAGGGCGCTGCAGCCGCCCCCGCGCCGGCCCGCGCGCCCGTCGACATCACGCCGCGGCCCCAGAGCGCGCCGGCCAGCTTCGCGGCATTGCCCGCGCCACAGCTGGAAGCCCACAGCCAGGCCATGCTGAAGGCACTGATCGCCGCGGCCAAGGCCGACGGCCACATGGACGAGCGCGAGCGCGGCCTCGTGCACGCCGAGCTGCAGCGCATCGAGGCCGACGCGGCCACGCGCGCCTGGGTCGATGCCGAACTCGCGCGCCCGGTGGAGCCGGCCGAGGTGGCCGCCGCCGCCACCGGCCCCGAGATGGCCGCCGAGATCTACCTGGCCAGCGTGCTGATGGTCGACCAGACCACGACCATGGAGCGCGCTTACCTCGACGCGCTGGCGCGTGAACTTCGCCTGGCGCCCACGCTGAAGGCCGATCTGGAAGCGCGCGCCGCGGCGGCGTGAACGGCCGCGCGGCCGCCAGGTTTCAGGCCGCGCTGCGCAGCGGCACCGCCGCCGGGCTGGCCGGCCGCACGGTGCTCAGGCAGCTGACCAGCGCCTCCACCAGAGCGCCGCCGTTCATGCCGCGGTCCACGGCCATCACGTGGGCCGCGGGCAGCGGCTGCCCGGGCTGCGTGCCCAGCGTGCCGTGCACGGCGGCGTGGTCGGTCTGGCCGTCCACCAGGAAGACGGTGCGCGCCAGCGCCCCGGTGTCGCGCAGTTGCGCCAGCTCCCAGGCCGTGCCGCGGCGTTCGGTGTTGAAGCCGCGCAGGTCCACCACCACGGCGTCGCAGCCCTGCAGCAGGCCTTGCACCGCTTCTTGCCACATGTCGGCGAAGCAGAAGTACTCGTTGACGCGGTAGCGGCCGTCGGGGTCGGGCTGGTCGTCCAGCGTGGAGATGCGGCGGCGCAACGTGGAGCTGTCGGCGATGAAGCTGTCGCGCAGGCGCCCGCGCAGGAAGGCGGCGGCCTTGGCGGGGTCGATGGTGTGCGCGGCCATGTCGGTGCCGCCGATCAGCACGATGGGGCCGATGAAGCGCCAGCGGTACTCCAGCTCGTCCATCAGGCGCTCGCCACGGCTGTCTTGCGCAAACACGCGCAGCACCAGCAGCCGGCGGTTGCTGGCCAGCGGCTGCAGCCCGTAGCGCGTGACCAGCCAGTACACCAGCAGCGCCAGCGCGCTGGCACCGGCCAGCTGCAGGTTGCTGGGGTCGATGAGCGAGGCGCCCTGGAACATGGTCTCGATGGCCATGGCCACGCCCGAGACCGCCAGCATCCAGCTGAACACCTGGAACTGCGCATCGCTGAAGAGCTTTTGCGCGTAGGCCAGGCCGATCCAGCTCAGCATGAAAAACGCCGCCAGCGCACCCAGGCCCAGAGCGCAGCCGATGATGAAGCTGCGCGTGAGGGCGTCGCTCGGCTGCAGCAGATCCCAGGCCAGCGCCCCGGCGCCCAGGGCCACCACGAAGATGGTGAGCAGCGCCGCGCCCAGCAGCGGCACCAGCGTGCGCTTGATGCGGTCGACCATGGTCAGGAAACACAGGCCGATGGCCACCAGCGCGATGAAGCAGGAAGACAGCAGCTTCAGCAGCACCGGGTGCTGCACCACGTTCAGCGCCACCAGCAGCGAGCCCAGCACCACCAGCACGGCGGGCAGCTTGAACTTCCAGCCCCACAGCACCGCCATCGCCTGGATGCGGCGCCCCCAGGCCGCGGGGGCCCAGGCGCGCAGCAGCACGGCAGCCACCGTGAGCAGCACCACGCCGGCCAGTGCCAGCAGCGAGGCCTGCCGGCCGCCGCTGCCGCCGAGCGACGTGACGATGGCCTGCATCGCAAACGCCGCGAAGGTGGCCGGCGCGAAATACACCCAGAACAGCCGCCCGAAGCGCGCTGCCGACACGCCCAGCAGCACCACCGGCCCGCAGAAGGCCGCGAACATGAAGAAGGAGATGCCCCAGGACAGCAGACCGTCGCTGCCGCTGTCGAAGCGGTAGAAGAAGGCCGTGGCGGCCATCGCCGAATACAGCGTCAGCACGCCCAGCAGCACGCCCAGCACGCGCCGGCGCTGGCGCTCGATGGCGTGCAGCAGTGCGCGGCCCTGCAGTGGTGCCGTGGCCGACGCCGGCAGGGGGGCGGCCGGCGCCATCATGAAGCTGCGCAGCCGGCGCCGGTACAGCCGCAGCACCCAGGGTGCGCTGGTCTGGGCCAGCACCATCACCACGATGCCCAGCCAGGTGAAGGCCACGCTCAGGTCCATCCCCTCAGCCGGCAAGGGGGCCGAGGCTGCCAGGGTGGCGGCGGTGGGGGTGTCCATGGGGCGCGGACAATGTAGGCCATGACGCGCCCTGGCACACCCCCTACCGTCGACCCCGGCGTCGTTGCGCCGGCGCCGGCCGAACTGCCCTTCAGCCCCGCGGCCGAGCGCAACGCGCCGCACATCCTGCGTGTGCTGCAGGGTTGGCTGCCGCCAGCGGCCGAGGTGCTGGAGATCGCCAGCGGCACTGGCCAGCACGCGATGCACTTCGCGCAGGCCCAGCCGCTGTGGCGCTGGTGGCCCACCGAAGCGCAGACCGCAGCGCTGCCGGTGCTGCAGGCGCGCTGCGCCGGCCTGGCCAACGTACAGGCCCCGCAGGCGCTGGACGTCATGGCACCGGTCTGGCCTGTGCCCGCCGCTGCGTTCGATGCGGTGGTAGTGGCCAACCTGCTGCACATCTCGCCCTGGCCCACCACGGCGGCCTTCTTCCGCGGCGCGGCGCGGGCGCTGCGGCCGGGTGGCTGCGTGGCTGTCTACGGCCCCTTCATCGTGCCAGGTGAGCCGCTGGCACCCAGCAACGCCGCCTTCGACGCCGACCTGCGCGTGCGCGACGCTCGGTGGGGGCTGCGCTCGCTGCACGACGTGCAGGCCGAGGCCCTGGCCGCCGGCCTGTGCCTGGAAGAGCGCCGCGACATGCCGGCCAACAACCTGCTGCTGCGCTGGGTGGCGGCTTGAGGCTTCACCTTCAGCGAAGCCTCGGTTGATAATCGCCGGAACATGACGCCAGCCGCGAAGGCTAAGCTCTGCGCCGCAGGGTGCCTTCGGTGTCTGGCTCACCGGCCGGCGCCGAGCCCGCGGCCCCCACGCCCACCGGTGTGAGGGGCAGCCCCGGCGGCGGCACCCTGCAACCCCGCCCTTTGGCGCACTGCGCCCCATGCGCTTCGACCTCACCACGCTCAACCTCGTGCTTGCCATCGCCGACACCCGCAGCATCACGCGCGGCGCCGAGCGTGAGCACCTGGCGCTGGCCGCGGCCAGCAAGCGCCTGAGCGACCTCGAAGCCCGCTTCGGCGTGCCGCTGTTCGAGCGCCACGCGCGCGGCGTGCTGCCCACCGAGGCCGGCCGCGCGCTGGTGCGCCACGTGCGCAGCCTGCACGCCAGCCTGCACGCGCTGGAAAGCGAGGTGGTGGAGTTCTCGCGCGGCATCCAGGGCCACCTGCGCATCGCGGCCAATGCCGGCGCCATCAGCGAGTGCCTGCCGCCCGACCTGGCCGCGTTTTCGCAAGCCCACCCCAAGATCCGCATCAGCCTGGAAGACCTCACCAGCGCCGACATCCAGGCTGCCGTGGCCGAAGGCCGGGCCGACGTGGGCATCTTCGTGGCGCCGGTGCTCGACAACCGGCTCGACACCCGCGTCTACCGCCACGGCGCGCTGGCCGCGATGGTGCCCGCCGGCCACGTGCTGGCCACGCGCAGCGAGGTGGCTTTCGACGACCTGCTCGACCACGACATCGTCGGCCTGCACCAGGGCGCCGCCGTGCACGAGCTGATGCGCGCCGAAGCCGAAGGCCAGGGCCGCGCGCTCAAGGCGCGGCTGCAGGTGCGCGGCTTCGACGCCATCGCGCAGCTGGTGGAAGCCGGCCTGGGCGTGGCCGTGCTGCCTGCCGCGGTGGCGCAGCGTTTCACGCAACTGTTCCGCGTGCAGGTGCTGCCCATGCGCGACGCCTGGGCGCAGCGCAGCTACCTGCTGGGCGTGCGCCGGCAAGAGGTGCTGCCCACCGTGGTGCAGCGCTTCGTCGATGCGCTGTGCCCTGAAACTGTTCCTGCTGGAGACTTCAAGCCATGACCGCCAGAACGCTCTACGACAAGCTGTGGGACGAACACGTCGTCCACACCGAAGAAGACGGCACCGCCGTGCTCTACATCGACCGCCACCTCGTGCACGAGGTGACGAGCCCCCAGGCCTTCGAGGGCCTGCGCTTGGCCGGGCGCAAGGTGTGGCGCGTGAGCAGCATCGTTGCCACGGCCGACCACAACACGCCCACCACGGGCTGGGAACTGGGCCTGGCCGGCATCACCGACACGGTGAGCAAGCTGCAGATCACCACGCTGGACGCGAACATCCGCGCCACGGGGGCGGCGGCCTACTTCCCCTTCATGGACAAGCGCCAGGGCATCGTGCACGTGATCGGGCCCGAGAACGGCGCCACGCTGCCGGGCATGACGGTGGTGTGCGGCGACAGCCACACCAGCACGCACGGCGCCTTCGGCGCGCTGGCGCACGGCATCGGCACCAGCGAGGTCGAGCACGTGATGGCCACGCAGACGCTCTTGGCAAAGAAAGCCAAGAACATGCTGGTGAAGGTGGAAGGCGCGCTCGGCCGTGGCGTCACGGCCAAGGACGTGGTGCTGGCCATCATCGGCAAGATCGGCACCGCCGGTGGCACGGGCTACACCATCGAGTTCGGCGGCAGCGCCATCCGCAGCCTCAGCATGGAAGGCCGCATGACGGTGTGCAACATGGCCATCGAGGCCGGTGCGCGCGCGGGGCTGGTGGCGGTGGACGACAAGACCATCGCTTACTGCCAGGGCCGGCCTTTCTCGCCCAAGGGCGTGGAATGGGACCAGGCCGTGGCGCACTGGCGCACCCTGCACAGCGACCCGGGTGCTCACTTCGACGCCGTGGTGGAACTCGACGCCGCGCAGATCCAGCCGCAGGTGACCTGGGGCACCAGCCCCGAGATGGTGCTGCCCGTGGACGGCCGCGTGCCCGACCCCGACAAGGAAAAAGACGCCACCAAGCGCAGCGCCATCGAGCGTGCGCTGGTCTACATGGGCCTGCAGCCCAACAAGGCCATCACCGACATCCGCATCGACAAGGTCTTCATCGGCAGTTGCACCAACAGCCGCATCGAAGACCTGCGCGAGGCCGCCGCGGTGGTGAAACGTGTGGGCCAGAAGGTGGCCGGCAACGTGAAGCTGGCGCTGGTGGTGCCGGGCTCGGGCCAGGTGAAGGCGCAGGCCGAAGCCGAAGGCCTGCACGAGATCTTCAAGACCGCGGGCTTTGAATGGCGCGAGCCCGGCTGCAGCATGTGCCTGGCAATGAACGCCGACCGCCTGGAGCCCGGCGAACGCTGCGCCAGCACCAGCAACCGCAATTTCGAAGGCCGCCAGGGCGCGGGGGGGCGCACCCACCTCGTCAGCCCCGCGATGGCCGCCGCGGCCGCGCTGAACGGCCACTTCGTCGATGTCCGGAGGATTGCTTGATGGATGCCTTCACCCTGCACACGGGCCTGGTGGCCCCGATGGACCGCGCCAACGTCGACACCGACGCCATCATCCCCAAGCAGTTCCTGAAGAGCATCGCGCGCAGCGGCTTCGGGCCCAACCTGTTCGACGAGTGGCGTTACCTGGACCCGGGTGAGCCGGGCCAAGATCCGGCCAGCCGCAAGCCGAATCCTGATTTCGTGCTGAACCAACCGCGTTACGCGGGTGCTTCGGTGCTGCTCGCGCGCCAGAACTTCGGCTGCGGCAGCAGCCGCGAGCACGCGCCCTGGGCGCTGCAGCAGTACGGCTTCCGCACCATCCTCGCGCCGAGTTTTGCCGACATCTTCTTCAACAACTGCTTCAAGAACGGCCTCTTGCCCATCGTGCTGAGCGAAGCGCAGATGGACCGCCTCTTCGACGAAGCGGCGGCCTTCCCCGGCTACCAGCTCACCATCGACCTGCCGCGCCAGGTGGTGGTGAAGCCCGACGGCAGCGAACTGCCTTTCGAGGTGGCGCCCTTCCGCAAATACTGCCTGGTCAACGGCTTCGACGACATCGGCCTGACGCTGCGCCACCAGGACAAGATCAAGGCCTTCGAAGCCGAGCGACTCGCGCGCATGCCCTGGCTCGCGCACACCGGCCTCTGAACGAGAGCAATCACCATGAGCATGAAGATCGCCATCCTGCCGGGCGACGGCATCGGCACCGAGATCGTGGCCGAGGCCGTGAAGGTGATGCAGGTGCTGGACCTGCCCTTCGAAACCGAGACCGCGCTCGTCGGCGGCGCCGCCTACGAGGCCCACGGCCACCCGCTGCCCGAGAGCACGCTGCAACTGGCCAAGGACGCCGACGCCATCCTCTTCGGCGCCGTGGGCGACTGGAAGTACGACAAGCTCGAACGCGCGCTGCGCCCCGAGCAGGCAATCCTGGGCCTGCGCAAGCACCTGGGGCTGTTCGCCAACTTCCGCCCGGCGCTGTGCTACCCGCAGCTCACGCACGCGTCCAGCCTGAAGCCCGAGCTCGTGGCCGGCCTGGACATCCTGATCATCCGCGAGCTCACCGGCGACATCTACTTCGGCCAGCCCCGAGGCCGCCGCACCGCGGTGGACGGCCACTTCCCTGGCACGGAAGAAGCCTTCGACACCATGCGCTACAGCCGGCCGGAGATCGAGCGCATCGCGCACGTCGCTTTCCAGGCCGCGCGCAAGCGCAGCAAGAAGGTGACCTCGGTCGACAAGGCCAACGTGCTGGAGACCTTCCAGTTCTGGAAGGACGTGGTCACCGAGGTGCACGCCGCGCACTACCCCGATGTCGAATTGCAGCACATGTACGTCGACAACGCGGCGATGCAGCTCGTGAAGGCGCCCAAGGCCTTCGACGTGGTCTTCACCGGCAACATGTTCGGCGACATCCTCAGCGACGAGGCCGCCATGCTCACCGGCAGCATCGGCATGCTGCCGAGCGCGTCGCTGGACAAGCACAACAAGGGACTCTACGAGCCCAGCCACGGCAGCGCACCCGACATCGCCGGCAAGGGCGTGGCCAACCCGCTGGCTACAATCCTGAGCCTTGCCATGATGTTGCGCTACACCCTCCAGCAACCCGCCGCCGCAGAGCGCGTTGAAGCCGCCGTGCAGGCCGTGCTCAGTGCCGGCCTGCGCACGGGCGACATCTGGAGCGAAGGCACCACCAAAGTGGGCACGCAGGCCATGGGCGACGCGGTCATCGCGGCCCTCACCGGCAAAACCATCACCACCATTACCAAGAGCTGAAGCTCTCGGATCGTCTCGCCCCCACTTCTGGACCCCGGCGATACGGCCGGGGCAGCAGCAGGGGTCCGGACAACGTGGAAAGGCAAGACTGAGATGGCACTCGTAGGATTGGTTGGCTGGCGCGGCATGGTCGGCAGCGTGCTGATGGACCGCATGCAGGCCGAGGGCGACTTCGCGCTCATCGAACCGCTGTTCTTCAGCACCAGCAACGCGGGCGGCGCGGCGCCGTCGCAGGCGAAGAACGAAACCAAGCTGCAAGACGCGCACGACATCGAGGCGCTCAAGCGCTGCGACATCGTGATCACCTGCCAGGGCGGCGACTACACCAGCGCCGTCTACCCGAAGCTGCGCGCCGCAGGCTGGAACGGCCACTGGATCGACGCCGCCAGCACGCTGCGCATGAACAGCGACGCCGTCATCGTGCTCGACCCGGTGAACCTGCCCGTCATCAAGCAGGCACTGGCCGCCGGTGGCCGCAACTGGATCGGCGGCAATTGCACGGTCAGCTGCATGCTGATGGGCGTGGGCGCGCTCTACAAGGCGGGCCTCGTCGAGTGGATGAGCACGCAAACCTACCAGGCCGCCAGCGGCGGCGGCGCGCAGCACATGCGCGAGCTGCTCACGCAGTACGGCACGCTCAACGCGGCGGTCAAGCTGCTGCTGGATGACCCCAAGAGCGCCATCCTCGAGATCGACCGCCAGGTCATCGCGAAGCAGCGTTCGCTCACGGCGGACGAGACCGCCAACTTCGGTGTGCCGCTGGGCGGCTCGCTCATTCCGTGGATCGACAAGGATCTCGGCAACGGCATGAGCAAGGAAGAGTGGAAGGGCATGGCCGAGACCAACAAGATTCTCGGCCAGGGTGAAGGCCTCGGCACGCCGGCGGTGCCGGTGGACGGCTTCTGCGTGCGCGTGGGCGCCATGCGCTGCCACAGCCAGGCGCTGACGCTGAAGCTGAAGAAGGACGTGCCCGTGGCCGACATCGAGGCCATGATCGCCGCCGACAACGCCTGGGTGCAGGTGGTGCCCAACACGCGCGAGGCCACGCTGCAGCACCTCACGCCCGTGGCCGTCACGGGCACGATGACCATCCCCGTGGGCCGCATCCGCAAGCTGGCGATGGGCCCCGAGTACGTCGGCGCCTTCACCATCGGCGACCAGCTGCTCTGGGGCGCCGCCGAGCCGCTGCGCCGCATGCTGCGCATCCTGCTCGACGCCTGATCCGGGGCTCGACGCCCGCCGCGCCACCCCCGCGCGGCGGGCCGTTGCCCCTTGGCAACAAGGTGCAACGGCCGCCGAAACAAAGCATTTCGCCCGCTGTTCATCAGCCTCTGCGTGAGCTTGCGCGCGTATATGCTTGATACTGTTGCGATTTCTGTCACACGGCGGGCCCATCCGGGGCCCGAATGCGCGTGACCTGAAGGGACAGCGGTCGGCTTCCACGTGAGCCGTGACCGTCCTGCGTGGGGGAAAGCCTTGAATCAAAGTCCGACGAAAGCCGCGCGGTTTGCGCTCCGTGGGGTGGCGCTGGCCGCTGCCTGCCTGTGGGCCACGCATGCCTCGGCCCTGGGCCTGGGCCGGCTGAGCGTGACGTCTTCGCTGGGTGAGACGCTGCGGGCGGAGATCGAAGTCACGAGCATCACGCCGGAGGAGGCGTCCTCACTGCAGTTGCGCGTGGCGCCATCCGAGGCTTTCCGCGCTGCGGGTGTCGACTACAACGCTGTGCTGCCCTCGGCCACGGTCACGCTCGTGCGCCGGCCCGACGGCCGTTCCGTGGTGCGCATCACCAGCGACCGTGCGGTGCTCGAGCCCTTCGTCGACGTGATCATCGAAGCCTCGTGGAGCAGCGGCCGCCTGGTGCGCGAGTACACGATGCTCTTCGACCCGCCCAGCGCGCGCACTGCGCAGGCGGCCCCCACCGCACCCGTCACGGCACCGGTGATGACACCAGCCCCGGCGCCCAGTGCCGGCACCGCCGCACCGGCACCCCAGGCAGCAGCGCCCGCCTCACCTGCCACGGGTGCTTCGACGGTGCGCACCACGCCGCGCACGACCGCGCCCGCGCCGGTCGAGCCACCGCGCCCGC
>VYLK01000257.1_pt1 | contig 34863 bp, 36 predicted proteins | sample 5114321 | NCBI WGS metagenome assembly VYLK01 (sample SAMN12291792, study PRJNA351875) | freshwater metagenome | isolation source: freshwater lake | place: USA: Michigan, MSU2 Lake | collected 2011-08-16
ACCATTTTTTTTCTCTATCTATGTCTTCTGTAGTAAGATAAGAAAAATCGATTCCCATTAATTCTAAAATTTTCAAGAACATTTCTGTATCCATTTCCATGATTTCTGCGGCTTGATGAAGACTGATGATGCGAGAAACTAAAGCACCCACCACAAAAATAAATTGTTCTTTTTGTTCAATATTATCAAATAATTGTATTTCGGCGGCAATTTTTTGAAAAGTAATCGAAGTATTCATTGTCTTGCTAAGTTTCATCAATTAAGACATATCTAACTTAATTTTAACGCAAAATCAACCCAACAAACTGCCCTTATCTCAATCTTTTAAATTATAGACAACAAATAAGGTGCATTAACAAAGTATAATGCACCCGATCAGAAAAGCGATCGCACTAATAAAGATCTTCTTCTTTATCAGTTTCAATGACACAATTAGAAGTAGGATAAGCAACACAAAGCAATACATAACCATCGTCTATTTGATCATCATCTAAGAAAGATTGATCTGATTGATCTACACTACCAGAAACGATCTTACCAGCACAGGTAGGACAAGCACCGCAACGACAATCAAAGGGAATCACTATTCCTTTTTTCTTCGCCGCATTTAAGATAAACTCATCATCAGGAACCTGGATGGTATATTCTCCGCTTGGAGTTTTTAAAGTTACTTCATAGGAATTAGTAGTATTATAACTACTGCTTGTTGAAGAATCCATTTTATCTAGTTGCTCTAAAGCAGTTGCATACTCTATATAAGTGTTCAGAAGATTACCAAAAGCTGCGGCAGGACGATCAAAAGCCTGGTAATGTATTATAATATCAGAGTTGCCCCCAGATAAAGCCCTCGCATATTTATTCATAAAAATCTTGTTAAAAGACAACAGTGCAAGTTTTTCTGAAAAACTAAAACTATTTTTACTGCTTTTACTGCGTTCTATTGATGACTGAAAATTTGAGTATTCTTTTAACTTTAAACCTAATGAGGCAGGAAACGCCCAGTGAGAAGAAATGATGTATATTGAATCAATATCACTCCAAGGAATACTCCAAAATATACCACCTCCTGATCGATGGGCAATAAACTCATTATTTGTTAATGTATAGCTAATAGGGTAATTTTTCTTGAAGTTTTTCGGGTGGATGAATAAGATCCAAACACTAAGTCCAATAAATATAAGTCCAATCCCAAAAATCAAAGTTAACAAACCAAACCCAAGAAAGCAATAAATAATAAACTTTTGGAATCCTTTAGGTGTAACATTTTCAGGCTTTATTGTTATTATTGTTGTATCGTTCATTGCTGACCTCAAAGATTTTCTAGAAATTAAACGACTTTCTCTGGCAGTTCTCACACCTGTGTGGCACACTTAAACATCTGCCGATTAAGCTTTTTAACATCTATAATGTACCTCTTTCAAACAGAAAACGCTATAGTATAAAACTGCTTAATTACCAAGCAAGAGAAAAAATGGTAAATGAGCAAAAAAGTTAGGCTCTTCTAGAGTAGTTATGATATATTAGCATAAAATAGTTCACGCAAGCCTTGCCAAGTAAGGCTCACCAGAATTAAAAAAAGCAATTTTAATAAAAAAAGCTTTTTGCTTTGTTGGATTCTAGGCTATTAATTTGCTATAACCAGTCTAGGAGAGCCAAAAGTTATTACTATGACTCTAAATCAATGTCTTCATTGCCATCCTCAGATTCATCTCCATTGATAGCTTTTTTGACTAAACCAAGACTTAAACCACCTGCTCCTTTAGCAAGGTTTCTCACTCCATTTTCTACAAGTTCTTCATCTTCAGTAACCATACCTACAACCGCTTGTCCACCACCATAAAGAATGCGACCTGAATTTTTTATTATTCCCCAACCCAAGTCACTTAAAAGTTCTGTTCCCGCTTTGATTATACTCATGATTGCATTACCTCTATTAATTGATGATTAAGATGTTCAGTATCTAAATAAAGCCTTTCTACCTAAAAAAGTACCGACTTAATTTTCAAATCTACCCTCCCGAATACTTGATACCAACTTGACTTAAAATCTGAACCACTTTGGTTGCGTCATAACTGGGGACTTCTATCTGATCCCCTGAAATTGAGGCATTTGAACCCAATGAACCGACGATTTTTGCCTTAGCTTCTGATTTTTTAGAATCGAGCGCATATTTGTCTAAAACGAACTTCGTCATAAAATACCTACGTTAAACTGAGACATAAGCAATAATACTTAGAACTAGCGTCGCTGAGTTAGATGTGGTTAGTTTTAGGTCTGTTTTGCTTAACTACATTCCATCATGCCAAACGCTTCCAAAAAGTGACAATCCCTAAACATCGGATTTTATCGGGAGTTTTGTCGGGTAAATTTTTCTAAAAATTGGAAAAAGTGGGATTTAGTTGGGCTATAATACCCAAAAGTCTTTTGCTGTGTCGATTGTATGAATATCACGGAAGTTTTACAACTGATTGACGAACGCCTTATCGAGCGAGATAAAAAGCCGCTAAATACTATCCAGAAGGCTATTTTTGAAGGGAGTTGGCAAGGACAGAGTTATCAAGAAATAGGTAACGAATATCACCGCAGTGAGACTCATATTAGAGAGGAAGGTGCTAAATTATGGAAGCTTTTATCGGATGCTTTTGGGGAAGAAATAAGAAAATCTAATTTTCGTTCTACCATAGAAAGAATGAAGATTAAATCATCTCCAAATTCTTTGAATGTTGTAAATAGTAACAATAACCATTTTTGCCATACACAAACCTTCACTTTACCTAATGATAATGATAAAAATAGATATTATATAAACTCTCAATCTGAATCAAAATATCATGATCTAACCCTTGCTCCCCAAATTATTGACTTTTACGATCGAGAAAACGAACTCGCAACAGTCTCGAACTGGGTGTTTAAGCAAAATACTCGCTTAATTGCCGTTTTGGGATTATGGGGAATAGGAAAAACCACCCTAGTTAAACGATTTATTGATCTCAATTTAGAACAATTTGAAGTGGTGATTTGGAAAAGTTTAAAATTTCCTAAGTCTTTAGATTTATGGCTAAATGATTTATTGAATACTTGCCAAAAAGAACCGAAAGAAAGCACCGATAATAAAATCCAGCAATTGTTAGAAGTTCTAAGCAATCATAAATGTTTAATCGTCTTAGATGATTTTCAAAATCTTTTTGCTGTTGGTCAAATGGCGGGTAATTATCAACCTGAATATAGTAGTTATCAACATTTTTTAAAACTGATTGCAGAAATCCAACACCAGAGCCATTTTATTCTCATTAGTCAAGAAAAATCTGCGGAAATGAACTATCTTAATCAAGAAAATTCTCCTATTCAATGCTTAGAATTATCAGGATTTGAAGCGATTGATTTTCTTAAGAATAAAGGTTTACAAGATGGGGAAAGATGGTTAGAATTAATTCAATTATACGAAGGTAATCCTTTTTATTTAACCGATATTGCCGTTTTGATTAAAGATGTTTTTGATGGCAAGGTTAACGATTTCTTGGCAGAAAATAGCTTAGTTATTACTAAAAAAATGCAGTCTCATTTAAAACAAATTTTTGTTCGCTGTTCTCCCCTTGCCCAACAAATCGCCTTAGAATTAAGTAAAGTTGATCAACCTTTATCTAGAGAGGAGTTAAAAAATAACCTAGATTTATCTGCTAGTGATTTAATCAATGGTTTACAATCCTTGCAACAACGTTATTTAATTCAAAGGGAGCAAAACCGATTTCAATTATCATCTATTTTTAAAGAGTATATCAAAAGCGATTGATTGTAATATTTCTTAGAGGAGATCGAGTCCGAAAAAGAACCCTTCCAACCTCTTAAACTGATTGGTAACAATTAGAGGCAATCAGCGATATTGATAGCGATGTGTGAGATTATTCTTGAGATAATAAATGGCTGGTTATAATTAAATTAAAAATGAATTTTAGGTTTGATCCCCCCTGCCCCCCTTGATAAGGGGGGTGCCGGTAGGCGGGGGGATCTCCCTTGATAAGGGGGGTTCGATCCCCCCTGCCCCCCTTGATAAGGGGGGTTTGATCCCCCCTGCCCCCCTTGATAAGGGGGGTTTGATCCCCCCTGCCCCCCTTGATAAGGGGGGTGCCGGTAGGCGGGGGGATCTCCCTTGATAAGTAGGGCATCTGATAACTGATAATTGATCGCTGAATTTAACTTCTTAAAGAAACTTGGAACTGTTTAACTAAAGCTTCTCGCACTTTTGTCATTAAGGGTTCCACATCTTCATCGGTTAAAGTTCGATCGCTGGCACGATAGACTAAACTAAAGGCCAAACTACAATGATTTTCTGGCACATTCTGCCCCTGATAGCGATCGAATAATTCGACTTTTTCTAAAAGAGTTCCCCCAGCATTTTTGATAGTTTTTGTCAATCTATCTACGGGTATATCTGTAGAAACAAAGAAGGCGATATCTCGCGCTGCCCCCGGATAGGTAGAATAGACCTGTAAACGCGGGGTAATTTTGGCACTATCGCTAAGAGTTGCTAACAGGATCGGGAACTGGATTTCAAAGGCATAAACTGCCTCAATTAATCCCTTTTGCTGACGCAATTGCGGGTGTAGTTGACCAAAAATTCCTAAGGGTTGTTTACCAATCCATAAAGAGGCTGTTCGTCCGGGATGAAAACGCGCATCTTCGGCATATTTTTCGTAGCTTACTGTCAGCGAAAGGCGATCGAATACTGCTTCTAAAATGCCTTTTGCTTCATACCAAGTCATGGCTACCTCTTTACCCGATCGCAGCCAACGTCCAGCAGGGAAGAAATCACCGCCGAAAATACCAGCAATTGCATCGTATTCGTTGATATTATCCGATTCTAAGCGGAAAACTCGCCCGATCTCGAAGCCATTTAAGGAACCATTCCCCTGAGACTGATTATACTCAAACGCTTCGATTAAACCGTCTAGGAGATTAGTCCGCAAAGCAGAATACTCGACAAAAAGGGGATTAGCGAGGACAACTTCCGCTAATTCCGGTTTAACTAGGGAATACTGGACTAATTCCGTCAAACCCACTGCGCGAAAAGCTTCCCGCAGCCGACGCTGTATAGTTTCCTCAAAGGATAATCCTCCGGCTGCGGTTTTTGCCGGCAAAGTATCGACAAAGCGATCGTATCCGTACAGTCGCGCCACTTCTTCAATTAAGTCAATTTCTCGTTCTAAATCCCGATAACGGTAGTCTGGCACTGTCACAGTCCACAGAACAGGATTTTTCGAGGTTAACTGCAATTCACAGCCCAAATTGCCTAAAATCCGTTCCACATCTTCGGCGAGAATTTCACCGATCGCACCATTATCTAGGGTAACTTGACCCAGTAGCTGCTGCAAACGTTCTAAACGCAATTCGATCGAACCACTGGACTGATCGGCACGATAATCAGCTTTAACCTGACTGCTGACAGTTCCCCCAGCTAACTCTAGAATCAAATCGATCGCCCTTTGACAAGCATATTCCAAAGCGGCCGGATTAACACCGCGTTCATAGCGTCCGGAAGACTCGCTGCGTAAACCCTGCGCTTTTGAGGAACGACGGATAGCGATCGGATCGAATAAAGCCGACTCTAGCACAAGATTAACGGTTTCCTCGTTAACTTCTGTATCTTGACCTCCCATCACTCCCGCTAAAGCTACCGGCTTATTATTGGCAGTAATTAATAAATTAAGCTCTTTTAAGCTTCTTTCCTGACCATCAAGGGTAATGATTTTTTCCCCTTCCTCGGCAAAACGGACCCCAATAGTAACGGATTTACCTCCGGCAAAACTTTGTAAACGATCGCGATCGAAAGCGTGTAAGGGTTGTCCCCACTCCAAAAGTACATAATTAGTAATATCGACCACATTATTGATCGATCGCAATCCGGCAGCCTGTAAACGCTGTTGCAACCATAGCGGAGATGGGCCAATTTTTACCCCCTCGATCACCGTACCAATATAAGCAGGACAGGCTGTATTTTCTGATATTTCCAGCGTTAAATCTTTTTTAGGGGAAAATTCCCCTAATTTGACTTTTGGTAGGCTTAATTCTCCTCCTGTCAAAGCCGCCACTTCTCGCGCAACTCCGATCATACTCAAAGCATCGGCACGGTTAGCGGTGGGAGAAATATCTAAAATCACCTCATCGAGTCCTAAAAGGGGACGAACATCTGTACCTAAAGGGAGATTTTCCTGACTAAAAATGTGGATTCCTTCAGAATCCTTAGTTAATCCTAATTCTGCGAGGGAACAGATCATCCCTTCCGATTTTACCCCGCGCAATTTAGCCGGTTTAATCGTTAAATTGATTTTTGGTAAATGAGTTCCCAAAGTAGCCACGGGAACTAGAATATCAGCCCTAGCATTGGGCGCACCACAGACAATTGTACTAGGGTTTTCCTGACCGATATCCACCTGACAGACACTTAATTTATCTGCGTTGGGATGGGGTTGGCGATCGATAATTTTACCAATAACCACACCCTTTGCCCATTCTCGGCGATCCTCGATCTCTTCCACTTCTATTCCCGCAATTGTCAATAATTCGGCTAATTCTTGGGGAGATTGGACAATTTTGACTAATTCTCGTAACCAGTTGATCGAAATCCGCATCGTTAATTCTTGCTTGCCGTTGGTTCTTAACTATTGTAAACGGTGGGTTGTCACCGCGACCGGGTTGACAGGAAAGATCGCTTTCAGGTTTGCTGGGGATACTCATTTTTAAAAGTTGCCTTCAGCAAATTATTATTATAGACTATAAGTTACATGGAGTAAGAAAATCGATGAGGAAAGCAATCAGTCTATTTGCCTGTGGTGGAATTGGAGATATGGCTCTTCGCTCTGGGGGATTTGAAGTTGTAGTGGCGAATGAATTATTGAAAGATCGTGCAGAAGTATTTAAATTTAACCACCCAGAATCATTAATGATTATTGGGGATATATGGGATACAAAAAATGAGATAGTCGCAGAAACAAAGCAGCGACTCTCTGGACAAAATTTAGACATTGTTTTTGCGACTCCTCCCTGCCAAGGTATGTCTAGAAATGGCAGAGGTAAGCTGCTTAATTCTATTCGTAAAGGCTCAAAAAATGAAATCGACCAGAGAAATTTATTAATCATTCCCACCCTAGAAGTTTTTCTGGCTAGTGGAGCAGAAACACTGGTCATGGAAAATGTGCCAGAAATGCAAAATACTTATATACCCTTTCCCGAGAAACATGATTATTTGGTAAATATTTTATGTTATATAAAACAGCGTATTGGTGATAAGTTTTTAAGTTCGATTAGCATTATAGATTTTGCTGATTATGGAGTCCCGCAGAATCGTCAACGACTTATTTCAATATTTACTAAAAATGAGAAACTGAAGAATTATTTAAAAAAGAACAATTCTCTTTTTCCTAAACCAACTCATAGTAAAGAAGGATTAGAACTTCCCAGATGGAAAACTGTTCGAGACGCAATATATCATTTACCACCACTTGACTCTCAACGAACAGAAACTGCTAAATCAGATGATATACCATATCACTATGTACCCCTATTAGATGAAGAAAAATATTTTTGGATCAGTAATACACCAGAAGAAAAAAGTTCATTTGATAATCAATGTATTAACCCTGTTTGTAGATATAATGGTAATCCAACACACAGCGCACGCAAAAATAATGAAGGAATTAATCGAGCTAGTACAGAAACCCCCCTTTACTGCCTTAAATGTGGACACATTCTTCCTCGTCCATGGGTGAAAGAAGATGGAAAATACAGGTTGATGAAAGGTTATACCAGTGCCTATAAAAGAATGAGTTGGGACGCACCAGCCAGTACAATTACACGAAATCTCTCCTATGCTTGTAGTGACAATAAACTACATCCTATTCAAAATAGAGTATTATCTCTGTATGAAGCAATGATTCTTCACACAATTACCGAATACCCATTTTCATGGAAACGGGCAGATGACAAAAGAGTTAGTGATAAACTAATTAGAGAGTTAATTGGCGAAAGTATCCCACCTGCTGGATTACAAAAAATATTTGATCATTTAGTATCCATCCTCAATGATGATTGTTCTCTTGAGGAGCAAATCAAGGAAAAATATGAGCAGCTCTGTCTATTTTGAAATTAAATTGTCTTTGTTATATTTGTTGACAAAATTAATATATCTATCGTCATTCTTGATCATAATCCAGTTTTTATACATTTTCTTAACGCCTTGTCGTGACATAATTGAGACGCTAGTTGTTCTTCCACCGCCTTCTGTTGGCTGAACAATTTTACCCCAATCATTGTCAGTTAAGTTGTTGCCAAAAAATACAGCAACTATTTGAGGTATTGTATTCTCAAAATCCCAGAGAATGCCAATAAGATTGTTAGTTTCTCTATGGTGAGCCTTCCAATCATAGCTTTTCATTACCTCGATTCTTGTGTCTCCCATATCGGGTTTTTCTTTTCCAGTCTTCTTTAATTCTCTTGGTGTAGGAACACTGCCACAAGTGGCTTTAACCTCTACTCCCCCATTAGCAAATGGACTAAATGGAGACTTATCTCGCATTCGTCTTTCTTGGGAAAGTTGTTCAAAAAAAACTTTGCCATTCTTATCCATTAACAGCAAATCTGGATAGCCGTCTTGATGCGGATTGTTGATAAATAATCCCTGGGATTTATTGGCAAATTCTATGGCAAATAGCTCACCAATAAATGCAGAAAGATTTCTCATACCTAGAATTCTAAATATATCTACTGGTATATCTTGGACTATTTTTTTAACAACAGAATGACATTCAACTAATGAATGCTCAAATATGACTTTATCGATAGTTATTTTCTGACCCTGTTTTGAGAAAAAGCTGGTATCAGAATGTTTATTTATGATATAACTCATTAATTTCTTCCGCAACAGTATTGACAAAAGTAACAATATCCATGTCCAGAGCTGAAATAATTTGTTCTAAGGAGTCCAAAGTAATGTTTCTTACTCCCCTTTCAACTCCAGATATGTAGGTTCTGTCAAGATTAGCTCTATACCCTAAAGCTTCTTGACTCAGATTACGTTTCTTCCGCAATTTTCTTACAGTCACAGCAACAGCAGTGACTAGCTTTCCTGCCATATATAAACTACCAAAGAAGATATTGAAATTCTCTACAGTCCATTTTCCTTCTATGATGACTATTAATCTACGGACTATAAGTCACAAAAGCTGATTCTGAATAAACCTGTATTCGGGAGCGGCAAAAACTCTGATTTTGTGTTTGACTAAAAATATATCCTAAAGATTGCCATACCGTTGCGATTCTATCCGTGCCTTACTATTCCCAATATCCCGACGCTTTCACTCCCAGTTATCTGAGCGAACTACAAGGACAGATTCTCGCTTGTCCCCACTTCACAGTTAACAATTTAAATCGAGATTTCGTTAAAACCAAAGGCTTTTCCATCGCTTTTCGACGCACACAAATCAGCGAAGTCGCACGAATCTTTCCCTATTTTAAACCCTATCTTGATCGCAGTTTACAAGCTGACTGCAACGCTTTTTATCTTAACCCCTTACTCCTACAAACCGGTTCACGCGTCGATCCCCATATCGATCGCTCCCTGCGCTCCTATTGTAAAACAATCGATCCCCCGCTCCTAGTTAGCGTCCTTTATGTGCAGGTTCCTAGGGATATTCAAGGGGGGGAATTGGTACTAGCAACAGGCAATCGTTCCGTGGCCCAGATTCGTCCTTGTGCTAACACCCTGATCCTCTTTCAAGGAGATCTCACCCATTCAGTTAATCCCGTTAGCTGTTCTGGTATTCGTCTCAGTCTTGTCTGCGAACAATATCGTTTAGATGCCGAAGAATTGCGAGAGATTCCCGAAATGCAGATAGAATCGCGAACCATAAAACCAGAAAAGAAAAAAAAGAAAGATCGGGTCGTTGCCCTACAATAAAAGGACATTTTTGTAAAGATATTCTAGATGGTGATGCGCGAACCGATCGTCGAATTAAGGGGAGTAACTAAAGCTTTCGGCAAGAAAGTAATCTTAAATAACGTCGATCTGAAAGTGTACGAAGGGGAAGCGATCGGCGTGATCGGTCCATCGGGTACGGGAAAATCGACGATTTTGCGCTTAGTCGCCGGATTACTGGCCCCCGATCGAGGAGAAGTGTACATATACGGCACAAAACGCCAGAGAACCGTAGAACAGGGGGAAGATCCCCTCGGTGTTGGTCTAGTTTTCCAACAATCGGCCCTTTTTGACTCCCTCACCGTCGGGGAAAATGTCGGTTTTGCTCTCTATCGCAACTCAAAGCTAAAACGAGCCGAAATCCGCGATTTAGTGGAAGAAAAACTGGATTTAGTGGGAATGTCCGGTTCCTACGACCTCTATCCCTCTGAAATATCCGGAGGGATGCGAAAACGCGTCAGTTTAGCCCGGGCAATTATCAGCGATCCCTCGATCGCCGCCGATCGATCGAATATTCTCCTTTACGATGAACCCACTGCCGGACTCGATCCCGTCGCTTCTACCCGCATCCAGACGGTAATTATGGAACTTCTCAAAGTAAAAAAAGCCTGTGGAGCCCATCTCATTGTCACCCACGTCCACAGCACCATCGAAAATACCACCGATCGCATCGTTTTTCTCTATAAAGGTCAATTTCAATGGGTTGGACCGACTCAAGAGGCTTATCACTCCGAAATCCCCGTACTCAAGCAATTTTTTACCGGCAGTATCGACGGACCAATTCAGTGATCAGTAAACAGTAAACAGTAATCAGTGAACTGATAACTCGCATCTGATCACTGATCGCTGAAATCCCCCGATTTCTCCTGTAAGATACTCTGTAGAGATGAGGAGTAATTATTTATGGAAGCTGGCGGTTCACAACGAGGGATTTCCCCAACTCTGCGGCAAAGTGGTATCGGTTTAATGTTACTGGCATCGGGGGGAATATTAATCTGGTTTATCGCCTGGTTAAGTAATTTTAGCTTCGGGGGGCGCAGTTATCGAGCCAGCTTCCTTTTTCCTAATGTGGGTGGCCTGATGGTGGGAACCCGCGTCGGTTATCGGGGAGTGAGAATCGGACAAGTGACGGCAATTACCCCAGAACCGGAGGGAGTCGCCGTAGAAGTGGAGATTTCGCCAGCAGATCGCCTAATTCCCAGTAATTCCCTCATCGAAGCCATTCAATCCGGTTTAGTCGGTGAAACCACGATCGATATTACTCCCCTGCAAGCTTTACCCGTCGGTGGTGTTAAAGAACCCCCTTTGAGTCCTAACTGCAATGGGGAAGTGATTATCTGTAACGGTTCCCGTTTACAAGGGCAATCGGCGCTAAATGTCAATACCTTGATCAGATCTTTACTGAGAATTTCTAATCTAGTTAGTGATCCCGATATGGTGGCCGGATTTCGTTCCTTTACCCAACGCGCTGCTAATGCCTTGGGAGGACTCGATCGCTTTAGTGGTGAGGCAACCACCGCTTTAAGCGAGGTTCGTCGCAGCGGTACTCTGGGTAAAGTTAATTCGGGTATGAGATCCCTAGAATCTTTACCGCAAGTATCCGGTTCTCTCGATCGCCTTTCTAGTGATCTTTCTGGTGTCGGGGGATTGAGTCAGGAAGCGACTACTTTACTGAGAAGTTTACAGGGAAGTGGCGGTCTGAAAAATTTAGACGCTACCCTAGTGGAGGCCCGAAAAACGCTGCTTTTGGTGGGCCAAACCACCGAAGAACTGCGGGTTTTTTTGGCAGCTAATCAAAATCGTTTAATTGCCACTCTCGATAGTATCAAAACTACCAGCGATCGCCTACAAACTACTCTCGCTGCTTTGGATCCGATTCTGACGCAAGTGCAGAAAAGCCAAATTATTGAGAATTTAAATACTATTTCGGCAAATGCTGTTAAATTAAGCGAAAATTTGGGTAACTTTACTGCTTATCTCTCCGATCCTGCCACTGTTGTCACCCTACAGCAACTTCTCGACTCCTCTCGCGCTGCTTTTGCCAATCTTCAGAAAATCACCTCGGATGTGGATGAAATTACCGGTAATCCGCAACTGCGACAGGAAATTATCCGTTTAATCCAGGGTTTAAGTCGTTTGGTTTCTTCTAGCGAACAACTACAGCAGGAATTCGCCCAAGGTCAAGCAATGACAAGAATGGCCGCCCAAATTGCGACAATAGCCCCAAATCCCGCCGCTAAAACCCCAGAAAAAGACCCTAAGAAACCTGAATCTGAGTAGCAGAATTTGGAGTTAGGGGTTGGGGAAAAAGTCCGAGCATTTGTACTAAATTTTTCAAGACCCAGTTTCAATACACAACAGTTTGCCTAATTTTGTGTCATAGCTAAATGAGGAATTTCTTCACCATGTTGACGATAACTTTCTTTAACGCCTTCCCACGCTACAATTAATTGATTGAGTGCTGTTTGGGGACTATCAGCAAAAGCGGAAACGCTAGGCATTTCTACTAAGTATGCTATCCAATATCCCTCCTCATCTTGGAAGATATTAATGCTAAAACCTTTAAAATCCTGGGTTGTTGGATTCATTTTCTTCCTCCTGTATTTTTAAAAATTGTTTAACTTGATCAGCTTTCGCTTCACCGTTTTTTGTCGGTTGAATAGATAGACGGACGGGTACATCTCCTATTGGTGACTTTCTCTCACATATAAGTGAGCAGCAGAAGTTATTAAAAGAGGGCGAATGCAATTCGCCCCTACAATATATTCAATATTAAAAACTCCATTTTCACAAGAACGGCCACACCATAGCACAGAAAAGCTTAAAATAGATAAAAAAAAGATTAACTTTTTGCTCAAGATCGACTTAAATGAGCTTTGGGATAGAGAGACTTGTGGCAAGATATAATTAAGGGGTATTTGGGGAAGAAATTGGATTATGGAAGAACTTTTAGAATTAAAAGCTTTGCTCTTAAAAGGTGATATTAAAGGTTCACTGGCGATTGTAGAAGAACTTGAAGATATGAGCAAAAACGGGATTATTAGCACTATTCGTAGTTATGCTGTTATCTTATTACTTCATTTAATTAAACAACAGGCAGAAAACCGAACCACTCGTTCTTGGGATGTCTCCATTCGCAATAGCGTTAGAGAAATTCAACGCCACAATAAACGCCGAAAAGCGGCAGGATATTATTTAAGTGATGAAGAATTAACAGACACTTTAAACGATGCTTATCTTAATGCTTTGGATGCCGCTTCTTTAGAAGTCGAAGCTGGTTGTTATCAATCGGAACAAATAGAAGCTATAATTGACAAAAGTAAACTGATTAGCACTGCTTTTTTTCTCATCAAAAACGTCTCTCCTTAGAAAGATTATGACAGACTCAATCTCTCAAGAACAAGCCCAAGAAATGTTACGTTGGTTAAACAAAAATCGTGACACCGTGCTTGATTTGTATAAAAATCAATACATTGCCTATAATGAAAAAGGGGTGATTGCTCACGGTGAAAATTTACAGAATGTTCTGGAAGAAGCTAACACAACCAATCAAGAATTTGTCATTTATCTTGTTCCTCGTTGTCGTTATTCTATTCAAATTTTACCAGTTCAATTTCGCTCCGTTGTTCGTCATAATTGGCAACCAAGCTATTTGGTAAAGTTAAAACATAACCAAATTGAAATAAAGACAATAATGTTAGTCGATTCTGGTGCAGAAGTTAGCCTAATTTCTTATAAAATCGGTCAAGATTTAGGTTATCAACTAGCAGATGCAGAGTCAACTTTAGTCGCTGAAACCATTGGCGGTAATGTAGAATATGTATTGCGTAATCTAGAAATAACGATTGATAATCATCAACTAATTGCTCCTGTTGCTTGGCTACAAATGCCCATAGATACAGAACAATTATTATTAGGAAGAGAAGTGGTTTTTGATAAATTTAACATTGAATTTAGACAAGCAGAAGAAACAATTATTTTTTCATGGCGAGATAATTAAATTTAACGATTTATCCAGTAAAATAGTCTCTGGTAAATCGGGCTTAAAGTAGAATTCAATTCCAATGAACCCAAATCCTGGATTATCATCTAATTTGACAGACAACGGCAAAATTCTATGAAAATAACCCTTTATCAACCGACATTATCTTTATTATTGCTGCTGTTGCTATCCGGTGGTTGTGCAGTCAATCAGGAAAAAGGCAAAACCACCAGTCCGCAAGCGCCTCCCCTAGCAGAAATCGTTCCTTGGCAGACCGTCGAACGGGTTACTATTTTAAAAGCCGATCAGGATCCCATCTATGCTTTAGCCATTAGTCCCGATAACTCCAGGCTGCTGAGTGGTAGTTTTGACGGTACTGTTAGGGAATGGGACCTAAAAACCCAAAAACCTCTCAGGACTTGGCAACTAGGAGATACTGTTAACGCTATCCAATTTAGTCCCGATGGTGAGAGTTTCGTAACTGCCGATGCGGGGGGAAAAGTGCAACGCTGGAATACGCGCACGGGAAAATTAGAAATGACCTATCCTGGCCATGCTTTTCTCGTTACTGATGCCGCTATTTCTCCCGATGGCAAAATTTTGGCCACGGGTAGCTGGGATCGTACAGTTAAACTCTGGGATTTTCAGACGGGGACACTGTTAAAAACCCTGCGCGGTCATAATCATCCGATTCAGGCGATCGCATTTAGTCCCGATGGTAAAGGAATTGTTAGCGCCGATTACGATGGCTTCGTTAAACTGTGGAAAGTGAGTACCGGTCGCTTTATTCGTGCCTATGCAGGTAATTTATTCCCGGTTTATCGGGTGCTTTTTTCCAAGGATGGTAATACCGCCGGTACTGCTAGTCAAGACGGTTCGATCCGCGGTTGGCAAGTGAAAAGCGGCATCGGTACCACTACTATTCTCGCCCATAACGACGCTGTTACCGATATGGCCCTACTCGATGGGGGTAAAGTTTTGGCCAGTACCTCCGGGGATGGAACCGTTAAATTTTGGGATGTTAATACCCGTCAGCACTTGAATACTCTCAAGGGAAACGTCATCTTAAGAATGGTTGCCAGTCGAGATGGTCGTTGGTTAGTCACTGGAGATCGGGACGGTGCGATCTCACTGTGGCGGGGAATCTAATTGACTATAATTAAGACTAGAGTGTTTTCTAGGGTGAAATATAGCCATGGCAGCAGTGATTTTAAACTTAGATACAGTCAATCTCAGCGATGAGCAGTTTTACTGTCTCTGTCAAGTTAACCCAGATTGGCAACTGGAAAGAAACGTTCAAGGAGAATTAATTGTGATGCCACCTGTTGGGGGAATTAGCGGCAACCGAGAGGCCGATTTTATCATTGACTTAGGTATCTGGAATCGTCAAACCCAATTGGGTAAAGTCTTTAGTTCGGCGACGATTTTTCGTTTACCGAAAGGCGGAGATCGCGCTCCCGATGCCGCTTGGGTGAGTTTAACTCGTTGGCAAGCTCTGAGTCGAGAAGAACAGGAGAAATTTCCGCCTATTTGTCCCGATTTCGTTATTGAACTGCGCTCCCGTAGCGATTCCCTCTCAGAAATTCAAGCTAAAATGCAGGAATATCTCCACAGTGGTTTGCGATTAGGTTGGCTAGTTAATCCTCAACAACAACAGGTGGAAATTTATCGTCCTCAGCAACCCGTAGAAATTATGGAACTACCGGCCAATTTAAGCGGAGAGGATGTCTTACCAGGCTTTAGTCTATTTATCTCTATTTTTGAGTAAAATATAGTCAAGACTGATGTATGATTCTACTTGTAAATTTATCGCCCTGGAATATTCGAGAGATTTAGCCACTTGGTTATTAGGTAAACCTTTGGATTTAACCGAAATTAAACCCTCAGAGTTGTCATTAGAGCCGATAAGAGCCGATAGTTTAATCTTTTTAGAGTCAGAAGAACTAATCTTACATATTGAGTTCCAAACCGACCCTAAAGAGGACATTCCCTATAGAATGCTCGATTATGCCACAAGACTCTATCGACGCTATCAAGGCAAACCTATCTATCAGGTAGTGATTTATCTAAGGAGAAGTACCTTACCCCTAGTCAGACAGAATGACTATCAACAGGGAAAAACTTATCATCAATTTGAGGTGATTAGACTATGGGAACAACCCTATCAACCCTTATTGCAAGCACCTGGACTATTGCCCTTTGCTATACTAGCTCAAGCTGAGGAGCAAGAGAATTTACTGCGGCAAATCGCCCAAAAAATCGAACAAATCAGCGACAGTCGAGAACAAAGCAATCTGGCTGCCTCCACCGCAATTCTCGCCGGATTAGTATTAAACAAAGACATCATTCAACAATTGTTGAGGAAGGATATTATGAAAGAATCTGTCATCTATCAGGAAATCAAAGGGGAAGGAAGACAAGAAGGAGAGGCTAACCTGGTTTTACGTCAATTAAATCGGCGTATAGGTGGCATTTCTGCCGAATTATCCGCCAATATCCAAAGTCTTTCTCTAGAAAATTTAGAAAACTTAGGAGAAGCTTTATTAGATTTTCAGTCAGTAGAGGATTTAGAACAATGGCTAAAAAATGAGAGTTTTTAACTAAAATTACTGCGGTTATTTTTATTCTATTAATTCCCTCTATTATCATTATGTCAGATCATCAAGCTAGTTATGCCGTCAATGCAATGTTAGGTCGATTGTATTTGAAAAATAAGGCGTTTCAGTCCCTAAGTTTTGAAGAACAACAGTCGATAGTTTTGGACATAATTAAAGAATCATTTCTTTGCGATGTCAATATCGGCGAAATTCTCAGTAATGAGTGTTTTTCTGATTTTGACGATGTGGAAGAACAGAGAACGATAGCAACGATATTTCAAATTTGTTCCTGCTGTCGTCAAGCATCAGCTAACGTACAAGACTATGGAGATGATTTTAGCAAAGCAGGAATTTGTTCCGCTTGTCTTGCTAAATATTTCCCCGATGGATATTAGAGATAATTTAATCTCAACCTAGGGATAATCAATATTCAACAATTGTTGAGGAAGGATATTATGAAAGAATCTGTCATCTATCAGGAAATTAAAGGGGAAGGAAGACAAGAAGAAGCCATCAATTTGCTTCTACGTCTATTAAATAGGCGTATAGGTGGCATTTCTGCCGAATTATCCGCCAATATCCAAAGTCTTTCCCTAGAAAATTTAGAAAACTTAGGAGAAGCTTTATTAGATTTCCAGTCAGTAGAGGATTTAGAACAATGGCTAGAAAATGAGCGTTTTTAACTAATTTACTGTCCAAATAAAACCGAACTATTACCAGATCCTTGGAACAAGATCCAAGTCATCAGCAGATTAGATACAAAAATCGCTAAGAGCATAGTGACTACAGCTGCGGTCGTAGCTTGGCCGACTCCCTTAGCACCGCCATCGGTCGTTAAACCCCAATTACAGCCGATAATCGCAATTAAAGCCCCAAAAACCAACCCTTTAACTGGCCCACTCAGCACATCTCCCACGCGCAGGAAACCGCGAACCGAGTCGAGAAAAACTGAATTAGCAATCCCGTATAAACTTTGGCCGACCAGCAAACCGCTACCTAAACCGATCAGCAACGCCATAATACTCAAAGCGGGAACCATCAGACAACAGGCAATTAAACGAGGCAGCACCAGATATTCCACAGGATCGGTTTTGAGCATATAGAGTGCGTCGATCTGCTCTGTCACCTTCATGGTACCAATTTCCGCCGCAAAAGCCGATCCTACCCGACCGGCTACCACGATCGCCATCATAATCGGACAGAGTTCCCGACCGAGAGCAAGGGCCAAAATTCCCCCCACCATACTGCCAGCACCCAACGCTTGGAACTCCCGGGCCACTTGGATAGTAAAGATCATCCCGATCACCGCGGCCGTGATCATGGCGATAATCAGGGAAGCAGGTCCAGCTGCCACCATTTGTTCTTGGGTGACGCGCCAATCGGGTTTGCGCGTGAATAGGAAGTAAAAAACCCTGCCGGTTAAGAGTAGCGCTAACCAACAGCGCCGAAACCAAGAGCTTAATTCCTTGCTAAAAATTGCCAATAAATCCTTCATGGCCCTCAAAATAGATCGGACTAGAGAAAAGTCTATCCTGTTTTGTCTTTTAATCCCATTCCCTACCACGCTATGGATAGTGCAGAATTTTTCTGATCTACACAATAGAACTCTTGGCAATTATAGCGTTTCCTGCGCTAGTGAGGTACACCTGTTTTTCTTACTTTTTGCCTTTTGCCTCTTGCCTTTTGCCTAAAACCCATAACTTTTGTACCTCAGCAGACTGAAAAACGCTGTAACGCTCTTCTGGAACTTTCGGAAATCCCCGACCGAATCCAGATTCTGAAACCCTCGGTTGACAAGCGAACGCTAACTTTTTTTCTAATAAAAACTCAAATTTCGGGTTTCTGTTAGTTAGCGATACCTTGAAGGCTTACCCCATAAGAGAGCCAGCGTTGAGAGACTGTAAGACTTTTGCCAGAGTTCCAGAAGAGCGTTAAGTAGTCGTGCAAAATTAATTTCCCAGTGAAGATAGGCAAGATGCAATAGGCAAGAGGCAAAAGCTTCATCGAAATGTGTAATTAATTTTGCTTAGGTACTTAACGTCATCGACCGGTCGAAAAAGAAACTGGTCAAACTAATCCTATTGAAAGATTAAATAATACCTTTCGACAAAGGATTTCTCGGCTGGTGAGAGACAGTCTATCTTTCTCTAAAAAAATGGAGAATCACGTTGGGGAACCCTTTGGTATTTTATCCCTGACTACAATGCACAGCAAAGCAAAGGATTAAGCCGCCATCACTACTACCGAATCACCACCAAAACGGAATCAAGAGAACCTCCCTGTGCATAGCTTTCGGACTTTGTTGGAAGACCTAGAGACAATTTGCTTGAATACAGTGGGATGTACGATTAGAGAGGGAAGTTATCGTTTTTCTAAGATAACTCGACCGACCCAACTGCAACAACAGGCCTTAGATTTATTGGGAGTTTCCCTGATTTGTACCCAGTAATGGGCTGGCGTAAATGCTCTTAATCCCTTCTACAGCATAGGTTATGGCTTTTTGTCAACGGGGAAATCCAGTTATACACTCCTGTGAAATTAAATTTGACAACTAGAGATCGCTTTTCTGTGGGAACAGAAAATTAGATAAGAAATACTAATATTTTGTCGCCATCAGCTTTTAGCCACAATTCAATTGAGTGTAAAATGATCTCAGAAAAAGCCTCCAGAAAATGTCAAATCAACCATGAAAAAAATTATTTTGATTTCTAGTCTATCTTTAACAATGATAGTCGGTACTTCCTGGGCAAAACCGAATATAGTTTTGGCTCAAACTTGTAATTACTTTGCTGGAACTGCTGTGACGGGAAAAAGCGTTAACATCGATTTATGTTCAATTGTTCCGGCTAGTTCCCGTAGTGTTGACTTTGTTTATTATTTAGGAAATCAACGACTGGTTAGCCAAGCTAATTGTGATAACGGAACTTGGACGACTTTTCCCGAAAGACAAATTCATCGTCCCCGCTCTCAGGCGACTCAAACAATGCTAGAGGTGGTGTGTAGTTACAGATTAGATAGTTCTCAATCCACATCAAGAATCGCTACAGCAATAGTGTTTTCTCCACCATCAAATGTGAGAACATCCCCCAATGGCAATATCATCTGTTCAGTCAGAGAACGTAGAACCATCAATATTTATGGTTCGGTTGGCTCTTGGTATTATACGAATGTCTGTGGGGAAATGGGTGTTATACACTCCAGTCAAATTAAATTTGCCAACTAGAGAGTGCTTTTCTACGGGAACACAGAAACGGGTAGAATCGATCAATGCAGTTGTTTTCTTTCGAGGTGTCATCATTACTAAGAAAGCTACCCGTTCCTTAGCCGGTATTGCCGGAATTGTCGCCGTTGCCACCTTAATCAGTAAGGTTTTTGGTTTAGTCCGCGAACAGGTAATCGCCGCTGCCTACGGTGTCGGGCCAGTGGTGAACGCCTACGCTTTTGCCTACGTTATCCCCGGTTTTCTGTTAATTCTCCTCGGTGGTATTAACGGCCCTTTTCACAGCGCTTTGGTCAGTGTTTTGGCCAAAAGAGATAAATCCGAGTCCGCGCCGATTGTCGAGACTATTACCACCCTAGTCAGTGCGATTTTATTAGCTGTCACCGTCTTTTTAATCGTTTTTGCCAATATTTTTATTGATGTTCTCGCTCCCGGTTTAGATGCCGCCACCCGCAGCATGGCCATTCAACAACTGCAAATTATGGCCCCCATGGCGGTTTTAGCCGGTTTAATCGGCATCGGTTTCGGTACTCTCAACGCAGCGGATCAATACTGGCTACCGAGTCTCAGTCCGCTTTTTTCCAGTGTGGCGGTGATTATCGGGGTGGGTTTACTGGCTTGGTTCGTTGGCGATCGCATTGATGAGCCGCAATATGTGCAACTGGGGGGTTTTGTCCTCGCCGGCGGTACTCTCGTTGGGGCGCTCTGGCAATGGTTAGCACAAGTGGGCGCACAAGTCAAGGCAGGTTTAGGAAAATTAACATTTCGTTGGGATTGGCGGATACCGGGGGTGTCGGAGGTGTTGCGGGTGATGATTCCAGCGACCTTATCTTCGGGAATGTTGCATATTAACGTTTATACTGACCTCTTTTTCGCTTCTTTTATCGAAAATGCCGCCGCTTCCATGCGTTACGCCAGTTTTATCGTTCTCACGCCCTTGGGCATCATGTCTAACATGATTCTCGTGCCGTTTATGCCGATATTTTCTCGACTGACGGAACCGGAAAATAGGGGAGAATTGAAGCAAAGAATCCGTCAGGGTTTATTATTGACGGCTTTAACCATGTTACCCTTCACCGCTATCTTTATCGCCCTCGCTTTCCCGGTAGTGCGAGTTATCTATCAACGGGGTGCCTTTAATCTGGCTGCCTCGGAACAGGTGGTTCCCGTATTAATGGCCTACGGTTTCGGGATGTTTTTCTATCTCGGTCGCGATGTTTTAGTACGAGTGTTCTATGCTTTGGGTGATGGCGAAACTCCTTTTAAGGTGAGTATGGTAAATATTTTTCTCAATGGTGCGCTGGATTTCCTCTTGTATAAACCTTTTGGTACTCCGGGGCTTGTTTTAGCAACCGTGGGGGTTAATATCCTTTCTATGGGCATTTTTACGGTGATTTTAAATCGTCGTTTAGGAGGTTTACCCTTAGGAGAATGGGGTTTATCCTTATTGGGATTAACGGTAATTACAATACTTTCTGGTGTTGGTAGTTGGGGTGCTAGTTGGGGTTGGGAAAAGGTTTTCGGTGCTGGTAATATTTTCCTACAATTATTACAGTTAGGTTTGGCTTCGACCGTAGCGGTGGGTTTATTCCTCCTCGGTGCGATGTTATTGAAGTTACCTGAATTAGACCTATTAATCTCGCGAGTTCGTCAGAAGTTCTTGAAAAAATCTTAGGTTTAAGTTGCTGCCTTACCTCATCGTTACATACTATAAGGGACTTGCGCTTTGATAATGTACCTTTTGGGCGAACGCAGTTCGCCCCTACATTGTGGACAAAATCCGTTACTGTAGGGGCGCAAAGCTTGCGCCCTCCGATCGATTGGTTAGGAATTGGGGGCAGTTGCGGTGATTTTCGGCGAGAATTAGAACCGGATATTTTCGGGGGTAGGGGTGCAGAATTGCGATTAGATAAACTTTGAAGGCTCTTTTTCATATTAGCAGGTTCCGGCAGTTCTAGAGTTACCCCTTCCCTAGCAGTCATTGTTTTCTCTGGTAGGGATAAATCAAAAACAAAGGCGGAATTATTAGTTAAATCAGCCAATTCTAATTTTACCATCTCTGGAGAGGATTCTCGTGCCAATAAAGGTTCAATTTCGGTTTTAATTAACTGTTCTAATTGAGCCAGATAATTGATCTTAACAGGAGTAACAATTAAAGTTAACATTTCTTGCCAACCTTGCCCCCCCAATTCGGCCAAAATATCCCCATAACAGCGAATTTGCCAGCTACCTATTCCTAAATCTCGATAGGAAAAAATTTCCAGCCAACCCCCAGCATCCGATCGATAATAATGGGTATATCGTTCGCTACTTTCGGGAGATTCGTAATCGATACGCACTTCAATATGAGCAAAAGGAGAATCCAGACGGGCCAAAAGACGATAGTTTCCCGAGACAATTTCTAGGGAATTAGTAGAAATTGTGCGTCCGTGATTTTCCCCTTGTTTTTGCAGTATAAATTCCATAATCTTAGCCTAGGCCTAATGTTTCCCCATGACGCTAAAACTTAGGATTTGTGCCGAGAGATTTGCGCTTTTAATTCCCTTGCTTGTGTCAATAAATCCGCTTGGGTTAGACTAATTTGTTCTTGGGTGGCCATCCATTTCAGTTGTACCGTGCCATTTTCAGCCTCAGCATCCCCCAAAATTATACAGCCCACGGCCTTAGCTCGATCGGCCCGTTTAAATTGTTTTCCGAAAGCGCTGCCGCTTAAGTCTAACTCGACGCTAAACCCCAATCCGCGTAATTGCTGCGCTAACACCGCACTGCGTGCCTCAGCTTTTTCTCCTTTGGAGACGAGATAAAAATCGGGAACCAAAAAAGATAAAGATTGCTTTTGTTGTAATAATATAATCAGACGTTCTAAACCGATCGCCCAACCCACTGCTGGTGTGTCTGGACCACCTAATTGAGCTATTAAACCATCATAACGACCCCCACCGCAAACCGTAGCTTGAGCGCCTAAATCATCGGACTGAATTTCAAAGGCCGTATGGGTGTAATAGTCCAATCCTCGCACTAAACAGGGATTAAGATTATAGATAACTCCCAAATCAGTTAGTAAAGATTGTACCCGTTCAAAATGCTTTTGAGAATCACTGCCGAGGTGTTCAAGAATACTGGGGGCATTCTCACAGATAATCTTGGTTTTTTCGTCCTTACTATCCAAAATTCGCAGGGGATTTTTTTCTAATCTCTGTTGAGAATCCGCGTCTAAATCAGCTTTGTAGGGAGTCAAATAATCTAGCAAGGCCTGACGATAATTTTGCCTATCTTGGGCATTTCCCAGGGAATTAAGGTCTAATTTTAGGTTTTCTAGCCCCACAGCTTTTAATATCTCGCTGGCAAGGGTAATTACTTCCACATCCGCCCTAGGGTCATCACTTCCCAACAATTCGACCCCAATTTGATGAAACTGTCGCTGCCTACCCGCTTGCGGACGTTCATAACGAAACATCGGCCCCTTATACCAGAGTCTTTGTACTCCTCCGGCGGCCTGTAATTTGTGTTCAATGTAGGCGCGAACGACCCCAGCCGTTCCCTCCGGTCGCAAAGTCAGGGAACGTTGACCGCGATCGAGGAAACTGTACATTTCTTTACCTACCACGTCCGTCGCTTCCCCGATACCCCGTTCAAAAAGTTGCGTCTGTTCAAAAATGGGAGTTCGTATCTCTTGATACAGCGCAGTCCCTAAAATTCTGCTGGCAGTTTCCTCTAACCACTGCCAGTAACCGACCTCCGCCGGTAAAATATCTTTTGTGCCTCGGATTGCCTGGATTTCGCCCATAGTTCCCTGTATTTTTATCCTTAATTCAACAATCTTAAACCGCTGAGAGTCACTAATACCGTCGATCCTTCATGACCGATGACACCAAGAGGTAAAGTTATATCACCGGCAAAATTGGCTATTAGCAATATGCCGATAAACGCGAGGGCGAAAGTGATATTCTGTTTAACAATGCGATTGGCACGACGACCGAGGTTAATAGCGCTGGGAATTTTGGCTAAATTATCGGACATAAGGATAATATCGGCCGTTTCCAGGGCCACATCACTACCAGCTTTTCCCATGGCAATCCCCACATTAGCCATAGCTAAAGCGGGCGCGTCATTAATGCCATCTCCCACCATAGCGACAGTGTGATATTTTTCTTGCAGATTTTGGATAACGGTTAACTTATCTTCGGGCAGTAAATCAGCGTAAACCTCCTCAATGCCGAGTTTTTCAGCGACTTTATCGGCACTTTGTTGATTATCACCCGTAATTAAAACGATATGTTCGATACCGATCTTTTTTAGCTGCTCCACCAGATTAACTGCCGATTCACGAAGGGTATCGGCCACAGCGATCGCACCGATTATTTGATTCTTTTGTACTACCCAGACGAGGGTTTTACCTTCTTTTTGTAAACGTTCGCGGATAGCTAGGATATTCTGGTCAAGATCAGCAATATGGTCACGAATATAGGCAAAATTGCCCACAGATACCGACTTATCGGCAATTTTTCCCGTTATACCTCGTCCCGATACCGCTTGTACCTGATTAGCACTGAAGAAATTTATACCACGTTCGATCGCTGTGGCGGTAATAGCGGATCCGATGGGATGTTCGGAACAGGATTCTAGGGATGCAGCCACCGCTAACACCTCATTTTCACTGACTGCATGGATAGGGTTAATTTCCACCACTTGCAACTTACCAAGAGTGAGAGTGCCGGTTTTATCAAAAGCGATCGCTCGTATGCGGCCGATCATCTCCAATCTTGCGCCATTTTTGAATAAAATCCCCTGTTTTGCCCCGTTAGCGATACCCGATAACAAAGCTGGCATAATTGAGGCCATTAAAGCACAGGGAGAAGCCACCACGAGAAAAATTAAGGCCCGATAGATAGTAGTTTCCCAGGTCCAACCCCAGAGAAAAGGCGGTAAAATCCCGAAAATTAAGCCCAAAATCACGATAATTTTCGCATAACCCCGCTCGAAACCTTCGATAAACTCTTGGGAGGGAGGGGATTCATTTTGTGCCTTTTCTACCAAACGAATCACCCTCTCAATTAAGCGACTTTCGGGGGGAGTTTCCACCTTTAAACGTAGCACTCCCGCACCGTTGAGAGTTCCCGCAAAGACTTCTTCACCGATGGTTTTATCCACGGGAAGCGATTCTCCGGTAATTGGCGCTTGATTGATGGGACTGTTTCCCTCCATAATAATGCCGTCAATGGGGATTAATTCACCCGGTTTGACCAAAACTGTGTCACCGATCCGTAATTGCTTGATAGGAACCTCTTTTTCCCTGTCTCCCGTGATTAATCTAGCAGTATCGGGAGTCATAGCCATGAGAGAACGAATATTGCGATCGGTTTTTGCCAGGGCAATCTGTTCTAATGCGCCACTAATAGCGAAAATCAGGATTAAAATGGCTCCATCGATGATCAGATAGTAATTACTGTCCCAGAGTCCCAAAATCGCCGCCCCTAACGCCGCTACAATCATTAACAGGTCCACATCCAGTTCTTTTTCCTCGAATAAAGTCGTTAATCCTGCTTGGGTACTCTCGTATCCTCCCACCACATAGGCGATCGGTAGTAGGATTAAAGCTAGGCCGATCAGATTAAGCTGTAGGCATAACCAACCAAAAAAGACTAAAATAGCGCAAATTCCTGCGGCAACTGCCGAGGAATACTCAGACAACCAAGAGGACGAAATACTCTGAATCATGGAGCGATGGCAATTAATTCTCTACCCATTCTAGAAAAAATTGGATCGATGCAGAAAACCCCTAGGACGTTATCCCCCGCAGCTAACCTAACCGATAATAATTGGAATTTTGCCGAGGTTTGGATCGATCCGCTCCTATCTCCTCCCTATATCTTGCTTTTACTCGCTGAATCTTCAGGAAACTATCGCGTTTACGATCCCTCTGAGGGTTATCAGGTAGTATTTACCGGTGCGAGTTACGAGGAAGCGGAAAATTGGCTATTAGAGGACGAGTTTGAACCGGTGGAGGGACGAATTTCGGCAGTAGAGATATAATTTCCTTATCTCCTTGACGCTTTTCTTCAAAACCCTGATTCTGTATGCTGTTTAGCAAAAATTAGCGATCGCCGCTTAACCAACTTAGACCCTAATCAGTAAAATATAACCTGGGAGATTATGGTGAGAACTCATGAAGTTGACTGTAACACTTGACCGTGACGAGGATGGAGTTTGGGTTGTAGAATGCCCCAGTATTCCGGGTTGTGTCAGCCAAGGTCAAACGAGAGCAGAAGCTCTAGAAAATATCAGAGATGCAATTATCGCTTGTCTAGAAGTTCGTGCAGAACGTGGACTACCGCTCACGATTGAAACTTGTCAAGTAGAGGTAATGGCGTAATCATGTCCTCTGCTATTCCTGTTCTCAGCGGACGTGAAGTAGTCCGAATATTTGAAACCTTCGGCTGGCAAGTTGTGCGTCAAAGTGCAAGCCATATCATTATGGTTAAGGAGGGTGAACAGGTAACACTCTCTGTTCCTGATCATCGTGAAGTGGCTAAAGGTACGCTTCGTAGTCTTATTCGTACTGCTGGAATTACTTTACAAGAATTTGTTTCTGGCATGAGATGAACAAACAAGTCGAGGAAGCGGAAAATTGGCTACTAGAGGACGAGTATGAACCCCGAAAGGGACGAATTTCGGCAGCAGAGATATAATTTTCTTATCTTCTTTCCCCCTTTCTTCGATGCTATCCTTACTAAAAAAGCTCTGGAATTGGCTAAAATCGCTCTTTATTGCCAGTCCAAAGGCAATTAACCCCAAAAAAGTCAAAAATACTCCTCCAGAACCCAGCGATGGGGAATATGAAGGGATATTGATGGGGTTATTCGAGCAGGTGGCGGCGGGAACCACTACCGGCGGGTTACGGGGATGGCTATACAGTCGCCATTGTGACGATAAAAAGCTGGCGCGGTGGCTAGGGGTCAAAAGCGAGGAATGGCTACAGTATCCGGAAGATTATCAAACTTTAGGGCGGGATCTGGCGGCTTTAGGGAGGGTGATGACGGGAAATCTGGGGGAAGTGTCCCAACGGATTAGCCTCCAGTTACGCGACGCGGTGAGGGATGTTTCCAGTGTGGAGGGGGAAAATCTATGCTCAAAGGAGACGGATTTAACGGAAGTGGTTCAGGATGCCGCATTCTGGTTTGAGCAAGGAAACCAGAAAGTAATCAATGGGGATTTTATTGGCGCGATCGCATCCTGGGATCGAGCTTTAGAAATTAAACCCGATTACCATCTAGCTTGGAACAACCGAGGGGTTGCGTTAGGTAATTTAGGCAGATTGGAAGAAGCGATCGCATCTTACGATCAAGCTTTAGAATTTAAACCCGATTACCATCTAGCTTGGGACAACCGAGGGATTGCGTTAGCTAATTTAGGCAGATTTGAACAAGCGATCGCATCATATGATCGAGCTTTAGAAATTAAACCCGATTTCCATCAAGCTTGGAACAACCGAGGGAATGCGTTAGTTAATTTAGGCATATTAGAAGAAGCGATCGCATCCTACGATAAAGCTTTAGAATTTAAACCCGATAAGCATGAAGCTTGGTACAACCGAGGGGTTGCGTTAGGTAATTTAGGCAGATTAGAAGAAGAGATCGCCTCCTACGATCGAGCTTTAGAAATTAAACCCGATTACCATCAAGCTTGGTACAACCGAGGGTTTGCGTTAGGTCATTTAGGCAGATTTGAACAAGCGATCGCATCCTGGGATCGAGCTTTAGAAATTAAACCCGATAAGCATGAAGCTTGCTACAACCGAGGGGTTGCGTTAGCTGATTTAGCCAGATTAGAAGAAGCGATCGCATCCTACGATCGAGCTTTAGAAATTAAACCCGATGACCATCAAGCTTGGTACAACCGAGGGGTTGCGTTAGATGATTTAGGCAGATTGGAAGAAGCGATCGCATCCTACGATCGAGCTTTAGAAATTAAACCCGATTACTATTATGCTTGGAACAAGCGAGGGATTGCGTTAGATAATTTAGGCAGATTTGAAGAAGCGATCGCATCCTACGATCGAGCTTTAGAAATTAAACCCGATTACTATTATGCTTGGAACAACCGAGGGATTGCGTTAGATAATTTAGGCAGATTTGAAGAAGCGATCGCATCCTACGATCGAGCTTTAGAATTTAAACCCGATTACCATGAAGCTTGGTACGGCCGAGGGTGGGCCGTTTGTTCTCTGAGTAAAAATCGCATTTCTACTCCTAGTCTAGAAGCTCTCATTTACCGTAAACCGATAGTAGCCCTTAATGACCGAGAACCCCATATTTTCGCCCTCCGGGAGGCACTTCCCCACCTCATTCAAGGATCGCCTCCGTGGGGGCAAATTTATCGCTATCTAGGGGAAGCTTATCTGGAACATTCCCAGTATAAAGAGAAAGCTAGTCCCTATTGGCGCGAAGCAATCCGACATTATCAAATCGCTTTACCGATTCTCAGCGAAAAAGACTTCCCCGAAGATCATTTAGAAATTCTGCAAGGATTGATCCGCGCTCATCTTTCCCTACAGGAAATCCCTGAAGCGCGATTCTATCAACAACAGGGGCGCCACCTTTTCACCCGACTACGCGCCCAGAAACGCGATAAACCGGCTTTTGAGGCAAAATTCAGCAGTTTTAGTCACCTAGAAATCGATTTACTGATCGAGGAAAATCATCCCCTAGACGCAATTGAACAGGCAGAATTTTATAAAAATCGTTGTTTGACTTGGATTCTCGATAGTTGGCAAGAAAACCCCACCAGTCCCGATTATGCCACTATCCAAAGCCTGACAGGTCCGAATAAGGCGATTATTTACTGGTATCTCAGCGAGGACAATCTCACCACCTTTATTATCACCCCAGAGGCTGATCCCGTCATTGTAGAGCCAGAACAACGCCGTCAACCAGCGCGACAGTTTCGGACTTGGTTAACTGAATGGGATAAACAATACCTTGACTATGCCAGTAAAAAAGAAACGGAGAATAAACAAAATCACCCCTGGAGATTGTCACTTAACAGCCGTTTTGCCCAATTAAAGCGGATTTTACAGATCGATAAAATTCTCGAACCTTTGCCGGTTTCCGTTGATTCCCTGATTCTCATCCCCCACCGGGATCTGCACCGCTTCCCCCTACATACCCTCTTCCCCGAAAAATACACCGCCACCTATCTCCCCTCTGCTCAGGTCGGTTTGCGTCCCCAGTCCGGCGATTCCTCCTATTCTCCCCTCCTCAGCGTCGAAGACCCCAAAACGGAACAAAAACCCATGGATTTCGCCCAACTGGAATCAGCGATTATTAGCCATATCCTGCAACCGAGCCAGAGAATTAGCCCGAAAAAGGCATCACGCGAAAACGTCCGCAAAGCCCTCGAAAATGCCCATAAAACCTTTCATTTCACTGGTCACGGCTTTTATGACTCTTTTCGTCCCCAGGAGTCTGCGATCGCCCTTAGCGATGGTTTATTGACCGTCCGGGATATCAACAAGCTCAACCTCTCTAGTTACCGTCTCGTCTGTCTGGCTGCCTGTGAAACCGCTCTCACCGGTAAGGATGGCATTACTACCGAATACGTCGGCCTCGTCAGTGCTTTCTTGGCAGCCGGTGCGACTAATGTGGTCAGTACCCTCTGGCCGGTGAAGGAGATTTCTAGCGCTTGGTTTATGATTAACTTTTATCAAAGATTATTAGCGGGTGAATCTCCGTCCCTAGCTTTGAAAAATACACAAAATTGGTTAAAAAATATCACTTGGCAGCAACTAGCTCACTGGATCGAGCAACTTAGACAACTTCCCTCCCTAACGGAAGGGGTCGATCGACTGGAGGCGCGGGCGGCGAATATTTTAAAGGAAGGCAGTACAATAGGGCTAGATCAGCTAACAGAATATAGTGATCCTTACTATTGGGCAGCCTATACCCTGACTGGACAGGACTAACTTATGGAAATCCCCAAAGCAATTATCGATCTTGAAGCGCTGCTAATCGCCCTCGCACAGCAGACTGAACCTTTGCCAGAATATCTACAGCGATCGCTCAAAGAAATTGAACGATTATTAAGGGAAGAACAACCCCAGGCAGCAACACAATTGCGGCAACTTGTCAAGGATTTTCCCCCCCTAGAAAAAGCTTATAAAAAAGCGATCGAAGAGTTAGACGCAGCCTATGCTAACCAAGAACGCACCAAAAGTTTAAGCGTCATTTTTCCCGATAGTTTAGATTTCGAGTCCCTATTTATTAATGATGTTATTCCTAGCCAAGATTGGGTAAAAACTGCCCAAAAATTAGCTGGATCCCCCCTGCCCCCCTTGATAAGGGGGGTGCCGACAGGCGGGGGGATCCCCCTTGATCAGGAGGGTGCTGATTCCCCTCGATTTTGGGATAAAGCCGATCGCCTGATGGTGGTAACGGTGGGAGGTGCGGCCCTAGGGGGATCGATTGCGGGAGTTTACGGTGCGGTTATTGGTGCGATATTAGCGGCAGGCTGCGGATGGTATATTACTTTTAGGAAAACAAAATCAGCATAAATTTTTGATGAAGATTGTTAACTTTGAAAACTTTCTTTTGTTAATCGGAACCGTGCTTATTACCGCAAGCGTGGCACTGGTTCCAAAAAAACAGCAGCGAGGGGGAAACAATAAATCTTATCTAGAAATTCTTTTTGTTTCTGGGTTAACTTTGTGGACTGCATTTACCCTATTTAAGGTGGTCTATAAAGTGTTAACCGATGAAAATTTTCAGAAATGCCTTGGTTCGGATAGTCAAATCCCTCTTTTGTTAGGTGCTGTTGTCGGTATCTGTATTTCTGTTAAAGAGATTTGGAAATTATTTGAAGCGAAGTAATAGGAATACCAGCTTTATCCATATCTAAAAGTTATACTAAATCCTGTGGAGAAGGTTTTGATCCCCCCTTGATCCCCCCTTAATAAGGGGGGCGCTGATCCCCCCTTGATCCCCCCTTATTAAGGGGGGCGCTGATCCCCCCTTGATCCCCCCTTAATAAGGGGGGCGCTGATGGTTTTTAACACCTACCTACTTAAAACTACATTCCCATAATTTCGTAACCAGAATCTACATAAATAATCTGTCCGGTAATACCACTAGAAAGATCACTAGCTAAAAAAGCAGCCGTATTTCCCACCTCAATTTGTGTCACCGTGCGATGTAAAGGAGCGATTTCTTCCACATGATGGATCATATCAAGAATTCCCCCCACGGCCGAAGATGCTAAGGTGCGAATTGGACCGGCAGAAATACCATTAACTCGGATCTTTTGGCCACCTAATTCCGCGGCTAAATAGCGAACACTCATTTCTAAACCAGCTTTTGCCACCCCCATTAAATTATAGTTAGGAATTACCTTGACACCACCGAGATAGGTAAGAGTGATAATACTTCCCCCTTCCGTCATCAAAGGTTTAGCCGATCGCGCTAGACGAGTTAGGGAAAAAGTGCTAATATCTAGGGACTTAGTGAAAGCTTCCCGGGGAATGGCGGTAAAATCGCCCGTTAAACCCTCTTTATCGGCAAAAGCGAGACAGTGAATCAAAATATCCAGTTTACCCCATTTTTCCGCCACTGTAGCGAAAGTATCTTCTACCTGTTGGTCATTTTGGACATCGCAGGGGACATAAAAAGCGGGATTAAGTTCATCGGCCAATTCTCGCACTTTTTTCTCAAAACGGCCTTTTTCGTCGGGGAGATAGGTGACACCGATATTTGCACCAGCTTGATGGAGTTGTTGGGCAATTCCCCAAGCGATCGAGCGATTATTGGCAATTCCTGTCACTAGGGCGTTTTTTCCCGTTAAATCTAACATAGTTCTCGTTTCTCTTACAAAAATCTCCCCAATAGCCGACCCCAGCGAGATTCGGTATAATAGGGATACAGATAACGGGGCAGCAATGATCACCCCTTCCCCATTGTCTGGCAAAAAGCGCCCAAAACTTTTCCCAGTTTAGGCAGCGGTTATGTTTAATAGAGGTGACACTCGTTGGATAATAAAAACAATTTTCCCCTTTTTTGGATGTGAGATGGACTTATCATTAATACAAGATAAACCCCTAGCAGATGTGTTCCGTCGAATCGGCAGCGGCAATTTCCCCCCGGTGGTGGAGTTGTTCGAGCGCGGCAAAACGATCTTTTTCCCCGGAGATCCCGCTGAAAGAGTCTATTTTTTGCTGAAAGGAGCCGTTAAGTTGTCGCGAGTCTATGAAGCGGGAGAAGAAATTACCGTGGCTCTACTGCGGGAAAATAGCGTCTTTGGTGTGCTATCCTTACTGACTGGTCAGCGATCGGATCGTTTTTATCATGCTGTGGCTTTTACTCCGGTAGAATTACTCTCGGCCCCGATCGAGCAGGTAGAAAGATCCCTCCGCAATAATCCCGATTTATCAATGTTGATGCTGCAGGGGTTGTCCTCGCGGATTCTGCAAACGGAAATGATGATCGAAACCTTGGCTCACCGGGATATGGGTTCCCGTTTGGTCAGTTTTTTATTGATTCTCTGTCGTGATTTTGGGGTTCCCACCACCGATGGCATCCGGGTGGATCTAAAATTGTCTCACCAAGCGATCGCAGAGGCGATCGGTTCTACCCGCGTCACTGTCACCCGTTTATTGGGAGAGCTGCGAGATCAGGAAATGGTCTCAATTTACAAGAAGAAAATCACCGTCCATAATCCCGTCGCTCTCAGTCAACAATTTACTTAAATTCTGGATGACTAGCGCTTATATTTTAGTTTTGGCTATCGTGGTTTTAGGTGGTCTGATAGCGGCGATTGGCGATCGCATAGGGAGCCGTATCGGTAAGAAAAGGATGCGTTTATTTAATCTGCGTCCGAAACAAACTGCGACTTTGATGACGATTGTAACGGGAATTTTGATCGCCGGCTCGACTTTAATTGTCTTGTTTGCTTCTAGTAAATCCCTGCGTCAAGGGGTTTTTGAACTGGATCGCCTTTTAAATGAACGTCGTACCGCTATTAAGGATTTAGAAAGTCAGGTGAGAAAAACCACCGAACAAAAAAATCAGGTGGAAAAAGCTTTAAAAACGGCTAAAAGTGAACAGATAGCTGTGCAGAAACGTCTAGAGGTTCTTAATAAAAATTATCAAGCTTCTCGTCAACGTTTGCGATTAGTTTCGGGACAGTTGGAAAAGTTTCGCAAGGAAGTGGCTAATTTAAATAATGAACGAGTTATTTTAACTAATCAAAAGGCAGAGTTAATCAGTCAACGGGATCAATTGTCCCAACAAAAATCAATTCTTTCTAGTCAAATAAATCAACTACAAACTACCGTTCAAATTAGAGATAAAGAGTTAGCTAATCAACAAAAGTTATTAACAACCAGACAAGCGCGACTTCAACAGTTGGAAACTCAACAAAAAACCCTACAGCTAGAAATTGATCGCCGGGATCAACGTATTGGAGAACTCGATCGATCAATTGTGGATAAAAATTTTGCTTTGGAACAGCGCGAGGGAAAATTAAAAGATTTAGAAACCCAAATGGCTTTTCTGAAGCGGGAAGTGGAAGTTTTAGAACAATACTATCAAACCTATCAAGAATTACGGGAAAAACAAATCGCTATTTTTCGGGGACAGGTGTTATCTTTTGGAGCTTTTCGTATTGTCGATCCCCAAGCTATTGTCACCGTTATCGATAAGTTATTGCGGGAAGCGAATATAAATGCTATCCGTGCCACCCAACCAAATCAGCCTAATTTTGACCAGCGTTTAGTTAAGATCACAAAAGCACAGGTAGAACAGTTAAGTCAACAATTACAGGACGGTAAAGAATATGTGGTGAGAATCCTTTCCGCAGGTAATTATGTCTTAGGAGAAACCGAGATTCGTGTCTTTGCTGATGTGGTTCCCAATCAAAGAGTTTTTGAGGAGAAACAGGTAATCGCTGCCGTTTCTATTGATCCCCAAAATATGACAGAAGAAGACCTACAAAAGCGTTTAGATTTACTTTTAGCTTCGGCTCAATTTCGCGCTAGAAGTGCGGGAGTTTTAGGGTCAATTCAAGTGGAAGATGGTTTATTAACTACGGTAGTTAACTTTATTGGTCAAGTGAAAAAGTCGGGTAATTCTATCGAGACACTTGAGGCAGTTGCTGCTAGTAAAACTAATACATCTGGACCTTTAACTTTGCGTTTGGTAGCGGTAAAAGATGGTAAAATTGTTTTTAGTACGTCCTCTTAAAAGATAGCTAAAGTTAGGAGTTGAGATTAAAATCAACTCCTTCGTAAATATCGATAAGATTTAAGCTAATTCCTAAAGAATCTAGAGAGAGAATTTCCCTTGCTGGGGTGTATTCTTGCAGTAACCAATTATTTTCTGAGGTTTTGCTATAGGATTCTATTAATATCTCCCCTTGACTGACGAGAAGATATTGGTTTAATTGGGGTATAGAACGATAATAACGGAATTTATCACCCCGATCATAACTAGAGGTGGAAGGGGATAAAACTTCGATAATTACACAGGGATTTAAGATTTCATCGTTGCGATTATCACTAAATAATGGTTCCCCAGCAATGTCGATTATGATTGATGCTTCCCCCTGTCATCTCGATAATTTCCCCGTCGTGATATTCGTGTTTAGTTTCCGCTCTAGTTTCTAAATTACGATATTTTTCTAAGCTGAGGGTTTTGGTAGGAGATCGAGTTAGCATTTTCTCTGTCACAGAATTTTTAATCCTCCCGATTATAACCTAGATCACAGAAAAAAAGGTTATCATTCGTCAATTATTCTTCAATTAAAATTAATTCCTTCGTAAATATCGACAAGATTTAAGCTAATTCCCAAAGAATCTAGGGATATAATTCCCCTTGCTGGGGTGTATTCTTGTAATAACCAATTATTTTCTGAGGTTTTGCTATAGGATTCTATTAGTATCTCCGATTGACTGACGAGAAGATATTGGTTTAATTGGGGGATAGAACGATAATAACGAAATTTATCACCCCGATCATAACTAGAGGTGGAAGGGGATAAAACTTCGATAATTACACAGGGATTTAAGATTTCATCGTTGCGATTATCACTAAATAATGGTTCCCCAGCAATG
>VYLK01000103.1_pt1 | contig 34522 bp, 25 predicted proteins | sample 5114321 | NCBI WGS metagenome assembly VYLK01 (sample SAMN12291792, study PRJNA351875) | freshwater metagenome | isolation source: freshwater lake | place: USA: Michigan, MSU2 Lake | collected 2011-08-16
GCGGCGCGCACGCAAGTGCTGGCCACGCTGGCGAACCCGGCACGTGGCGCCGTGCCCGGCGGCCCGGGGCTGGCCGCGATGGCGCTGCGCACGAGCATGCGCAACCAGTTCCCATGCACCGTGCAGGCCTTGCGCCAGACGGCCGGCCAGGTGCGCGTGGCGCTGGCCCTGCCCGGCGGGCAGCTGCTGCAAGCCCGCATCACGCGGGAGAGCGCCCAACTGCTGCAGCTGGCCCCGGGGCTGGCGGTGCTGGCGCTGTGCAAGGCCACGGCGGTGCGCGTGGCGCCCACGCTGGCCGCTGCCGAGGGCCGCAACCTGCTGCAGGGCACCGTGCTGCGCGCCTCACGCGCAGCGGCGGGGGGCGAGGTGGCGCTGCAGCTGCCCGGGCCGCTGAGCCTGGTGGGCTTCAGCACCTCGCCCCTGGGCCTGCGCGCCGGCCATGCCGCTCTGGCGGCCGTGGACGAGGCCGGCGTGGTGATCGCCGCCACGGGCTGAGCCAGCGTCAAGCCATCGACCCGGCATCCTCCACCCCGGTGGTTGACCGGCCCCTGGAAAGGCGAAGAATCTCTGTGGTCTTCACGAGCTTCTCGGCCGGAAAGGGATCTCCCATGCGCATCTCGTCGAACGCGTTGATGGTTGCAGGCGTGACCGTTGCGGCATTGGCGGCAATGCCGTTGCACGCTGCCACGTATGAGGTGAGCTTTTCTGGTGCCACATGGGCTCTGGGGGTCGGCGGCACGTACGGCGGTCAATTCACCGTCCAGACCGATGCACCCATCACCACGGCAGGAAGTTTCGCCGTATCCAGTTGCAGCGTGAGCGGCCCGGGCGCCGTCGCGAACTCACTGGTCTGCCCGACGATGCAGCGCTTCGATCCCAACGGCTACAACACGGGGTACAGCCTGATCGAGGTCAGAGTAGAGAACGGCAACGGCGGGTCCAATCAGGGCCTGCTGTTCTTCGAATCTGGCAGCTTCACGACCAACGGCGTGTACCCCATCTTCACTGGCACCATCACCGACCCCAACGGCGGCTTCTACGGCAACTTCGCCTCCGTGGGTACGTTGACCGTGTCGGCCGTTCCAGAGCCGAAGTCCTTGCTCATGCTTCTGGCCGGCGTGGCGTGGCTGGCCTGTGTGGCCCGCCGCCGCAGGATCTGAGAAACGCCTCGCCGGCTGACTGCTGGGCATCGGACCGATCTGCTGGCCGCCGGCAGCACCGCAGGGCGCGTCAGTTCGGTGCGCGGCCCTTCAGCAGCGCGGCGGTCCGGCCCGAGGCTGCCGCAGCCGCCCTCAGGGCACCGGCCGCAGCGTGCGCGCCAGGAAGTCTTGCGTGGCCGCCCAGGCCCGCGCCTGCGTGCGCGCGTTCGCTGCCGGCGTGCCGCCGCTCTTGGAGGGCCCGGCGTTGTACTGCGTGGTGGGCCCCCAGCCGGTGCCGCCGAGGAAGTGGCCGGCCTCGCGGTCGATCACCGCCTCGGTGGGCAGGCCGGCCGCGGTGCGCGCCTTGACGATGGCTTCGGCCATGCCGCCGCTGTCCCAGATCTGGTCGTCGTGGCCACCGATCACCAGCACCGGCGCAGCGATCTTCTCCACCGCGATGCGCGCAGCCGGCACGCGCTTGGGGTTCGCCGCACGGCCGGCGTCTTGCGGGCGGCGGATGCGCACCTCGGCGCCGGTCTGGAAGCCGGCCATCTCTTTCATGAAGTCTTTGTAGGGCACGAAGGGCAGCGGCTCGCCTTTCCAGCTGAAGCTGCTGCGCGTGCCGCCGGCCACGCCCATGCCCCAGCCTTCCCAGACCACATCGGTCGGCACCACGGCCACGATGGCACTGATCCACGGCATCTGGGTGCCGGCCAGCAGCGCGAACTCGGCGCCCTTGCTGGTGCCCATCACGCCGATGCGCGTGGCGTCCACCTCGGGCTGCGCAGCCAGCCAGGCGCGCGCCTGTTCCAGGCGCTCCACCGGGATGTCGGCAAAGGCCGCAGGCAGCGCCGGCAGTTCCGGCGGCGTGGGGCCGGTGGCGCCCCAGCCGGGCGGCGAGTAGTAGGGCAGCGCCAGCACCGCGTAGCCGCGCGAGGCCCAGTCGGGGCCGGCGCGGGTGACGAGGCTGCCACCTTCGCTGCCGCCCAGCAGGATGAGCGCCGGGCGTTTGGCCGCCCCCGGCCGATGGAAGAAGCGCGCACCCGGGAAGGGCGTGGCCTCGCGCGTCTGCACGTCGGGCAGCGCGTTGCGCAGGCGCAGGCGCTGTTGCACTGGGGCGGTGCTGCCGCCTTCCACCTGCGCTTCGAGCTGCACCTCGCCTTCGCCCAAGGCGGGCGCGGGCGCAGCGCCGCTGCTGGGCACCATGCTCCAGAACAGGCCACGCAGGTCGGCGCCTTCGTAGCTGCTGCCGGGCAGCGGTGCCGCGGTGGCCAGGTCCACGCGGCCTTGGGCGTCGGCACGGAAGCGCGCTTCGGCCGCGTAAGGCCGGCGGCCGCCGGTCCATTCGGTGACGGTGCGCTGCGTGCGCAGGCGCAGCTCGGCGCCAGGGGCCAGGCCCTCAACGGCGATGCGTACCGGCTCGCCGGCCAAGAACTCGGGCCCGGGAGTGACAACAAAACGCTGCGCCCAGGCCGGCGCCGCTGCCGTGCAGGCAGCAGCCAGGGCCATGGAAGACAGCGCGCGGAGGCGGAGGCGGGTGGGTGTGTTCATGGCGCCACTGTGCGCCGGCCGGGCCGCAGTGGCGGGCGGCGGGCGACGAATGGCAAGCCGGCGCGATGGATCAACGGCGGCGCGCGCCGCAGCTCCATCCGCCGCTCAGGTGCCGCAGAAGGTCTGGTAGGCCGCGGTCTCGGCCGCGGGCGCGGGCACGGCAAAGGGCGCCAGCGCCGCGTCGCTGTCGAAGGGCCGCTGCAGCGCGGCCAGCAGCGTGTGGAAGGGCGCCATCTCGCCAGCGGTGGCGGCGGCCAGCGCGGCTTCCACCTGGTGGTTGCGCGGGATGACCCACGGGCTCACGCGGCGCATCGCGGCCGCTCTTTCTGCGGGTGGCATGGGCGATGCCGCGTCGTCCCGCGCCAGCCGCGCCTGCCAGTGCAGCAGCCAGGCGTCGAGCGCGGCGCGGTCGCGGAACTGGTCGCGCAAGGCTTCAGGCTGGCCCTCGACCGCATCGGCCAGCCAACGCCACGCGAGCGTGAAATCCACCGCCTGGCTTTGCAGCAGCGCGAGCCACGCATCGACGAGTCGGCCGTCTTCTTCGTCATCGGCCGTGGCCAGCAGGCCGAGCTTGGCGCGCTGCCCTTGCAGCAGCGCCTGCGCGTACCAGACCGGAAAGCCGTCGATCACCGCTGTGGCCTCGGCCACCACCGCTTGCACCGCGGCTTCGTCGTTCTCGTCGGCCACCAGCGGCAGCAGCGTCTCGGCCAGGCGCGCCAGGTTCCAGCGCGCGATGCCGGGCTGGTTGCCGTAGGCATAGCGGCCGCCGTGGTCGATGCTGCTGAAGACGGTGTCGGGGCTGTAGGCCTCCATGAAGGCGCAGGGACCGTAGTCGATGGTCTCGCCCGAGATCGTCATGTTGTCGGTGTTCATCACGCCGTGGATGAAGCCGACATTCATCCACTGCGCGATCAGCGTGGCCTGGCGCTGCGCCACGGCGCGCAGGAAGGCCATCTCGCGGCCCGGGGTGCCGGCCAGGGCCGGGTCGTGGCGCGCGATGGCGTAGTCCAGCAGCAGACGCAGCTTGGTCAGGTCCCCTTCAGCCAGGAAAAACTGGAAGGTGCCCACGCGCAGGTGGCTCGCGGCCACACGCGTGAGCACAGCACCAGGCCAGGGGCGTTCACGGATCACGCGCTCGCCCGTGGCGGCCACGGCCAACGCGCGCGTGGTGGGGATGCCCAGGGCGTGCATGGCCTCGCCGATGAGCACCTCGCGCAGCATCGGGCCCACGGCGGCCTTGCCGTCGCCGCCGCGCGAGTAAGGCGTGCGGCCCGAGCCCTTCAGCGCGATGTCGCGGCGCCGGCCCTGGGTGTCGATCACCTCACCCAGCAGCAGCGCGCGGCCGTCGCCCAGGCGCGGCGAGAAGCCGCCGAACTGGTGACCGGCGTAGGCCTGCGCGAGCGGCTCGGCGCCTTCGGGCACCACGTTGCCGGCAAAGAGGTCGGCCCCGGTTTGCCCTTGCAGCGCGGTGGCGTCCAGGCCCAGCTCAGTGGCCAGCCCGGCGTTGAAGTGCAGCAGCTGAGGCGCAGGCACGCGCGCGGGTGGCCACGGGGTGTACAGGCCCTGCAGTTCGCGGGCGTAGGTGTTGTCGAAGCGGAAGGCGGGCATGGGCGGGGCCTGAAGAACACAGCCCCGCAGTGTGCCCGCAAGGGGCGGCGCAGGGGCTGGAAGGGCCGGTCACTCCACCGGGGCAGGCTCGTCTTCCGCGTGCCGCTCAGGCTCGGTGGTGCGCAGGATCTCGTCCAGCACCACCGTGGCGTAGGCCCCGGCCGGCAGTGCGAAGCCGAGCACCAGCTGATCGGCCTGAGGCCAGGCCCAAGAGAGGTCGGCCGGGTGCACCACCAGCGCGCGGCGCTCCTGGTCCAGACCGGCGTACTCCATGCCGTTGCACAGGGTGGCGTGCCGCTCGGCCACGGCGTTTTCCAGGGCCTGCGCTTGATCGGTGGTGCTCACGCGGCCGCGCCCCCACAGCGGGCCGGTGGGTCGGCCTGATGCGTCCAGCACGTCACCGGGCAGGGTCTGGCCCCACAGCCCCTGCTGGATGCGCTGCGCCAGCACTTCATTGAAGACGAAGGAGCGCACCGCCGACAGATACAGGCCTTTCTTCTTTGGATTGCGCACGCGGATCTCGCGCGCCAGCATGGCGCGGCCCTGCTCGACGTTGCCGCCATCGAAGCCGAAACGCTGAGCGCCGAAATAATTCGGCACGCCTTGTGAAGCGATGGCCTGGAGGTTGGCCTCCACGGCGGCGCGCTCGCCCACCACACCGCGCAGCACGATGCGGAAGCGGTTGCCCTGCAGGTCACCGGGGCGCAGCTTCTTCACATGGCGGCTCTGCGCCAGGACCTTGAATTCGGGGTGCTGCAGCTGCGTGAGATCGGGCGTCTCGCCTTTGGGCAGATAGATGCTGAACCACTGGCGCGTGAGGGCGTGGCGGTCCTTGAGGCCGGCATAACCCACGTCTCTTTCCTGCACGCCGGCGGCTGCGGCCAGCTGCTGGGCGACGAATGCGGTGTTGGCGCCGTTCTTCTCGATGTCCAGCCAGACGTGTTCACCCTCACCCGCGGGCAGCTGCAGCGGCAGCTCCGTGACGACGAAATCTTCGTTGAGGTGCTTGAGGGTGGCGCTGGCGCCGCTGGCGGGGTAAGCCTTGGGCCAGGGCGGCAAGGTCGTGGGATGAGGGTCGGTCATGAGGGGGTGCACGGCAGCAGCGGTAGAGGGAGACGGGCTGTTCAGCCAGGCTGGGCCGTTCAGGCGGTGATTGTCGTCCGGCCGCTTCGGTAAGCTCCCACCCAGCCAACAGATCGGGAGTGCACCCGTGCGATCACCTCCACTGCCACGCTCGCGCGAACGGGGCCGCCAGCAGCCGCTCTGGGCGGCGTTGTGGGCTCTGGCACTGCTGCTGGGCTGGGCTGCGGCGATGCCGGCCTGGGCGCAGACACCGCCTGCCGCAGCCACGGGTGCGGACGTTGCTGCGGCTCCCTTGGCCGCGGCCGTGCCCGGCCCGCCAGCGGCGCCCAACGCCCCGGTGGCCCAGGCCTACCTGAACAACCGCCCGGTGGTGGCCTTCCGCGCCGACACGCTGGGCGGCACCGCCACGGAGCGCGCCGTGCTGGCGCAGCATGCGATGCTCGAAGCGCTGGAGGCGGGCGGCCCGGGCACGGTCACACGCGCCGATGCGGGCAACGCGGTCCGCTTCGACATCGACGGCCGGCCGGTCTTTTTCATCACCACGCACGACGTGGCCGCGGCGCGTGGCAGCGGCGCGCTGGCCGCCGTGGCGCACCAGGTGCAGCAGCGCCTGCAGCTGGCCGTGGCCGAGCACCGCGAGATGCGCAACCCGCGCCAGTTCGGCATCGCGCTGGCCACCGCCTTGGCCGCCACGGCCGTGGCCTGGGCGCTGCTGTGGCTGCTGCTGCGCGGGCAGCGCTGGGCCCGCGTGAAGCTGCTGGGCGCGGTGCGCGGGCACCAGGGCGCGCTGGCGCCCTACCTGCAGCACGCGCGCTCGGGGCTGCGCTGGGCCCTCACGGCGCTGGCCTGGGTGCTGGGGCTGCTGGTGGCCGAGCTCTGGCTCACCTTCGTGCTGCGCCAGTTCGCCTACACGCGGCCCTGGGGCGAACGTTCCACCACCTGGCTGCTGGAGGTGGCCGACCAGTTCCTGGGCGCCATCGCCGGTGCCGTGCCCGGCCTCACGGTGGCCGTGCTGATCTTCCTGCTGGCGCGGCTGGCCACGCGCGCCAGCGGCTTTTTCCTGGAGCGCGTGGCCCGCGGCGAAACCCTGCTGGGCTGGCTGGATGCCGACACCGCCCGGCCCACGCGCCGCCTCGTCAACGTGGTGATCTGGCTCTTTGCGCTGGCCATGGCCTACCCCTACCTGCCCGGCTCGCACAGCGACGCCTTCAAGGGCGTGAGCGTGCTCGCCGGGCTGATGCTCTCGCTGGGCGCCTCGGGCGTGGTGGGGCAGGCGATGTCGGGTTTCTCGCTGATGTACTCGCGCTCACTGCGCGTGGGCGAGTACGTGAAGATCGGCGAGACCGAAGGCACCGTGGCCGAGCTGGGCCTGTTCGCCACGCGCATCCACACCGGCATGGGCGAAGAGGTGAGCCTGCCCAACACGGTGATCTTCAGCCAGCCGGTGCGCAACTTCTCGCGCCTGGTGCCCGGCGGGCGCTTCGTGCTGCACACGGCCGTGACCATCGGCTACAGCACGCCCTGGCGCCAGGTGCACGCCATGCTGCTGGAGGCCGCGCGCCGCACCCCCGGCGTGGCGCAGGAGCCGCCGCCCACGGTGGTGCAGACGGCGCTGTCGGACTTCTACGTCGAGTACCGGCTGTGCGCGCAGAGCAGCCTGGCCGTGGCGCAGCGCCGCGTCGAGGCCATGAGCGCGCTGCACGCCCACGTGCTGGACGTGTTCAACGAGAACGGCGTGCAGATCATGTCGCCGCACTACCGCAGCGACCCGCCCGAGGCGCAGGTGGTGCCGCCGGCCGATGTGTGGGCCGCGCGCGAGCCGCGGCCGCCGCTGCAGCCGGGCCCCTGAAACCGGCTTCAGGCGGCCAGCTGGGCTTTGCGGTCAGCCCTGCGCCGCCAGGCCCGCGCCCAGCAGGCCCACGCCGAAAAGCAGCCAGTCGTTGAGGATGTGCGCGCCGGTGGAGACCCACAGGTTCTTGGTCAGCAGCCAGGCCATCGTCAACACGATGCGCGCCGTGCCGATGATGGCGATGCACTGCACCCAGTTCCAGTCGTAGGTGGGCAGGTGCAGCAGGCCGAAGATCAGCGAAGACACGAGCCACGCGCCCACCACGGCGCGCTTGCGGCCCACGCCGAAGTGCTGTGTCAGCAGTGTCAGCACCAGCAGGAAGGGCAGCACGGTCATCACCTCTTCGCCCAGCAATTGCGGCACTGTCTTGGCGAAGAAGGCGAAGCGCGCGGCCGTGTCCATGGCCGCCAGCTGCCCGGCGGCCGCGTTGGACGAGACCTGGGCAAAGGTGCTCACCAGGACGCCGACACACAGCGTGACCAGGATGTTGAGCAAGGCGAAGCCGACCATCAGCCGCAGCTCGCGCCAGCCCACCTTGCCAAACAGCACGCGCCAGTGGCCGGGCGCCACACGCGCCAGCACGAAGAGCGGGATGGCCACGAACAGCACCGCCGGCAGGCCCGCCCCCAGCGGCCCGCCGGGCCAGGCGATGGGCCAGATCAGCACGGCAAAACCCACCACCACGCCGGCCATCACCAGGCACCACTGCCAGGGCGACAGGCCCACGGGCGCGCCGTTGTAGAAGGGGAAATCGCCAACGGGATCTTCCAGCCGCCCGAGGCGCTCTGTGTGCGCCAGGGCGCGTGCGGTGTCCGGGGTCACGGGGGGCTTCCTTCGCGGGTACGAATCGCAGGGTCGGGATGGGGCCGGGGCTGCGGCAGGTATCCGCTCCGGCGCTGCCAACGGCCGCGCCTCACCAGATCACGACACGCTGCTGCGGGGCCCGCCACATCGCGTCGCCCGGCCGCGTGCCGAAGGCTTCGTGGAAGGCGTCCAGGTGCAGCAGCGGGGCCACGGCACGCACCGAGGAGATGGCGTGCACGTCGACCGAGACCAGGTAGCGCAGCCGCTCCGAACGCGCCTTGAAGGCCCACATCTGCGTCCAGGCCACGAAGCAGCGCTGGTCGGCGTTCAAGCCGTCGGCCACAGGCAGCGGGTTGCGGGCCGCCAGCCGGCGCAGCGCGGCGTGTGCGAGCGTGATGCCGCCCAGATCGGCGGTGTTCTCGGTCACGGTCATGGCGCCGTTGTGCATCAGGCCGGGCAGGATCTCGTAGCGGCTGTACTGGTCGATCAGCACGCCCGTGCGCTGCTGGAAGCGGCGGTCGGCCTCGCCCGACCACCAGTTGCGCAGGTTGCCCTGCGGGTCGAACTGGCGGCCCAGGCTGTCGAAGCCGTGGGTGATCTCGTGCCCGATCACCGCGCCGATGGCGCAGTAGTTCGCCGCCACGTCACCGCCCGGCTTGTAGAAGGGCGGCTGCAGGATGGCCGCCGTGATGTCGATGGTGTTGGTGGTGAAGTTGTAGGCCGAGTTCACGGCGATGGGCGTGGTCTTGGTGGCCACGGCAAAGCGGTTGCTGAGCACGGGCTTGCCGATCTGGCCGGCCTCGCGCTGGAAAGCGAAACGTGCGGCGCGCTGCACGTTGCCGAAGTGGTCGTCGGGGCGGATGTCCAGGCCGCTGAAGTCCACCCACTTCGCCGGGTAGCCCACCTGGATGTCCATCTTGTTCAACTTCTCCAGCGCGGCGCGGCGCGTGGCCTCGTCCAGCCAGGCGTTGCTGCGCAGGCGCGTGGCGAACTCGTCCTTGATGTCGGCCACCATGGCGGTGATCTCGCGCCGCGTGCTTTCAGGGAAGTTGGCCTGCACGTACAGCTGCGACAAGGGGTGGTAGAGCTGGGCGCCGATCTGCTGCGTGACCACGCGCTCACGGGCCGGCGGCGTCTTCAGGCCGAAACGCAGCCGCACGAACTCTTCCTGCATCAGCCGGTAAGGGCGCCCCAGTTCCGAGGCCCGGCCGGCCACCACGCTCCAGCGCAACAGCAGCTTCACGTCATCGGCCGGCACTTCGGTCAGGAAGCGCTGCAGCGCCTTCATCGCGTTGACGTCGAGCACCTGCACCCGCGCCGGGGGCGCGATGGAGAGGGCCTGCAGGAAGGCCCGCAGGTCCAGCGCCGGCACGAGGGCCTGTGCGGCGTCCAGCGTCATGACGTTGTAGGTGTTGGCCGGCTCGCGCATCTGCAGCGGCGTCATCATCGCGCCGGCCAAGCGCGCTTCCATGGCCAGGATCCTGGCCGCCTGCGCATTGGCGGCGTCGACCGATTCGCCCGTGCCGTTGAGCATGGCCACGACGTACTGGCGGTAGAACTCGCGCAGCGCCTGGCTGGCCGGCTTGGTGTACTCGTCCTGCTCCAGGAACTGCCCACCCGGCACCAGCACCAGCAAGGCGGTGCTGCTGTTCTTGGCGTCGGGCATGGCCACGGCATTGAGCAGCGGCGAGCTGCCGTAGGCGTCCTGCACACGCCCGGCGAGGCTGCCGCGCTCGGCAGGCGTGGCCGCTGCGGCGGCGATGCGCTGCAGGTCAGGCTGCAGCGGCTTCAGGCCCTGCGCGTCGCGGCGCGCATCGTCCATCGCCGCCTTGTAGAAATCGCCCACCTGCTGGCGCGCGCTGCCCCGGGGCGCATCGCTGGCACCGGCCGCGGCCTGGATGAGGCCAAGCAGCTGCTGATCGAGCTGGTGCGCCAGCAGCGTGAAGCCGCCCGCGTCGGCGTCGCTGGGCGCGATCTCGATCTTCTTCAGCCAGGTGCCGGCGGCATAACGGTAGAAGTCTTGCCGCGGGTCGACCGAGCGGTCCATGTTCTGCGGCGCGTAGCCCAGCGCCGGCACGTCGGCCGACGAGGTGCCCGCGGCCTGCGCCGCGATGGGCGCCGCGAGGGCCCAGACCAAAGGGAACAACACCAGCCTGGGAGCCCACTTCATCGCACGCACCTCACTTCATGACGCCGCCGCGAATCTAGTGCAGCAAAGCGGGGTGAACAAGCACCCAAGCAGGTTTGTTCGAACCCTCGGGCGCGCTCAACCCGCCGCGGCCACCACCAGGCCCTGCGCATGCGCACACCAGCGCTCATGCAGCGCCTCCACGGCTGCGCCACCCAGCGGCAGGGCCGCCTGCGTGGCCGGGCTGGTGACGGCAGGTTCGGTCCAGTGCGCCAGCATCCACGCGCCGCGCGCGGTGCCTTCCAGCGGATCGACACTGACCATCAGCGCCTCGCGCGGCAACAGCGCCGCGAGCACGCCGGTGTAGACCGGGTTGCGCGAGAAGGGGCCTTCCACGATGGTGGGGCCCAGGCCGCCCAGGCGTTCGATGATCCAGGCCGTCACCTGCGCCGCGTACATCGCGGCCAGCGTGGCACGTTCGCTGGGGCGCAAGTCGAGCAACGCGATCTCGCCTTGCGCATCCACCACCGTGCCGTGCTGCTGGCGGAACGGGCCGCCCTGCGTCTCGAAGCCCGGCAGCGCCATCACGCCGCGTTGCAGCAGGCGTTGCAGGTCGGCTTCGTTGGCCAGATCAGGCTCGGCGCCCGCGCACAGCTGCTGCAGTTCACGCCCGCCCATGAAGCGGCCCGTGGGCACGCGTTCATGGCGCACCGAGACGTTGCCCAGCAGGTCGAGTTCAGCGTCAAGCCGGCGCTCGGGCGCGCCCGGGGCCATCACCACGATCCAGGTGCCCGTGGTCACCAGCGTCATGCGCGGGTGGCTGCGCAGGTAACGCGCCAGGCAGGCGTTGCTGTCGTGCGCGCCCGTGTGCACACGCAACGAGGGCGGCAGGCCCAGGCGCTGCGCCAGCGCCGGGCGGATGGGGCCCAGCACCTCCCAGGCGCGGCGCACCGGGGCCAGGCGCTCGGCCCAGCCGCGCTGCTGCGCCAGACGCGAGGGCTCGCCGCGCGTGGGGTTCCACAGGTGCGTGTGGCAGCCGAGTGAACTGGCTTCGCTGGCGGCCACGCCGCTGAGCCACCAGGCCCAGTACTGCGCGTAGGGCAGCAGCTGGCCGCGCGCGAAGACGGCCGGCGCGTGGCGCTGGAGCCAATCGAACTGCGTGGCCGCGTTCAGGCCGCGCGGCAGGTCGGGGCTCTGCGTCTCGGCGAAGGCGCCGATCTGCTGTGGCCAGTCGGCCGGGCGCTCGTCGAAGCCCTCGAATTCGTAGTCGGGCACGGGCCAGCACAGGCCTTGCTCTTCGACAGCCGCGAAAGCCGCGCCGTGCGCACTGGTGACGGCGCGCGCCAGGCGCTGGCGCAGCGGGCCCAGGGCCACCAGCGCCTCACACAACCAGGCCTCGATGCCGGCGGTGTCCAGCGCGCCCCAGGGGCAGGCCGCGGTGGCGGGCAGCGCACCGCTGGCGTGGTCGGCCTGGGCCAACACCTGGCCCGCACGGTCCAGCACCAGCAGCTTGCTGCGCGTCTTGCCGATGTCGAGCACCAGGTCCAGCGGACCCTGGCCCCCCTCCATGCCGGCCACCTGTCTAGACAATGCCGCCCCCACCCCCGGCGCGCGCCGGGCGTGCGGCGCCCATGCGGGCGCGGTAGCCGCTGGCGCGGTAGGTGGCGATGGGGTCCACCGCCGCGCCGGCACGCAGGCGCACCTGCTGCAGGAGGGGCTGCACATCGGTCTGGAAGGCGCGCTTGAGCAGCTTGGTGGCGGCCAGCGCGTCGTTGGCCTGTTGCGCGGCATCCAGCGCGACGCGGTCGACCAGCAGCGCCTGCGCGTAGGTGCGCTGCACCTGCTCGGCGCTGTCGATCAGGCTCTCGATGGGGTCGGTGACGTTGTGGCTCTGGTCCAGCATGTAGGCCGGGTTGAAGCCGGCCACGCCCTCGTGCGCCGCGGCCACGAGTTCGTTGAACACGAGGAAGAGGCGGTAGGGGCTGACGCTGCCGGCATCGAGGTCGTCGTCGCCGTACTTGCTGTCGTTGAAGTGGAATCCGGCCAGCTTGTTGGCCGCGATCAGCCGCGCCACGATGAGTTCGATGTTGACGTTGGGCGCGTGGTGGCCCAGGTCCACCAGGCACTGCACCTGCGGGCCCAGGGCGGTGGCAGCCAGGTAGCTGCTGCCCCAGTCTTGGATGACGGTGCTGTAGAAGGCCGGCTCGCAGATCTTGTGTTCCAGGAACATGCGCCAGTCGCTCGGCAGCGCGGCCACGATCTGGCGCGTGCTGTCCAGGTAACGGTCGAAAGCGCGGCGGAAGTGCTGCTGGCCGGGGAAGTTGCTGCCGTCGCCCACCCACACCGTCAGCGCCTGGCTGCCCAGCGCCTTGCCGATCTCGATGCACTCGATGTTGTGCGCCACCGCCTGCGCGCGCGTGCCGGCATCGGTGTGCGTGAGGCTGCCGAACTTGTAGCTGTGCGGCTGGCCAGGCTGGTCGCTGAAGGTGTTGCTGTTCATCGCGTCGAAGCCCAGGCCGTAGGCCTGCGCCTGGCCGCGCAGTTCGGTGTAGTCGCTGCACTTGTCCCAGGGGATGTGCAGGCTCACCGTGGGCGTGGCGCGGCCCAGCTGGTGGATGACGGCGCAGTCCTGCAGCTTGTCGAACACGTCGCGCGGTTCGCCCGCGCCCGGAAAGCGCGCGAAGCGCGTGCCGCCCGTGCCCACGCCCCAGCTGGGGATGGCCACGCCGAAGGCCGCCACCTGCGCGGCGACGCGCTCGATGTCGATGTCGCGCCGGGCGAGCTGTTCGCCCAAGTGCTCGTAGTCGTTGCGCACATGGCGTTCCAGGCGCGCGTTCTGCTCAGCAATGAGCTGGGGGTCGATGGGCAAAGGCGTGGTCATGGGCTTATCTCGTGAACGCGGGCAGGTTGCCGGCGTCGACGTTGAGGATGTTGCCGGTGCACTTGCCCGACAACTGCTCGGCGGCGAAAAAGTACACGCCCTCGGCGATGTCTTCCGGGTAGACGCTGCGCTTGAGCATGCTGCGCTCGCGGTAGAAGGTTTCCAGGTCGCCCTCGTCGATCTTGTTGGCCGCGGCGCGCTCGGCGCTCCACTGGCCCGTCCAGATCTTGCTGCCGCGGATGACGGCATCGGGGTTCACCACGTTGCTGCGGATGCCCAGCGGCGCGCCTTCCAGCGCGAAGCTGCGGCTGAGCTGGATCTCGGCCGCCTTGGCCGCGCAGTAGGCCGTGGCCTGGTTGCTGGCCACCATGCCGTTCTTGCTGGCCACGACGATGATGTTGCCGCCGGTGCGCTGGCGCTTCATCACGCGGAAGGCTTCGCGGCCCACGAGGAAGTAGCCCGTGGCCAGGATGCTCTGGTTGCGGTTCCACAGCGCCAGGCTCGTGTCTTCCAGCGGCGCGGCACTCGCGATGCCGGCGTTGCTGACGAGGATGTCGACCCCGCCGAACTCCAGGCTGGTGGTGTCGAAGGCGGCGATGACGCTGGCCTCGTCGGTCACGTCGCACTTCACGCCGCGCACGTGGTCTTTGCCGTGGGCCTTGGCGAGCTCGGCGCTCACGCTGGCCAGCGCTTCGGTGTCGATGTCGGCCAGCACCACGCAGGCACCCTCGGCCAGCATGCGGCGCGCGATGGCCTGGCCGATGCCGCCGGCACCGCCCGTCACCAAGGCCACCTTGCCGACCAGAGGTCTCGGCTTGGGCATGCGCTGCAGCTTGGCTTCTTCGAGCAGCCAGTACTCGATGTCGAAGGCTTCCTGTTCCGGCAGGCCCACGTACTGGTCCACCGCGTTGGCCTCACGCATCACGTTGATGGCGTTGACGTAGAACTCGCCGGCGATGCGCGCCGTGGCCTTGTCGGCCGCCACCGTCACCATGCCGATGCGCGGCAGCAGAAGCACCACGGGGTTGGGGTCGCGCAGCGCGGGGCTGTTGGCGCGCTTGCAGCGCTCGTAGTAGGCGGCGTAGTCGGCGCGGTAAGCGGCCAGCAGTTCTTCGAGCTGGGCCTTCAGCGCGTCACCTTCCAGGCGCCAGACCTCTTCATGGATGACGAGCGGGCGGATCTTGGTGCGCAGGAAGTGGTCGGGGCAGCTCGTGCCCAGGGCGGCCAGCGGCTCCAGGTCGGCCGAGTTCACGAACTCCATCACCTCGGGTGAGGTGTTGACGTGCAGCAGCTTCGGCTTGCCGGCCGAGGCCACGCCGCGGATGACGGGCAGCACATGCGCCAGCACGCTGCGTCGCTCTTCTTCGGGCAGAGCCGCGAAGCGCGTGCCGCCGAAGACCACCGCCTTCTTCGCCGCGCGCTCTTGCGCCAGCCAGGCCTGGGCGCGTTCGATCAGGGCCACGGTGTTCTCGTAGCAGCTCTGCGAGGTTTCGCCCCAGCTGAACAGACCATGCCCACCGAGCACGATGCCGCGCAGGCCCGGGTGGGCTTCGTTGTAGGCCTTCAGGCGGCAGCCGAGCTCGTAGCCGGGGCGCATCCAGGGCATCCAGCCCACGGTGCCTTCGAAGACCTTCTTCGTGATCTCTTCCGAGTTCGCCATCGCGGCAATCGCGATCACCGCATCGGGGTGCATGTGGTCCACGTGCGCGTAGGGCAGCTGCGAGTGCAGCGGCGTGTCGATGCTGGCGGCGCGCGGGTTCAGGTTGAAGGTGCAGTGCGGCAGGTAGCCGACCATCTCGTCTTCGTGTTCCAGGCCGCGGTACAGGCCCTGCAGCGCGTGCAGCTTGCTGAGGTAGAGCGTGGAGAAGCCGTCGCGCTTCATCGAGCCGATGTCGCCGCCCGAGCCCTTGACCCAGAGCACGTCCACCATCTGCCCGGTGAGCGGGTCTTGCTGCTGCACCTTGGCCGAGGTGTTGCCGCCGCCGTAATTGGTGATGCGCAGGTCGGAGCCGAGCAGGTTGCTGCGGTACAGCAGCAAGCCGGGTTCATCCAGGCCGGCGGCGTGTTCGGCGTTCCAGAGGGGGAAGGGTCGGTGATCGGTCATGTTCGGGTGGCGGCGCGGGGCTGGCTTCAGGGTCTTGGGGGCGGTCACCGCAGCAGGCCCAGGGGAAGGCCACGGACAGGTGTTACCGAGGCGACTGTAGGCACCGGCACCCATGATCACAATCCAGGTCGGCTACTTCGCAGGATTAGCTCTGCTTATCGAGGCTGGCCGATGGCCACCGCTGCCCCTGGGCCGGCCGGGCGCACGCTGTGCAGCCCGAAGGAGTGGAACGCCTCCAGCTGCAGGCAAACCCCTAGAACGGGCCCGCAGCGGCTGCGCATGACGCGGTGCACCAAGCGGCAAGACGCCGCGGGCTTGTCCGCTTCGTGGCAACAGCATCTGTGAACGAACATTTCTGGGCGACGAGACGGCGATGCCAACCACGCGTTGGCACGCCCGGACCAGACGCCGCGGCCTGACGCCGCGCCCGCCAGAACAGCGATTCATCCACCAACGGCGGAGCCCACCGCCGTGACCACATCGGAGACTGGTTCATGCACCATCACGCCTGTGCTGCGCGCAACCCGCAGCCCCACAGCATCGCCCTGGCCGTGAGCGCCTTGCTCCTTGGAGGCACGGCTTTCGCCCAGGCGACCGCCCCGGCCGCCGCCCCTCGGCCCGCGGCCGCGGCATCGGCGCCTGCTGCCGGCGCGCAGCAGGTGATCGTGACAGGCACGCGGGCCTCGATCCAGGGCTCGATCTCGCGCAAGCGCACGGCCGCCACGGTGTCCGACAGTATCGTGGCCGAGGACATCGACCAGTTCCCCGACAAGAACGTCGGCGAGGCCCTGTCGCGTGTCTCGGGCGTGCAGCTGACGCGTGAATTCGGCGAGGGCTCGCAGGTCTCCATCCGCGGCGTGGAGCCCGACCTCAACCGCGTGGAGATCAACGGCGCTTCGGTGCTCTCCACCAACGGCAGCGCCGGCCGCGGCGCCGAGCTGCGCGAACTGGCGGCCGAACTCATCAAGTCCATCGACGTCATCAAGGGCAGCACCGCCAACCTCACGGAAGGTGGTGTCGGCGGCACGGTGCAAATCACCACGCGCAAGCCTCTGGACTTCAACAAGACCACCGTGGCCGTGGGTCTGGCCGCCGAGCAGAGCACCTCGCGCAACGGCACACAGCCGCGCGCCACGCTGCTGCTGGCCGACCGCTTCTTCGGCAACAAGCTGGGCTTGATGGCCAACATCGTCTACGACGAGGTGCACACCCGCAACGACTACTCGCGCAACACCTCCTGGAACTTCCTGCGCGACTGGGACCTCTCGCCCGAGAAGACCGTGGTGAGCCTGAACCCGGCCTTCGCCGCCGTGCAGACCTTCGCGGGCTGCGCCACGGCCTTCGCGGGCACGGCCAACGCCACCAACCGCACCAACTGCGAACGCCAGTGGTTCGACTACGCGCCGCGCATCGCGCGTTACGGCATCTGGGAGCGCGACCACAAGCGCTCGTCGGCCGAATTCACGCTGCAGTACGAGTTCAGCAAGGGCTTCGACGCCTACATCAGCCACCAGGTCAACAAGCAGAAGCAGCGTCTGAACGACATGAACTTCGGCACCGACCTGCTGGCCATTTCGCGCCTGGACGCGGCCGGCACGCTGCCCACCTACAGCGCCACCGGCGTGCCCACGGGCGGCACCTGCCCGAGCGTGAGCGCCACGGCCACGCCGGCAGGCATGGTGCTGGAGAACCACCACGTCACGCGCTACGTGGTGGGCACCTGCGGCGCGCTGGCCAACCGCGGCGGCCAGGCCGCCTTCAGCACGGCCGCGCGCAACTTCGCGCTGGACATCGACTCCACCTACACCACCGCCGGCTTCAACTTCCGCGGCGAGCGCTGGCGCATCGACGGCCTGCTGGTCGATTCCAAGTCGGACTACGTGGCGCAGAGCAACAACATCGTGCTGACGCAGAACGCGCCAGGCCTGATCGTGCAGCTGGACAGCCAGCGCCTGCCGCGCTTCACCTTCCCCGCGGGCTTCAGCCCCGACGACGCCAGCTCCTACGTGCAGGCCCAGCTGCAATGGCGCCCGAGCTCCACCACGAACACCGAGCGCCAGGGCAAGCTCGACTTCCAGTACACCCTGGGTGACGGCTTCTTCAACCGCGTGTGGTTCGGCGCCCAGGGCCGCGAAGGCAGCTCGGTGCAATACAACGGCGGCGGCTACCTGGCCAGCGGCGGCGCCAACCTCGCCAGCACCGCCGACGACGTGAACGTGCGCGGCGCCAACGTCAACCAGACGGTGGTCTTCGACCCCTTCTACACCGGCACCGCACAGCGCCCGAACGACGCGCAGAGCTTCATCAACGGCTCGTTCCGCACCAGCTATGTCAACGGCGCGACGATGCGCCAGCTGATCGAGACGGTACGCACGCGCTCGCCGGGCACCTTCTTCGGCGGCTACAACGGCATCAGCGGCCTGCCCTCGGGCTGGACGGCGCCGAGCTACGACGCCGCCTTCAAATCAGGCGCCTTCGACACCAGCGCCTTCAACTACGACAACGTCTACAGCGCCATCGGCAGCGACGGCAACGTGTACCCGCAGATCCCGGCCTTCGACATCAAGGAGCGCATCGAAGCGGCCTACGTCCGCATGGACTTCGGCACCGAGATCGCCGGGCTGCCGCTGGACGGCAACCTGGGCATCCGGTACGCCCGCACCAACGTCACCAGCGCCGGCCTGTTCAGCGACCGCGTGCGCGAGGCCAGCTCGCCGGGCAGCAGCACCTTCACCGACCGCGTGCGCGCCAACACCATCGTCTCCATCGACAACACCTACTCCGACGTGTTGCCGAGCCTGAACGGCACGCTGCAGATGATGGGCGGCCAGCTGCTGCTGCGCAGTGGCTATGCGAAGGTGATGTCGCGACCGGCGCTGAACCTGCTGGCCCCGAACGTCACCTGCACCCAGGGCAGCGGGCTGGCCCAGTTCGGCGGCGACGGCGTGGACGACTGCACGGCCGGCAACCCCGACCTGAAGCCCTACCGCGCCACGAAGTACGACCTGAGCCTGGAGTTCTACCCGAGCCGCGACACCCAGCTCAGCGCCGCCGTCTTCCGCACCGACATCGACACCTACGTGCGCACCGGCATCCGCCGCCCGGGCGTCGACTTCTTCGGTGACGGGCGCCTGTACGACGTGACCCAGCCCATCAACGGCGAAGGCGCGCAGACCACGGGCCTGGAGATTGCGGGCCGCACGGCCTTCACCTTCCTGCCGGGCTGGCTGAAGGGCTTCGGCGTGGACGTGAACATCACGCGCATGAACTTCAAGTACGCGCAGGGCAACGAGCTGCTGAACCCGCTGGACGACAGCGTGCTGCCCTACCCGGGCCTCTCGCGCAACGCGTACAACGTGGGCCTGTGGTACGACCAGGGCATGGTCAACGCCCGCATCGCCTACCACCACCGCGACAAGTACTACACGGGGGCCAACGACATCTCCGGCAACCCCAACTTCCGCGATGCCACCGGCTACCTCGACGCCAAGCTGCAGCTGCGCCTGACGAAGAACTTCACGCTGTCCTTCGAAGGCAAGAACCTCACCGACCAGGCCGAATTGACCTACGCCGGTGAACTCAGCCGGCCCAACGAGCTGGCGTGGTCGGGCCGCCGCTACTACGTGAGCCTGTCCTACAAGCTCTGAGCACACGAGGCCTTGTGAACGACGCCCCCGCCAAAGCGGCCCAGAAAGCCTGGCGCCGCTTTTTCAGCGCCAACGTGGTCTCGCACATCGGCCTGTTCAGCCTTGCGCTGGGCCTGGTGCTCACGCTGGCGGCTGTGACGGTGTTCGCGTGAGTGGCGCCTGTTCACGCAGGCAGCCCAGCAGCAGTGCTGCGCCGGGAGACAGCTGGTGCCCACGCCGCGTGACGATGCCGTAGGCGTCCATGCGCAGGCCGAGATCGAAGTCCAGCGCCGTCAGCAGCCCGGCATCGAGATAGGGTTGCACCAGCTCGGGGGGCAAGGCCGCCACCATGTCGGACTGGCTGAGCAGCTGGATGACCACCGGCAAGGACAAGGTCTCCACCGCCTGCTGCGGCTGGTCGAGCCCCGCACCGATGAAACGCGCGGTCAGCCGGTCACGCAGGATGCTGCCGGCGGGCGGCAGGATCCAGGCCTGCCGGCCCAGGTCGGCCAGGGCCAGCCCGCTGCGGCCGGCGAGCGGGTGGTGGGCCCGCACGATGAGGCTGTGCGGCTCGTCGGTCAGTGGCTCGAAGTCGAGCTGCGTGGCCAGCTCGCTGTCGAGCACGCGGCCGATGACGATGTCGAGCTCCCCGTTGAGCAGCAGTTCAACCAGCACCTTGCTGGTGTCGATGGTGATGGCCACATGCACGCGGGGCTGTGCCGCCTTCAGGGCCACCACCGCTGCCGGCAGCAGCGTGGTGGACGGCGTGAGCACCGAGCCCACCGCCACCCGGCCGGACAAGCCCGACATCAGCTCCATGATCTCCTGGTGCCCGGCCTCCATTTCGGCCAGGGCCGCGCCGGCGCGGCGGATCATCACCTCGCCATGGGCGGTGGGCGCCACGCCGCGTGGCAGGCGCTCGAAGAGCTTCACGCCCAGCGCGTGCTCCAGGTCGGCCAGCAGCTTGGAGGCCGCCGGCTGCGTGAGGTGGGCGGCCTGCGCCGCCTGCAGGATGGAGCGGTGCCGCCCCAGCTCCACCAGCAACACCAGCTGCCGGGTCTTCAGGTGCGAGCGGACGAAGCGGTCGGCGCGGGGGTCGGGCATGCGGGCATGATGCCAGCGCGGCCCCGTGGCCTTGGAGCGACCGGGTGCCCCTGCCTTCACTCGTGGTACAGCTGCGAACGCCCGCCGTCGATCAGGATGTCGGTGGCATTGATGAAACGCGCTTCATCGCTGGCCAGGAAGAGCGCGGTGTAGGCCACTTCCAGCGGTTCGCCCACACGCTTGCAGGGCAGCAGGTCCACCTGCCGCTGGGCTTCTTGCGGCGACATGTCGGCCAGCCACTGCACCACGCGCTCAGACAAGATCAGCCCCGGCGAGATCGAGTTCACGCGCACCTGCTGTGCGGCGTACTGCAGGCCCAGGGCCTTGGTCAGGCCGATGAGCGCGTGCTTGGCCACCGGGTAAGGGAAGGTGCCGGGCACGATGCGGTGCCCGTGCACCGAGGCGATGTTGACGATGCTGCCGCCGCCCCCTTCCAGCATGCCGGGCAGCACGGCGCGGGCGCAGTGCCAGGCGCCTTCCAGGTCCACCGCCATGCAGCGCTGCCATTGCGCGGCCGTCATGGCCAGCGGCTCGGCAAAGATGCTCATGCCCGCGTTGTTGACCAGCACCGTGACCGGGCCGAAACGCTGGCTGCCGCGGGCCACCATGTCGACCACCGCGGCTTCGTCGGCGATGTCGGCGGCGATGAAGGTGGCGCGCTCGGCGCCCAGCTCGGCCACCAGGGCCTGGCCCGCGCGCTCGGCCTCTTCACCCAGGCCGTTGAGGATGACGCGCGCGCCTTCGGCCACGAAGAGCCGGGCCGTGGCCGCGCCGATGCCCTGGGTGGAACCGGTGACCAGGGCCACCTTGCCGTGCAGGCGTGAGCTCATGGGGGGATGGGGAGGTGTCGGGCTCAGTGGCGGCGCTCGCTGCGGCTGTGCAGCTGGTCCAGCAGCACGGCGGCCAGCAGGATGAGCCCGCGCACCAGGTATTGGTAGAAGGCGTCCACGTTCAGCAGGTTCATCACATTCTCGACCGTGCCCATGATGAGCACGCCGATGACCACGCCAAAGATGCGCGCCTTGCCGCCCATCAGCGACACGCCGCCCAGCACGCAGGCCGAGATGACATCGAGCTCGAAGCCCGTGGCCGCGTTGGGCTGGCCGCTGGTGATGCGGGACGCGAGGATCAGGCCGGCCAGCGCCGCCACCATGCCTTGCAGCGTGAAGATCCACACCCGCAGGCTCTCCACCCGCACGCCGGCCAGGCGCGCGGCTTCGGGGTTGCCGCCGATGGCCAGCGTGTTGCGGCCGAAGACCGTGTGGTTGAGCAGCACGCCGAAGGCGATGAAACACAGCACCGTGATCCAGATCGGCAGGCGCAGGCCCAGGAAGGCGGTGTCGCCCAGGCTGATGAAGCTCTCGTTGGCGATGCCCACGGCCTGGCCTTCGGAGCTGATGAAGGCCAGGCCCCGCACCATCAGCATGGTGGCCAGCGTGGCGATGAGCGCGTTCACGCGCAGGTGCGCGATCAGCACGCCGTTGCCGGCGCCGATCAGCGCCCCGGCCAGCAGGCCGCCGCCCAGGGCCACGGCCACGCTGCCCGTCTGCTCCAGCAGCATGGCGCCCAGCACGCCGGCCAGGGCCACCGTGGAGCCGACGCTGAGGTCGAAATCGCGCGAGGCCAGGCAGAACATCATGGTGCAGGCCACCATGCCGATCTGGGCCACCGACAGCAGCAGCCCGGCGATGTTGGCGGCAGAGAAGAAGTTCTCGACGGTGAGGGACAGCACCACGAACAGCAGGCCGTAGCCCAGCGTCATGCTGTGTTCCTTGAGCAAGGCGCGGGAATGAAGGGTCATGGCGAAGGGGCTCAACAGGGTTCAGGAAGCCGGCGCCGCGTTCAGGCGCCTGCCAGGGCCGGGGCTTCGGTGCCCGGGGCCACGGTGTCGGGGAGGGCCAGCGCCAGCGCCGCGGTCTCGCTGGCCTGGGCACGGGGCAGTTCGCCGCTGATGCGGCCGTCGCGCATGACGATCACGCGGTCGGCGATGCCCAGCACCTCGGGCAGTTCGCTGGACACGACGATGACGCAGCAGCCGCTGGCCGCCACCTCGTGGATGATCTTGTAGATCTCGTTCTTCGCGCCCACGTCGATGCCGCGTGTGGGCTCGTCCAGGATCAGCACCTTCAACCCGGGCTCGGCCAGCCAGCGCGCCAGGATGACCTTCTGCTGGTTGCCGCCCGAGAGCAGGCGGATCTCTTGCTCGCGGTGCGGGGTCTTGATGCGCAGCTTGGCGATGAACTCGTCGGCCCGCGCGGCCTCGCGGCCGTGGCGCAGGAAGAGGCCGCCGGCCAGATCATGGCGGCGGCAGCTGATGTTGATGTTCTCGGCCACAGAGGCCTGCGCCAGGATGCCCTGCTCCTTGCGGTCTTCGGGGCACAGCACGATGCCCGCGGCGATAGCCGCCGCCGGGCCCGCAGGCGGCACCGGCTGGCCGTCGAGCAGCACCTCGCCGCCGCGGCGCCGGTCGGCCCCGTAGAGCAGGCGCATCAGCTCGCTGCGGCCGGCGCCCACCAGGCCGAAGAAGCCCAGCACCTCGCCGCCGCGCACCTCGAAGTGCAAGGGCTCGGGCAGTTCATCGCCCCGCAGGCCGCGGGCCTGCAGGCGCACCGGGCCCTGCGGGCGAGGCCGGTAGTCGTAGATGTCGCGCAGCTCGCGGCCCACCATGTCGGCAATCAGCCGCTGGCGCGGCACTTCGGCCATCACGGGGTGGGTGACGATCTTGCGACCGTCGCGAAAGATGGTGCAGGCATCGCACAGCGCGTACAGCTCTTCCAGCCGGTGCGAGATGTAGATCAGTGTGCGGCCCTCGGCGCGCAGCCGCTTGACCAGCCGGAACAGGATCTCGGCCTCGCGGTGCGAGAGGCTGCTGGTCGGTTCATCGAAGGCGATGACCTGCGCGTCCTGCATCACGGCCTTGCAGATCTCGACCATCTGCCGCTGCGCGATGGACAGCGTGGACAGGCGCGCCGCCGGGTCCAGGTCCACCCCGATGGCGGCCAGCTGCGCGGCCACCAGGCGCCGCGCCGCGGCGTGGTCCACGAAACCGGCGCGCACCGGCAGGCGGCCCAGCAGCACGTTCTCGGCCACCGTGAGCTCGGCCACGTACTGCAGCTCCTGGTGGATGATGGCCACGCCGGCGGCGATGGCGTCGCGGGCCGAGCCGAAGCGGCGCTCCTGCCCGTGGATGAGCAGGCGGCCACCATCGGGGCGGTACTGGCCGCCCAGGATCTTCAGCAGGGTGCTCTTGCCGGCGCCGTTTTCGCCCAGCAGGCCCATCACCTGGCCGGCGTGCGCCTCGAAGCTCACGCCGTCCAGGGCCTTGACGCCCGGGAACTGCTTGCTGATGTGGTCGAACTGGAGTGCAGGCATGTCGGGCCGGTTTCGCGCGCTCACAGACCCATCTGCTTGCGCACCGAGGCCTGGTTCTGGCGCGTCATCAGCATGCCGCTGGTCAGCGTCAGCGGGGGCGGCGCCTTGCCCTGCGAAGCCCACTCGAAGATGGCCACGGCGGTTTCGTAGCCGTGGCGCTTGGGGCTGATGAGCACGGTGCCGAAGAAGCCGGTGGCGGCCGGCTTGGCAAACTCGTTCAGCGCGGTCTGGCTGCCGCCGATGCCCACGCCGATCATGGCGTCTTGGCGGATGCCGCGGCCCTCGGCGGCGCGCACCGCGCCCAGCACGGCCTCGTCGTTCATGCCGAAGGCCACCCAGCGCTTCAGGCGCTGGTGCTTGGTGAAGGCGATGTTCGCGGCGTTGAAGGCGCTCTCGGTGTCGGTCTTGGCCTGCGGGGCTTCCACCACGTTGGCCAGCGGGAAGCCGGCCGCCTTCAGCGCGTCCAGCGCGCCCTGGGTGCGCTCGCGCGCGGTGGGCAGCTGGTCGAAGGCCACGCGCAGCGCGCCGACGTCTTCGTGCTTCCAGCCGCGGGTCTTCATCTCGTCGACCAGGCCCTGCCCGGCCTGCTTGCCGATCTCGTAAGCCGAGATGCCCATGTGCGGGATGTCGGCGATGGGCTTGCCGCTGCCATCGACCAGCTGGTCGTCCACCGACATCACCAGCAGCTTGTGGCGCTTGGCCGCGCGGTGGATGGCCACACCCAGCTTCACGTCGGGCGCGCAGATCACGAAGCCCACCGCCTTCTGCGCGGCCAGGTTGTCGATGGCCGCCAGGGTCTTCTCGCCATTGGGGATGCCGATCTTCACGAGCGTGAAGCCCTTGTCCTTGGCCGCCTGCTCGGCGAAGCGCCACTCGTCCTGGAACCAGGGCTCTTCGGCCTGCTTGACCAGGAAGCCGATCTTCATGGGGCCGTTGGCCCAGCTGGCTTTCGGGGCCACGGCCAGGGCCAGGGCCCAGGCGCCAAGTTGTCGTCTTTGCAGGTTCATCGGTGTCTCTTCCGTGTTGGCGTTGGGGGTCAGTCTTCAAACAAGGCGTCAGGAACGCCCAGCGATCGCGGCAGGCGCAGCCCGAACAGGCTGCCCGACAGGGGCTGCGCGGCCAGGGCTTCGCGGCCCAGGCCGAGGCGGGCGCTGGTCAGCATCAGCTGGCAGCCATCAGCGCCGCCCAGGGCCGGGCAGGTGGTGTGCGCGGCCTCGGCCGTGTACACGGCCCTCGGCCGCCCGGCGGGGTCGTAGCGCACCACGCGGCCGGCGCCCCACTGCGCGTTCCAGAGGCAGCCTTCGGCATCCACCACCGAGCCATCGGGCCAGGCGTCGGCGCGGTCCATCGTGGTGAAGCTGCGCAGGTTGCCGACCTCGGCGCTGTCGGCGTCGTAGTCGCACTGCTGGATGCGCTGCGTGAGCGTGTCGCAGAAGTACATCGTGCGGCCGTCCAGGCTGAAGCAGATGCTGTTGGCGATGGCCACCGCCGGCAGCGCCAGGCGGCGCAGGCCGTGGCGCGCCGAGAACTGGAAGAAGCTGCCGATGGTGGCGATGGGCTGGCGGTCGCGGGCCTCGTTGATCGTGCCGAAGACGAAGTGGCCCGCGCGGTCGGTGCGGCCGTCGTTGATGCGGGTGCGGGCTTCGGCGGCGTCCACGGCGGCGGCGGTCTGCAGCGCCTGCAATTCGAGCTGGGGGCCCAGGCTGGCAAAGGCCAGCCGCTTGGCCAGCCCCAGCAGCACGCGGCCCGAGCGGCAGTGCGCGAAGCTGCCCACGCGGTCGGGCAGCCGGCACAGCTGCGCGGCGGGCTCGCCCGGCCGCCAGGCGTGCAGGGTGGCGCCTTCGATGTCGGTCCACCACCAGCGGCCGTGCTGCCACTGCAGGCCTTCGCCCAGCGTGGCAGGCTGTTCGAGGGCGAGTTCGAGAGGGCTGCTGGGCGGCATGGTTGGTGCGGGGCGAAGGCTCAAGGGGCTCAAGGGGCTCAAGGCGCGATGCTCACGCGACGCACGGGCAGCAGGCGCGCCTGGCGCAGCTCGGCGGCCTGGGTCTGGCCCTGGGCCCAGCGCGGGCGGTGGGCAGCTTCCAGGTAGATGGGCGCATCGGCCCGCAGCGGCAGCACGCTGAGCTGCAGGGGCTGGCCGGGTTTCAGGCCGAACTGGCGCAGGCCGATCTGCCAGCGCTGGCCGTTGTAGTACCAGTCGTCGAGCATGCGCGTGCCGGCAAAGATGCGGCCGATGTCGCCCACGAAGTCGATCTCCAGCACCAGGTCTTCAACGTCGGCCGGCCAGGTGGCCGGGCCCTGCAGCGACCAGGTGGCGGCGTGCATGAAGGCTTCGGGGATGGGCTGGACGGCCGCGCCGGCCAGCCCGCCGATGAGGATGCGCGGGGCGTTGCCGGCGGGCCGGGTGGCGCGCACCTCCAGCGCCGGTTCGGCGGCGGCCGTGCCCACCGTCAGGCGCTGCATCGGGCCGTCCTGCACCGCCTGCAGCCCTTGCACGCGCGGCTTGGGCAGCGCCGGAAAGACCAGGGCCTGCAGCGCCTGCGTGCCCAGGCCGCGCAGTTGCAGGCGGCCCTTGTCCACCCAGGCCTGCTGCGCGCTGAAGACCAGGCGGCGCTGGCCCGCCAGCTCCAGCACCTGCAGCGTCTCGGCCTGCTCGGGCGTGAGCAGCAGCACGCTGACCGTGCGCCCCGCGCTCTGGCCGATGGGCTGCAGCTGCAGGCTGCCGGCCTGCAGCGTCTTCAGGCCGTCGGGCAGCGCGAACTCGGCAGGGATGCCCGCTGTCTGTACGAACACGTGCACCAGGCCCTGCGGCCCCGCGTCCACCCGCGTCACCGGCTGCGCGGTGGCGTGGCGCAGGCGCACGCCGTCGAGGTCGAGGTTGAAGGGCCACATGAAGTAGGCCCCGGTGGGGAGGTCCACCGCCTGGCTGGGCAGGGTGACAGTGCCGCCGGGCAACTGCACCTCGAAGCGCACGCCCTGCAGCGGCGGCATGGGGTGCAGACGCACGTGGTTGTTGAAGAAGAGGAAGCCGCTGTCGCCGTTGCTGCGCACCGACCAGCGCGGCGTCTGCAGCTCGGTGTGCGAGGCCGGCGTGCGCTCGGGCCGGCGCGGGGTCATGGTGGCCAGACGGGGGCCGTGCTCGGCCAGGAAGTAGTGCCAGGGCCGCATCTTGCCCATCACCGGCCGTTGCTGGCCCTCCGGGCCCAGCGGGGCCTGGAAGTCGTAGTTGATGCGCGGCGTGTCGTTGTAGCCGCCGCTCAAGGAGCTTTCTTCCAGCGCCGGGCCGCCCTCGCGCACCGGGTTGCGGCCGCCGTGGAACATGTAGTAGCCCAGCAGGTTCACGCCCGAGCCCACCTGCACCGGCAGCATGGCCGCGATGTCGTCGGGCGACACCAGCGGCCGGCGGCGGTACATGGCCGGCAGGCCGCCGCCGTACTCGGCGCCGAAGAAAGGCACCTTGTCCATGTCGGTCTCGGCCGTGCCGCGGCGCTGCGCGCGGGTCTGCGCCCCGAGGTCGCCCGTGACGCGGCTGCCGAAGCGGAAGGCGTAGGTCTCGCGCGGGGGCATCTCGGTGAGGGCGTTGGCCCAAGGTGCATCGGCATAGCCGCCGAGCACCGGCACCACCTCGCCGCTGGGGTAGACGGCGCCGTCCCAGCCCGTCACGGTGTACAGCGGCACGTCCATGCCGGCCTTCACGGCCAGCGCCTTGAGGGTGCTGATGTGCGCTTCGCCCTGGCCGGGGCCGGTGAGGTTGTATTCGTTCTCCAGCTGCACGCCGACGATGGGACCGCCGTCCTTCCAGTACAGGCCCTGGATCTGTTCGCCGATGCGCTTGTAGAAACGTTCCACAAAGCGCAGGTACTCGGGGTCGCTGCGGCGCGTGGGCATGTTGTCCACCACCCAGTCGGGGATGCCGCCGTAGCGCGCTTCACCGTGGGCCCAGGGGCCGATGCGCACCACCACCTTCAGGCCGGCGGCCTGTGCCATCTGCACGAAGCGGCGCAGGTCGCGGCGGTCGGTCCAGTCGAAGCGGCCGTCCTGCTCTTCGTGGTGGTTCCAGAACACATAGCTGGCCACGATGTCCACGCCCGAGGCCTTCAGCAGGTGCAGCTGGGTCTGCCACTGCGACACCGGCGCGCGCGTGTAGTGGTACTCGGCCATCACCGGCAGCCAGGGCTGGCCGTTGCGCACCAGGTACTGGTTGTTGGCGCCCAGTGTCGCGCCCTGCGGCGAGCGCACGCTGCCCATCTGGATGTGGCCCGTCTGCGGGGCCGGCGTGTCGGCGCGGGCGTCCACCTTCAGCACCGTCTGGCCCCAGGCCAGCGGGGTGGCCATCAGCAGCGAGAGGGCGGCGGTCAGCAGGCTTGTGCGGGTCATCGGTGGCTTCGGATGGGTTGCGATGGACGGGATGGCAAAGGAAGGGCTGGCGCAGGCGGGTCAGCCCGCGTGCGGGCCGTCTGCGTGCCAGGCCTGGACGAAGGCGCGGGCCCGGGCGCGCACCTGGGCCGGCGTGCAGCCCGGGCTGTACAGCGCCGAGCCCAGGCCGAAGCCGGTGGCGCCGGCGCGCCGGTACACGGCCATGGACTCGGGCGTGATGCCCCCCACCGGCAACAGCGGCACCGCCGGCGGCAGCACCGCGCGCAGGGCCTTGAGCACGGCGGGCGTGACGGCCTCGGCCGGGAAGAGCTTCAGCGCGTGCGCGCCGGCCTCCAGCGCCGCGAAAGCCTCGGTGGGCGTGGCGGCGCCGGGCACGCAGAACAGGCCGCGCTGGCGGGCTGCACGGATGACGGCGGTGTCGGCATGCGGCATCACGATCAGCCGGCCGCCGGCGGCCTGCACCTCGGCCACCGCCTGCGTGCCGAGCACGGTGCCGGCGCCCACCAGCGTGTCGGCGGGCATCTGCTGCGCCAGCGTGGCGATGGACCGCAGCGCCTCGGGCGAATTCAGCGGCACCTCGATGACGCGAAAACCTTCTTCGTGCAGCACCTGGGCGATGGCGGCCACCTCCGCGGGCTGCACGCCGCGCAGGATGGCGACCAGGGGCAGCGCGTGCAGCGCGGTGTCGAGCAAGGAGGGTGCAGGGGTCGTCATGGCATGCATTCAGCGGCTGGCCGCCCGCTGGGCGAGCTGCCAAAGACCGGCCGGCGCGGTGTGGTCCAGCTGCAGCGGGGCCGGCAGGCCGAAGCAGGCCAGCGCCTGGGCGTAGCGCGCGCACAGCGCGGGATCGCCCACCAGGGCCAGGTGCTCGGGCGTGCCGGCGCGCAGCTCGCTGGCGATCTCGTGGCCGATGAGCAGGCCCGAGAGGTAGTCGGGCAGTGCCTCGGGCGCGAGCTGCTTGAACAGGCCCAGGGTGCGCACCGCAAAGAGCTGGTGGGCCAGGCCGCCTTCTTGGCGGGCGGCCTGCACGCCGCGCTCAAAGGCCTGGGGCGCAACGGGCGACGCACCCCCGGCCGGCATCAGCCGCGCCAGCACCGAGTGCTGGCGCAAGAGCGCGAAGAGCTCGCCCGTCATGTGGGTGCTGAAGCCCAGCACACGCCCGGCCTGCACACGCGCCCACTTGGCATGCGTGCCGGGCAGCACCAGGCAAGACTGCGCGGCCAGCGCCGGGTGCTGCGCCAGCGCGCCGACGATCTGCGTCTCTTCGCCGCGCATGACGTCGGGCTGCGCGGCCTCGTGCAGCAGGCCGGGCACGATGTGCAGGCCCGAGGCCAGGCGCAGGGTGTGGCCCACCAGCTCGTCGGCACCGGCCGGGCAACGCACGTAGGGGGCCTCTTGCCAGCCGTGCTGGCTGCCCACCATGCCGCAGGCCAGCAGGGGCAAGGCGGGCTGGGCCGCGCGCCAGTCGCCGACCAGCGCATCCATCGCAGCGGCGAAGGCCGCCACGCCTTGCAGCACCGAAGCCCCCGCCTCCGACTGCCGCGTGGCCAGCACCTCGCCAGCCGCACCCAGGCGGTAGGCGCGCAGCCGCGTGCTGCCCCAGTCCAGCGCGATGAGCCCTGCCCGCAGGTCCATCACCACTCCGCGACGCTGCCGTCGGCGTGGCGCCAGACCGGGTTGCGCCAGTCGGGCGCCTGGCGGCTGGCCTCGATGACCCGCTCTTCGTCGATCTCCACCCCCAGGCCGGGGCCCGGCAGCGGGCGGATGTAGCCGTCTTCGATGTGGAAATCGGCGCGGTTCTTGACGAAGTCCAGCAGCTCGGCGCCCTGGTTGTAGTGGATGCCCATGCTCTGCTCTTGCAGCACGGCGTTGTGCGAGACGAAGTCGACCTGCAGGCAGGCGGCCAGGGCCACGGGCCCCAGCGGGCAGTGCGGCGCCAGCGCGATGTCGTGCGCCTCGGCCATCGCGGCGATCTTCACGCACTCGGAGATGCCGCCGGCATGCGACACATCGGGCTGCACGATGGCAATGCCCCCGGCCGCGAAGACACGCTTGAAGTCGAAGCGCGAGTACATGCGCTCGCCCGCGGCCAGCGGGATGCAGGTGTGCTCGGCCAGGCGCGGGTAGTGCTCGGCCTGCTCGGCCAGCACGGGCTCTTCCACGAACAGCGGGCGGTAGGGCTCCAGCGCGCGGAGCAGGGGCTTGGCCATCGGCGCGGCCACGCGGCCGTGGAAATCGATGCCGAACTCGATGTCCTGGCCGAAGGCGGCGCGGATCTCGGCGATGCGCGAGACGGCCGCATCGACCTTGCGCGCGCTGTCGATGAGGGCCAGCTCTTCGGTGCCGTTGAGCTTGAAGGTGTCGAAGCCGCCTTCGCGCAGCCGCTGGATGTCGCGGATGACGTCGGCCGGCCGGTCGCCACCGACCCAGGAGTACATCTTCATGCGGTCGCGCACGCGCCCGCCGAGCAGTTGGTAGACCGGTTGGTCCAGGCACTTGCCCAGAATGTCCCACAGCGCCTGGTCGACCCCGGCGATGGCGCTCATGAGGATGGGCCCGCCGCGGTAGAAGCTGCCGCGGTACATCAGCTGCCACAGGTCGTTGATGCGCCGCGGGTCTTGCCCGACCAGCAGGCCGGCGAGCTCGTGCACGGCCGCTTCCACCGTGCGGGCGCGGCCCTCGATCACGGGCTCACCCCAGCCGACGATGCCGGCATCGGTCTCGATCTTGAGGAACATCCACCGCGGCGGAACGCGGTAGGTGGTGAGCTGGGTGATGCGCATGGACGTGGGCAAAGGGCATTCGCTGTGAGCGGCGCAGCGACCGGCTGCGGCAGTCTAGGAAAGGGCCCTGCGAAGGTCTTATCGCTTATGGGCCCGGCGCTATGCCGATTTCATATAGGCCGGCTCAGCATGCTTTGCAGCGTGGAGGCGGGGTTCAGTAGTCGACCGCGTAGTCCCTGGGGAAAGGCTGGCCTGAGAAGGCCTTGCGCTGCGTCCAGTCTTGCGCGGGCGCGGTCCAGAAGCTGTCGGCCGCGGGCAGGCCCAAGGCCAGCAGGCTGGCCGAGGTGATGTACAGGCTGCCGTTGCTCGTGTAGCGGTCGGCCAGTTCGGGCTGGTGCCCGGTGAAGCCCAGGGTCAGCTGGCCCAGGCGGTTGAAGTTGGAGGGGTGGGTGAAGACGGCGCGGTGCAGGGCCGTCATCGCCGCGCGGACCTGGCCTTCGGGCAGGCTGGGCGGCAAGGCCTTGCGCCAGGCCAGCAGCGCCAGCGGCTGGAAGCCGGCGGTGCGGTAGGTGATGGAACGGCCCACCGGGGGGAAGGTGCCCGTGGGCGAGATCATGCGTTCCAGGTGTTCGCCATGGCGCTGCATGCGCCGGCGCCACAGGGGCAGCTCCACATCGAGCTTGATGTTGTTGAAGTGCGGCCGGATGCGCGCCAGCACCTCCAGCATCTCCACCAGCATGGGGTAGATGACGAAGCCGTTGTAGTAGTCGAAATGGAAGACCGGGCCGTCGGCCACCCAGCCGTCACCGGCGTACCACTCCTGCAGCTTGCGGAGGGTCACGCCCACGCGCATGGGGTCCCAGTCTTCACCGATCATCAAGAGGAAGACCTCGTTGATGGCCGCGAACAGCAGCCAGTTGGTGTAGGGCGGCGAGACCCGGCGCAACTGCTTGATCTCGGTGGCGATGCGGGCCTTGGTGGTGGCGTCCAGCGGCTCCCACAGGGCCTTGGGCGCGCGCATCAGCGCCAGCGTGAAGTAGGCCGAATCCACCAGCGGCTGGCTGTTGGTGCGCCAGTGCAGGTAGTCGGGGCTCTGCGGGTCCACGGCGTGGGTGTAGGACTGCAGCGCCTCCTGCCGCATGCGCCGGCGCAGCACGCCTTCGGGCGTGTCGTCATCGGGCAGTGCCAGCCAGGGCGCCACCCCGGCGATCAGGCGGCCGAAGCACTCCAGGTAGGCCACGCTGCGCGGCCGGCCGTCCCAGATCGGGCTGACTTCAATCGGGAAGCTGGCCTTGAGTTCACCCCGGGCCATGCGCGAGAGCACGGGCTCGGCCATCTTCTGCAGCAGCTCGAGGTGGTAGGCCCGGTCGGCACCGGGCAGGCCTGGCGCAGGCGCGGTGGTGGCCGTGGCGGCGCCGGCCGCGGTGGCCGTGCCGGCGGTGGCCAGCAGGAAGCCTCGTCGTTGCATGCTCAGGTCTCCTTCACCCGGGGTGGGCGTGGGTGCGTCAGGGCGCCAGCTCGCGGTGGCGGGCCTGGATCCAGGTCTTGAAGCCCTCCAGGGTCTTGACGCCCTGTTGGTCCTGCTCCCACGCGGCGCCGAACAGGTAGCTCACCGCCTGCGGCTGCGCGAAACGCACGAACACGTGCTGCTGGTCTTCCTGCGGGCCGCCGCTGGTGAGGGCGGGCTGGTAGAAAACCACCAGGCCCAGGCCGTCCTTGGCCAGCGACTGTGGGCCCCAGGTGGCGATGTAAGACCAGCCCGGCGCCCGCGTGACCTCGCCGCGCAGCACCGTCACACCCGGGTGCCGGACCAGGCCCGTGACCAGCGGCACCTGCACGCCCTGCGCGCGGGCCTGGGCGCGCGTCAGGGCCGAGCCCCGGCGCAATTCCAGGCGCAGCGTGAGGTTGGATGCCGGCCCTTCGAAGCCCGTGCTGGCCACCTCCACCGCGGCCGCCTGCGGGCCGTTCTGCAGCACCTGGGCCGTGAGGGCCGAGCGCCCGAGTTGCGTGGCCTTGCCGCCGCGCAGCAGCCCCAGGCCGCCGATGCCGAGGGAGTCGCCCACCTGCAGGATGTCCATGCCCCAGGGCGCATCGGCGTGGTAGTTGTCCACGCCCTGGCCGATGGTGTGCAGCACCGGGCCCGGCTGCTTCTTGCCGAAGATGTCGATGGCCATGCGCTCGTCCAGGTACAAGCGGTAGGCCATGAGGTCGGACTCCCAGCCGATGCCCTCGAAGGCCAGCAGCCCATCGCCGATGGCGTGCCCGGCCGGCACGGCATAGCTTTGCCGCAGGTGGAACACGCCGCCCTGCAGCACGCGGTTGACCACGGTGCCGCCGTCCTGCACGTTCAGCACGGCCTGCACGGGCACCACCTCGCGCTGCACGGTGAGGTCGGGGCCAGGGGCGAGCTTCAGGTCGGCCACGGCCGTGGCGGCCAGCAGGAAGGCGCCCACGCCGTAGAACTGCGTGTCGTCGAAAGACACGTTCTCGGGCCGGTCAGACACCGGCTGCACCCAGCCCACGCGGCCGTTCGGGTGCACCGAACGCACCAGGGCCGCCCAGCCCTTGCGCACCGCCGGCTCGTAGTCTTGTGCCGGCAGCAGACCGGCGCGGATGCCCCAGGCCAGGCCGTAGGTGAAGAAGCCGGTGCCACTGGACTCGGGCAAAGACTGCGCCGGGTCGGCCAGCAGCGAGGGCGACCAGTAGCCGTCGGGCTTCTGGATGGCCTTGAGCTTGGCGGCCATTTCCTTGAAGACCTGCTCCATGCGCAGGCGCACCGGGTCGCCCGCGGGCAGCAGCGGGATCATGCGCGGCAGGCCCGCGAAGACCCAGCCATTGCCCCGGCTCCAGAAGACCTTCTCGCCCTTGGCCCCGCGGCGGTCGAAGAAGCGCGAATCGCGGAAGTACAGCTGCTCCTGCGGGTCGTACAGGTAATCGGTGGTGGCCAGGAATTCCTTCTTGGCGTACTCGGCGTACTTGGGGTCGGCCGTCACGCGCGAGAGCTCCAGCCAGGCCGGTGGCGCCATGAACAGCGCGTCAGACCAGCACCAACGGTCGTCGCAGTCCACGCCGCGCGGGTCGGTGTACTCGCGGTGCTTCAGGCCCACCTCGGGCGGGAAGGCCAGGATCATGTCGAAGCGCTGCTTCAGGTGCGCCAACGCTTCAGGCGGTGCACCGTGGCGCGCGGCCCAGAGGTAGGTCTGGCCGATGACGTGGTCATCGGCGTGGTAGCGCATCGGGCCCAGCTGCCACTTGTTGGCTTCGCCGCGCGCCAGGATGGTCTGACGGTAGATGGGGTTCTTCGAGCGATCGGCCATCTCGGTGAGGCCGACGAACAAGGCCCCCTGGACCCAACCCGTCTTGTGCGGCGTGTCCGGCGAGGCCTTCTGGGGGATAGCGCCGCCAGCGAGCACGGCAATCTGGTGCTGGGCCACCTTCTCGGCCAGTTGCATCACCTCGGCCTGCTCGTAAGGCAGGGTCACCGCTGGCGGGGGCACCGCTGTTTGCGCCTGGGCCGCCCAGGGCGCGCCCAGCAGGCCGCAGGCCCAGCTTGCAATGAAGAGGCGCAGGCGCATGGGTCAAGACTCCAGACAAGACGAGGGGTGGGCGCAGCCGGGCCGCGTTCAGAGCGGGGGCGACTGTAGGTACAGGACCTCATCACGACAACGCTCGTCAGCTTCTTTGCTGCATTAGCTCCGCTAATCCGGACGCCGCCGCCGCTGCCGGATGCCCCATCCGACAGCCTCCGACACCGCATCGCGCACCGCGTGCTTAGGCAAACCCCTAGACGACCGACCGGCGTGGCGGGCTGCAGAAGCCGGCCGGCGGCTGGGGTGACCACGGGCATCCACGGTTCATGAAATGAGGGCTACTCCAACAACATTCGGCAGCGACAAAAGCAAGACAGGCGACCCTCCGTCAACAGCGCCAGTGAAGCGCCGACCAGCCTGATCAACGCCCGGCCGCAGCCCAGAACCGCTGCGGCGTGATCGCCCCACCACATCGGCGGAGCCCACCGCCAGGATTGCCAAGGAGACCGATCGATGCCTGTCCACGCTCATGCTGCAAGCACCTTCAAGCCGCATCACATCGCTCTGGCGGTGAGCAGCCTGCTGCTGGGTGGTGCGGCGCTCGCGCAGACCGCGCCCGCCCCAGCCGCCGCTGCCAGCGCGC
>VYLK01000197.1_pt1 | contig 33351 bp, 32 predicted proteins | sample 5114321 | NCBI WGS metagenome assembly VYLK01 (sample SAMN12291792, study PRJNA351875) | freshwater metagenome | isolation source: freshwater lake | place: USA: Michigan, MSU2 Lake | collected 2011-08-16
GTGCCCGGTGAAACCCGGGACAAAGGCATTTGCGGCACCACACCGCGTAATTTATGGAGAGACGAACATCAGACGCCCTATGGCTGCAACGCCCACTAAAGACGGCCCCCGTATCAACGAAGATATCCGCGCACCGCGCGTGCTTCTGATTGACGAGAATGGCGAAAAGCAAGGCGAGATGCCTTTAGCTGCAGCGCTAGATGCCGCGACAGAGGCTGGGCTAGACCTCGTAGAAATCGCAGGAACTGCAAACCCGCCGGTGGTGAAGATCCTCGATTATGGAAAATTCAAATTCCAAGAACAAAAAAAGAAGAATGAAGCGCGCAAGCGTCAGAAGGTTGTTGAGCTGAAGGAAATCAAGCTCCGCCCGATGATCGACGATCATGATTATGACGTCAAAGCCCGCGCGATGTCTCGCTTCTTCGAAGAAGGCGACAAGGTCAAAGTGACCCTGCGCTTCCGTGGCCGCGAAATGGCGCACCAGCATCTGGGGATCGACCTCTTGATGCGGGTCAAGCGCGACTTTGAAACCATTGCGAAGGTTGAGAGCGAACCACGCCTCGAAGGCAAACAAATGACCATGGTCATGGCACCGCGCACCTAAAGCGCTTTGTGCCGTTGCACCAATGATTGAGCCGCCCTCCTGCCTACGCAGGGGGGCGTTTTGTTTTGGGGTGGGGCAGTTGCTCGAAAGCGGACGTTTGAAAGCATGTAGGGTGCGGTCCGACAGGACTGCACCATCGCAGAATTGCGGTTTTGGTTATGGTTTTCACTTGGACCACCTTTGCTACAGGCTATGCCTACGCAAAGGCCGTATTCGAGTTTGAGCGCGCAAGATGGGGCGTCAAGGGGCGCGCTTCGCGCGTCGACGAAGTCGATTTTACCCCTTGACGCCTCATCTTGCGCAGAGACAATTGTGGGATGGCTTCAAGGCAAGCGGAGCGACGCATTGAACCGTTCCGAGTCATTTGGCTGACATCCAACTCAGAATGATTTCACGAATTGCTTGACCATGGCGCATTCCATGGATGGAATGCCCCCACAGCGCTGAGCGCATTGCTGGCGGAACCAATCTCGTAATGTTTCCAGGAGGCAAGTAATGAGCGCTATTGAGGTTTTGGTCGATGAGTTTCCCGGCAACGATGAATGGTTACGGTTTGTGCAAGTTTTCCGACCTTCATGGCAGCATGTTTGCGATCAGCGATGGCTGTCCGAAGAAATTGGGAATGAAGAGATTGCAATAGTGCTGAATGCGCAGATGGGTAATGACGCTCTCGCATGGATGAAGCAACCGATCGGGGCGCTGGGCAACCGCTCGGCGCATGATATCTTACACAACCATTCATCGGGTGAGTTAGCTATAAAGGCACTAATTATGAGAATGCCGATGTAACAGCAATGCGCTTCGCGTGATAGGGTACGTTCCGTAAGGAATGCAACATCTCCAATGCCACTGGGGACACCCAAATTCGCCTGGGACCGCCTTTAAACGTCCGCTTTCGCCCCCCCCCCCAAAGCAGACCATCCGCAATCGGCCAAAGCCTGCCGAAACCTCACAAGCCGGAATGCACCCAATCCTTCGCCGACAGCAGAGACTTTTCTCGCTTAAGACCAACTTTGCCACAGGCTCTGCCTTAGCCGAGCCTGTGTTCGACTTTGAGCCAAGAGAAACGATTAAGGACAGGCCTAAATAAAAACAATCTAAGCCTAGGTTGAGAGTTTTTGCCGGGTCATGGTTCCCCAGTGTTTCTTGCCTTGAAGAAACTCGATAAAGCCCTTGATGCGCCACCAGCTACATAATTGGCGATAGCCAAAATTCTCAATGATTGCAGCAAAGAGGAGCACCAAAATGTGCTCGGTCTTAGGGAATCGGCGAAAGCGCATTTCTTCAACCAAAATTGCGCCCGTGCTTTGCGCGATGCCCAGTCCAATCGAAATACTGGCGAAAGCGATAAAATAATCGGGGCTTAAAGCGCCGAGCAAAATAAAGATCGGGATTAAAATAAAGCCCAAAAATTCGGTGACTGGCGTCACAATGTCCGTCAACACGGCCTCAAACATGGAAAGCGCGGCAATACGGCCATAGCGCGGGTTCGCAATCATGTCTCGATGACGCCAAAGGGTTTCCATAGCACCGCGTTGCCACCGCGATCTTTGGCGGCCCAAAACGGCGAGGCTCTCTGGGGCCTGGGTCCAGCAGACTGCGTCGGGTAAATAAATAATCTTAGCCTTATGTTGGCCAGTATCGCGTAAGTGCCGATGCAAGCGCATCCCAAGCTCATAGTCTTCGCCCACGGTATCATGGGTATAGCCGCCAATTGCGAGCAGCAAATCCTTTGAAAAAAGACCAAACGCGCCGGAGATAAGGGTCAAGGCACCTGCGGCACTCATGGCCGTGCGCGATAGATGAAATGTCCGCAGATACTCCAAGGTCTGCATCAGAGGCAGGTATTTGAGCGGCGGTGCAATTTCTAGGATATCGCTCGCGCTAATGTTGCATCCATTGGTCAGACGAATGGAGCCGCCTATGGCGACAACTTCGCCGGGGTGTTCAATAAAGCTGCGGCTTGCGCGCAACAGTGCGTCGCGGTCGAGTATTGAATCAGCGTCAATGACGCAGACAAATTTGCCGCGCGCCAAGTTAATCCCAGCATTTAAAGCGTCTGCCTTGCCGCCGTTCACTTTGTCCAAAACGAGCAGACGCATAAAGGTTGAGCTGGAGAATGCGTTTGTAAGGGTTTGGTGCCGCAAGCTCCCTTGCTCGGGGATGGGTGCGGCTTCAAGGTCAAAGGCTTCAATCAAGCGCGCAATCGTGGCATCTTTGGAACCGTCATTAACAACGATGACCTCAAAGTCGGGATACTCAATCGCGAGCAAAGCCCCGACGCTTGAAACAATCGTTTCTGCCTCATTATAGGCGGGAACAATCAAGCTGACAGGCGGGGCAAAATCAGAAAAGCGTTGCCAGTTCTCTTGGCTGGTCAAGGGTGGGGAGCGACGCGACAAAGTCCAGAACGCGGTGACGAGTTGCAGCATATTGATGATCGCGATACCCGCCCCGCAAACAAGGACGGCGAGCCCAATCATCTCCATGACAGACAACCCAAAATCCATCATGAAGCTATGGAAACCGCAAGGACTTCCCTAGCAGAGCGGTAGGCCGACATTTGAACCGCGCGCATAGCTGCAGGCATCGGCACATTGTCAAAGCCTCCAAGGCGCTTCATGGTGGCAAGTGCTGCAGAGCGAACACGCCAGTCCTGATCACTGGCAAGTTGGGTCATTTGCGGCATCAGCGTGAAAGCATAGTTGCGCAATGCCGCATGGCACAGAGCCTCTCGAACACGCCAATCCGTTGAATGGCCCAAGATCACGTGAAGTTGGGTTACAAACAATGGATCATCAATAAACTTGATAACTTCGCTAATAATCTGGCTTGGCATTTGATCGTCTGAAATCAATTGACGTACAAAATGATAGCCATCGTCAGGGTCTCGCTTGATCAGCGCACCAATGGCCCAAATGCGCACATCATCGGGTGCGCTGGCTGAACTTGCTGCAGCACAAAGGGCCCGGTCGGACACTAAGCGAGGCTCCCCCAACACGAGCTTCAGGGCAGGATTTGGCTGACTTTGGCCAAGCTGTATCCAGCTAGACCAGACACGTGGTGCGGGCTGAAGACCCATTTGAGCGAGCGATTTTAGAGCATGGGCGCGCACCGCGATATTTGGGTCTGTCTTTGCGGTACGAACCAAGATCGCCTTCAACTTCGGAAAATGCACAAGCAACTTGGCCGAGACATAGCGATCTTGGCTGCTTTTTGAGCGCGCTAACTGAACAAGACCTTTTTCGATATTGTTTATCTGCGCGCGCGCGATCAGGTCCGAGGCGGTTTCAGAACTAACGCACGCCAAAGCCTTATGAAGGACCCGCGCAACAAGCCTTTTGTCGCTTGACCAATTCGCCCCGGCGAGCGGCCCGGCATTTGTTGGATCGACCGCGGTCAGGATGGACGTCAAAAAGACCTCTTCACGTGCTAGCTGAGCGTATTGGCCTCTCATAAGGAGAGGACGGCGAACAGCAGCCAAAAGCACGAGGCAGAAGCCAAGCAGTGCCAGACCTAAGCCCGTCGCCAACATCGTGATCGCAAAGTCGTGCACTAAAAGGCTCGCGCGAGGCTGATGGCAGCTGTACGGCGTTTGGGACCATTCGATCGCGCGTCTTCAGCGATCGATGCGATCAGATTAAACTTGGCACCAACTTGGGTTTGAACGCCAAGTGCGACGCTATCTACGCGCTCAAGCACGGTGAGATTGGCTTCATAGCCGACAGCCCGGAGCGCAAAAATGCGCGTAGTATCGGTCAAGGGCACGTCAAAACGACCCAGGAAAGCCGCAGGCAATGTAGCCTTATCAGTGATTGTCTGGGTTACCCGGCCCGTTGCCCATGCGTTCAATCCCCGTGGATAAAACTCACCTGCCAGACTAACCGCAGCGAGTTTCGTCGCATCATATTCAACAAGCTTTACGGATGCAGATCCAACTATCGCGGTAATTGGTCCATCTTTAAACTTAAAGGGCTTGCCACGTTCAAGTTCCAGCGCCCATTTTGGCCTGAATACAGCATTTGGTCCGATCAAGGTCGCGAGGTGCCAATAGCCGTCGTCAGCCGTCCTTGAGGTTGCTTCCAGTCCAAAGCCTTCATTTGAGATACCAAAACGATCATAGGCTTCATAGCGCGCTGTGAAATTATAGCGGCAATCCGAGTAATTTTTGGATATCGCGAGGCTGTAATCGTTCCAAGTCTGGGTGCCTGCGGCGCTGCTTGTACCTACATCAGCTCTAACAATCAGGTCGTTCTTCGTGTTTTCATTGCAGCTCAACGCGTAGCCAGAGCTGGGGAAGCCAATGGCTATGAGAATAGTTAGAGGTAAGGACTTCCACATGTTAGATACGGCTTTGACTCAAAAGTTTCTTTACGCGGTGAAATAATTCACCTGCGTGAAATGGCTTGACGACATAGTCGTCGGCACCGTCTTCAAAAGCGCGAACTTTGTCTTCGCCGCTGCAACGTGCCGTCAACATGATAATCGGCACAGAAGATCCCGATCCGCTGCTGCGCACATGACGCAGAACGGTTGGCCCATCGCCTTCGGGCATCATGTAGTCGAGTAATACAAGTTCCGGCGCTTGGCTCTGGATAGCTAAGATTGCTGCCTTACCTGTCGCAGCCTCAATGATGCGATGACCGGCCGCGGCCATATGCACACCAACAACCCGCCGGAAGGTCTCGTTGTCATCTGCGATTAAAATCTTCGCCATAAGTACCCCGATAATTTATGAGTTGGGCACCGTGTAAACCTATACGCTTCTAATTTAGTTAAATTTTGAACTAAGTGCAGTGAAATATTCAATGCAGTCTGAATTAGATGAATAATAGTTAATAGGTTGAACAGTGGGGGCGATGGTTAATCAGTTCTTACAATCATCAAATATGCCTAATCTTGTCTTGTTCAGTTTGAGTCAAAAGGCCGCAATTCATCGGCGAATACAAAACTTGGACTATTTGTGCTTATAACCCCGCCCCTAAGCTCCCGCCATGCACTTACAGGATTGGGTGGCTTCTGAATGGTAGCTTTCTACGTCCAAACCAGACCATCCGCTTTCGGCCAAGTTCTGCCGAAGCGTGACGAGGCTTTGAGGCGTTCCGATTGGTCTTTCAGCCAGCGCGCGAGTAGGACCGCGCAGCAAAAGCTGCGCACCCCGTGGGGCGCAGTCCTCTTCAGATATCCACCCTCACCGCGGGGCCAGATCATCCTTCAGCGCACGGTCCAAGAGTTCCATGTCCAAATCGACCGAGGCCAAATCAGGCTCCACCACCGCGCGTTCAAAGCTGGCGAAGGCCTCTTGTAGGCGGCCAAGTGTATGGTCAATCTCCTGTAAGCGGGCTTGGCCGGCATGGGCCTCTAGCTTGAGGCGGTCAGACACCAGATCGGCTGTGGCGGGCAGATAATAGGTGAAGAAGCGTAAGATGTGGTTCAGCTTCTCTGGATGGCTCGCCACCGTGTCCAAAATGGTCAGGGCGTGGCGCGCTAATGCATCGAGCACGTGGCCGACGTTGAGTGGCACAATTGGGATTGCCGCGCGCAAAACCATAATATGCTGATGGGCCTCGACCAGAAGCGCGTGGCGGGGATCGTCATCTTCTGGATCAAGCACGGGCGGACTGGGCAGATCAGCCCCAGCTTTGCCTTGAAACAAACGCGGCAAGCCCACCGTCAGAAAGCCATAGAGCGATAGCGCCACCAGCCCCGCTACAATTGGTCCGGAGCGGAACTCCACTAGCAAAGCGCCGCCGACCGCTAAACAGAGTGCCAACGAGCCAAAAATGACCCACCACGAGGTTCCAGCCCCGCCACGGCGCGGCTTGTCCGACCGAGTTGGCGGCTTTGGCATCCGTCAGCCCTTTGTCTTATGCGCGAATTCGTCGTCCAGAGACTGGTCGAGCAAGCGCATATCGATCTCTAGGCTGCGGGCATCATGGCCCCGCAGGCGGCTAGCGAAATCGGTATAGGCAAGATCAAGCTTGCCAATCATGGTATCAATTTCAGCCAATCGAGCAGGCTCCGCGCCACCTGCAACCGCTCCACGTGCGCCCAATAGGTCGGCGGTGGCGGGCAGATAATAGGTGAACAGGCGCTGGACATCGGACAATTTAGACGGATCTTGCCGCAAGCCCATCTCTACTTCCTTGACGCGCGAGACCATATTGCGCAAGCGCGCGCCAAGTTCACCTTCGGCTACGCTGGCAGCAGCCTCTAGCCGCACCAGTGCGGGCGCAGCTTCAGCAATGACGGCTTGATGGAGCTTGGGTGGGGCTTCTGGTTCGGGTAAGGCCTCACCATTCGCGCGCGCACGGGCAGCGGCTTCGGATTCGCCGCCCTGCCGACGACGACGACCATCTTCATCCTCGTCTTCGTCATAATAGTCATCGTCACTTTTGTCGTAACCCCACAGGTCATCCACGGTGTCGCGCTTGCCACCGAAGAAGCCGAGCGACCCGCCAGCGGCAAAAAACAAGCCGATGCCGACCCAGGGATTAAAGCCGCAAATGGCCCAGATGACGAACCAGAATGCAAGCACACCAAAGGATTGCGGCGAGCGAATCCGAACGGCAAACTCTTCTTTCATCCAATCTTTCGAGCGGCGACGGGACATGAATTAGGTCACGCGCCCTTGCACCAAAGCTTGTCGTAATTCTTGGGTCATTTCGTCCATCCGCTTTTCGACCATAGCCCGCTTCTGACGGCCTTCTTCTTGCGTCGAAAGGACACCGGAAAGCGTGTCGATCAAATCGCGATTGGCTTGTTCCAAGGTTTCAAGATCGACGATCCCGCGCTGAGACTGCTCTTCAATCGCGATGGCTTGCTCTTTCATCATCGATGACGTTTGGCGCAGCATCTCATTGGTGGCGTCCGTGACGGCCTTTTGCATCGCCAAAGCGTCTTCTTGACGGCGCAGCCCCAACAGCAGGACCATCTTTTGCTTCCACAAGGGGATGGTCAGGCGGGTTGAAGCCTGCAAGCTCTCGACCAAGGTCTCATCGCCCGCTTGCACGATCCGGATTTGCGGCAATTGTTGGATGCCGATTTGACGGGCCTGCTTCAGATAGAAGATGCGCTTTTCTAGGCGCTCCATCGCTTGCTGGGCGTCACGGTAGGCTTGCGCCTCAATCAGGCCATCGCCGGTTAGCAAGGCTTCATCAGCAATGGTCTTCAACTCTGGCAGACGGGTTGCTTTAATCTCTGCTGCAAAAGCTTCGCCAGCTTCAACATAGGCGCTGAGTTGCGCAATCGACGCGGCGGTTTGCTCATGCAAGTCGTCCATGACGGCAATGTCACGACGCAAGCCGTCTTTGCGCTTTTCCAATTGAATGCCGATGGCATCAATCTGGCTAGCAACATCTTCAAACTTGCCTTTGAATTTCTCAATTTCGGCCTTTGCTCCGCCAAACAATTTACCGAAGAAACCCTTCTTCTGCATGGCGGCAGGGTCAAGGCCTTTGGCTTTGGCGATGATACTGGTCAACAAAAGGCCCGTGTCGCCAAGCTCGCGATTTTGCGTTTGGGCGAGGATCCGATCCGCATAGGCAACCACATTGCGCTGTGCATTATCGCCAAAAGTGGCGATTGAAGCCCGGTCATCCAAGGACAATTGGCCACGAATGCGGGTGAGGTCTTTGGACTCAACCTTGATCTCAGGCAAAACGGCTTCTGCCGACACCGTATCGACTACGGTTGTTTTGGTGGCATTTGCATCATCACTCATTGGCCTAAAGCCTCCCCATCAACCTTGGTCTGCACAATTCGCCCATCGGGTTCGCTTCAGACCCCAGTCAAAGAAGATCGAGGCAGCGGCGACCGCAGCAGCCAGCGGCTTCGGCTCTAGGACCGGCCGTGGGCCCATCTTTCGGTTTGCGCTTGGGTTTCCGATCAACCCGCCAAAATTGGTCGATCGCATCGGTAAATTGAGCGCAATCAAGCCACAGCCCGGCAAGGCCATTGGCAAGGCCCCTTGTTGGCCTGCCAAAAGCGCCAAGGCCCCGCCATCTGACACCGCATTGACGATACGGGCATTATTCTCCAGCGGACTTGGCGAGAGAACGAAGGCCGCCATAACGCGGCCATCGCGCGCGCTGGCAACGTCGGAATTGCTAGACCCCCAACCAGCGAGGCCAAGCGCCATCCAGGCCCCTTCCCCGTGTCCTGCCACGCCAACGCGGGTCGCATCCACGCGATTGGCCCGTGGCCCTAAGACTTGCGCAGCCTCGGAAGCCATATCGATGAGAAAGCGCGCTTCAGCCGGACTCGGGCGGCGCATTTCTGGCGCATTGGCGACCAAAGTTGCTCCATCCCCGGCTTTTAGGCTTATGGCGCGGGGATCGTCCAAGGCGATGACGAAATAGCCACTGGCCGCCAGCGCACCGATCAACGGATCATACATGGCGCCTTTGCAGCCCGCATCGGGACAGAAGATGATCAGCGGCATGCGGTCAAAGACGGTCACTGGATAGGCGATGCGGGCCTGACACATATTGCCGTCCGGTGCGCGGATCGAAAAATCACGGGTGCGGGCGGCCACAACACCGGTTGACGCTTCATAGACAATTTCAAAGCTATCCCGACCGCGATTAAGCCAAGTCATCGGATTAAAGCCGCGCTCGCTACCCGCCGGCTTGCCCCGCGACTGGGCCGACGCAGAGCTTGCGCCTAGGGCTGATAGGCCCGCTGCACAGACGCCAGACCAAATCATATCGCGCCGCAATAGGCCGCAGACCCCCTGCGTGCTCGCTGTTTTGCCTGCTTCCATGGTTTCAACCGTGTTCAAAGTCTCATCGTCCATCATGGATCACAATCTGCCCTTAGTAGATGTAACAACATTGGCTCGCTTTGTTTCCACAAACCATTTCGACATGACACAACGCCATTGTGTGGCCACTCTGACTAAGAGGTCAATTGCCATCTAGCCAAACGTGTGATTTTGCGCTCAATTAGTTGTGAACAAGATGAGAGGACATCCCACCTAACTCACAATTGTCCACTGATTAAGGTTAAAGCATGACAAGTCGTCCAGTCATGCTAAGTCACACCTGTAAGGCACAAAAACCAGCCGCGTAAGGTCCCTCCCCCGCCACAGTCTGTGGCGCACAAACGCAAAGATGCTTAAACCATGACCACCCCAAGAAACGCCATCCGTTACAGTTTATCGCTTGCCATTTTGGCGCTTGTTTCCAGCCCGGCCTCAGCTCAATCCCTGCCAGAAGCTGTCACCTTGGCGCTGCAAACCAATCCCGGCCTTGAAAGCCAGCGCGCCAATCTGCGTGCCCTTGGTCAGCGGCGGGTGCAAGCTGTCGCGCAACGACGGATGCAAATCGGCGGCGAGGCCACCTATGGCCAACAAGAATCCTGGACCCGCTCGATCAGCTCAACTGGCGTGATCTCCAGCCGCCTCGCCTCGGAAACGACCCCAACCACTTATGGCCTTACCGCTTCACAACCGGTTTGGTTGGCAGGTCGGGTCAAGGCTGCCATGAGCTTAGCCGAAGCCCAGATCGCCCAAGCCGATGCGCGTTTGGCAGGCAGTGAATTGGCCGTGATGCGCGACGTTGTCATCGCCTATGCCGCACTGCGTCGCGACTTGCGCACCGTGGAAATTCGTCGTCAGAATCTGGCCACCTTAAACCGCCAGCTAGAAGCTGTGCGCGTGCGCTTTGATGTTGGTGACGTGACTAAAACCGATGTTGCCCAAGTCGAAGCGCGCCAAGCGGCGAGCACGACGGCGCTTGCAGCTGCTGAAGCAGCCGTAGACGCCAGTCGGTCCGCGATTGAGCGGTTGATTGGGCAAGCGCCAACGGAACTGACGCCAGAGATCAAAGAGGTTGCTGGCCCCGCCAACCTAGACCAAGCGCTCGTGCTGGCCCGGGCGAACAATCCAGACCTTGCTGCTATTCGACTGGGCGAAACAATCGCTCTCGCCGGCGCCAAAGTTATTGAGGCGGAGAACCGGCCTAAAATCACCATTCAGGCCAGCCAAGCTTGGGCGGTCGATTCAAGCTTTGACGGCAACCGCAGCGGCAATACAGCCGTGACAGCGCGCCTATCGGTACCCATCTTCACAGGTGGCCTCGCCAGCTCTCGTATTACGGAGGCTTTGGGCAATGCCAATGCAGCCCGCTTCAGCGCAGTAGACGGCGAACGCCAGATTTCGGAACGGGCCACCAATGCTTGGCACCAAGCCCGCGTCGCGCGGGTGGCGGTGAACGCGTCTGCAGAACAAGTCAAAGCCGCCCAAATTGCCTTCGAAGGGGCAGAGCTTGAGCAGTCGGTTGGTCTTCGGACGACACTTGATGTGCTGATTCAGCAGCAAGAATTATTAGAGGCCCAATTGGCCCAAGCCCGTGCGGTGCACGACTTGCAAGCCGCCACCATCGCTTTGTCCGCCATCACCGGAATTTTAAAGCCCTCGGACTTAGAGGCTTCCAGTGCAAGCGTTAAAAAGACAGGGCTTCCTTGGCTGACACCGCCTGAAGTGCCCTTGGCAGCGGTCGAAACGGCTTTGAGTATTGTGCCTCTTCCCAGCCAAGTGTCGGTGAAGGCTGCCGAACGCGCGGGTGGACGACCCAAGCCTGAAGCCAAGCGATAAGGCCAGCAGCCGGGCAAATTAGGACTTCTCTTTTTGGGGAAAACAGGTCAGAGGTGTTCGGATGCTTCATTCGATCCACGCCGAACCTCAGCTTGATACCACCCTCAGCCCGGCTGAAGATGCGCTGAGCTTGCTGCACGCAACTGCCTGCACGATTGATGAGGGAGGCGGATTGTCTTGGGTTGACCCTGTAAAGGCCGCTGTCTTTTTACAGGTAGATCGACCGCCGGCCCATTTCGACGAGTTGGATTTAGCTGTCGAGGGTGCAGCGTTCCAAGCGCTGCGTCGTGGTCATCCGGTGACAATCCGACGGCCAAGAAATCTGGAAGTGATCGCCAATGTTGCTCACCAGATCATTGTCTTCCGCGAAATTATGGCACTTGCTCCAGAATATGTGCCGCCATTCCCTAAAGCCGCGAATGATCCCGAAGCTATGATGCTAAAGTCTGCCTTGGCAGACAACCGCATGTGCTTGTTTCGTCAGCCCATCATCTCGACAGCCGATAATCAGATTGTGCGCTGGGAATGTTTGTCCCGCCTGATCCAGGTCGATGGACGCATTATCGCTCCGATCGACTTCATCCCCGCAGCAGAACGTGCAGGGCTTGTCGGGGAATTAGATCTTGAGACGCTGAACCTCGCGCTGAGCGCTTTGACCCGCGAAGACACGATCAAGCTCGCGATCAATGTCTCAGCCGGGACAATCGCAGATTCTTCTGCCTGTCGGGATTATCTCGATATTCTGAATCATAATCAGGCAATTTCTGACCGTCTAACGATCGAGATTACCGAGTCCATCGCAATCCATGATTTGGACGCCGCGGCGAGATTTGGACAATCTATCCGCGCTGCGGGTTCTCGCTTGGCCTTGGATGACTTTGGTGAAGGGCATACCTCTTTCCGCTCGATCCGTGCCTTACCCCTTGATGAGATCAAGATCGACGGTGCCTATGTGCAGAACATTGAATCGCGGGAAGATAATCGCGCTTTCGTGGTTGCGATTGACCAGCTTGCCCGGGGCCTTGGTATGGAAACAGTGGCAGAGCGGGTGGAAACAGCCGAAGAGGCTGAAGCCCTGCGTGAGATTGGCGTGATCGGCCAGCAGGGTTATTTTTACGGCAGACCCCGCTCTTCTGGAAAATGATATCCCCAATTTGGGGATGTAGGCTCCTAAATTAGAAAAATACTGCACAGATAGGGCTAAAATTAGCCTTTGCCTTCTGGCGTGCGTGCGCTATGTCATGCTGCATATGCGAAATCAGAGAGTCTCACCATGAACGCTTCCACGCCAACACTCCACTTGGACCTTTCTCCTTCGACCGTTCCTGCTTTGTTGGGAGAGAGTGCTGCAGCGCTGGCACCGATTAAGGTTGCGGCTTTGGCCTTTGTTCGCAAGCGCGTGGCCCCTGCTGGCAAAATCGACCGCAAGCTAATCGATCAAGAGCAACACATCGTGCACGGCTTGGCGTGGATCGCAACCTATGTTGAGACCTTGCGCGAAGTGGCCAATTGGGCGCTGAAGCTGCAAGATGAAGGCCTATTTGGCGAAACTGAATCCGCCCTCTCCTGCCTGTTATTCTCCAGCTATTTGGGCGACCTCAAAGGCGGGATTTCCATGAACCAGGGCGAAACCATTCGCCCCGCAGAACTCGGTCTTGAAGCCATCGTGGAAGAGGCTTTGTCAGGGCCCGCAAGTGCTGCGCTTTTGGCGGCATCTACCCAAGAGCTAAAGACCCGGACAGCGGACTTGGTAGCCCAAGCTCAAGGCAAGGGCACGATTGAAGTTACAGGCCTCGACGAAACCTATGAAATGGTGCGCGATACCTTCCGCCGCTTTGGGCAAGAAAAAGTTGCACCCTTTGCCCATGGCTGGCACCTACGCGATGAATTGATCCCAATGTCCGTTCTGACCGAGATGGCCGATTTAGGGGTCTTTGGTCTGACAATCCCAGAAGAATTCGGCGGCTCTGGCATGGGTAAGACCGCCATGTGCGTCGTCTCTGAAGAATTGTCGCGTGCCTATATCGGCGTTGGCTCACTGGGTACCCGTTCTGAAATTGCGGCTGAATTGATCCTCACCGGCGGTACAGACGAGCAGAAGAATTATTGGCTACCCCGTATTGCGTCTGCAGAGACCCTGCCGACTGCAGTCTTTACCGAGCCCAACACCGGATCAGACCTTGGTGCCCTGCGCACCCGCGGCGAGAACAAAGGCAGCCATTGGGAAATCACCGGCAATAAGACGTGGATCACCCATGCCGCGCGCGCCGACATGATGACCTTGCTTGCCCGCACTAAACCAGAGACCAATAATTTCTCGGGCCTTTCGATGTTCTTGGCGCCTAAGCCACGTGGTACTGACGAAACCCCATTCCCCGCTGAAGGCATGACCGGCGGCGAGATTGAGGTTTTGGGCTATCGCGGCATGAAAGAATATGAGCTTGGCTTTGACGCCTTCAAAGTCCCGACAGAAAACCTTCTGGGTGGCGTTGAAGGCATGGGCTTCAAGCATTTGATGGCAACGTTTGAAAGCGCTCGCATTCAAACAGCGGCACGCGCCATCGGTGTCGCTCAAAATGCCCTTGATCTGGGCTTGGCTTATGCCCTTGATCGCCAGCAATTCGGAGACGCCATCTTTGTGTTCCCACGCGTACACAACAAGATTGTGCAAATGGCAGCAGAAATCCTAGGCGCGCGCCAATTGACCTATTTTGCGGCCCGTCAAAAGGATGAAGACAAGCGTTGTGACTTGGAAGCGGGCATGGCCAAGCTTTTGGCCGCCCGCGTGGCTTGGGCAGCAGCTGACAATGCCCTGCAAATTCATGGCGGCAATGGCTTTGCGCTGGAATATCCCGTCAGCCGCGTATTGGCAGATGCCCGTATCCTGAACATCTTTGAAGGTGCTGGCGAAATCCAAGCTCAAGTCATCGCGCGTCGCCTGCTCGAAGACTAGGTTCGGCTAGCTCTCCTAATGAAAAAAGCCGCTCCCTCATCTGAGGCAGCGGCTTTTTTGTTAGGAAAAAATTCGTTGACCTAAAAGTTTGCCAAGCGGGCCAGACGACGCACTTCAGAAGCGGCGCGATCTTCTTTGCTGCCGCCTTGGCGACGGCTGAGGGCGGGCTGGAATGCGATCGCGGCATGTTCGGTGCAATAGACCGCGCCCGAGCTACATTGGGCACCACAGAACCCGAAATCAGCATCGCCTGGGTCACCAATTGGCCATTTGCACATATTGGTGCCCAATTGCAGCACACCAATCAAATCGCCGCGCTTCTGCGGAGGAGTAACAGGCTTTGGCGCTGGCTTGACGATCGGGGTTGGTGCCGCAGGAGCCAGCGCCTTAACGGCCGACTCTACTTTGGAAGCCACATGCGGGGGCACAACCAAAACCGGGCGCGGACGCGTGGTCGGCACCGGAATCCGCTTGATTGGACGCGATGGAGCCGCCCGACCTGCCAAACCTAACCGATGGACCTTGCCAATCACGGCGTTGCGGGTCACACCGCCCAATTGCTTGGCGATTTGACTGGCTGAAAGCCCATCTGTCCACAACTTCTTGAGTAGGGTGACGCGATCGTCCGTCCAGCCGTTGGTCATGAATATCCCCATATCTTGTGCCCAGCCTTGAAGGCCAGCTAATTGAGTGCCCACCCATAGTAGCTTCACGACTTATTAACACAAGGGCTAGTGATAGGGTTTTCCACAAATATGGGCTCCCCTCTACATGTTGATAACACCAGATATTGTGGGTGGCCCTTTGGGGGCTCAGTCGCGATTTTTCGCGAGCTTATGCGCTATCCTGACCGCATTGTTCCGAATCGGGGCAGAGAGAAGCCATGCTTATGGATGCCTCAACCCTCGTTGCGCTAATTTCTTCACGGATCTGTCATGATCTTGTGTCCCCAATCTCCGCTTTGACGACAGCACTGGACATTCTCGACGATGACCACGGTGCAGACATGCGCGAACAGGCGATGGATTTGATCCGGACCTCTGCCGGCCAAGCCGCTGTGAAGCTTGAATTCATGCGCGCCACCTTTGGAGCGGGCACGACCGGTGTTGGCACGGCGGACTTAGGTGAGTTGCGTGAGTTATCGAAACGCTTTGTAGAAAGCCAGAAGCCCGAACTCATCTGGACGCTGGCGGTACACACCGCCCCACGTGCAGCGGCTAGGATTTTGATGAATTTGATCCTGGTTGGCCTAGATTGTTTGCCACGCGGCGGCCAATTGGAAGTTACCGGCGGACAGGAAGGCGATAAATTGACCCTGAACGTCATTGCAACCGGCACCCGGGCAACGTTGAAGCCAGCGGTGCGTGCAGGCTTAGCGGGGGAGATGCCTGAGGGTGGCTTTGATGGTCGCTCTGTCCAGCCTTATTTGGCCTTTATTACAGCCTCTGGGGCTCGTGCTGAACTAGCCGCACGCGAAAGCGAAGAACGCGTTGAACTTATTGTTCGCATAGCCGCATAAATACTGTAGTTTTGCTCAAAATTTAGTCCTGTCTTAACCGTCCGCCGTCATTGTGTGCAGATGATTGGCGTCAAGCGTCATATTCAACGCGTCGGCAAAGGGCTGGTTTTATGGATGAACTACTGGGCGAATTCATAACTGAGACAAATGAATTCCTAGAAACTGTCGATACCCAGCTTGTTGTTTTTGAAGCTGATCCGACCGATAGTGGTACCCTTAATAGTATCTTCCGCCTGGTCCACACGATCAAAGGAACCTGCGGGTTTTTGGGCCTGCCTCGCTTGCAATTCGTCGCCCATGCCGGTGAAACACTTTTAGGCAAATTCCGTGATGGAACATTGGTCGCCACACCAGACCAAGTGCAGTTGGTCCTCGAAAGCATCGACCGTATCAAAGAAATTTTGGCAGAACTCGAAGCAACCGGTGCTGAACCTGAAGGCGACGACAGCGCCTTGATTGGTGCCTTGGAACTCGCCGCTGAAGGCCATCCTGCCCCAAGCGCGGCCTCTGCGCCAACACCTGCCCCCGCGCCAGAACCTGTTGTTGCGCCACCGGTTGTCGAAGCAGCGCCCGTTTCTACTACGGGACTGCGCTGGGACGCCGATCTAGGCCGCGAGTTACGCCCAGGCGAAGTCTCGTTGGCCGAATTGGAAGCGGCCTTCTTGTCGGCAACCCCCGATGACGAAATTGAGGCTGTTGCGGCCTCACCTGCAACACCCGAAGTTGCCGCCCCCGTTTCATTAGAGCCATCTGCCCCGGTTGTTGAGCGCCGTGCCGCGCCTGAAATGCGCGCGATCAAGGATGACGACGAGGATGCCGCGGCCAAAGGTGGCGCGGTTTCGTCCAGCCAGACCATTCGCGTCAATGTCGAAGTGCTCGAAACCTTGATGACCATGGTCTCCGAGCTGGTGCTTACCCGCAACCAGTTGATGCAAATGGTACGCAACACCACCGACAGCGAGTTTAAGGGGCCCCTACAGCGTCTGTCTGCCGTGACGGCTGAGTTGCAAGACAGCGTTATGAAGACCCGCATGCAGCCAATCGGCTCGGCTTGGAAGAAGCTGCCTCGCATCGTGCGCGATGCTGCGCGTGATCTGAACAAGAAAATCGACCTGATTATGGACGGTGAGGCGACAGAGCTTGATCGCCAAGTCTTGGAATTGATCAAAGACCCACTGACCCACATGATCCGCAATTCGTGCGACCATGGGCTTGAGGCCCCCGCCACTCGGGTAGCGAATGGGAAGTCCGAAATGGGGTCAATCCGCTTGAACGCCTATCATGAAGGCGGTCATATCGTGATTGAGGTCTCAGACGACGGCGCTGGTCTATCGACATCGCGCATCCGCGACAAAGCCATTAAGAATGGTTTGGTCAGCGAAGAACTGGCGTGGACGATGTCTGACGCCCAAATCCATCGCTTTATTTTTGCGCCAGGTTTCTCCACCGCTGCTGCGGTCACCAGCATTTCTGGCCGCGGTGTCGGCATGGATGTGGTGCGCACCAATATCGAGCTGATTGGCGGTACAATTGACCTGCAATCAACCGAAGGGCGCGGCACAAAGTTCTTCATCAAAATCCCGCTTACCTTGGCCATTGTATCGGCCTTGGTCGTCGGCTCACGTCAACAATGCTTCGCCATCCCACAATTGTCGATCGTGGAATTGGTGGGCGCGGGTGGCGCTTCTGAGCATAAAGTCGAAGTTCTCAATTCGGCGCGGGTTTTGCGCTTGCGCGATCGCCTGTTGCCTTTGGTGGACCTGTCCGAAGTATTGGGCGTACCGCCTCGCGATCCCGCAACTGGCGAGTCGGCCTCTGCCTTTGTCGTCGTGATGCAGCACTCGGGCCAATTGTTTGGTGTGGTTGTCGACGAAGTGTTCGACACTGAAGAAATTGTGGTCAAGCCGCTATCCAAGGCTTTAGGCGATGTGGGCACCTTCTCAGGCGCAACGATCTTGGGCGACGGCTCGGTCATCATGATCATCGACCCAGGTGCAGTCTATCGCCGCGTTGGCCAAGCTGAAGAAGTTGTTGAGGAAGCTATTGAAGCGGTTCAGAAAAAGCGCGGTCAGCGCCCTGAAACCACCTCGATGATCGTGTTCCAAGCCGGCGGTGAACAGCCCAAAGCCGTGCCGCTTTCCTTGGTGACGCGCCTCGAAGAATTGGACGCAACCACGTTCGAACAAGGCGACGGCCGCACCTTGGTGCAATATCGCGGCGAATTGATGCCGATCGTACCAGCCGACCCCTACGCGCCCATCGCCACTACCGGCGTCCAGCCTGTTTTGGTCTTTACCTATAATGGCTTGGCCGCAGGTTTGGCAGTAGACAAGATTGTCGACATCGTCGACGAGGCGCTGGACATTGAAATGGCCGCGGACCGTGCCGGACTTCTAGGTGTCGCTGTCCTTAAAGGCAAAGCCACCGAAGTTCTCGACGTCAGCCATTATCTAAGCCTCGCTTTGACAAATTGGGACGATCCAGGCGTCAACAAGCCACCCAAGCACATCGTTTTGGTGGAGCGTAACCCATTCTTCCGCAACCTCTTGTCGCCGCTCCTGCGCTCGGCTGGCTATGAAGTTGAGGCCGTTGACACGGTTTCTGCAGCCCTTGTTTGTGCTGAATACCGCAAGCCTTCAGCCGTGCTCACCGACATTGATGTCGACGTAGCCTCGGCGCGGCGTCTGTTGAGTGATGATCGCCTCGCAGGCACCAGCATTGTCGCGCTCTCAGGCTCTCCCGACGCGGATGCCACCGGCTTTGCATCGCTGGTTCGGAAGTCCGATCGCGAAAGTCTGATTGCCGCTCTCGAACACGCCGCCAATTTGGAGATTGCAGCATGAATGCCCTCGCAACGCGCCATGAAAGCGAATTGGCTCTAGCCAAGGCTGGGACCAAGGAATTTGTGACTGTTCATGTTGCTGACCAATTGTTTGGTGTCGAAGTAATCGACATCCAAGATGTTTTCTCACTCAAAGGTTTAACCCCAGTTCCTGGCGCGCGCCCCGAGATTGCTGGTGTCCTTAATCTGCGCGGGCGCATCGTGACCGCAATTGATGCGCGCTGCCGTCTCGGCCTGCCCACACGTCCGCAAGGTTTTGCTGGCATGATGGCTGTGGGCGTTGAGTATCAAGGTGAAGCTTATGGGATCCTTGTGGATTCCGTCGGTGAAGTTCTGCGTCTCTCAGACTCTGACTTTGAGCCGAACCCCGTAAATTTGAACCCGAATTGGAAGGATGTCAGCCAAGGTGTTTACCGCCTTGAAGGCCGCCTTTTGATGACCCTGAACATAGACCACCTCCTCTGCGTCGCCACCGCCTAAAACAGGAAATAAGATCATGAAGACTTGCCTTGTTGTTGATGATAGCCGCGTAATCCGAAAAGTCGCGCGCCGTATTCTAGAAGATTTATCGTTTCGCGTTGAAGAAGCCGGTGATGGCTCAGAGGCGCTCTCTTTCTGCCGCAGCTCTATGCCGGATGCGATTTTGTTGGACTGGAACATGCCCGTCATGAATGGCATCGATTTCTTGCGGCACTTGCGCGCTGACCCAGGTGGCGACCGGCCGGTTGTGGTGTTCTGCACCACCGAAAACGACATCACAGCGATCGCCCAAGCCATTGAATCTGGAGCGAATGAGTACATTATGAAGCCATTCGACAGCGAAATTGTGCAATCCAAATTTGCCGAAGTTGGTTTGGTTTCGCCCGTATGAGTCTGTCCCCCGCACAACCCCTGACCGGCCATGCCCCCGCGCGCAAAATCCGCGTGCTGGTTGTCGACGACTCTGCGGTTATTCGCGGACTCGTGACCCGCTGGCTGTCTGGGGAAGCGGACATTGAAGTGGTAGGGGCCGCCGTTAACGGTAAAGACGGGGTCGATCACGCGGAGAAATTCAAGCCGGATCTCATCATTCTCGACATCGAGATGCCGGTGATGGACGGGGTCACCGCCCTTCCTGCAATCCGCAAAGTTGCCCCCAACGCGCGTGTCATTATGGCTTCGACACTGACCCAGCGTGGGGCAGAGGTTACCATCAAGGCGTTGGCTGCTGGTGCATCCGACTATATCCCAAAGCCCGATGCGAGCCAGTTGGCAGGTGCTGCGGACTATAAGCGCGAGCTTTTGGCAAAGGTGCGGAGCTTAGGTGCCCGTGCTGTTTCTGCGGCAAACTTAAGCCAAGTCTATAGCGCGGCGTCTTTGGGTTCGTCTGGCGCGCGTGCACTCGCGCCCCCGGGACCGACCCTGCGTGCCGTCACGCATAAGCTTATTCCAGAAGCCATTTTCATTGGCTCTTCAACCGGCGGCCCAGAGGCGCTGCGCGAAGTGATTGAAGGGTTGGCGGGCAAACTCCGTGTGCCAATCTTCATCACTCAGCACATGCCGCCAATGTTCACGAAAATTTTGGCTGATCACCTGACTAAGCAGACCAAAGCTTCGGTCGTTGAAGCCAGCGATGGCCTGCAGGCCCAACCCGGCGTTTTCTACATTGCGCCAGGTGATCGCCATATGATTATCAGCAGACATCTCAGTGTCACGCGTATCAATTTGAGTGACGCCCCGCCAGAAAACTTCTGCCGCCCCGCCGTGGACCCCATGTTCCGCTCGGCAGCTGAAACCTATGGCGAGAAAGCCCTAGCCGTTATCCTGACAGGCATGGGTCAAGATGGTCTCCTTGGGGCTAAGCCCTTAGTCACGAAGGGCGCGCAATTAATCGCCCAAGACGAAGAAACCAGTGTTGTTTGGGGAATGCCCGGCGCGGTCGCCCGTGCGGGTCTCGCCACAGCCTGTAAGCCAATTCAAGAGATTGCTCCGGCAATCTTGAATGTAATGCGTGGAGTAAGTGTATGAAGCCCGCCGATTTTGAGTTTGTTTCGACCATGGTGCGGGAACGTTCAGGCTTAGTCCTGTCAGCCGACAAGACCTATCTGGTTGAGAGCCGCTTGGCCCCGATTGCCCGCAAGGATGGTTTTGCTTCGATCGATGATTTGATCAGTGCGATCCGTGTACGCCGCGATGCTAAGCTCATTGAATCGGTGGTCGACGCCATGACGACCAACGAAACCTTCTTCTTCCGCGATAAAACGCCTTTTGACATTTTCGAACAGTCGATCTTGCCAGAATTGGTCGCCCGCAAGCGCGGTGGCACCATCAAAGTTTGGTGCGCAGCGGCCTCGACAGGTCAAGAACCCTATTCCTTGGCCATGATTGCTGAAGCCTTGGGGCCAAAGTTAGGTGGCTGCAAGCTTGAGATTTTGGGGACCGATATTTCTGAGCGCTGCTTAGAAAAAGCCAAGGCTGGCATCTATACCCAATTTGAAGTGCAACGTGGCCTTCCTGTTCAAATGCTCTTGAAGCATTTCAAGAAGGAAGGCGATGCGTGGAAGATTGACGATCGGCTGAAAACCAACATCCGCTATCGCACCATGAACTTGCTGGACGATTTCCGTGCATTGGGCAAGTTCGACGTGATTTTCTGTCGGAACGTGTTGATTTACTTCGATATGCCAACCAAGAAAATGGTCCTCGAACGGATGGCCCAACAAGTTGAAGGGCCTGGCTATTTGTTGTTAGGTGCCGCTGAAACCGTACTTGGCGTTACCGATAGCTTTAAGCCGGTAGCCGGTAGCCGTGGTCTATATGTCCAGGACCCTAGCAAAATGGCTGCCAAAGCTGCGGCCTAATCAAACCGCGCTAGCTGTTTGAGATTGAAACGCGCAACTTTGATCCAAATGGATCAAAACGCGCTTAAATCAGCCCGCCAAAGCGTCTATCTCTGGCTCAAACAAGACATCGGAACCCGCAGTGACCGAGGCCAATAGGCCCGGCACCTGCGCCAATACGTTTTCCGCAAAGAAGCCTGCCAGCGAGATGCGCGCCGTCATATAGGCGGCGTCACCAGATTTCGCTTTGAGATGACCAAGTGCGGCCAGCGCACCCTTAGCCAAGGTCCAGCCGCCTGTAACATCGCCCGCGAGCTTTAAGAACGGTGTCGCACCGGCCAAAGCATCGCGCTTGGCATTGCCCGATTGGGCCCGGATCAGCCAGTTGGCGGCATCGGAAAAAATGTCGACCGCTTCGCTCAGGCGCTTGCCGATCCACTTCACCTGCTCATTACCCGCCTGCTCGCAAGCAAGCGCAGTCGCGCGCATGTCTTCGATCAAGGCCGCAACCGGTGCGCCACCATCCATTGTCAGCTTGCGGCTGACCAAATCAATGGCTTGGATGCCATTTGTGCCCTCATAAATCGCGGCAATCCGGGCATCGCGATAAAATTGGGCGGCGCCACCTTCTTCCACAAAGCCCATGCCGCCATGGATCTGCACGCCAAGCGACGCCACTTCCACGCCCATATCGGTCGACCAGCCCTTAGCGATTGGGGTCAATAATTCTTCGCGTGCTTTAGCAATCTTGCGCGCTTCAGGGGTTGGTGCATGTTCGGAAACATCTGACGCCAGCGCCGTCATATGACAGATCGAGCGGGCGGCAGAGACCTTGGCCTTCATGGTCATCAACATACGGCGCACATCGGCGTGGTGGAAAATCGGGCTAGGGCCAGCTTCCGTCCAACCTTCCGCGCGGCCCTGCTTACGTTCCATCGCGTACTCATAGGCCTTTTGGAAGGCGGCGTCGGCCACGGCAACACCTTGTAAGCCTACATTGAGACGTGCCGAATTCATCATGGTGAACATATAGGTCAAGCCCTTATTCGGCTCGCCAATCATCCAACCAATTGCCCCACCGGTGTCGCCATAAGACATCGTACAGGTGGGCGAGGCATGAATGCCCATCTTATGCTCAAGCCCGATACAACGCACATCATTGTGAAGGCCTGGCTGGCCATCGGCATCAGGGATGAACTTAGGTACGAGGAACAGCGATATCCCCTTCACGCCAGCGGGCGCATCGGGCAAGCGTGCTAACACCAGATGCACGATGTTCTCCGCCATCTCATGCTCGCCCCAAGTGATATAAATCTTCTGGCCAAAAATCTTATAGGTGCCATCATCCTGTGGGACGGCGCGGCTTGTCAGAGCGCCAACATCTGAGCCTGCCTGCGGCTCCGTCAAATTCATGGTTCCCGACCATTGGCCTGTCACCAGCTTAGGCAAATAAAGCGCCTTTTGTTCTGGCGTGCCGTGAGCAGACAACGCCTCAACCGCGCCCAGGGTAAGCATGGGGCAGAGACCAAAGCTCATGTTGGCGGCATGCACCATTTCGTGCACGGCCAAGGCCACGCCCTTCGGCAAGCCCATGCCGCCAATTGCTGGATCAAATGGCACGGACAGCCACGCGCCTTGGACAAATTGTTGATAGGCCTCGGCGAACCCTTCAGGGGACACCACCGTGCCATCGGCCTGAAGCTGGGTCCCCGCGCGGTCACCCGGGGCGTTTAATGGTGCCAAAACGTCACTGGCCAATTTGCCCGCTTCAACCAGAATCTGCTCAACCAGATCCGCGCTTGCGTCCAAGAACATCCCCTGTTCCCGCAACGCAGAAAGCCCTGCAATCTCTTCCAAGGAAAAGCGGATATCGCGGACGGGGGCAGCATAGGTCATGGAACGTTTTCCCGGGGGCAGCGGTTTGTGACAACGATAGGAACTTCATCAATCCAAGCAACGGACTGTTTCAGATATTTTGGGTTTTGCTACTCGGCAAGTCTGCCGATAGAGTCTATCTAATGCAGTGTCGGATGGTTTGCCATGATGCAAGCTGACCAAGACAATCAGCTATAAGGACATTAGACATGCGTCGCACTTTTATTCTCGCTTTCGCAGCCCCCGTTGCCTTGATCGCTTTTGCCGCTATGACGGCTACTGCGGCTACCCCTGCAGCAGACGCCGCAAAGGCCGCTAATCTGGCAGCTCAACCTGCTGGCGTTTACGAAGTTGAGCCAACTCATACTTCCGTTCACTGGCGCCTCGATCACAGCGGCCTGTCCACCTATACCGCCCGCTTTGACAAGATTTCGGGCACCATCAATTTCAATCCTCAAAACCCAAGCGCTTCGAGTGCTGACATCACGATTGATGCTACCTCGGTCAATACCGGCCTGCCAACGTTTGACGCCAAAATTGCCGAGCAAGTTTTCAAAGCCGCAGCCAACCCTAAAATCACTTTCAAATCGACCAAATTGACGCCGGTCTCGGCCACGACCGGCACTATGACTGGTGACTTGACCGTCGCTGGCGTTACCAAGCCCGTGACCTTGAACGTGACTTACAATAGTGGCCGCAAGAGCCCGTTCGGTGGTGTCCAGAATGTGGGCTTCTCGGCCACCGGTTCGATTAAGCGTTCCGAATGGGGCATGAATAACTGGATTAATTTTGGAATTGGTGATCAAGTAGATCTGATCATCGAAACTGAGTTTCTGAAAAAGGACTAAAACATGACGGGCGAGACTTGGTCAGGGGCTAAAGAAAGCAAATCCTACACAAAAGTAGCCATCCTGTTGCACTGGGTGATCGCTGCGGCAATCTTGGTTCAAATCTTGGGTGGCTGGGCGATGGAAGACCTCAAAGGACCTGAAAAGTTTGAGGCTTTCCAAGTCCACAAAAGTGCTGGCCTGACCATCCTCTTGCTCTCCTTGTTTCGCTTATTCTGGCGACTGGCCAATCCCCCACCCCCATTGCCTGAGGGCATGAAGGGGTGGGAAGTTGCCGCGGCCAAGTTCACGCACTTCGCATTCTATGCCCTGATGATTGGCATTCCACTGGGCGGCTGGATCATCATCTCCACCTCGCCCTATAATATTGCCACCCATTGGTGGGGCCTGTTTGAGTGGCCACGCCTGCCCCTAGCCGATCTGCCGTTCCGCAAAGAGCTCAATGGCATAGCCAAATCGGGGCATAGTGCCGCGGCTTGGGGTGTGATCGTGCTGTTCGTGATCCACGTCGGCGCAGCGATGAAGCACGTGTTCATGGACGACGATGATGTGATGGCCCGCATGGTCCCCTTCATTCGCCCGAAATAAGATAAGGATTTTATCCCATGTTGAAGTTCCTCACGGTCGCCACTCTGGCGCTCGCAACCCTAGTTGCACCCTTAAATTCGGCCGATGCGCAACCCGCCAAAAAGGCCCCGGCCAGCAAAGCCGCTGCTGCGGGTTGGACAATTGATGCACGGCAAAGCCGAATTGCCTTCTCGACCAAATGGGCTGGCAATGCCGTCAATGGCACGTTCCGTCAGTGGTCGGGCGACATTAAGTTTGATCCCAACAATCTTGCTGGCAGCCAAGCGGTGATCACCATCATGACCGGCAGCGCCTTGACTGGCGTGAAAGAGCCAGATGACAATCTGGCCACGGCGGACTGGTTTGACGCGCGGAAGTTCCCCACGGCCCGCTATGTCACGCAATCGATCCGCTCAGTGGGCCCCGGCCGTTATGTCGCTGATGGTATTTTGACAGTAAAGGGCATGAACTACCGCGTGCCTTTGCCCTTCACGGTCGCCATTTCCGGCAATGTCGCCACCATGACTGGTCAGGTGAAACTCGACCGGGTAGCCCTAAAACTTGGCCTCGAGTCTGACGCGGGCGCTGAGTGGGTCGCGCGCGAAACCGTCGTTAATGTCGCCGTGCGCGCTACACGAAAATAGCTACAAAAAAGGCTGGAGCCCTAAAAGCTCCAGCCTCAAAATCTTGAACTTTTGCCGTCGAACTTAGCTGGTTGGCTCTGGCATCATCGACGAATGCAGGTGGTAGATTTTCCAAGCACCATCTTCAAGCTTGTAGATGAAGGAATAGCGCGCCTTCACGACGGTAACGGCTTTGGTGTCTGGGTTGGTCAAGGCCACATCCCAAGTACCCAGACGGGTTGCGATATTGCAGCCGACCTGCACGGAGCTGGTTTGGATCGTGCCTACGGGGCTGCCCTTCAGGAAGCTGACAAAGTAATCGTTGATGGCTTCTGGCGTCGTACGTGGGGTGTTGGACACGGTCGCCAACAGAACAGCGTCCTTTGCGAACAAAGGCGTCACTTTGGCTGGGTCTTTTGTTGCCCACGCAGCGTTGAATTGCGGGAACAGGGCTTCGACTTGCGCTGGGGTCGCCTTAGCGCACTTCTTTTTGTGTCCGCCAGCTTGTGCAGGCGCTGCTGCAAAAGCGACCACGGACGTGAGGGCTAGTAGGGATACGATACGATTCATAATGACGACCTCCTTAGTACTGTCGGGCTGCATATGTCGGTGCCGGCTAAGTGCCACAAGGCCACTTTGGTCAAGTTGATTAAGGCGTGAACTTTTCGTGATTAACAAAGAGCGCGCTGCGCGCCGTTTTTGACTTTCTGGGTTAAACTGTCACAGGAGCAGCTATGGATCAGGGACCCTTGGAAGATGTGCTTGCTGCCGCTGCCGCACTTGCGCGCGGCGAACTGGTGGGCCTCCCAACCGAGACGGTCTATGGGTTGGGGGCGGATGCGACCCATGCAGAAGCGGTGGCGAAGATTTTTGCCTCCAAGGGTCGCCCCCATTTCAACCCCCTGATCTCCCACATTGCTAGCTTGGAAGCTGCAGAAGCGCTTGGGGTGTTTTCACCGTTGGCACAAAAGCTGGCGGAGGCCTTTTGGCCGGGTCCTTTAAGTCTCGTGGTGCCACGCCAGCCCGATTGCGCGGTCTGCGACTTGGCCTGTGCAGGGCTCGATACGATTGCTTTGCGAGTGCCTTCACACCCCCTTATGCAAAAGGTGTTGCGCGCTTTTGGTAAGCCAATCGCTGCTCCGTCTGCCAATGTGTCGGGCAGACCTTCACCCACGACTGCTGGCCATGTTCTTGAAGAGTTTGGCGACAGAATCGCGCTCGTGCTTGATGGTGGACCCAGTGTGGTCGGGCTGGAGAGCGCGGTCGTAGCCGTGACCGGCGATCAAGCGACCTTGCTGCGCTTAGGGGGATTAAGCCGGACAGAGCTAGAGGCCGTGGCTGGCCCCCTACTTGCCCCAGATGCCTCGGCCAAAGCAGCCCCAGCCTCGCCCGGGATGGTTCTGCGTCATTATGCACCGCGTGCGCCCTTACGCTTGCATGGCGCTACCGCTGAAGCAGGTGAAGTGATGATCGGTTTTGGTCCGGGCTTTGATGGCGCTGACTTTAACCTATCTTCGTCAGGCGATCTGGTTGAAGCGGCGGCCAACTTGTTCGCCATGCTGCGCGCTGCAGATGCCATGACGCCTAGCGCCATAGTCATTGCCCCTATTCCCGAGACGGGACTAGGTGAGGCGATTGCTGACCGGCTAGCCCGCGCTGCAGAGCCTTGATGCTGAAAAGACGCACCCCATGCACTTGCACGGCCCGCGCAGCGCCGTAAAAGAGGCCAGCCTTTCAGCCCATCCATAGGATGTTCCCAATGACCCCGTTTAAGTCTGCCGCTCTCTCCCGTATCAAGCCATCCCCCACCATGGCTGTGACCCAAAAGGAGCGCGAGTTAAAAGCGGCTGGGCGCGATACAATTGGTTTGGGCGCTGGCGAACCAGACTTTGATACGCCCGACAATATCAAAGAAGCCGCCATTGCGGCGATCCGCGGCGGCAAGACCAAATACACCAATGTCGACGGTATCCCTGAGCTTAAGGCTGCGATCTGCGCCAAGTTCAAGCGCGAAAACAATCTGACCTATACGCCAGAGCAAGTTAGCGTCGCACCGGGCGGCAAGCCCATCATCTATAACGCCTTCATGGCCACGTTGAACCCCGGCGATGAAGTAATCGTGCCTGCCCCCTATTGGGTGAGCTATCCCGACATTGTGCATCTGACGGGCGCGACGCCTGTAATTGTGGAAGCTACTGCCGAAGAGGGCTTCCGCCTGTCGGCTGAAAAGCTGGAAGCGGCCATCACGCCTGCCACCAAATGGCTGATCCTCAACTCGCCTTCGAACCCAACCGGTGCGGCCTATAGCGCCGCACATCTGCGCGCCTTGGCGGACGTTTTGTTGCGCCACCCGCATGTGATGATCCTGACCGACGATATGTATGAGCATTTGCTCTATGACGGGTTTGAGTTCGCCACTATCGCCGCGGTAGAGCCAGCCCTCTATGACCGTACCCTGACGATGAATGGTGTCTCCAAGGCCTATGCCATGACAGGCTGGCGCATTGGCTACGCGGCGGGGCCTGTTTGGCTGATCAAGGGCATGGCTGGCATCATGAGCCAATCGACCTCTAACCCGACTTCGATCAGCCAGTATGCGGCAGTCGAGGCTCTCAACGGCCCACAAGACTTTTTGCCCACCCGAAACAAAGTGTTTCAAGAGCGCCGCGATCTGGTTGTCTCCATGCTCAACCAAGCGTCAGGCCTCACATGCCCTAAGCCTGAAGGCGCATTTTACGTTTACCCATCCTGCGCTGGCCTAATCGGCAAGAGTACGGCTTCTGGCGTGGTCATTGAGAATGACGAGGATTTCGCCCGCGAGCTTCTTGAGTCTGAAGGCGTTGCTGTGGTGCATGGCGCAGCCTTTGGCGGCAGCCCTGCCTTCCGCATTTCCTATGCAACCTCAACCGAGACGCTCGAAGAAGCCTGCCGCCGGATCCAGCGCTTCTGTGCGAGTTTGAAGTAGGACTACGGTTCCAGGTCAAACTTCCATTCCAAGCCTGTTCAGGCTATGAGCGCGCATGGCAGAAACGCTCTCCCTCTTTGCAACACGGCTCTACCGCGCACCCTTGGGCGGGCGGGCTCCCGATGAGTTGCGTTATGACTTGGCGGATGCCTGCGACATGCTGGAGCACGAGGATTCGGCGGGGCGGCGCTGGTGCCGTGACAATGGCTATAAGGGCTATACATCCTATGCCTCGCTCAATGATTTGCCGACCCGGATCAGCGCCTTTGGGGACTTGAAACGCCAACTCGACAAGCATGCCGCAGCATTCGCTCAAGAAGTTGGGTTTGATCTGGCCGGCGGTAAGTTGAAGCTGGACAGTCTGTGGGTCAATTGCTTGCCTCCGGGTGGGGTTCATACCGGCCACATTCACCCCCATAGCGTGATCTCGGGCACCTATTATGTCACGCTGCCCGATGGCGCGTCCGCGCTGAAACTGGAAGATCCACGCCTTGCTATGATGATGGCAGCGCCCACGCGCCTGCCCGAGGCTGCCCAAGATTTACAGCCCTTTGTGTTCCTGACACCGCAGATCGGCGAGGTGATCCTGTGGGAGAGCTGGTTGCGCCATGAAGTGGTGCTGAACCGCGCCAAGTCCAAGCGGGTTTCAATCAGCTTTAACTATGCTTGGGTCTAGGGCCCGTCCATGACCCCTCCGACCCTTTACCCCTTTGACGAAGATGAGATTGGCGAGACGTTCGTTCGCGCCTCAGGCCCTGGTGGCCAGAACGTCAATAAGGTTTCAACGGCAGTGGAGTTGCGCTTTGGCGCTGCTGCTAGCTTGTCGTTTCCCGAAGATGTGCGCGATCGCCTGATTAAGTTAGCGGGATCAAGGGCCACCAAGGACGGGGTCATCGTGCTGTTGGCCCAGACCTTTCGGACGCAAGAGCGCAATCGCCAAGACGCGCGCGAGCGGCTGCAAGGCTTGATAAATCGCGCCAGCGTGCCACCTCCGCCGCCACGCAAAAAGACCCGGCCAACCCGAGCCGCACGCGAAAAGCGACTTGAGGGCAAGGCGATCCGCTCGACCGTCAAAAAGCTTCGTGGCCGTGTGGGTGAGGACTAAGTTTCAACCAACAAAAAAGGGCAGGAGCTTCCGCCCCTGCCCTTTTAAGCACCTGTTTGCAAATAAATTAGATGACTTGCAATTCGGTCGCTGCGGTCTTGCCGCGCTCTGTCTTCAGTTCAAAGCTGACCTTTTGGCCATCGTTCAGGCCGTTCAAGCCCGACTGTTCAACTGCGCTAATGTGAACGAACACGTCGCCGCCACCTGCATCAGGTTGAATAAAGCCGTAGCCCTTTGTTGCGTTGAACCACTTAACAACTCCGGTCGCCATCGAGGGACCCTTTCTCATAGTTTGGCCGCTTCGCATGCTTACAGCCACTGTGACCGTGCGATATCCGGCACGGCATTCGGCGTCTTAGAAGAATGGAAGCTGGCAGGATCTATCTTGCAAAAGCGGGCAAAAAAGACCATGCGACGGCAGTACCAGTTTCGTCGATCAGGCGAGTAACTAGCACAGGAATGGCGATCTAACAAATGAAACACAGGCCGCATGGATCAACTTACGTTGATAACCTTCTTAGACGGGACGTTATCGGAGGTGGTCTTACAGCCTTAATCGCCATGCCATCGATTGCACTTGGGCGGTCCGCAAACAGCACTCGAAGCGCCAATGTGACGATCTTGGATGAGGCTATGGCCATGCCCAGCTTGGGGCGCACCCGAAGGATCTGGCTCTATCTGCCGCCAGATTATCAGCGCTCGCGCCGCCGCTATCCGGTGATCTATATGCAGGATGGCCAAAACCTGTTTGACCGCGCGACGTCCTATGCTGGAGAATGGCAAGTCGACGAGACGCTCAATCGGCTGGCGGGGTCAGGTGATCGAGGTGCGATTGTGGTGGGGATCGACAATGGTGGTACAAACCGCACGGCAGAATATCATCCTGTGCTGCCGTGGTCTGGATCACCCGGCCAAGCCGATGCCTATCTCTCCTTTCTAACAGATACCCTTAAGCCACTGATTGACAATCGATTTCGGACGCTAAAGGGGCCAAAATCAACGATCATAATGGGCGCAAGTTCCGGTGCGACGTTGGCGCTTTATGCCGGTATCATGCGGCCAGATACCTTCGGACGCGTCGGCGCCTTCTCCACGCCGCTCTGGCTAAATCCCCGTTTGGACCAACTCGCGCGCACAAAAAGGCCTTATCGCCCCGGTGCCCGTGTCTTTCTGGTCAGTGGTCGCGACGAGCGAGTAGGCAACGAACCCAAAGGCATTTTCGCCAAGGATCAGCCCGCTATGGTCGAGGCGCTAATTGCCTTCGGATATAAGCCCAATCGGGACGTTCGCTCACGCATTGTCGATAACGGCACCCACTCTGAAGCCTTTTGGGCAAGCGAGTTTGAGGGTGCCTACCGCTTCCTGACCGCGTGACAAACTTTAAGCGTCAATTTTTTCACGGACGCCGGGAATGGCTTCACGTAGGTCGAAGCTGGGCGTGAGTTCATGCTCATGTGCTTTTTGGATTTGGATGGCCTTAAAAGCCCGCGCCAGCGCAAGCTTGCCGAGTGCACGCGGGTCAAGACCTGCTTGGATCTCTGGTGCCATGTTGAGACGGCGGCGCAGCACGCCATTGGCGTAAATGACGTTAGCCCGCAAAAGAGCCGCCGGCGTCATGAACTCAACCGACAGCGAGACATTGACCATCGGCCCATTGACGATGCGATGGGGGGCATTTTGCGCCCAAGTCACCATCATACCGGGTTCCAGCGTCACATCTTGGGCCTCTTGGTCCCAAGCCAGATCGAACGGAATTTGCTCGTCCGTTTCACGCAGCACAACGGCCTCAATCTGTTCGGGGCGAGCAAACGGGGCTTTGGGGGGATAGACGCGGACATGCTTGGTGCCGCGAACTTGCCAGAGCGAAACCAAAGGCGAATCCAGATGATAGAAAACCTGTGCGTTCGGCGATGAGATCAGCACACCGAGGTCGCGCTTCATCGTCTTTAGGCCACAAACATTGGCTTCCTTGTCGCGGAAAATTTCGTCGCACAACGCAGCATACTCAGGCAGATGGGAATTGGCGGCGCGCAAGTTCAGCCAAATTCGACCGTCTTCAACGGCCTGCATCAGCTCAGCGCCACTCATATCCCCGGCCTTGCCAATCTGCCAGGACTGCCAATCCACTGGATCATGGCCCATGGTAAAGACGCCTAACTTGTCACGGGGGTAGGTGTCCAAAAGTGCCGCCAGACCTGCGTCTGAAAACATCGGCCGCGTGTGCAAGTCATGCTGTGCCACGATGGTCTCACGACCAAAGCGTTGAGACACATCAGAGGGCCAGGAAACGATCGAAGCTGGTTTAGTCATGGGAAGACGCTCTATCATCTGTTTGTACTTTACCGCGCGCGATAAGGCGACGCGGCGCAGAGGTTACTGCAGCCCAACCCGCATGCAAACGCCCTGCCAAGTCAGGCTCAACGCTTGCAATCAAGTCTAGGCGCTTTTGGATCAAGCCGATTGGGCCTGTATGGGCCGTTGAGGCAACGGTCGCCCGACGCCCGACTTGGCCCGCCAATACAGTCACAGGATTGCGCGCAAACTGCGATTTATAATGGCTGTGCCCTAGCGCCAGATCAATGATCTCAATGCCAATGTCTTCGGCATGTCGGAACATGTGGGCTAAGAAAACAATTCCCGGCGAACACTGGTGTGCCTTTGGGCAAGTCGACGCGATCCAAGGATGATACCACCCGCCTTGACGCACGCCAAATTGCCCAGAAACCAAATGATCGCCAGCGTAGAGCGTTATCAGACAGCCACCAAACTCTGGGTTGGTGCGGCTAAACAAGTCCTGCATCATGGCTTTCACCCAGTGCGGGCGCAGCACATCAGTTAGACCTGACTCGAGGTACTGATCTATTTTGATCTGCAAAACAGTATCCAGCGCCGATGGGTCTTGATCGCCGGTTATAAAGCGGATTGGGCCTAATTCCCGCTCCATCTTATTCTCCCGACGTCGCAAATTCTTCGCCCATTTGTGGTTAGCCTGCTGCAGGCGTTCCAACTTTGCCGCGCCACCGTCTTTCACACTGATGCGATAGCCCAACGTTGGCTCTAACGGAGCGCTTTGGAACCAGCCGTACGGGTCCATTAGGCCCGAAACAGCCATGCGTTCAATCCCAGCTTCGGCCAAGAACGCTGTGCCATCAAGCTTAAGGCCTGGTTCACTCACGATGGCTTGATAGTCTGAAAACGGCGCACCGACAGGGCGCACATGGCCGTGACTGGCCTTATGAAACGCAAAGAATGCCACGTCATGCCCTGCCTCGGTGGCAATTGCTACATGCACGTCGCCGCGATGGCGCTGAACCAATTGCGCAAAATAAGGCCCAACCAAGGGCGAGCCAAACTCTGGAGTCCCACGCTGTAGCGCAGCCCAACGGTCAATCTGACCTTCGGTCAGGGCCTCAGCAGAGATCGTGGTGACTTTCACGGGAGACTCCGTCTTTCAAAAACGAACGCGCGCTGAATGTGACGAGACCGGTATCACGCAAATCCTAGGATTGCGTTGACGGGACTGTGATGAGGGGCACACCCCTTCACCAGCTTCGCCGATGTATCCCTAATGGACTGAAGCGACTTTCTATCGCCAGTTTGTCATCCCCGCCGAAGCGAAGTGGAGAGCGGGGACCCTAGTGGACTTTGCGGATAAAGGTCCCGGATCGGCTAACGCCGTCCGGGATGACAGCGCTTTTTGGTAACCGGAATGGGTGCCAAAGGGCGTCCGATTGGAAACACCCCTTCACCGGCTTCGCCGGCATCGGCGTATACGCCGATACCCCGTGAACGGGGAAGCGGCAGCGGCAACTATTGGGACATGCCGCTTCCCCATTCATGGGGAAGCTGGCCGCGAAGCGGACTGAAGGGGCTTTTCACCACCAACACCCATAGCCCCGCGCAGAAAACCACCGGGGGTGACCTTGTAGAGGGGCCGGGGCGCGGGGTGCGCGCCAGATGAGGTGGGCCAGATTAATGGACTGGCCCGGAATACGACGCAAACCATGCGCCCCGGCTGAAATAAGTCTGTGTGC
>VYLK01000106.1_pt1 | contig 33303 bp, 36 predicted proteins | sample 5114321 | NCBI WGS metagenome assembly VYLK01 (sample SAMN12291792, study PRJNA351875) | freshwater metagenome | isolation source: freshwater lake | place: USA: Michigan, MSU2 Lake | collected 2011-08-16
ACTGGCGGCGGCTCTGGTTGATCTGGCCGATCGCGACGGGGCACTGGCGGCCTTTGAGGATGTGCGTCTGGCCCTGACGCCCGATGGACAGACCCGGCGGCTGGGGTCGCCCCAGGCCTGGGCAGCCCTGACCCGTGAACTCGGCGGCGACGAAGACCACGCCCGTGACCCCGGCCTGGTCGTGCTGGACGCCGCGCGGCGGGCGGCGGGACCGCGGCTGGATGCCCTGATCGACCAGGGTGAGGCCTTTGACGCCGTGCTGGAAGGCTCCGGCGGGGCCTGGTCGGTCGAGGGCCGGTCCTCGGCAGGCGCGGCCTGGCTGAGGCTGTCGCGGCTCGGGCTGGTCGGCACGGCCACCGAGAGCGGTCTGGGCCTGCTGGCGGATTCCTATCCGGCGCCGACCTGGATCACCGACGCAGCCGGTCGGCTGGCCTGGGCAAATAAGGCCTGGCTGACCGAGATGAAGGCCGACAGCGTCGAACAGGCGCGCGAAAAGGGACTGAGCTTCGACCGTGGCGCCGACGCCATTGTCGCCGAGGCCGGCCGGACCCACCGGCATCAGGACGGCTTCCGCTGGACGACCGGTGGCGGACGGCGCCGCGCCTGGCGGATTGTCGCCGAGCCGGTCCAGGGCGGGGCCGGGACCGTTCTGGCCTTCGCCCTCGACATGACCGAGGCCGAAGAGACGCGCGACACCCTGCGTCGCCATGTCGAGGCCCATGACGAGACGCTGAACCATCTGGCCGACGCCGTGGCCATCTTCGGCCCGTCCAAGCGGCTGGCCTTCCACAACACCGCCTTCCAGACGCTGTTCAACATAGACCCCGCCTGGCTGGATGAGCGCCCGACCCATGCCGAACTGCTGGACCGGCTACGCCAGCGCCGGCTGCTGCCCGAGGTCATCGACTACGCCGGATGGAAGGCGAAGGAGCTGGACTTCTACGGCGCCCCGGCGGCCGCGCCGGACGACAGCTGGTCCCTGCCGGACGGCCGGACCCTCAGGGTCGTGCGCCAACCCCATCCGCTGGGCGGGGTGCTGCTGCTGTTCTCGGACATCACCGACGAGCTGAAGCTGCGCAGCCGGTTCAATGCCCAGATCCAGGTCCAGACCGCGACCCTCGACAAGCTCAATGACGCCGTGGCCGTGTTCGGCTCGGACGGGCGGCTGCGGCTGCACAATGAGGCCTTTGACGCCTTCTGGGGCGTGACGGGCGAGGCCCTGGCGGCAGCCGGAGATTTCGACGCGGTCGCGGCCCTGTGCCAGTCAACCATGCCGGATCCGGCCCTTTGGCTGGGGCTGAAGGCGCGGGTCGCCGACCCGGATCCCGAAAGCCGGGTGCCGATCGCCGGTGAGGGCAAGACCACCGACGGCCGCATCGCCTCCTGGCTGACGCGCCCCCTGCCGGACGGGGCGACCCTGGTGGCCTTTTCCGACATCACGGCCCGGCGGGGCCTGGAGCAGGCCCTGGCCGCCAAGGCCCAGGCGCTGGAGGAATCGACGGCGCTGAAGCGCGAGTTCGTGGGCAGTGTCTCCTATGAGCTGCGCACCCCCCTGACCACCATCGTCGGCTATTCGGAGCTGCTGGAGATGCAGGCCGACCTGCCCGATCGCAGCCGCCAGCACGCCGGTGCCATCCGCGTCGCCGCCAGCCAGCTGGCCAGTTCGATCGATGATGTGCTAGACATGGCCCAGATCGACGCCGGCGAGATGGAGTTGCAGCTCGGCGATGTGCGGGTGCACGATCTGCTGGAGGCCGCCGCCGGGCGTATCCAGGCCCGGATCGAGTCGCGCGGGGCTCGCCTGACGGTCGACAGCCCCGACGGTCTGCGGGCCATCCGTGCCGACGCCCAGAGGATCGGTCAGGCCCTCGATCATCTTCTGGATAACGCCGCCCGTGCCGTATCGGAGGGCGGGGCGGTGACCCTGGCCGCCGAGGCCTCGGCAACGGAGATCCGCATCCGGGTCGAGGACACGGGTCGGGGCATCCCCTATCACCTGCAGGCCCACGTCTTCGACCGGTTCGTCCGGCGCGAGCGGGGCGGACCGGGCGTCGGCCTGGCCCTGGTCAAGGCCCTCGTCGAACTGCACGGCGGCTGGGCCGAGGTCGTGAGCGAACCCGGCAAGGGCGCGGCCTTCATCCTGCACCTGCCCCTGGAGGCCGCAGGCGTGGCGGCGGCACCGGAGTTGCGGCTCGGCTGACGCCGGGTGGCGAGTGATGAGTGATTAGTGGTTAGTGATTGGCCACCGGTTGTGGGACGGGACGATCCGTGCCGCCCTTCCGCAAACAGGCGCGCTGGCATCTGCAATCACTAATCACTAATCACTAATCACTCCTCCGCGTCCGCCGCCGGATTCCTCATGACCAAACCTCTCAAGACCGCACTGATCTACGATTTCGACGGCACCCTGGCGCGCGGGAACATGCAGGAGGTCACCTTCATTCCGTCGATCGGCATGGGGATCGGCGACTTCTGGGGGGCGGCGGACAGGCTGACGCGCGAAGCCGACGGCGACAACATCCTGATGTATATGCAGCTGATGCTGAAACAGGCGCGCGAGAACAATGCGCCGATCACGCGCAAGCTGCTGGCCGAGCACGGCGAGGATGTGAAACTGTTCGACGGCCTGAAATCCGACCTGACCGGTACGGGCTGGTTCGAACGCATCAATGCCATGGGCGAGCGATACGGGCTGGATATCGAGCACTACATCATCTCGGCAGGCCTCGAGGAGATGATCGAGGGCTGTCCGATCCGGCCGGAGTTCCGGCACGTCTTCGCCTCCAAATTCGTCTACGACGACCACGGCGTCGCGATCTGGCCGGCGGTCGGTGTGAACTACACGACCAAGACCCAGTATCTGTTCCGCATCAACAAGGGTGTGCTGAACCACTGGGAGCACGAGAAGATCAACCGGTTCATGGCCGACGACGACCGGCCGGTGCCGTTCGAACGGATGATCTTCCTCGGCGACGGCGACACCGATGTGCCGACCATGAAGATGATGCACACCAAGGGTGGCTATTCGATCGCGGTCTATGACCCGCGCAACTCCGAGCGCGACCAGCAGAAGATCTATGGTCTCATTTCGGAGGACCGGGTCAATTTCGTCGCCGCCGCCGACTATCGCGAGGGCTCGGCCCTGGACCTGATCGTCAAGGGCCTGATCGGCCGAATCGCCATCACGGCCGGGACGGTTCCGGACGTTCTCTGAACCGGAAGCCGGCGGTCAGATCGCGTTCAGCGGCAGTTTGAGGAACCGTTTGCCCGAGGGCTCGGGCGGCGGCAGGGCGCCGGCCCGGATATTGATCTGCAGCGAGGGCAGGATCAGCGCCGGGACCTTGAGGGTCGCGTCGCGGGCCTCTCGCAGGGCCGCGAATTCGTCCTCGGACCGCCCGCCGCCGAGGTGGATGTTGCCGGCCATTTCGGCCGCCACCGTCGTCTCCCAGCGGAAGTCGGTGCGACCCTCCGGCAGATAGTCGTGGCCGACGAACACCCGCGTTTCCGGCGGCAGGGCAAACAGCCGCTGGATCGACCGGTAGAGGGTCCGCGCGTCGCCGCCGGGGAAGTCGCACCGCGCCGTGCCGTAGTCCGGCATGAACAGGGTGTCGCCGACGAAGGCGGCATCGCCGATGACATAGCTGACGCAGGCCGGGGTATGGCCGGGTGTGTGGAGAACCTCTACGGGCAGGGAGCCGAGCGTGAAGCGCGCGCCGTCCGCATAGAGGCTGTCGAACACCACGCCATCCGACGTGACGTCATGGGCCTCGAACAGGACACTGAAGACCTTCTGGACCTCGGTGATCCGGCTGCCGATGCCGATCGGGGCACCGGTGCGGCGGCGGATCTCGTCGGCCCCGGTCAGGTGATCGGCATGGGCATGGGTCTCGAGAATCCGTTCGAGACGGAGGCCCCGCTCGGCGATCCGCGCCAGGACCTGTTCCAGCGAGACCGTCGAGGTCCGGCCGCTGGCGGTATCGAAATCCAGGACCGGGTCGATGACGACCGCCGCCCCGGTCGCGGGATCGGCGACCAGATAGGTGACGGTATGGGTCGCGGCGTCGAAGAAGCCTTCAACGGTCGGGACGGAGGCAGTGGCGATGGTCATGCAGGGACTCCCTTGTTGGTGTGAAGATATTAGATATTGCTAAATTAGCAAGTGCTGTTATATGTCCGCCATGGACGTCACCCACACCCTGTCTCCGGACCAATTCCAGGCCAGCGCCGGCGAGGCCGCGCGTCTGCTCAAGGCGCTCTCCAATGAGCGGCGGCTGATGATCCTGTGCCAGCTCGGCGACAGCGAACGCGCCGTGGGCGAGCTGCTGCCACACGTCGGCCTGTCCCAGTCCGCCCTGTCGCAACACCTGGCGGTGCTGCGCGAGGAAGGCCTGATCGCCGGCCGGCGCGAAGGCGTCTCCATCCTCTATCGGATCGCCGACCCGGCGGCCCTCAAGGTCATCGCCGTGCTCGCCGACATCTATTGCCCCCCTGTTCAAGGACACTGACCCATGGCGTCTCTCACCGCACTTTCTCCCGCAGAAGTCTCCGCCCGTATCAAGGCCGGACAGGCGCTTCTGGTCGACATCCGTGAAGCCGACGAGGTCGCGCGCGAACGGATCGCCGGCAGCGTCGCCACCCCCCTGTCGATGTTCGAGGCCGCCCATCTCGACATCCGGCCGGGCCGCGACGTGGTCTTCATGTGCCGGAGCGGCAACCGCACCGGCGCGAACTGCGTGCGACTCGCCGACCGCATCCCCGGCGAGGCCTTTGTGCTGGACGGCGGGCTGGACGCCTGGAAGGCCTCGGGCCTGCCGACCCTGACCAATGCCAAGGCTCCGCTGGAGCTGATGCGGCAGGTGCAGATGACCGCCGGCGGCCTGATCCTTGTCGGCGCGGCGCTCGGCCTGCTGGTCCACCCCGGCTTCTGGGGTCTGTCGGCCTTTGTCGGAGCGGGCCTGTTCATGGCCGGCGCGACCGGTTTCTGCGGCATGGCCCGGCTTCTGGCCGTGATGCCCTGGAACCGGGCGATGCGGGCCGCGTGACCGGATGGACCCGACCCTCGTCCAGCTCATGCTGGCCGTCCTCAGCGGCGGCATCGTCGCCCTGCTGCTGACCGTCTTCGGCGGCGGGGGTTCGGTGCTGGCCGTGCCGCTGCTGCTTTATGTGGTCGGGGTGCAGGACCCGCACGTCGCGATCGGCGCCTCGGCCGCCGGTGTCGCCCTGAACGCCCTGACGGCGCTGACCGGTCAGGCCCGGGCCGGACGCGTGCGCTGGCCCTGTGCCCTGCTGTTCGCGGGCACCGGATCGGTGGGTGCCTTTGTCGGGTCATCCGTGGCCAAGGCGATCGACGGCCATGCCCTGCTGATCTTCTTTGCCCTGGCGATGGGGCTGGTAGCCCTGGCCATGCTGAGGCCAAACGCGCCGGTCGGGGCCGAGGCGGTGCGCCTGACCCGTGCCATGGCCCCGCGGCTTGCGGTCTCGGGCACAGGTGTCGGCCTGGCTGCCGGCTTCTTCGGCATCGGTGGCGGCTTTCTGATTGTCCCGGGCCTCATGGGCGCGGCCGGGATGACCCTGGCCCTGGCCCAGGCCTCATCCCTGGTCAGTGTCGCGGCCTTCGGAGCCACGACGGCGGCCAACTACGCCCTGTCAGGCCTGATCGACTGGCCGATCGTGGCCGCCATGGCCGTGGGCGGCACAGTCGGCACCCTCGCGGGCCTGCCCATCGCGCGGCGGCTGGGTGCCAATGCCGTCCTCGGACGTCGCCTGTTCGCGGGACTGATCCTGATCGTCGCCGTCTATGTGGCGATCAAGGCGCTGACGGCAGTCTAGCGCCCGCCCGCCCGCAACCACGCCGCCCGGGCATCAGAGAGGCGCGAGGGGACCAGACCCCGCAGGGAGGCCTGGCCCATGCGTTTGAGTCCGGCCTCGATACCCTTCTGCCAGGCCACCTGCGCCTCGATCGCAAGGCCTTGATCGATATCGATGACCACGACCACCTTCGGAAGGAGCAGGTCACGGTCCAGCCGGATACGGCCGCCCTGGGCCGACCGATCGATCATCACGCAAGGCGCCTCGAAGCCGGGCGCGAGCACCAGACCCCGCTCATTTGTGGGCGAGCGCAGCTCGAAACGACGGTCCGGAGGAGTGTTCATACGCCCATAGAGCCCGGCAGATGGTTTCGATCCAGTTTCACTATGACATCGGCCTTCACGCCGCCGTCCAGCATGCGCCGGGTGATGCGTTCGAAATACTGGATGAAACCGGCCAGTCGCACGCGTTCGGCGGCAGGCAGGTCGGCGGGCGCGATGCCCAGCAGATCGGCCTCCTGCTGGCATCGCCAGTCCAGCACCACATCGAACGACGGCGCGTGCAGGAACAGGACCGCATCGAACCGGGCGACGAAATCGGCATAAGGCCCGCCGACGAAGCCGTTGACGGCGCGCCGCCAGCGGCCGTCCAGATCTTGATCCGTCTCGAGGGCGTTGACGGGGACGGCCAGGGCCGCGGCCTCTTCCGGCAGGGCCCCGAGACACCAGGCGTCGATCAGGATCGCCGAGGGCCGGCCCCGGAAGACGCGCCAGTCAGCGACCGGCCGCCGGTCGTCGCCGCGCTTGTCGAAATCGGGGATGAAGGTCTCGTCGTCCGGCCCGGCCGCGGACAGTGTGTCGATCAACTGTTGCAGCAGGCCGAGGTCATGCGTTCCCGGCGGACCCCGGGTGACGAACAGCGGATGGACCTCGCGCGCCATGGCCTCGCGTTCGGCGCGGGTCAGATAGACGTCGTCGATCGAGATCTGGGCCGCCCCGAACCGTTCGGCCGCGGCACGGGCCAGGGTCGTCTTGCCGGAGCCCTGCGCCCCGACGATCGCGATCAGAGGTGGGCGATCCTCCGGACCGTCGGCGATCAGCCGGCCGATCCGATCGACAAGGTCAGGATTGGCCTGGCCCATGGCCGCGGCTCAGTGCTGGCTTTCGGGCAGGCGCACGATCAGGCCGTCCAGATCGTCGGTGACCCGGATCTGGCAGGACAGGCGGCTGTTCGGCTGGACGTTGTCCGCGAAGTCCAGCATCGACTCCTCCATGGCCGAGGGCCGGCCGGTTTCGGCGGCGAAGGCCTCGTCGACATAGACATGGCAGGTGGCGCAGGCGCAGGCGCCGCCGCAGTCGGCGTCAATGCCGGGGACATTGTTGCGGACCGCGCCCTCCATGACGGAAAGGCCGGTCTTGACCTCGACGACATGTTCGCGGCCGTCGTGTTCGATGTAGGTGATCTTCGCCATGTCGCGCCTATAGCGGTCCATTCTTCGCCGCGAAAGCGGCAACCGGTTGGCATTCAAGGTTCATCACGGCGAACACAACGGAGGCACAACGAACACGACAGCAGGGACGCAGGACCCGTCGTGTACGTCGTGGAAACGCTGTGCCCGTTGTGATGAACCCGCTTCGCGGATCAGGCCGCTTCCGTCTTCTTCCGCGACGGGGCGACCATCAGCTTCTTGGTCTTGGCGATCGCCTCGGCCGGGTTCAGCCCCTTGGGGCAAACCTGGGCGCAGTTCATGATGGTGTGGCAGCGGTAGAGTTTGAACGGGTCCTCGAGGTCATCCAGCCGCTTGTCGGTGGCGTCGTCGCGGCTGTCGGCGATCCAGCGGTAGGACTGCAGCAGGGCGGCCGGGCCGAGGTATTCCGTCTGGTTCCACCAGTAGCTCGGGCAGGAGGTCGAGCAGCAGGCGCACAGGATGCATTCGTACAGGCCGTCCAGCTTGGCGCGGTCTTCCGGCAGCTGGATGCGCTCCTTCTCCGGGTCCGGTTCGTCGGACTGGAGATACGGCTGGATCGAGTCGTACTGGGCGTAGAACAGGGTCAGGTCCGTCACCAGATCCTTGACCACCGGCTGGTGCGGCAGGGGCGCGATGGAAATGGTCGAGGAGGAACACTCCTCCCAGCCCTTGGTGCAGGCCAGGGTGTTGCGGCCATCGATATTCATCGAGCAGGAGCCGCAGATGCCCTCGCGGCACGAGCGCCGGAAGGTCAGGGTCGGGTCGATCTCGTTCTTGATGTGGATCAGGGCGTCCAGCAGCATCGGGCCGTGATCGTCGGCCGAGATCTCGAACGTGTCCCAGCGCGGGTCGGCGTCGACCTCGGGGTCATAGCGATAGACCTTGTAGGTCTTGACGTTCTTCGCGCCCTTGGCGGCCTTGTGGACCTTGCCGCGCGTGGGCCTGGAGCCCTTGGGGAGAGTCAGCTGGACCATCAGTACACCCGTGTCTTGGGCTCAATGTAATCGATGTCTTTCGACATCGTGTAGTTGTGGACCGGACGGTAGTCGATCTTCACCGCCTCGCCCGGCGTCTTCCAGGACAGGGTGTGTTTCATCCACTCGGCGTCGTTGCGGTCCGGATAGTCCTCGCGGGCGTGGGCTCCGCGGCTCTCGGTCCGGTTCAGGGCGCTCTCGATGGTCACCAGGGCCTGGTCGATCAGATTGTCGTATTCGAGGGTCTCGACCAGATCGGTGTTCCAGATCAGGCCGCGATCCGTGGTCTTGATGTCGGCGCCGGCGGCGTGGATGGCGCGCAGCTTGGCCGTCCCCTCCTCCAGCGTCTTGCCGGTGCGGAAGACCGCCGCGTCGGACTGCATGGCGCGCTGCATGTCGATGCGCAGCTTCGAGGTCGGGGTCGAGCCGCTGGCGTGGCGGAAGCGGTCGAGGCGGGCGATGTGTCCGTCCGTGGCCGAAGCGGGGGCGTCCGGCACCTTCGAGGCCTTGTCCACCACCTCGCCGCAGCGCAGGCCGGCGGCGCGGCCGAAGACGACCAGATCGGTCAGGCTGTTGGAGCCGAGACGGTTGGCCCCGTGCACCGAAACGCAGGCCGCCTCGCCCACCGCCATCAGGCCGGGGACGACGGTGTCGGCATTGTCGCCGACCTTGGTCAGGACCTCGCCGTGATAGTTCGTCGGGATGCCGCCCATATTGTAGTGGACGGTGGGCAGGACCGGGATCGGAGCCTTGGTCACATCGACGCCGGCGAAGATTTTCGCGCTCTCGGAAATGCCCGGCAGGCGCTCGTGCAGCACGGCCGGATCGAGATGGTCGAGGTGCAGGTGGATGTGGTCCTTGTTCGGGCCCACGCCGCGGCCCTCGCGGATCTCGATGGTCATGGAGCGTGAAACCATGTCGCGCGGGGCCAAGTCTTTCACGGTTGGCGCATAGCGCTCCATGAAGCGCTCGCCCTCGGAATTGGTCAGATAGCCGCCCTCGCCGCGCGCGCCCTCGGTGATCAGGCAGCCGGCGCCATAGATGCCGGTCGGGTGGAACTGGACGAATTCCATGTCCTGCAGCGGCAGGCCGGCGCGCAGCACCATGGCATTGCCGTCGCCGGTGCAGGTGTGGGCGCTGGTGGCCGAGAAATAGGCGCGGCCGTAGCCGCCCGTGGCTAGGATCACCAGCTTCGCGCGGAAGCGGTGCAGGGTGCCGTCGTCGAGCTTGAGCGCGGTCACCCCGGTGCAGGCACCGTCCTGCATGATCAGGTCCAGGGCGAAATACTCGATGAAGAACTCGACCTCGCGGCGCACCGACTGGCCGTAGAGGGTATGCAGGATGGCGTGACCGGTACGGTCGGCGGCGGCGCAGGTGCGCTGCACCGGGCCCTCGCCGAAATTGCGGGTCATGCCGCCGAAGGCACGCTGGTAGATCTTGCCCTCATCGGTGCGTGAGAAAGGCACGCCCCAGTGCTCCAGCTCGTAAACCGCCTTGGGCGCGTTGCGGACCAGATATTCGATGGCGTCCTGGTCACCCAGCCAGTCCGACCCCTTGACGGTGTCGTACATGTGCCACTGCCACGAATCCTCGCCCATATTGCCGAGCGAGGCGGAGATACCACCCTGGGCCGCGACCGTATGGGAGCGGGTCGGGAAGACCTTGGAAACACAGGCGACCTTCAGCCCCTGCTGGGCCGCGCCGAGGGCGGCACGAAGGCCCGAGCCGCCCGCGCCGACGACGACGACGTCATAGGCGTGATCGACAAATTCATAAGCAGCCATCAGCCGTCAGATCCCGAAGCCGGCAGGCAGGGGCGCGGAGCCCAGGGCCAGCCGTACGATAAAGAAGACACCCGCCGCCGCGATAACGAGGCAGAACAGGCTGATCAGGCCCAGCAGCGCGCCGCGCGAGCCGGGCTTGTGAATATAGTCGTCGACGATGACCTTCAGCCCCATCTGCATATGCCAGACGCTGACCAGAAGGGTGACAGCCAGAAGGACGGCGTTCACCGGCGCGCGGAACCAGTCGAGGGCGGCGTCATAGCCGGCACCGGACAGGGTGAAGCCGGTCCACAGACCCCAGAGGGTCAGGGGCACCAGGATCAGGGACGACAGGCGTTCGGCGGTCCATTCCCCGGCGCCGTGGCGCTCGGAGACCTTGACGCCCTTGATGTAGGTCTTGGTGGCGCGGCTCACAGTCCGACCCTCCCCGAGGCGAACAGGAAGGCCCAGAAGGCGACGGCCATGACCACGCCGCCGATCATCGAGGCCCAGGACAGGGCGTCGGCGCTCTTCGTCGACAGGCCGCGACCGGCGTCCCAGATCAGGTGGCGGATCCCGCCGGCCAGGTGCAGGCACAGGGCGAGGGTCAGGCCGAACCAGACGAACAGGCCGAGGGGCGTGCTCATCCAGCCGGTGAAGGTGGCATAGGCTTCAGGTCCGAAGGCCAGGGCCAGCAGCCAGGCGAAAACCACCACCGCTCCGACCGACAGGGCTCCGCCGGTCATGCGGTTGAGGATCGAGGCCGCCATGGTCACATGCCAGCGCCAGACCTGCAGATGCGGCGACAGCGGGCGGACACGGCCATTGGGCTGGACCAGGAAACGGCCGGTCGCATCGCCGGTCGGGTCGCTGGAGGCGTCACCCGGAAGAGGAGAGGTCGACATATTGCGAATGGTTCTCAGAAACCTGAGCGAATTCAGCCGCTCGAAACGTGTGATCAGGGTTTAGTCAGCGAGGCGGCGGGGGTCAACGAAGCGCTGGCCTGTGCGACATATGTAGGCAACAATTCGCATTGGGGATGCAGGCCCTTTGTCATTCGGACCGTTTCGCGGCAGTCTTGACCCATGTCGGGCTTGTTCCTCCTCGCCTTCGCTGGCCTGCTGACCCAGGAGTCCGCGCTGCAGCCGTCCACCCGGGCCACCTACCAGCCGCCGGTGGTCCGTCCGTTCGAGCCCGGCCGTGATCTGGGAGGTGAGCAGGCCCAGGGCGACAGGGCCGCCGAGCTGTTCCGCCGGCCACTGGAAGCGCCGGTCCGGGTCGAGGCCTATGCCCGGTCCTATGAGTTTACGCCGGGCGATGCGGAGATCGCCTATGAACAGGGCGTCGCCTCCGCCGAGATCCGCGCCGATCAGGCTGCCGGGCGGCTGGACGGGGTCTGGCAGCTTGTCGATGGGTCGGGACAGCGGCTCTACGACCTGATCCTGATCGATCCCGGATCCGGGTCCATCGAGGGCGGCTGGCGCGGGCCGGCAGGGCGTGGGGCGGTGACCTCGGACGGCGTGACCCTGACACTCGAGGGTGTGGGCACGTTGAGGCTGGAGCCAACCGGAAATGGCTGGCGCGGGGCGTGGACGGTCGGCGGCGAGACCGGTCCGGCGAGCCTTATCCGCCCGAACTGAGCCGGATGCGCGACACGGCCGCCTGGAGACCGCCGGCGCCGTAGGGCACGGCGGTGCCTCGCCCCCAGACCGGATCAGGCCACTGGCCGTCGTCGTGACGGCGCCCGACGACATGGACATGCAGCTGGGCCGTGACATTGCCGAGGGCGGCGACGTTCAGCTTCTGCACCGGCCGTCCGGCCGCCTGACCCAGTTCACGCACCCTCTCTCCGGCAAGGACGACCTCGTCCATCAGGACCGCGCGTTCGGCGGCGGTCAGATCCTCGATCTCGTGCAGACCGGCGCGACGCGGGATCAGGATCAGCCATGGAAAACGGGCGTCGTCCTGCAACCGCACCTGACACAGGGGCCAGTCGCAGACGAGGACGGAACCGGCCTCGAAGGCGGGATCGGCTTTGAACGACGCGGTCATCCCCTTCGGTCGCCCGGCGGCGGCGACGGGTCAAGCGGTACGGTTCAGTTCAGCGCATAGGCCATGCAGGCGCGGCCGGTCAGTTTGCGCAGCGGCGGCTGGAGCGCCGGCCGGGCAGCCTCGATCTGGGCCCCGGTCGGAGCCCTGGCGGGCTAGAGACCGTCCAGACGGTCACCGAGCCGGCGGAACTGCTCGGTCATGACGCCGTCGATGACATCCGCCATGGTGCCGGTTCCGGGCCCGCTGACGACAAAGGTCCAGCGCAGCACCCGCTCGCCCCCGTCGGGTGGATCGGACCAGGTCATGGTCAGGACAGCGTCGGCGCCCATACCCTGCAAGGGGCCGAACGGGGCGTCGAAACGCACCATGCGGCGCCCGGGCCAGACCATCACGACCTCCGCATGCTTGACCCCGCCGCCCGGCAAGGCTTCGCACCAGCAGCCACCGGGAATCATGTCCAGCCGGATGTTGGCGGCGTCGCCGGAATAGGTGTGATCGCTGCTCCACCAGCCCGACGGCATGGCCACAGTCTCCAGCACCGTGTCCGGCCCGGCCCGGACGGGCCGCTCGTAGCCGAGGGTGAAGCCGTTGTCCGTCCGCGCCCGGACCTCGGCCGAGGCACCGGTCGCGAACAGGGCCAGCACAAGGCCGGTCGACAGGATCTTGAACATCGATGGTCCTCCCCGACCGAATGGGCGGTCGTCAGGCTGACCCTGTCAAGCCGGGGCGAAGGTCAGGGGCGCGCCCCAGAACTGGCTGACCAGATCGGATTGCGGCCCCGCCTTGCCGCTGGTCAGGAAATCACGCCGCCCCGAGCCGCCGAGATCATATTCGGGGTGACGCTCGAAATAGCGGGCGAGGGCGTCGGCCACGGCGGTCGGCTGGTGGATCACCGGTGTGCCGGGCGGCAGGGCGGCGGCGAACAGGTCGGCCACGATCTCATAGTGAGTGCAGCCGAGAATGGCCTGGTCCGGATGACGACCGATGCGGCGGCGCAGGGCATCGACATGGTCGTCGACCACCACCTTGAGCTCCTCGGGCGGGGCCCCGAGCTCGATCAGACCGGCGAGGCCCGGGCAGGGTTCGGAGAAGACGGCCAGGTCCTCGCGCCGCTTGTCGATCTCGATCTCATAGACCCGGCTCATGGCCGTGGCGGCGGTGCAGAAGACGCCGGTCACATCGATGGCCTCGACCTTTTCGCCATGACGCTCGGCCTCATAGTCCCAGGGCATGCCGGTCGCGGCCTCGATGGTCGGGACGATAATGCCCAGGACATTGATCGGTCGGCCGTGCCGGGCGCGGGCCTCGGGCACCCAGGTCTGCTGCAGGCGACGCAGGGCAATGGCCGAGGCGGTATTGCAGGCCAGGACGATGACATTGGCCCCGGCCTCGAACAACCGCTCACAGCCGGCGCGGGTCAGGTCGACGATCTCCTCGCCCCCGCGACCGCCATAGGGGGCGTTGGCCTGGTCGGCCAGATAGACGAAATCCCGGTCGGGGAACCGTCGCGTCAGTTCGCGGTGGACCGTGAGGCCGCCCACGCCGGAGTCGAAAACGCCAATCGCCATGGCGCGCGCTTTAGACGCACCACCGGCCGACGTCCACCGGAGAAGATTACAGGCCTGTCATGTGACAGTCGGGCCGGGAAGGGCCTACGGTTCGCGCAATCTCATTACGGACGGAGTTTCCCGATGCACAGACGCCAGCTTCTTGTCGCCGGGGGCAGTTTGTTTGCCCTGTCGGCCTGCGCTTCCAGCGGCTTTTCGATGGGCCGGGGCACGCCGGCAGCCACCCTCGCTGCCGATGCCGCCGCCGCGCGCGCGGTCCTGCCGGTGCAGACGCCGCGCGCCGAGCTGCTGCAGGTCTGGACCGGTCCCTATGAGGGCGTGCCGCCCTGGGACCGGGTCACCGCGGCCAAGCTCCGGACCGCCCTGATCGAGGGGATCGAACTGCAGCGCGCCGAGATCGAGGCGATCGCCAACAATCCCGAACCCCCGACCTTCGCCAACACCATGGTCGCGCTGCAGATGGCCGGCGACCCGCTGGACCGCGCCGGGGCCCTATACGGCGTGATGACTTCCAACATCGGGTCGGACGACTACAATGCCGTCGATACCGAGCTGTCGCCCCTGCTGTCGGCCGCCGGTGACGAGATCACCTTCAACGAGAAACTGTTCGCCCGCATCAAGGCGGTCGCTGACGGGGCCGCCGCCGCCGGCCTGACCGCCGAACAGACGCGGATCGCCACGCGCAGTCGCGACAGCTTCATCCGCAACGGCGCGGCCCTGGACGCCGTCGGCAAGGCGGAGCTGGGCCGGATCAACACCGCCCTGTCCAACGCCTTCACCAGCTTCGGCCAGAAGGTGGTCGCCGACGAGAACGCCTGGACGGTGATCCCGACCGAAGCCGGCGTGGCCGGACTGCCGGCCTCGAACAAGGCCGCTGCGGCCGCCGCCGCCCGGGCGCGCAACGTCCAGGGCTGGGCCATCGTCAACACCCGCTCGAGCGTCGACCCCTTCCTGAGCTTCGCCGACGACCGGGCCCTGCGCGAACAGGTCTGGCGCAAATTCGTCAACCGCGGCGACAATGGCGACGCCAATGACACCAATGCGATCATCGCCGAGATCGTGAAACTGCGTCAGGAACGGGCGCGCCTGCTCGGCTTCGGCAACCATGCCGAATGGCGGATGCAGGACACCATGGCCCGGACCCCGGCCGCGGCCAATGCGCTGATGATGCGGGTCTGGCCCGCCGCCGTGGCCCGCGTCGCCGAGGAGGTGGCCGACATGCGCGCCATCGCCGGTCATGACATCGAGCCCTGGGATTACCTCTACTATGCGGAGAAGGTCCGGAAGGCGAAATACGACCTCGATCAGAATGAGCTGAAGCCCTATTTCGAGCTCAACAACGTCAAGCGCGGGGCCTTCTACATGGCCGGGCGGCTGTACGGCTTCGACTTCAAACCGGTACCGGCCGGCAGCGTTCCGGGCTTCCACCCGGACGTCGAGGTGTTCGAGGTCACCAACAAGTCCGACGGCAGCCATGTCGGCCTGTTCTATTCCGATGACTTCTCGCGGCCGGGCAAGCGGTCGGGGGCCTGGGCGACCACCTATCGCTCCTTCTCGCGCTATGACGGCGTCAAGAATGTGCTGTCGTCGAACAACAACAATTTCACCAAGGCCGAGGGCGGCCAGCCGATCCTGATCTCGCTGGACGATGCCGAGACCCTGTTCCACGAGTTCGGCCACGCCCTGCATTCGCTCTCGGCGGCCTATACCTATCCGGCGCTGGGCGGCACGCCGCGCGACTATGTGGAATATCCGTCGCAGGTGCATGAGCACTGGGTGCTGAGCCGGCCGATCCTCGACGGCTTCATGCGCCACTACCAGACCGGCGAGGCCATGCCGCAGGCGCTGGTGGACAAGGTCGAGGCCGCAGCCACCTTCAACCAGGGCTATGCGACGGTCAGCTATCTGTCCTCGGCCCTGGTCGACATGGACCTGCACACCCGGACCACGCCGCCGACCGATATCGACGCCTTCGAGCGCGAGAGCCTGGCCCGCTACGGCATGCCGAAGGAAATCGTGATGCGGCACCGCCTGCCGCAGTTCAATCACCTGTTCACCTCGGACGCCTATTCGGCGGGCTATTATTCCTACCTCTGGTCAGAGGTCATGGACGCCGACACCTGGGCCTATTTCGAGGAGTCGGGCGACGTCTTCAATCCGGACATCGCGAGCCGCTACAAGGCCATCATCCTGGCCGAGGGCAACACCACCGACCGCGCCGAGGCCTATCGCCGCTTCCGCGGCCGTGACCCGGACGTGACGGCCCTGCTCAAGGTGCGGGGCTTCCCGGTTTCCTGACCGGGGCCCTGTCGATCGCCGCGCGGTCGCTCAGGCAGTGAGCGACCGCGTCGCGAGCGTTAGCGACAACAACACTGCGGCCGGCGGAGCAATCCGCCGGCCTTTTTGTCTTTCCGGCGCGACGCTCAGAGGATGACCGGCAGGCGGCTGAGCGCATAGTCCACCTGAACGGCGCCCGGCAGTTGCCGAACAGCCTCCTCGCGGAAGGCGGCGCGGCAGAAGGCGCGGTCGCTGATACGGCTGCCCGGGCGTTTGGCACCCCGGCAGGCCCGTTTGGCGGCGGTCGTGACCCGGGCGTCGAAGGCGTCTGCACCGGCGACGCTGGACAGGTCCAGGTCGCCCCACTGGACACGGGCCTCCCGGGCGGAGGCAGCGCCGGCGGCGAGGCTGACGGCGAGGGCGGCGGCAAGAGAAGCGAAGGTCTTCATGGCGAATTCCTGGGGGAGGTCTGCGTCGCGCCTGGTGGCGACGGCCCGGGAGATACGGACCGGCTGTTTCAGGCCCGTGTGACTTCCGCGGCGAAATCGCGACGCCGCATGAATTCGCGGAAACCTGAACGGTGATAACCGTTTGACGCCGCATCAAGCGGACCCGGGGTTCATCACAACGACCACAACGACTCCACAACGGACACGACGGCAGCGTGGGTGCGGCGCGAACGCGCCATTCCTCCCTGGACGGGAAGGCGCTGCGCGCGACGGCGGAGCGCCGGCCCCGTCGTGCTCGTTGTGCCTCGTCGTGTTCGTTGTGATGAACCAGCCCGGCCCACCGCCTTGTCTTCGCCCCCCTTTTCCGCCATAAGCCGCCGCTTCCGACGCAAGTGAACCTCGCGTCTCCACCTGCACGACCCCGGTTCCCGCGCTCAAGCAGCGTAGCGTTAGCGCTTCAGGGATGCCCGGACGAGGCAGGCGAGAACCCTCCGCCGACGTGATCGTCGCCGGAGGCGATTTCGCTATGGAGACCGTCTCACCCGTCGGATTTGGTGGCCCGCAGGGCTGACGAGGTTTGTATGTTCGAGGCTCTGAACGAGCGACTGACAGGCGTCTTCGACCGGATCACCGGGCGCGGTGCCCTGTCCGAAAAGGACGTGACGGAGGCGATGCGCGAAGTGCGCGTGGCCCTGCTCGAGGCCGACGTCGCCCTGCCCGTGGTCAAGGACTTCATCGCCTTCGCCACCGAACGCGCCACGGGCGAAGAGGTCATCCGCTCGGTCAAGCCGGCCGATCAGGTCATCAAGATCGTCTATGACGGCCTGGTCGAGATGCTGGGCGGCGATGAGCCGACCCCGATCAACCTCAATGCCACCCCGCCCGCCGTGATCCTGATGGCCGGCCTGCAGGGCTCGGGCAAGACCACGACCTCGGCCAAGCTGGCGCTGCGGCTGACGAAATTCGATCGCAAGAAGGTCATGATGGCCTCGCTGGACACGCGTCGTCCGGCGGCCATGGAGCAGCTGCAGACCCTCGGCAAACAGATCGAGGTCGCCACCCTGCCGATCGTGGCCGGCGAGTCGCCGATCCAGATCACCAAACGCGCCCTGCAGTCCGCGAAACTCCAGGGCTTCGACGTTCTGATCCTCGACACCGCCGGCCGGATCACCCTCGACGAGGCCCTGATGGCCGAGGTGGCCGAGGTCGCCGCCGTGTCGAAACCCGTCGAGACCCTGCTGGTCGCCGACAGCCTGACCGGTCAGGACGCGGTGCGCACGGCCAAGGCCTTCCACGACCGCCTGCCCCTGACCGGCCTGGTCCTGACCCGCGCCGACGGCGACGGGCGTGGCGGGGCCATGCTGTCGATGCGCGCCGTCACCGGCCTGCCGATCAAATACATCGGCGCGGGCGAGAAGGTCGATGCGCTGGAAGTGTTCGACGCCCGCCGCGTCGCCGGGCGGATCCTGGGTCAGGGGGACATCGTCGCCCTGGTCGAGAAGGCGTCGCAGGAGCTGGACGCCTCCAAGGCCGAGGCCATGGCCCGCAAACTGGCCAAGGGCCAGTTCGACCTGAACGACCTCGCCGCCCAGCTGCAGCAGATGAAGCGGATGGGCGGTCTGCAGGGCATCATGGGCATGCTGCCCGGCGTCGCGAAGATGAAGGCCCAGATGGCCGACAGCGGCGTCGACGACCGGATGATCGCCCGCCAGGAAGCCATCATCTCATCGATGACCAAGGCCGAGCGCAAGAAGCCCGACCTGCTCAACGCCAGCCGCAAGAAGCGCGTTGCCGCCGGTGCCGGGGTCGAAGTCCAGGACATCAACCGCCTGCTCAAACAGCACCGCCAGATGGCCGATATGGTCAAGTCCATGTCGCGCGGCGGCGGCAAGGGCATGAAACAGATGGCCGCCATGATGGGCGGTCTCGGCGGCGGTGGCATGGGGGGCGGCCCCGACCTGGCCCGCCTCAAGGCGATGGGGGGCGGCCGCATGCCCGAGCCCAGCGCCGACGAAATGAAAGCCCTTCAGGACCGCATCGCGGGCCTGGGTGGCGGACAACTTCCGGGGGGCCTTCCGGGTCTTCCGGGCTTCCCTCCCAAGAAATAATCCGACTTAACGAAAGAGACTGAAAATGCTGAAGATTCGTCTGGCCCGCGGTGGTGCCAAGAAACGCCCCTACTACTACATCGTCGTCGCTGACAGCCACGCGCCGCGCGACGGCAAATTCATCGAGCGGGTCGGCACCTACAACCCGATGCTGCCGCGCGACGGCGAGCAGAAGCGCGTCAATCTGAAGACCGACCGGATCGCTGAATGGCTCGGCAAGGGTGCCCAGCCCACCGACCGCGTCGCCCGCTTCCTGAGCCAGGACGAAGCCCTCGCCGGCAAGGTCAAGTGGACCCAGGGCAACAACCCGAAGAAGGCCGAGCCGGGCAAGAAGGCCCAGGAACGCGCCGCCGAGCGCGCCCAGCGCGAAGCCGACCGCGCCGAGGCCGAAGCCGCTGCCAAGATCGAGGCCGCTGAAGCCGCCGTCCGCGCCAAGGAAGAGGCGGCCGCTGCCGCCGAAGCCGCGAAGAACGCGCCGCCGGCTCCGGAGCCCGAAGCTGTTGCCGAGGAAGCCCCGGCCGAGGCCGCCGCTGAAGAGGCTCCGGCCGCCGAAGCGGAAGCCGTGACGGAAGAGGCCCCGGCCGAAGCCGCCGCCGAGGAAGCCCCGGCTGCCGAAGCGACCGAAGAAGAAAAGACCGAGGCCTGATCGGCCTCCCTCTCCCGATAGGAGAGGGCTTGAGCGCACGGCGCCCGCAAGGGCGTCGTCCTTGCGCGAAAGGGTGAGGGACGGTCGGCTGGCCTTCGGGATCCAGCCGACCCTCACCCGGCCCTTCGGGCCACCTTCTCCCAATGGGAGAAGGAACACTGAGGTGCGCGATGACGACCGACAGTAAACTCATCCTCGTCGGCCAGGTCGCCGGCGGGTTCGGGGTCAAGGGCGAGGTGCGGGTCACCGCCTATACCGCCGAGCCGAAGACCCTGCTGTCCTTCGGCGCCCTGTTGCGCGCCGACGGTTCGACCGGCCTGACCCTGACCGGAGGGCGGGCGGAAAAGTCCGCCGTCGTCGGCCGGGCGAAGGAGATCGCCACAAAGGAGGAGGCCGACGCCCTGCGCGGGCTGAAGCTGTACATCCCGCGCGACAGGCTGCCGGAACCGGATGAGGACGAATTCTACCTGACCGACCTCGTGGGCCTTGAGGCGCGCGATCCCGACGGCCTCGTCCTCGGAACCGTGAAGTCGGTGCAGAATTTCGGTGCCGACGACATGCTGGAGATCACCCCCGCGACCGGCGGCCCGACCTGGTATCTGCCCTTCACCAAGGACGCCGTGCCCGAGCTGCACATCGCCGACGGCTGGCTGCTGGTTGTGAAGCCGAACGAGATCGGCGAGCGCGAGCCGGACTAGGACTCCTCGTCCGCCGCCATGCCCATCATGTGGAAGCCGGCGTCGACATGGATGACCTCGCCCGTGGTCGAGAAGCCGAGGTCGGAGCACAGCCACAGGGCGGCACCGGCGACGCCCTCCATCGAGGTGTCCTCCTTCATCGCCGACATGGCGCGGCCCTGGGCGATCATGCCGCGACCACCCGAGATGCCGGCCAGCGACAGGGTGCGCATGGCCCCGGCCGAGATGGCGTTGACGCGGATGCCGCGGGGCCCGAGGTCGCGGGCGATATAGCGGGTCGCGGCTTCCAGACCGGCCTTGGCCACGCCCATGGTGTTGTAGTTGGGAACGGCCCGCTCGGAGCCGAGGAAGGTCATGGTCACCATCGAGCCGCCGTTGGGCATCAGTTTCGAGGCCCGTTTGGCCACATCGACGAAGCTGAACACCGAGATGTTCATGGCCAGCAGGAAGCTGTCGCGGGTGGTGTTGTCGACGAAGGAGCCCTGCAGCTCATTCTTGTTGGCGAAGGCCACGGAGTGGACGACGAAATCGATCGTGCCGAAGGCCTTTTCCAGCTCGGCGAAGGCCCGGTCCATGGAGGCGTCGTCGGTGACGTCGGCCTGGATCAGCAGCTTGGCGCCGACGCTCTCGGCCAACGGGCGCACGCGGCGCTCCAGCCCCTCGCCCAGATAGGTGAAGGCCAGTTCGGCCCCCTGGGCCGCCAGCTGGGAGGCGATGCCCCAGGCGATGGAGTTCGAATTGGCGACCCCCATGATCAGGCCCTTCTTGCCCTTCATGAGGTCTCCGGTGGGCATATTCCAGCCGCTCTCGCTCGCCATGGGAAGTCTCCTTTCTGGTGGCCTATGCTCGCAACGCGGTTGCTCGCGACCTGAGGCCGATCGTGATCTTGTCTGTCTAGACCTTGCTGAGGATCAGCGTCCCGTTCGTCCCGCCGAACCCGAACGAGTTGGACATGACGTGCTTCAGCTCACCGTCGTGGCGTTTCCTGAGGATGGGCATGCCCTCGAACTCGGGGTCGAGGTTTTCGATGTGGGCGCTTTCGGCGGCGAAGCCGTGCTTCATCATCAGCAGGCAGTAGATGGCTTCCTGCGCCCCCGCCGCGCCAAGGGAGTGGCCCGTCAGCGACTTGGTCGAGGAGATCATCGGCATGTCGTCACCGAAGACGTTGCGGACCGCCCCCATCTCCTTGGAGTCACCGACCGGCGTCGAGGTGCCGTGCGGGTTGAGGTAGTCGATCCGGGGATTGCCGGCCATTTCGAGCGCGATCTTCATGCAGCGTTCGGCACCCTCGCCCGAGGGGGCGACCATGTCATAGCCGTCGGAATTGGCCCCGTAGCCGGTGACTTCGGCATAGATGGTCGCGCCGCGCGCCACGGCCCGCTCATACTCTTCCAGCACCACGATGCCGGCCCCGCCGGCGATGACGAAGCCGTCGCGGTCCTTGTCATAGGCCCGGCTGGCGCGGCCCGGCGTCTCGTTGAAGTTCGAGGACATGGCGCCCATGGCGTCGAACATGTTGGACATGGACCAGTCGATGTCCTCGCAGCCGCCGGCGAAGACCACATCCTGCTTGCCCCAGGCGATCTGTTCGGCGGCCGCACCGATGCAGTGGGCGCTGGTCGCGCAGGCCGAGGAGATCGAATAGTTGATCCCCTTGAGCTGGAACCAGGTCGCCAGCACGGCCGAGGGGCCCGAGGCCATGGCCTTGGGCACGGCGAACGGCCCGATCCGCTTGGGCGAGTTTTTCTCGACCGTGGTGGCGGCGGCCTGGAGGATGACCTGGGTCGAGGGGCCGCCCTCGCCGACGATCAGGCCGATGCGCTCCGACTGGATCTCCTCGGCCGTCAGGCCGGAGTCCTTCAGCGCCTCCTCGAAGGCGATATGGCCCCAGGCGGTGCCGTTGGCGAGGAAGCGGGCGGCGCGGCGGTCGACATGCGGCGCCCAGTCCTCCGCCGTAACGCCCAACGCAGGCGGGGCCCAGACCTGGGAGCGGAAGCCGTACTGGATATGGTCCGGCGCGGCGACGACGCCGGAGCGGGCCTCGCGCAGGGAGGCGGAGACCTCATCCTGGCCGGTGCCGATGGAGGAGACGATGCCCAGACCGGTGACGACGACACGCCGCATGAGAGTTTCCTTCCAGGTTCCGAATTCGCCGCGTTGGCCGCGGTCTGAAGCTGACGATGGGATCAGGCGTCGACCGGCGTTGTCGCGCCGAACAGGCCGACCCGCATGTCGGTTGCCGTATAGATGGGGACGCCGTCGGCTTCGAGAACCCCGTCGGCGATCCCCATGACCAGTCGCCGGTTGATGACCCGCTTGAGGTCGATCTTGTAGACGACCTTCCTGATGTCCGGCGTGACCTGGCCGGTGAATTTGACCTCGCCGACGCCCAGGGCACGGCCCTTTCCGGGGCCGCCGATCCAGCCGAGGTAGAAGCCGACCAGCTGCCACATGGCGTCGAGGCCGAGGCAGCCGGGCATGACCGGATCGCCGATGAAGTGGCACTGGAAGAACCAGAGGTCCGGATGGATATCCAGCTCGGCCTCGATATAGCCCTTGCCGTGGGCCCCGCCGTCCGCATTGATGGAGACGATCCGGTCCAGCATCAGCATGGGCGGCGCCGGCAGGCGGGCGTTGCCATCGCCGAACAGCTCGCCCCGGCCCGAGGCCAGCAGGGCCTCATAGTCGAAGGACGACGGATATTGCGACTGGCTCAAGGGCGCTCTCCAGCGGGTGTTGCCGCCGGGTTACACGACAGGAACCGGCGGCTCAACTTTTTAGCGGGCCAAACCGGCAGCCCCGGCTAACGACCGCGCCCCGCCGGGCGGGCGGCGTTGCACAGGGCACGCGACTGGGTGCCGAAGACATCGCTGTGGCGCACGAAACCGCGCATCCGGCGCACCCGCACCTCGCACCAGCCGTCCTCGCAGTCCTCCATCGCCACGAGCGCATGGGGAGCCAGCCGGGCCCGCACGCCCGCCGTCGCGGAAGGGCCGGAGCGGATCGGAATCTCGGCACCCGAGGTGTTCAGGGCGCTGCGGCGACTGGACACCACGCTGCGATGGACCCAGGCGACGCCGCCCTCGGGGTCGCAGATCTTGCGCCATTCCTCGGTCTCGGCAATCACCTGCACGGGCAGGCCGGAGACCTGGTATTCCCACAGGATCCGGTAATCGAGGCCGGGGCCGAAGCGGGCCCGGACCTCATCCGATTTCAGCGACAGCCAGCGCGGGACCGGCTGGCCGCTGGGGGTGGGCCGACCGTCCGGCATGGTCTGGCCGGCCCCGGCCAGGGCGGCGGCGGCCAGGACGGTGCCGAGAACGGCGAGCCTATGGATGCGGGAGCGAGCCTTGCCAGACACCGGATGCGCCAATATGCCGAAACGATTGAAACCGAAGGCCGCCAATGTCCGCGCCCAGACTTAAGGTCGTGTTAACCAGACGGCTGCCTGACGCCGTCGAAACACGCATGCGCGAACTGTTCGACACCGAACTGAATCTGACCGACAGACCCATGGACCGCGCGGCGCTGGAGGCGGCGGTGCAGCGGGCCGATGTGCTGGTTCCGACCATCACCGACACCATCGACGCCGCCCTGATCGCAGCGGCCGGCGACCAGCTGAAGATGATCGCCAATTTCGGCGCGGGTGTGGATCACATCGATATCGACGCGGCTGTGGGCCGCGGCCTGATCGTGACCAATACGCCGGGCGTCCTGACCGAGGACACGGCGGATCTGGCCATGGCCCTGATCCTCGCGGTCAGCCGCCGCATCGTCGAGGGAGCCCAGGTCGTGGCCGAGGGGCGCTTCGCAGGCTGGTCCCCGACCTGGATGACCGGCCGGAAACTGTGGGGCAAGCGGCTCGGCATCGTCGGCATGGGCCGGATCGGCCAGGCCCTGGCCCGGCGCGCGAAAGCCTTCGGGATGCAGGTCCACTATCACAACCGCAAACCCGTCCCGGCTCTGATCGCCGAGGAGCTGGGGGCGACCTGGTGGGACGATCTGGACCAGATGCTGGCGCGGATGGACCTGATTTCCCTGAACTGTCCGGCGACCAGGGATACCCACCACCTGCTGTCGGCCGAACGGCTGGCGCGGTTGCAGCCGCATGCCATCCTGATCAACACCGCCCGCGGCGAACTGATCGACGAGGCGGCCCTGTCAGACGCCGTGGCACGCCGGGCGATCGCCGGGGTCGGACTGGACGTCTATGAGCATGAGCCGGTCATCCACCCGGGCCTGCTGGGCCACGCCAATGTGGTCCTGCTGCCGCATCTGGGGTCGGCCACGCTGGAGGCGCGGCAGGATATGGGCGACCGGGTCATCACCAATATCCAGACCTTCCGGAACGGACACCGCCCGCCCGACCGGGTGATACCGGCCATGCTCTGAGTCCCTGTGCTTGACGCTCGACGGAACCTTGGGCTGTTAGGTGGCTGGCTGCGTCGGGAGGGCGTGATGGCTATCAGAAGTTTTGCGGCAGGGCGGGGGACGTTGTCGCGCCGGGGTCTGCTGGCGAGCGCCGGCGGTCTCGGGATTGCAGCGGCGGCGGGACCCGTGGCGGCGTATCAGATCACGCCCCACACCCTGGAGGACCTTTACGCCAAGGATGGGGTCAAGGGTGTGGCCCTGTCGCCGTCGGGCGAGCGGATCGGCATCATCCGCGAGATCCATCAAGGCGGGGCCAGGCGCTCGGTTCTCGACGTGCTGGACGCCGCCAATCCGTCCGCACCGCCCAAGCGCGCGCCGCTGGGGGATGTCGACTGCGAGTCGATGGTATGGGCCAGCGACGAACGTCTGCTGGTTCGCATCGCCCTCGGCGGACGGACCAGCACGGAGCGGACCTCGGCCCGGTCGCTGGGGTCGAGCACCGCCGCGGCCGTCATTTCCCGGCGGATGGTGTCGATCGATCCCGACACCGGCGGCGGCGTGGTCCTGTTCGACAATGAACCGCAGCGGATGCGGACCATGCGCAACCTCGGCTCCGTCGTCGACCTGCTGCACGACGACCCCGAGCATGTGCTGATGATGGCTCCGACCCAGGCGCGGCGTATCAACGCCCTGTACAAGGTCAATGTCATCACCGGCCGGGCCGAGGAGTTCGAGCGGGGAGATTTCGATACCATCGGCTGGGAGACCCGAGATGGCGTGCCGGTGCTGCGCTATGACATCAACGCTGCCGGCAACACCCTCGAGATCATGGCCCGGGCCCCCGGTGAGCGTCAGTGGCGCTTCGTCCGCCGGATGCGGATCGCCGAGGTGCTCGACTTTGAATATGTCGCGCCGACTGAACAGGGCGACGTGATCCTGGTATCCGCCCGGCAGGAGGGCGAGGACGTTCAGTCGATCCGCGAATTCAACCTGAGGACCGGCACCTATGGCGCGCCGATCGCCTCGCGGCCCCGTTCCGATGTTTCAGGCGGCCTGACCGACGATCGCGGTGCCTATCTGGGCGCCGCCTACTGGAACGACCGGCTGGAGTATGATTTCGCCGTCCCGGCGCTGGCCCCACACCACCGGGCCATGAACCGCTTCTTCGACAATAGCTGCAATGTGCGTCTGATCGATATCGACCGGACCCTCAACCGCTTCCTGTCCTATGTCAGCGGACCCAATGAGCCCGGTGCCTGGTATCTGTATGACCGGGCTGCGCGCAGCTTCGTCAACCTGACGCCCCGTACAGCCCTGCAGACCGAGCGACTGGGCCGGACCGAGGCGCTGGATGTCACGACCCGCGACGGTGCCTCCATCCGCGCCTATCTGACAGCGCCGCCCGGAGGAGCGCCCGGCCCGCTGATCGTCCTTCCGCACGGCGGACCCGAGCTTCGCGACGTCATGAACTGGGACCGGACCGTCCAGGCCCTGGTGACCGAGGGCTGGTGGGTGCTGCAGCCCAATTTCCGCGGGTCCGGCGGTTATGGCCTGGCCTTCGCCAGCGAGGGCTGGGGGCGTTGGGGCGACCGGATGCAGGAAGACGTCGAGGACGCCGTCGACCATGCGATCAAGACCCGCGGGCTGGACGCCGGCAAGGTCGGCATCATGGGCACCAGCTACGGCGGCTATGCCGCACTCATGGGCGCCGTGCGGCGGCCGGACCTGTACAAGGCAGCCATCTCGATCTGCGGCGACAGCGACCTTCCCGAACTGCTGGCCAATGAGAAGCGGGACGACAACTCGCCGGAGAATATCGCCTATCAATTCTGGTCCACGCGGATCGGTGACCCCGAGGAAGACGCGGCGGCCCTGGCGCTCGCCTCGCCCCGGCGGAGGGCCTCGGAAATCGCCTGCCCGGTCATGCTGGTGCACGGCGTGGACGACCCCATCGTTCCGGTCTTCCAGTCGCGGCGCATGAAGGAGGCGCTGGAACGGGCCGGGAAATCCGTCGATTACATCGAGATCCGCGATGCCGGCCACGCTGACTGGGAAGACGGCGTCGAACTGGACCTGATGACCCAGTATATCGAGCTGTTCCGGCGGGTCTTCGGCTAGGTTCCGGCGCAAACCGGACAGTCGGGGTCGGCGGCCACCGTCACCGTACGGGCCGTGCCGGCAAGGCCGTCATAGATCAGCAGACGGCCCGCGAGCGGCTGTCCGGCGCCGGCGATCAGTTTGATCGCCTCAAGCGCGACCATCGACCCGACCACGCCCGCCAGCGCCCCGATCACACCGACGCGGGCGCAGGTTTCGGCTTCCGGCGGTGCGCCGGGCACGAGACAGCGGTAGCAGGGTCGGCCGGTGAAGACGCCGACCTGACCGTTCCAACGACCCAGGGCCCCTGAAACCAGGGGGATGCGGGCGGCCACGCAGGCGGCATTGACCGCGAACCGGGTCTCGAAATCGTCGGTGCCATCAACGACGACATCACAGCCTTCGACCAGCCGTGCCGCCGTCGCGACGGTCAGCCGCCCGGCGAACGGTTCGACCCGGACATGGGGGTTGAGGGCCGTCAGGGCTTCCGCCCCGGCCTCGGCCTTGGGGCGACCGATGTCGGCGACATCGAAGGCAATCTGGCGCTGGAGATTGGACAGGGCGACGGTGTCGTCGTCGATCAGGCGCAGGGTGCCGATTCCAGCCGCCGCGAGATAGAGGGCTGCGGGCGCGCCGACGCCGCCAAGACCGATCAGGCCCACGCGGGCGGCCTTCAGCCGTTGTTGCCCGGGCCCGCCGACCTCGACCAGCACCAGATGACGGGCGTAGCGTTCAATCTCGTCGTCAGAAAAGGTCACGCCTCCAGTTAGGGCGTGCGCGGCGGAACGTCCACGCCGGTCGCCGTAGATGGAGGCCCGCAAGCACGGCCCAATCCCTGGCCTCCTGCCCTTTCCGGCTTGCCGAGCCGCATTTCGGTCTCCATCTGAGACGGATGATGAATGCGAATCCCAATTTTCCTGACTGGCACGGCACCACCATCCTGGCGGTGCGCAAGAACGGTCGAACCGTCATCGCCGGCGACGGCCAGGTGTCGATGGGTCCGACCATCGTCAAGGGCGCCGCGCGCAAGGTGCGGGTGCTGGCGGGCGGCAAGGTTCTGGCGGGCTTTGCCGGGGCCACGGCCGACGCCTTCACCCTGATCGACCGGCTGGAGGCCAAGCTGGAGCAGTATCCCGACCAGCTGGCCCGGGCCTGCGTCGACCTGGCCAAGGACTGGCGCACGGACCGCTATCTGCGCCGGCTCGAGGCCATGCTGCTGGTGGCCGACAAGGGCGCCATCTTCACCGTCACCGGTGTCGGCGATGTGCTGGAGCCCGAACACGGCGTGGCGGCGGTCGGCTCGGGCGGCAATTTCGCTCTGTCAGCCGCCCGCGCCCTGATCGACCACACCGACATGGACGCCGAAACCATCGCCCGCCGCGCCATGGAGATCGCGGCGGAGATCTGTGTCTATACGAACGGCAACCTGACGGTTGAGACGTTGGGATAATTTATGGTTGTATCAGCGCTGTGGGGTGTCGAGGTTCATCACAGCGGACACAACGGATGCACAACGAACACGACGGGACCGAGCCGGTTTTGGCCCACGTGAACCATGCAGGGCGAGCGGTAATGGACGCTGCGTTCGCGGTGCATCGGGCGCTGGGTCCCGGGCTGCTTGAGTCGGTCTATGAGGCCTGCCTCTCGGAAGAGCTGAAACAGGCCGGCCTGACTGTGGAGCGACAGGTAGGCATTCCGGTCGCCTACGGCCAGGCGCGACTCGATGTGGGCTATCGGCTTGATCTGCTGGTTAACGGGTGCGTCGTGGTCGAGGTCAAATCGATCGACGCCCTGGCGTCGATCCATGCGGCCCAGCTGTTGACCTATCTTCGTTTCTCGGGTCTCCGGCTTGGCTATCTGATCAATTTCAACACCGTTCGCCTCAAGGATGGCTTTCGCCGTTTCGTTCTCTGACCCCGTTGTGTTCGTTGTGCATCCGTTGTGCCCGTTGTGATGAACCCTTCCAGCCCCGATATCTCGCCCATGACCGACCTTTCCCCCCGCGAAATCGTCTCCGAACTGGATCGCTTCATCGTCGGCCAGGACGATGCCAAGCGCGCCGTGGCCGTGGCTCTCAGGAACCGGTGGCGGCGCAGGCGGGTGCCGGATGACCTGCGCGACGAGGTCACGCCCAAGAACATCCTGATGATCGGGCCGACCGGCGTGGGCAAGACCGAGATCGCCCGGCGGCTGGCCCGGCTGGCCGGCTCGCCCTTCCTCAAGGTCGAGGCAACCAAATTCACCGAGGTCGGCTATGTCGGCCGCGACGTCGACTCCATCATGCGCGACCTCGTCGAGGCGGCCCTCGTCATGGTGCGCGACCGGCGGCGTGGCGAGGTCAAGACGAAGGCCGAGGCGGCGGCCGAGGAACGGATTCTCGACGCCCTGGTCGGTCCCGGCTCGCAGCCCGCGACCCGCGACAGTTTCCGCAAAAAGCTGCGCGCCGGGGAGATGGACGACAAGGAGATCGAGCTCCAGCTGGCCGACACCGCCTCGCCCGTTCAGGGCCTGGACATCCCCGGTGGCGGCAATGTCGGCATGATCAATCTGTCGGAGATGCTGGGCAAGCTCGGTGGGGGGCGGACGAAGACGGTCAGGCTGCGGGTTCACGACGCCCTGGCCCCCCTGGTCGCCGAGGAGAGCGACAAGCTGCTGGATCAGGAAAGTCTGACCACCGAGGCGCTGATGCTGGCCGCGAATGAGGGCATCGTCTTCATCGACGAGATCGACAAGGTCGCCGGCCGGTCCGACCGCTCCGGCGGCGATGTCAGCCGCGAAGGGGTGCAGCGCGACCTGCTACCCCTGATCGAGGGCACCACCGTCTCGACCAAATACGGTCCGGTGAAGTCCGACCATGTGCTGTTCATCGCCTCGGGCGCCTTCCATGTGGCCAAGCCTTCGGACCTGCTGCCGGAGCTCCAGGGCCGGCTGCCGATCCGGGTCGAGCTGAAGGCCCTGACGCGGGACGATTTCGTGCGCATCCTGACCGAGCCGGAAGCCAATCTGATCCGCCAGAACCAGGCCCTGCTGGCGACCGAGGATGTGACCCTGACCTTCACGGCAGACGCGGTCGAGGCCCTCGCCGACGCCGCCGTGGCGGCCAATGGCGCGGTCGAGAACATCGGCGCACGGCGACTGGTCACCGTGCTGGAGCGGGTGCTGGAGGAAACCAGTTTCAGGGCCTCAGACCTGTCGGGCCAGACCGTTGCCTTCGACGGCGACCGGGTGCGGGATCTGGTCGCCGAATTGTCGCGCGACGCCGACCTGAGCCGCTTCATCCTCTAGACGGGCAACCCCGCACAGGTTTCACTCGTAACTGGGCGCGAAACGCCACAGGGAACCCGCCATGAGACCATTCCGATCCGCCTTGATCGCCGCTGCCCTGATGACGGTGGCCGCACCGGCGGCTGCCCAGTCACGCGACATCGTTCTGGACCAGTTCGACGGCCGCTGGTTCGAGATCGCACGCAGTCCGAACGACGCCCAGAAGGACTGCCGGCGAGCCCAGATTGACTTCAATCCGCAGAGCCAGGCCAACCGCTATTCCATCGTCGTGACCTGTACCCGCCGCGCCGACGGCGTGGTCGAGACCCTGCGTGCCAACGCCCGCGTCATCGATCCGGGCAACAATGCCCGCTTCCGCTTCACCCTGACGGGCCTGCTGGGTGTGGGCGGGCTGGCTGGGCAGAACTACTGGGTCTGGGACCATGCGCCGGACTACAGCTGGGCCATTCTGGCCCTGCCGAACAAGTCCGACTGGTGGGTCTGGCACCGCAGCCAGAGCCCGGCCGAGGCCGACCGCGCCCGCCTGATCGCCCGCGCCCGCGCCCTGGGCCTCGACACCGGGACGGTGGTTCACACCGGGCGGTAGGGTGGCCGCGGGCTGTCGCCTGTTCGTCCGTCGCTTGAATTCGGAACATATGCCGAACATAAGGGCGACATGGCCGCCACGACGCTCCAGATCGATCTCGTTTTCAGCCGGCCGCAGACCACGCTGGCGGTGACGCGCGGCGCGGCACGGCTGATGGTCGACCTCGGCTATGCCCCCCTGCTGGAAGTCGGCCTGCCCAATGGCCGCCGCGCCGACGTCATGGCCCTGGGGCCACGCGGCGACATCGTCATCTGTGAGGTGAAGTCGGGGGTCGAGGACTATCGCGTCGACCGCAAATGGGGCGAATACGGCCCGTTCTGCGACGCCTTCTATTTCGCCGTGGCACCCGGGTTTCCGGATGGCATCCTGCCCGACGAGCCCGGCCTGATCGTCGCTGACGGCTTCGGCGGGGCGGTGGTGCGCGAGGCGCCGGCGACGCCCCTGGCCCCGGCGCGACGCAAGGCCCTGCTGGTGGCCTTTGCCCGACTGGGCGCGATGCGGACGCTGCGAGAGCCGTCGGCCGGCTGAACCCTATTCGACCACCGGGCCGCTTTCGCCGCTGGAGGTGATGGCGGCGGTCGAGGCCGCGCAGCCGGTCAGGGCCAGATCGCCGACCGTGACCATGGCCGTCAGCGGATAGGTGCGCTCACTCATCCCGTCGGAGCATTCAGTGGCGACCAGGGTGACCTTGAACGTGGTCCCGTCAGCGGTCTCTGCCGCCCAGATCGCGGTTGTGCCCCGGACCACCGGCTCGGGCTGGCGCGCGCGCTGACCGGGGGGTTCGGTGCTCGTATAGACCATCTCCGTTCCCGTCAGGTCGACGCTCCAGAACGGCTCGGTCCCGATGGCGCGCAGCGGCCCGGCCAGTTCGACGCCGCTCAGAACGGCTGGGGGCGCAGGCAGTTCGGGCGACGGTGCAGGCGCCTCAGCCGGCGAACAGCCGGCGAGGACAAGGACGGACAGGGCGGCAAACAGGCGGCGCATGGCGGGACTCCGGGTTCACCGACAGCAAGCGCGGACGAGAGTCCCGGGTCAAGCCCGGACCCGGATATCAGCGGTCAGGGCTGGCCGTCCGCCGTCGGAATCGCGGCCATGAGCACGCCGTCGGTCGGCAGGGCCGGGGCTTTGTGGATGAACCCATAGGTCGGATAGACCGAGGTGCCGAGGTCATTGATGGGGTTGTACCAGACCTTGACCGCCGTCCAGTCGCCTTCCGGCGAGACATCCACGACGGTGACGTTTTCCTCGACCCGCCCGCGGCTGCCACCCCAGTTGGCGTGGGTGACACGGATCACCCGATCGGTGAGGATTTCCGAAACCACGGCCACATGCCCGCGGGTCGTCCGGCCGCTGGGCTGGAAGGCCAGCACCGATCCGGTTTCCGGACGGTCGCCTGTGCGGAACTTGCCCTGGGCCTGACGCCACCAGGTCAGGGCGTCGCCGAAGATGTTGATGCCCGAATACATGCGGGCGAAGGTCACACACTGCCAGTAAGGCTCATCGGCCTTCGCGGCGGGGGCAGAGCCCAACGCAGAGAAGCCGAGCGTCGCTGCAAACACAGCGGCTGTGAGCCGTTTCAACATACTGGCGTGGTTCCCGACCCGTTTCAGACCGGTAGTCCTTAGACGATAGTTTCCGGGGGTTGAAGTCCCCTGTCGGGCGAGTCCGTGCGCGCTAACGTCGCGGCGGCTCGCGCGGCGCGCCGGTCTGCAAAACCCCTCAAAGCCTTGCGGGCCGGGCGTTCTACGAGGTGGTAGGTGACCATGGCCGCGACCGGAATCGCCGCGACCAGCCCCAGCCACACAAGCAGGTGAAACTGTTTGTCATCGGCCCCGGTCAGCCGCGCCGCAGCATTGGTGGTCAAAAGCAGCACCGGCGCGCAGACCATATAGATCGAATAGCTGATCTCGCCGAGATAGACTCCGAGTTTCGAACCGAGCGCGCCGGCGCGGCTGTTTTCCAGCGAGCCCAGCCCGAGGATCAGGCCCCCGGCCGCCAGGACGGTGATCGCGTCCCACAGGCCCAGCGAGGCGCTGACCAGCACGGCCGCCCCGCTGACGAGGGCCACCGGCCCGGCGAAGGGCACGCCGCCGCGGCGATGGATCAGATAGAGGGCGCAGCCGAGGGCGAAACACGGCACGATCCGCAGCGCCCCCCAGCGGAAGGTGGCCTCGGTCAGGGCATAGCCCGCCAGGAACTCGAAGGCAGCATAGAGGCCGAGCGCAAAGCCCGCAGCCAGCGCTGTCGCCAGCACCGGCCGGCCCCTGAGCCGCCAGGCCACGAAGGCGAAGGCGGGGAAGCCGAGATAGGCCGCCCATTCGGCCGAGATCGACCAGGACGGATGGTTGAAGGCCGAACTGGTCGCCAGGCCCCAAGCATGGGTCAGGGTCAGATGGGCCGGAAGATCGCGCCAGTTGGTCAGGCTGCCGTCGATGCTCATCCCGGCGGCCGTCGCGGCCACACCAAGCCCGATCATGCCGAACAGGGTGACCAGATGCAGGGGATAGACCCGCGCCAGCCGCGCCCACAGGAAGCCGCCGTAACGGAACCGCTTCTCGCCCGCCGCCTCAAGATAGACGTGGCTGAGGATGAAGCCGGAGAGAATGAAGAAGGTCTCGACACCCAGATAGCCCTTGGTCACGGCGACCGGGACGAAGCCGACATCGAGGTGCGGCCAGGCTGTGTAGAGCACCACCCACAGGGCTGCGAGAAACCGCAGGGTGGTCAGGGCGCGCAGGTCGGGGGGCGTCGGAACGGGCGTCATGTCCCGCAGACTAGCCGTCTGCGGTACAGGAACGGTTAAGCCGCGCCGGACCCGGGCTTCAGGCCTCGCACTGCGAGGGCCTGACCTCGCCCGGCGTGTACATCTCGCAGGACCGGTCGATCTCGTCCTGGATCAGTTCGCAGGCATTGGCGACATTGCAGGGCGGACGGGTGGCAGGGCTGACGGCGATACAGCGGTCGACCAGACGCTGCGCCGCCTCTTCCCCGATGTCGTTCAGACAGGATACCGGGGCGCCGGCAGGCGTGATGACGGCCGCGGTATCAACCTCCTCCTGCGGCGGGGCGTCGGCAGGCATTTCGGGAGCCGGCGCGACCGGGGCGGCCGCCGGCTCGCCGCCGGGCGTCTCGGCGGGCGGGCTGCAGGCCCCG
>VYLK01000107.1_pt1 | contig 33277 bp, 22 predicted proteins | sample 5114321 | NCBI WGS metagenome assembly VYLK01 (sample SAMN12291792, study PRJNA351875) | freshwater metagenome | isolation source: freshwater lake | place: USA: Michigan, MSU2 Lake | collected 2011-08-16
GCCGCCGCCAAGGGCAGCGGCGCCGCCGCGGCCGTGGCCTCGGCAGCGGCCTCCGCGCCGCTGGTGAAGTAAGGGGCGCGGCCATGTGGATCACCCGCGTTTCCATCCAGAACCCCGTCTTCGCCGCCATGGTGATGGTGGCGCTGTGCGTGCTGGGCCTGTTCAGCTACAACAAGCTGGGCGTGGAGCAGATGCCCGACATCACCTTCCCGGGCGCGTGGATGGAGGTGCGCTACCCCGGCGCCTCGCCCGAGGCCGTGGAGCGTGAACTCGTCAAGCCGTTGGAAGAGGCGGTCAACAGCATCGCTGGCGTCAAGCGCATCACTTCGGGCGCGCGCGAGGGCACGGGCTGGGTCAACGTCGAGTTCAAGCTCGACGCCGACATGGGCCGCGCCATGGAAGACCTGCGCGACCGCGTGGCCGGCGTGCAGGGCAGCTTTCCGAAGGACGTGAAGGCGCCGACGATCGCGCGCTGGAACAACGACAACAGCGAGCCGGTGGTCACCATGGCCATCGTCAGCAAGACCCGCAGCGCGCGCGAGCTCTCCATCCTGGGCGAGCAGACCGTGGCCAAGCGCCTGCAGCGCGTGGAAGGCGTGGCGCGGGTGGAGATCAACGGCCTGACCGAGCGCGAGGTGCGCATCGATCTCGACCCGGTGCGCCTGCGCGCCTATGGCGTGACGCCGGCGGAGATCGCCACCGCGCTGCGCGAGGCCAACGCCGACCAGCCCGTGGGGTTGATCAGCGACCGCACGCAAGACTCGCTGCTGCGTGTGGAAGGGCGTGTGCGTGATCCGCGCCAGTTCGAGAACATCGTGGTCGCCAAACGCGGCACCCTGAGCCTGACCCTGGCTGACCTGGGCACGCTGGTGGAGCGCGAGCGCGAACCCGATTCGGTGGCCCGCATCAACGGCCAGCGCGCCATCAGCTTCAACATCTTCAAGCAGCAGGACGCCAACATCGTGGCCGCCGGCGATGCGGTGAAGAAGGCGCTGGAAGAACTGAAGCCGCAGCTGCCGCCCGATGTGGAAGTGCGCGTCATCAACGCCAGCAGCGACTGGGTCAAGGGCAGCCTGAACGGCCTGCGCAACACGCTGATCGAGGGCGCGCTGCTCACGGTGGCCATCGTCTTCCTGTTCCTGCACAGCTGGCGCAGCACCATCATCACCGGCCTGACGCTGCCCATCGCGGTGATCAGCAGCTTCATCGCCGTCTATGCCTTCGGCTTCACGCTGAACTTCATGACGATGATGGCGCTGTCGCTGTGCATCGGCCTCTTGATCGACGACGCCATCGTCGTGCGCGAGAACATCGTGCGCCACGTCGGCATGGGGAAAGACCACTTCCGCGCCGCGCGCGAAGGCACCGAAGAGATCGGCCTGGCCGTGATGGCCACCACCTTCGCCATCGTTGCGGTGTTCGCGCCCGTGGCCTTCATGGGCGGCATCATCGGCAAGTTCTTCTACCCCTTCGGCATTACCGTGGTGGTGGCGGTGCTGGTGAGCCTGTTCGTGAGCTTCACGCTCGACCCCATGCTCAGCAGCGTGTGGCACGACCCCCCGGGCACGCGCCTGAAGCGCTGGCCCGTCATCGGCCACGCGCTGCGCGCCACCGATGCCGGCATGGACCTGCTGCACCGCGCCTACGAGCGCAGCATCCGCTGGATCTTCAGCGGCCGTCGCTGGCGCATCTGGCTGCCGGCCTACGGGCGGCCCTTCGGGGCCGATGGGCAGCGTCAGCGCACCCTGGCGCGGCGTTTCCGCAGCGCCACGATCACGCCGCGCGGCGTGGTGGTGGCCGGCGGCCTGGCCAGCTTCGTGCTCGCCCTGGCGCTGGCGCCGCTGGTGGGCAGCGAGTTCACGCCAGAAACCGACCAGGGCTTCACGCGCCTGTCGCTGCGCATGCCCGTGGGCAGCAGCCTGGAGCGCAGCGACGCCAAGGCGCGCCAGATCGAAGAGATCGTGATGGCCATGCCCGAGGTGCGCGATGTCTCCACCTGGGTGGGCGGCCCGGGCCAGCGCAACCAGGCCTGGCTCAGCATCGCGCTGAAGGACAAGAAGGACCGCACGCGCAGCCAGAAGCAGGTGGAAGAGGCGATCCGCAAGGCGATTGCCGGCATCCCCGGCACCGACGCCAGCGTGGGCTTCAACCGCCCCATCTACGTGGCCATCCTGGGCAGCGATGCCGACGGTCTGGCCAAGGTGGCGAAAGACTTCGCCGAGAAGGTCAAGGCCATCCCAGGCATCGCCGATGTGGAAAGCTCCGTGCAGCAGGGCCTGCCGGCCTACGCGGTGAAGCTGCGCCCGGGCGCCGTGCGCGAGCTGGGCCTCACCGCACCGCAACTTGCGAGCAGCCTGCGCGCCTATGTCAACGGCGAAACGGCCACCTACTGGACCACGCCCGATGGCGACCAGGTCGACGTGGTGCTGCGCCTGAACGAGACGCAGCGTGAACGCATCGAGCAGCTGCGCGGGCTGCCCGTGGCCTTCGCGAAGGACGGCACGCCCATCACGCTGGACAGCGTGGCCACCATCGAGACGGTGTTCAACCCCGAGGTCATCCGCCGCCAGAACCTGCAGCGCCGCGAGGCCGTGTTCGCGGGCGTGCAGGGGCGCAGCGCTGGCGAGGTGGGGGCCGACGTGCAGAAGCTCGTGCGCGAGACCACCCTGCCGCCGGGCTACAGCTTCGACATCGGCGGCGGCATGCAGCAGCAGCAAGAAGCCTTCGGCGGGCTGCTGGGCGCCATGGCGCTGGCCGTGATCTTCATCTACATCGTGCTGGCCAGCCAGTTCGGCAGCTTCCTGCAGCCGCTGGCCATCATGGCCAGCCTGCCGCTGGCGCTGATTGGGGTGATGCTGGCGCTGCTGTTCTGGAACAGCACGCTCAACGTCTTCAGCATGATCGGCCTGGTGATGCTGATGGGCTTGGTGACCAAGAACGCCATCCTGCTGGTGGACTACGCCAACCACGAGCGCGAGCGCGGCGCCAGCGTGCCCGATGCGCTGCTGGCCGCCGGCATGACGCGCATGCGGCCCATCATCATGACGACGGCGGCCATGGTCTTCGGCATGTTGCCGCTGGCCCTGGCGCTGAACGACGGTGGCGAGATCCAGGCGCCCATGGGCCGCGCCATCATCGGCGGCGTGATCACCAGCACCGTGCTGACGCTGGTGGTGGTGCCGGTGCTCTACAGCTACCTGGCGCGCAAGCGCAAGCCGGCGGCCGAGAGCCGCCCGGCCGAGATCAGTTTTGCCGCTGACTGATAAGAAGTGACCTTGTTTCGCCGCGCTTCTCCGCCAAGCGTGGCGTCAGGAGGCCGATAGCCTTCGCGGGAAGCCCTCCAGCTTGAGAGGGCGCCTGCGAGCTCGGCCATCTTGAGGTTAAGGACTTATTCGCGAGGTTTCTTTGCCGCTGTGCTGTTGGCGCTGGCGGCCAACATGGCTTTCCTGCTGGCCATCCGGCAGGCCGAGCATGCGGTGCACGAGGCCATCGACGGCCGCGACCGCGCGGTGGGGATGATCGATGAGCTGATGCACCAGAACGACAAGCTGGCGCAGTTGGTGCAGAGCTTCACCACCACCGCTGAGACGCGGCACCTCACCGCCTATTACAAGGTGCTGGCCGCCCGCGATGGCGAGGCCGCAGCGTCCACCCCCGCGCCTGTCGCGGGGGCCGCCAGCGCGCCGCGCGCGGGGCCCGAGGGCTTGATCCAGCGCATGCAGGCCCTGGGTTTCCAGCGCGAAGAGCTGCGCCTGGCCAACGAGCTGCTCGCTGCTGCGGCCCGGATGCAGGACATCGAGAAGGTGGCCTTCGCGGCCACCCAGGGCCTGTACGACGTGGCCAGCCAGGAGTTCGTCTCCGACGGCGAACCTGACCGCGCCTATGCCACGGCGCTGGTGCACTCGGCGGCCTACGAGCAGCACCGCGCGGCGCTGGGCCAGGCCGTGCAGCGGCTGGCCAAGAAGACGGATGCACGCACCGATGGCGAAGTCGAACAGATGCGCTCGCGGCTGGCGCGTGCCATCGGCGCGGGCATCCTGGTCAATGTGGCGCTGGTGCCTTTGCTGTTGGCCGCCCTGGGCTTGCTGCGCCAGCGCGTGCTGAAGCCCATCAACACGCTGGAGGCGGCGGCTCGTCGGTTCGGCGGTGGCGATTTCAGCCCGAACCCCGAGCCCACCCGCCACCGCAGCGTGCAGGAACTGGACACGCTGGCCCGTGTGCTCGATGACATGGCAGGCGCCATTCGCAGCGACCTCGCCCGCCGTGATGCCGACCGCCACGAGTTGCAGGCCGCCCGCGATGCGGCGGAAGCGGCCACCGAGGCCAAGTCGCGTTTCCTGGCGAACATGAGCCACGAGATCCGCACCCCTATGAACGCCATCATGGGCATGACCCATCTGACGCTGCAGACCGATCTGACGCCCGAGCAGCGCGGCTTCCTGGAGAAGTCGCAGGGGGCTTCGCGCATGCTGCTGGCGCTGATCAACGACGTGCTCGATTTCTCGAAGATCGAAGCCGGCCAGATGAGCGTGGAAGCCGCCCCCTTCTCCATCGAGAGTGTGGTGTCGCAGGCCATCGAGCTGGTGCGCCAGCCGGCCCAGGCCAGGGAGCTGGAGCTGCTGTGCGACTTTGCCGATGCGGCGCTGCTGGCCAACCGCGGCACGCTGCGCGGCGATGCGCTGCGCCTGCAGCAGGTGTTGACCAATCTGCTGTCCAACGCGGTGAAGTTCACGCACGCCGGGCAGGTGCGCCTGGTGGTGGACACCGACCGCAGCGACGACAGCGCCACCCATGTCAGCCTGGTGCTCACGGTGCAGGACACCGGCATCGGCATGAGCGAAACGGCCCTGAAATCGCTGTTTCGCGAGTTCGCGCAGGCCGACGTCTCGACCACCCGCCGCTACGGCGGCACCGGCCTGGGCCTGGCCATCTCGCGCCGCCTGGTGGACCTGATGGGCGGCCGCATCGAGGTGCGCAGCCAGCTCGGCGCAGGCAGCAGCTTCCAGGTGCACCTGCGCCTGCCGCTGGAACCTGCGGCCGTTGCCACCGCCGCGCTGGCTTGTGCCCCGGGCGCCCGCGTGCTCGTGGTGGAAGACCAGCGCGACACCCGCCTGGCCATCCTGGGCCAGTTGCACACCCTGGGCATCGGCAGCCAGGGCCACCTGGCAGGCGCCCGTGACGCGGCGCAGGCCTTCGCCGTGCTGGCCGAAGCGGCGGCCGACGGTGCGCCCTTCGACCATGTGCTGCTCGACTGGGTGCTGCCCGATGGCGAAGGGGCGGCCGTGCTCAGGCGCCTGCAGCAAGACCACCCCGGGCTGCGCATCACGGTCATTTCAGCCTACGGCAGCGAAGACATCCGCGCCCGGGCGCTGGACCGGGGCGTGCGCGATTTCATTTCCAAGCCCGTCCTGCCGGATGACCTGCGCGCCCTGTTCCGCTCTGCCGCAGGCGCCAGCACGGCGCCGCCGCCGCCCAGCACGCGCCTGGACGGCTTGCGGGTGCTGCTGGTGGAAGACAACGCGCTCAACCAGGAACTGGCGGTGGAACTGCTGCGGCGCCGTGGGGCGCGTGTCGAAGTGGCTGGCAACGGCCTGGAGGCCGTCGAACGCCTGGCGTCGCGCGGTGCGGGTGCCTTTGACGTGGTGCTCATGGACCTGCAGATGCCGGTGCTCGACGGCATCGAAGCCACCCGGCGCCTTCGCGCCAACCCCGAGTTCGATCGCCTGCCGGTGTTCGCCATGACGGCCCACGCGCTGGCCGAAGAGCGTCAGCGCTGCCTGGCCGCCGGCATGCAGGGTCACATCGCCAAGCCGCTGGACATGGCTGTGCTAGTGGGCACCCTGGCGCCGCTGGTGGGTGCTGGCGCCTTGGCCACGCGAACGGCGCAGGGGCCTGCACCTTCAGCCGCGAAGCCGCCCGCAAACCCATCGGCGCCGCGGGTTCCGGCGCGCCCCTTGCCGCCGATGCCCGCCCTGGACGTGGCGTCAGCACTGCGGCGTTTCGATGGCAACGAGAGCCTGTACCGCAACACGCTGCGCGGTTTTGCGCAGGAACAAGGCGAGGGCATCGCCGCCTGGGCGGCCTGGGCCGCCGAAGGCCGCTGGCAGGATCTGCGCCGCGCAGCCCATACCTTGCACGGGCTGGCTCGCACGATCGGGGCCGATGCCCTGGGCGCAGATGCGCAAGCCCTGGAACTGGCGGCTGCCGCGGCCGACGAACCGGCCGTGCGCGCTGGCTTGCCGGGCGTGGCCCAACAGCTGGCCGAAGTGGTGGCGCAGATCGAAGGCGCGCTCGACCCGCTGCCGGCGTGGATGGCGACCGAGTCGCCGCCCCTGGCCGATGAGCCCGGCGTGGACACCGCCGCCACGCTGCGCACCTTGCGCGAACTGCTGCAGGCCAGCGACAGCCAGGCGCTGGAGCTGTGGCAGGCCCATCACGCGGCCTTGCGGCGCGCGCTGCCGATGCGCAATGCACGCCAGCTGTCGCAGGCGATGCGGGTGCTGGACTTCGACGCCGCCTTGGCGGCCCTGCCCGCGGAGACCCCATGAACGCCCCCGCCCGCGAAACCGTGCTGGTGGTGGACGACACGCCGGTCAACCTGACGCTGATGGCCCAGGTGCTGAACAAGCACTACCGCGTGCAGGTGGCTTCCACCGGCGCCAAGGCGCTGGAGATCGCGGGCCGCAGCCAGCCCGATCTCATCGTGCTCGACGTCATGATGCCGGGGCTCGACGGCCACGCCGTGTGCCGGCAACTGAAGGCCGACGCCAGCACGCGGCACGTGCCGGTGATCTTTCTCACCGCGCTGAACCGGCCCGAAGACGAGAGCGCCGCCTTCGACGCTGGCGGTGCCGACTTCGTCAGCAAGCCCTTCAACCCCGCCACCTTGCTGGCGCGTGTGCGCACCCAGCTGGCGCTGAAGCAGGCGCAGGACCGCCTGCGCAGGCGCAACACCGAACTGAGCCGCGAGGTGGAGGCGCTGCGCGACACCACCTTGTTCGTGATGATCGGGCTGGCCGAGTTCCGCGATGCCGACACCGGCAACCACATCGTCCGCACGCAGGAGTACGTGCGCGCCCTGGCGCAGTGGCTGGCCACGCAGCCCGGCACGCTGGGTGATCTCACCGAAGAGGTCATCGACGCGATGGCGCGCGCTGCGCCCTTGCATGACATCGGGAAGGTCGCCATTCCCGACGCCATCCTGCTCAAGCCCGGCAAGTTGTCGCCGGAAGAGTGGGCGGTGATGAAGACGCACGCCAGCGCGGGCGGCGACCTGCTGCGCCGCGCCATCGACCGCCTGGGCGGCGACGCCGACCCGCTGTTGCTGTACGGCGAGCAGATCGCCCGCCATCACCATGAAAAGTGGGACGGCAGCGGCTATCCCGAGGGCCTGGCCGGCGATGCCATTCCCCTGGCCGCACGGCTGATGGCGGTGGCCGACGTGTACGACGCCCTGATCAGCCGCCGCCCGTACAAGGAACCGATGTCGCACGCCATGGCGATGCAGTTCATCCGCGATGGCGCAGGCCAGCACTTCGACCCGCAGGGTGTCGCGGCGCTGGAGGCTTGTGCGGAACGCTTCCAAGCCATTGCCGAGCAGTGGCGTGACTAGAGGAGACCCGCCCTTGAGACGAAGAACCCCCCCGTTGGCTGCCCTGGTGCTGGCCCTGTTGCAGGGCGCCGTGCTGGCGCAGGATCTGTCGGTATCGGGCTACGGCACCGTGGGCTATGCGCGCTCGGACCACGACTTCGTCTACCAGCGCCACATCGACCGCGACGGCACCTTCAACCGCGACAGCGTCTTCGGCGTGCAGGGCGACCTGCGCATGAGCCCGCAATGGTCGGCCACGCTGCAGTTGAAACTGGCGCAGTCGCTCAAGCGCGACGACCGCTGGACGGTGGTGCCGGCCTGGGCCTTCGTGGCCTGGCGCCCCGACGACGACTGGCTGGTGCGTGCCGGCCGCATGCGCGTGCCGCTGTACCTGCACTCGGAGTCGATGGACGTGGGGGTCACGCACCACCTGGCGCGCATGCCGGCCGAGATGTACGCCATCGTGCCTTCCACCGACTACGACGGCGCCACCGTGGCCAAGACCTGGGTGCTGGGCAGCGGTGAGCTCTCGGCCGACCTGTACAGCGGCAACATCGACACCACCGCGCGTTTCTGGCTGCGCGATGGCCTGCCGCCGCAACGCGCGGCCGGGGCGCGTTTCGAAGACGTGAACGTGCGTTCTTCGGGCCTGGTGATGACCTGGCGCACGCCCGACAGCACCTGGCGGGCCGGCATGCACCGCACCATCACCAAGCGGCAGAGCGGCGAGGGCCTGCCCGTGCGCTACCCCTTCGTGAGCATCGCGCCCGGCCTGGGCTACTACCAGGTGGACGCGGCCCTGCCAGGCCCGGGCCTGGAGGTCATCGGCGCGGTGAAGAACACCGTGTTCACCGTCGGCCTGGATCAACCGCTGGCGCCGGGGTGGCGCGTCATCGCCGAATATGCGCGCATGCGCCAGAGCGGCAGCGAGCTGGGGGCCGAATCCGACGGGGGTTACTTCACGCTGCTGCACACCTGGGGCCGGACCACGCCCTACGTGACCTTGGGGCGCTTGCGCTCCACCGACACCGTGCTGGGCTGGCAGCGCCGGCTCACGCAGACGCAAGTGCCTGCGGCCGTGCCCGGCGCCGGCGCACTCAACGCCGCCATGCGCGTGGCCGGTGAGCAGGGTTATGCCGTCGACCAGCGTACCTGGGCCGTGGGGGCCTCATACGCCCTGGACAGCCGCCAGAAACTCAAGGTCGAGTACCAGCGCACGCACATCGGGCAGGTGAGCCGCTTCGTCGACACGCCAGTGGGTCAGCCCACCGTGAGCGACACCGGTGTCGGCGTGCTGTCCATCAGCTACAGCTTCACCTTCTGAGGGGGCATCCGATGCATGCTTTCCTCAAATCCGCGCTGACGCTGGCGCTCTGCGTGCCGCTGCTGGCGGCGCAGGCGGTGGACGACAGTCTCGCCGTCATCGCGCACCCTGGCGTGCCCAAGGTGGATGCCACCACCTTGCAGCGCCTGTACACGGGCCGTGCCATCGAGGTGGCCGGCGCGCCGGTGAGCGTGGTCAACCTGGCCAGCGGCAACCCGGTGCGCGAGCGCTTCCTGACGCAGGTGCTGAAGACCGACAACGAGCGCTACATCGCCTACTGGACGGTGCGTCGGCATGTCGGCAAGGGTGTGCCGCCGCGCGAACTGCGCAGCGCTGCCGAAGTCATCGAGTTCGTGCAGAGCACGCCGGGGGCCTTGGGCTACATCGGTACCGCCGACCTCAAGCCCGGGATGAACGTCGTCTTCAAACCCTGAGCGCAGCGCCAGGCCGTTGCCGGCCTGGCGCGACGGGTGCCAATGGCTGCAGCCCCTGACGCAGGGGCCGTGGTCTCTCAGGCCCTGGCAGGCGTGTGGCGCTGCGGCGGCTGAGCCGTGCGCGCAGGCGTGGCGCCTGCGGCGGGCGTTGCGGGGCTGGGGGCGGCCGAGCCGCCGGTCTGGCGGTAGATGCCGCAGCCCACCAGGAGGTTGCCCTTCAAGGGCGCCACCCACGAGATCTTGGGCAGCACCGCGCCGGTGTTCGGCTGCACGATGTTGTAGTCGATCCAGCCACCGCCGGCTTCGGCCGCGGCCCAGGCGTCGCGCACGAAGCGGTCGCCGTCGATGCCCGGCACCTCGTGCACGCGGTGGCCTTCCATCGCCGTCTTGGCGCCATGCAGGCGGTAGCGGCCTTCGCGGTCGATCACGAAGACGTAGAGATCGCGGTCGACGAAGCCGGCCTCGGCGCTGTGCAACTCGGCGCTGGCGCCTTCCAGGCCGCGCTGGCCGATCAGCGCCAGGGCCCGCTCCACCAGGCCCACGGCCTCGTCGGCGCTGCCCTGGCGCAGACGCATCGTGGCCACCGCGGCTGACAGCGCCTCGGCACGCGTCACCAGCGCCTGCGAGGCGCTGCGCGAGTCGTCCACCATCGCAGCGTTCTGCTGCGTGATCTCTTCGAGGTTGCCCACGGCGGCGCTCATCTCCTCCAGCCCCTGGCTCTGCTGCTGGCTGGTGGCGGCGATCTCGCGCAAGCGCTCCGACACCTGGCGCACGCCGCCCACCAGTTCGCCGAGCACGGCGCTGGTGCGCTGCACGCTCTCGACCGTGCTGTCGACCTGTTCGCGAGACCGGCTGATGAGCTGGCGGATCTCGGCAGAGGCCGCGCTGCTGCGCTGGGCCAACTGCCGCACCTCGCTGGCCACCACGGCAAAGCCGCGGCCGGCCTCGCCGGCGCGGGCCGCCTCCACCGCTGCGTTCAGCGCCAGGATGTTGGTCTGGAAGGCGATGCCGTCGATGACGCCGATGATCTCGCCCACGCGGCGCGAACCGTCCTCCAGCAAGCCGAGCGCGCCGACGGTCTGGCCCATCTCCTGGTTGCCGCTCTCGGCCTTGCGGTGCAGCGCGGCGGAGAGCTCGTCCAGTTCGGCCACCGATGTCGCGTTGGCTGCAACCTTGCCGCTGGTTTCCTGCACCGTGGCCACGAATTCGGCCAGGCTGGTGGCCTGCTGCTCCGTGCGCAGGGCCAGCGCGCCGCCGCCATCGGCCAGCGTGCGGCCGGTCTCCGAAACACGCACCGCGCTGCTGCGGATCTCGGCCACCAGGCCAGAGAGCTGCGAGGCCATGCGTTCGACCACCTGCCCGATTTCGGCCACCTCGTCGCGGCCATGGATTTCGAAGCGGTGCGAGAGGTCGCCGCCGGCCACGGCGTTCATGCCCTTGCCCAGATGGCGCAGCGCCCCCGTGAAGGCGATGTAGAACGCGGCCGAGAGGTAGACCACCAGCAGCACACCCAGCGTCGCGGCGCCGCTGGTCAGCCAGATCTGGCGCGTCTGCCGACCCGCGCGCTCGTCCAGTGCAGCCAGCAGGTCGTCGCCGGCGGCGTGGCCAAAGGTGTTGACGGCCTTGATGGCCGTTGAGCCGGCCGCGAAGAAGGCCGTGGGGTCGCCTTCCAGGGCCTCGGCCGTGAAGGTCTTTTCTGCCATCTCGGTGAACTCGCGGCTGCGCCGGAGTGCTTCATCGTTGCCTGCAGGAATGGCCCCGCCGGCGCGCTGCAGGGCCTGCACGCGGTGTTCGGTGTCCAGCAGGCGCTGGCGCACCTGCTCCACGCGGCCCAGCATCTGCGCACGTTCCGTGGCCGAGGCATCGCCGCGGTTCAGCAGGCCTGAGCCCTGGCCACGCATCAGGCCCAGGGTCTCGGTCCAGGGCAGCGTGCGTTCCACCAGCAGGTCCATCAGGAAGAAGGTCTGCGCTTCGGGGTCGAGCAGCAGGCCCGAGCGTTCGGCGGTCAGCAGCACGGCCGTCCGCACCGCTTCCACCTGCTCGGAGTGCTGTGCGAAAGCTCGCTGGCGCAGCGCATCGTGGCGGCCCTGGCCCAGTGCCGCCACGGCCTCGCGCAGCGCGGGCCAGCGGTCTTGCATGGAGAAGCTGCGGGTCGAGGCGAGCGTCTCGTCGGTGCGCCGGAGGGCCTGCTCCAGGGCGCCGCGCACGGTGTCGCGCTGGGCGGCGGCGGCAGCGTCGCCACTGAGCACCCGGTTGGTGAGGCCACGGTGCTGCTGCAGCTGGTCGGCCAGGTGGAGCATGGCCTTCACGACCCGGGCGCCCTCGGCTTCGGCCGCGGTGACGGCGAGCTGCTCGCGCAGCATCTGCACGTGCAGCACCAGCAGCAACAGCATCGGAACGAAAAGGGTCAGCCCCACCAGGCCCAGCTTCAAGGGCAGGCGCAGGCGTCGCATCAGCCACAGACCGGGCGCCAAGGGGGAACGCAGGAAACGGGACATGCGGGTCTCCAGTGGAGCTCTCACGGCCCCCTGTCCTGCGCATTTCGGCGCTCTCGCCAGAAACTTCAGCGATTTATGGCATGGGCGCTCACCCGCAATGCGGCGTTCTCAACACTCGACGATGTTCACCGCCAGCCCGCCGCGCGCCGTTTCCTTGTACTTGCTCATCATGTCGGCGCCGGTCTCGCGCATCGTCTTGATGACCTTGTCCAGGCTCACGAAGTGCGTGCCGTCGCCGCGCAGCGCCATGCGTGCGGCGTTGATGGCCTTCACGCTGGCGATGGCGTTGCGCTCGATGCAGGGAATCTGCACCAGCCCGCCCACCGGGTCGCAGGTCAGGCCCAGGTGGTGTTCCATGCCGATCTCGGCTGCGTTCTCCACCTGCTCGGGCGTGCCGCCCATCACCGCGCACAGCGCGCCCGCGGCCATGCTGCAGGCCACGCCCACCTCGCCCTGGCAGCCGACCTCGGCGCCGCTGATGCTGGCGTTTTCCTTGTAGAGGATGCCGATGGCCGCAGCAGTGAGCAGGAAGTCGATGACACCGGCGTCGTTGGCCCCCGGCACGAAGCGCGTGTAGTAGTGCAGCACCGCCGGCACGATGCCGGCCGCGCCGTTGGTGGGCGCCGTCACCACGCGGCCGCCGGCCGCGTTCTCTTCGTTGACGGCCAGCGCGTAGAGGTTCACCCAGTCCAGCACCTGCAGCGGGTCGCGCAGGGCTTGTTCGGGGTGGGCGGTGAGCGCCTCGCGCAGCGCCTTGGCGCGGCGCTTGACCTGGAAGCCGCCGGGCAACACGCCATCGGTGCGGCAGCCGCGTTCCACGCAGGCCTGCATCACGCCCCAGATCTTCAGCAGGCCGGCGTCGATCTCCGTGTTGCTGCGCCAGTGCCCTTCGTTCGCGCGCATCACCGCGGCGATGCTGCCGCCGATCTCCTGGCAGCGCTGCAGCAGTTCTTCGCCGCTGCGGAAGGGGTGGGGCAGCACGGTGGTGTCGGGCGCGATGACCTTTTGCTTCGCACCATCGGCCGCCACCTCGTCGCTGACGACGAAGCCGCCGCCCACGGAGTAATACACGCGGCTGGAGAGCTCGACCCCGGCCGCATCGAAAGCCGTGAAGCGCAAGCCGTTGGCATGGAAGGGCAGGGTCTCGCGGCGGAAGAACTTCAGGTCGTCCTTCTCGTGGAAGGCCACGTTGTGCCGGCCCAGCAGCGCGATGCGGCCTTCGCCGCGCATGGCCGCCAGCAATGCCGGCACGGCATCCACGTCCACCGAGTCGGGCTCGTGCCCGGCCAGACCCAGCAGCACGGCCTTGTCGCTGCCGTGGCCCTTGCCGGTGGCGCCCAAGCTGCCGTAGAGCTGGCTGAGCACGCGCGCCGTTCGCGGCAGCAGGCCTTCGTGTTCGAGCCGCAGCGTGAACAGCCGTGCCGCGCGCATCGGGCCCACGGTGTGGCTGCTGCTCGGGCCGATGCCGATCTTGAAGAGGTCGAAGACGGAAACGGCCATGGCAGCAGACTCAGGCGTAGTCGCTCAGCGGGGGGCAGCTGCAGCTGAGGTTGCGGTCGCCCCAGACGTTGTCCACGCGGCCCACGGGCGCCCAGTACTTCTGGCGCCGCAGGCTGGCCACCGGGTAGGCGGCTTCTTCGCGCGTGTAGGGGTGGGCCCACTCGCTCTTGAGCAGCGAAGCCGCGGTGTGCGGCGCGTTCTTCAGCGGGTTGTCGTCCTGCGGCCAGGTGCCTGCTTCGACCTTCGCGATCTCGGCGCGGATGGCGATCATCGCGTCGCAGAAGCGGTCCAGCTCGGCCAGCGGCTCGCTCTCGGTGGGCTCGATCATCAGCGTGCCGGCCACCGGGAAGCTGAGCGTGGGCGCGTGGAAGCCGTAGTCGATGAGGCGCTTGGCCACGTCTTCGGCACCCACGCCGCAAGTCTTGGCCAGCGGGCGGATGTCGAGGATGCACTCGTGGGCCACGCCGCCGCCCTTCAGGGCGGCATCACCGCCGCTGTACAGCACGGGGTAGTGCTCGCTCAGGCGTGCGGCGATGTAGTTGGCGGAAAGGATGGCCACCTCGGTCGCGTCACGCAGGCCCTCGGCACCCATCATGCGGCAGTACATCCAGCTGATGGGCAGCACCGCGGCGTTGCCCAGCGGCGCTGCGCTCACGGCACCCACGCTTTGTGCGCCCCCCACGCCCGCCGTGCGGTGCGCTGGCAGGAAGGGCACCAGGTCTTCCACCACCGCCACCGGGCCCACGCCGGGGCCGCCGCCGCCGTGCGGGATGCAGAAGGTCTTGTGCAGGTTCAGGTGGCTCACGTCGCCGCCGAACTCGCCCGGCGCGGCCACGCCCACCAGCGCGTTCATGTTCGCGCCGTCGACGTACACGCGCCCGCCGTGCTGGTGCACCAGGGCGCAGAGCTCCTTCACGCGCACCTCGAACACGCCGTGCGTGCTGGGGTAGGTGATCATCACGGCGGCCAGGTTGGCGCTGTGCTGCTCGCACTTGGCCTTCAGGTCGTCGATGTCGACGTTGCCCATCGCATCGCACTTGGTGACCACCACCGTCATGCCCACCATCTGCGCGCTGGCCGGGTTGGTGCCGTGCGCGCTTTCAGGGATCAGGCAGATGTTGCGGTGGCCTTCGCCGCGGCTCTCGTGCCAGGCCTTGATGACCAGCAGGCCGGCGTATTCACCCTGGCTGCCCGCGTTGGGCTGCAGGCTCACGCCGGCGTAGCCCGTGGCCTGGCTCAACCACGCACAGAGCTGGTCGTTCATCGCCCAATAGCCCGCGAGTTGATCGCGCGGCGCGAAGGGATGCACCTGCGCGAACTCGGGCCAGGTGATGGGGATCATCTCGCTGGTGGCGTTGAGCTTCATCGTGCAGCTGCCCAGCGGGATCATCGTGCGGTCGAGCGCGAGGTCCTTGTCGCTCAAGGACCGGATGTAGCGCAGCATCTGCGTCTCGCTGTGGTGCGTGTTGAACACCGGGTGCGTGAGGTAGGCGCTGGTGCGGCGCAGGGCTTCGGGGATGAGGCTGTCCACGCCCTTCTCGAAGGCGGCCCACTCAGGCAGCGCCTGGCCGTCCTTGGCGAACCACGACCACAGCGCGTTGATGTCGGCGCGCGTGGTGGTTTCGTCCAGCGCCACGCTCAGGTGCGTGGGCGAAAGGCGGCGCAGGTTGGCGCCTGCGGCCAGGGCCTTGGCGAGTACGGCCTCGGTGTCGGCGCCGGTCTCGATGGTGAGGGTGTCGAAGGCGGCCGGCGTGACGACCTTGCAGCCCAACTGCTGCAGGCCCTGCGACAGGATGGCCGTGTAGCTGGCCACACGCTGCGCGATGCGCTTCAGGCCCGAGGGCCCGTGGTAGACCGCGTACATGCTCGCAATCACCGCCAGCAGCACCTGCGCCGTGCAGATGTTGCTGGTGGCTTTCTCGCGGCGGATGTGCTGCTCGCGCGTCTGCAGCGCCAGGCGGTAGGCGGGGTTGCCGTGGCTGTCGATGCTCACGCCCACCAGGCGGCCGGGCATGCTGCGCTTCCACTCGTCGCGGCAGGCCATGTAGGCGGCGTGCGGGCCGCCAGCGCCCATGGGCACGCCGAAACGCTGCGTGGTGCCCACCACGATGTCGGCACCGAACTCGCCCGGCGGCACCAGCAGCGTCAGCGCCAGCAGGTCGGCCGCGACGATGAAGGCCGCGCCCTTGGCGTGCGCCTGTTCCACGAAGGGCTTCAGGTCGTGGATGAGGCCGCTGGTGCTGGGGTACTGCGCGATCACGGCGAAGTACTCGTGCTCCTGCATCAGCTGCGGCGCCACGCCCACCACCACCTTCAGGCCCAGCGGCGCGGCGCGCGTCTGCAGCACCTCGATGGTCTGCGGGTGGCAGTCGCCGGCGACGATGATCGTGTCGCTCTTGCTCTTCACGCTGCGCTTGGCCAGCGTCATCGCCTCGGCGGCGGCCGTGGCCTCGTCCAGCATGCTGGCGTTGGCCATGGCCATGCCGGTGAGTTCGCAGACCATGGTCTGGAAGTTCACCAGCGCTTCCATGCGGCCCTGCGAGATCTCGGCCTGGTAGGGCGTGTAGGCCGTGTACCAGGCCGGGTTCTCCAGGATGTTGCGCAGGATGACGCCCGGCGTGTGCGTGCCGTGGTAGCCCTGGCCGATGAAGCTCTTGAGCACCTGGTTCTTCTGCGCCAGCGCCTTCATCTCGGCCAGCGCCTGCGCCTCGCCCACGGGCGCGGGCAGGCTCATGGGCTTGGTACGCGCGATGGTGCGCGGCACGATGGCCTCGATCAGGGCGCGCCGCGATGCCGCACCGATGACGCTGAGCATGTGCCGCTCGTCGTCTTCGTAAGGGCCGATGTGGCGGGCGGCGAACTCGGTGGCGTTCTCGAGCTCACCCAGGGGCTTCAGGGCGGACATCAACATGGCAGGGGTTCCGGCTAGGCGGTGGGGCAGCAGGGCAGGGGCTTACAGGGTCTTCAGCAGCGCGTCGTAGGCCGGCGGGTCCATCAGGCCGTCGAGCTCGGCGGTGTCGGCCACCTTGACCTTGAAGAACCAGCCGGTGTTCAGCGGGTCGCTGTTGGCGAGCGACGGGTCGTCCTTCAGCGCGCCGTTGACTTCCACCACTTCGCCCGTCACGGGCATGTAGATGTCGGCGGCGGCCTTCACGCTTTCCACCACGCCGGCGACTTCGCCCTTCTTGTAGCTCTTGCCCACCTCGGGCAGGTCGACGAAGACCACGTCACCCAGGGCATCTTGCGCGTGCGGCGTGATGCCCACCACCGCGGCGGCGGTGTCGGTGGTGTTGATCCATTCGTGGTCGGGGGTGAACTTGGTGCTCATGGGTCGGGGCTCCGGGTGGGGATGGGTGGAGAGAGAGTGGGGGTTCAGCGCTTGTAGCGATGGGGGGCGAAGGGCATGGCCGACACGCGCATCGGCAGCTTCTTGCCGCGCACTTCGGCGTAGACCTCGGCACCGGCCACGGTGTGGTTCAGCGGCAGGTAGGCCATCGCGATGGGCTGGTTCACGGTGGGACCCAGCGTGCCGCTGGTGACCACGCCGAGCTTGTGGCCGTTGGCATCGACGATGGGCGCGCCTTCTCGCACCGGCGCACGCTCCAGGCCCACCAGGCCCACGCGCTTGCTGGGCGCGGCGCCGGCGAGGTGGCTTTCGATGACATCGGCACCGGGGTAGCCGCCAGCACGCGCACCGCCAGGGCGGCGCACCTTCTGGATGGCCCAGGTGAGGCCGGCTTCCACGGGGCTGGTGGTCTCGGTGATGTCGTGGCCGTAGAGGCACAGGCCGGCTTCCAGGCGCAGCGTGTCGCGAGCGCCCAGGCCAGCGGGGGCCACCTCGGGCTGGGCCAGCAGCGCTTCGGCCAGCGTGATGGCCTGCTCGGCCGGCACGCTGATCTCGAAGCCGTCTTCGCCGGTGTAGCCCGAGCGCGTGACGAAGCAGGCCGCGCCTGCGAGTTCGAACACGCCGCCGCTCATGAAAACGAGGCCGGCCACGCCCGGGTTCAGGCGCGAGAGCGCGTCCACGGCCTTGGGGCCCTGCAGCGCCAGCAGCGCACGCTCGGGCATGGGCACCACGCTGCAGCGGTGGCCGATGTGGGTTTGCAGGTGCTTCACGTCGGCGTCCTTGCAGCCGGCGTTCACCACCAGAAAGAGGTCGCCGAAGGCGGCGCGGGCGGTCTCGTCGGGCCGCACCACCATCAGGTCGTCGAGCAGGCCGCCGCTGGCGTTGGTGAAGAAGGCGTAGCGCTGGCGGCCCACGCCGAGGTCGACCACGTCCACCGGCACCAGCGTTTCCAGCGCAGCAGCGGCATCGGCACCGACCAGGCGCACCTGCCCCATGTGCGAGACGTCGAAGAGCGCAGCCGATTCGCGGCACTGCTTGTGCTCGGCCATCAGGCCGGCGGGGTACTGCACCGGCATGGCGTAGCCGGCGAAGGGCACCATGCGTGCGCCCAGGCGCAGGTGCAGGGCGTGCAGGGGGGTCTGGAGCAGGGGGGCGTCAGCGGACACGGGAGACCTTTCGAGGGCGTCGATGCGAACACCGCCATGGGGAGCCATGGAAGGTGTGCCGGGCCCTCGCTGTCCGCTTTACCTGAGAGATTCAGCGCCAGAGCATCGCTGGTTCAGATGTTGAACTCACGACCCCTGGGCCTTGCCCCTTCGGTGGGCCGCCTGTGCAAGCTGGCGGCCTCTCTCCAGTGAGGTGAAGAAGTCAGTCCTTTTGCCTGAGCGTTCGAGGCGACTCTCGCCGCCTCTGCGCCTTCGGCGGCCCCGCGCAGCGTGATGCCGGGGGGCTCTCTCCTGACGGCGCGCAGTGTAGCAGCGGCCCCGCGGCGCCGATCAGAAAAACCGGCCCACGTTGAAGAGCGTCAGCACACCCAGCACCGCGAAGATCAGCGCCGCGATGCCGTGCACCAGGGCCATCTTCACCCGCTTCGCGATGGCGTCGCCGAGGAAGACCGCCGGGACGTTGCTGATCATCATGCCCAGCGTGGTGCCCAGCACCACGGCGATGAGGTCGGGATAACGCGCGGCCAGCGCCACGGTGGCGATCTGCGTCTTGTCGCCCATCTCGGCGAGGAAGAACGCGACGAAGGTGGTGCCGAAGACGCCCCAGCGCGCGGGCTGCTTCAGCACCTCGTCGCCGTCGATCTTGTCGGGGATGAGCATCCAGGCCGCCATCGCCAGGAAGCCCAGGCCGATGACCCAGCGCAGCACATCGGGGCCCAGGGCCTGCGCCACCCAGCCGCCCACGGCGCCCGCGGCGGCATGGTTGGCGATGGTGGCCACGAAGATGCCCGCGATGATGGGCCAGGGCTTGCGGAAACGCGCCGCCAGCAGCATGGCGAGCAGCTGGGTCTTGTCGCCCATTTCGCCGAGGGCGACAACACCGGTGGAGACGAGGAAGGCTTCCATGCACTGAGATCCCGGGGCCGGCAGAAGACGATGGACTGCGCCGCCACCCCGGCCCGACCGGTAGGCGTGCAGTCAAAGGTCTTGCCAGGCTGGTCGCTGCCTGCGCCATGGTCGTGAGGACCAAGTGTGTTGACGCGGGCCCCTGCCGGTGGCGGCAGGGCGGCTACTCCCCGATGACGGGCGCGGCGCTGTTCAAGCGCCGCGTGCCGCATTCTAGGCGCGCGGGTCCTGCAGCCGCAGGCGCACGCCGGCGCGCGCCCACATCAGCGCCAGCGCGCAAAAGCACAGCACGAAGATCAGCGCGCCCCACCACTCGGTGACGTTCTCGGTGCGCGCCTTGATCTCGGGCGAGAGCAGCGCCGCGACGATGGCATTGACCACGCCCAGTGCCACCAGCGTGCAGGCCAGGGCCACGTGTGTGCGCACCAGCCAGTGCGGCAACAGGGTGGGCCGCTGCCCCGCCAGCGCCTGCACGCCCTGGCCCAGCAGCAGCATGCACAGGCAGGTGAAGCCGAAATACATCACCGTGCCGTACTGGCGGAACAGCCGGTAGAGCGCGCCTTCGGTGCCCAGGAAGGTGGCGTAGAGCACCAGCGCAGCGGCCGCCACCACGCCCAGCACGGCCATCGTTCGCAGCGCGCGCCGCGGGCCCAGCTCGCCCGCCAGCCAGTGCGCGGCCAGCAGCCACACCAGGCCTTGCAGCGTCGCCGCCGGCAGCATCAGCGCGCGGAACAGGTGGTTGGGCAGGTCGTGCCGTGCGGCGCGGCTGATGGAGGTGCAGCCATCGATGAAAGGGTTGCAGCCCGGCACCAGCTGCAGCTGCACCGACAGCCCGAAAGCCAGCAGCGCCGCCACGGCGGGCAGCAGCCCGGCTGCCAGGGCCAGCGGCCACAGCGGCAGGCCGGCTGGTGAAGGCGCTTGCGAGGCTGCCATGCCGGCTTTCAGAAGCGGTGCACGAGCCCGGCGTTGACGTTCCAGCCGCTGCGCTCACGCACCAGCGGGCTGCTGGCCGCCTCGTCGATCAGCCGCGTGGCGCTGGCCCCGCCAAAGAGCGCCCAGCGCGGCGCCAGTGCGTAGCGCCAACCCGCACCCAGCGTCACATCACGCAGCCCGGCCGACATCGGCGTGACCGGGTAGCCGCTGCGTGCGGCCTGTTCGGGGGTGATGCCGAAGTAGCTCTGCAGGTGCCGCCGGTCGGCCCAGCCTAGCGAGAGCGTGCCGTTCACGCCCAGCGCGGGGGTGAGCGGCAGGTCGCGGCCGAGCTGGAATTCGCCCTGCGTGCCGCCGCCGCGGCCCAGGGCGTCGGTGGTGGTGACGCTGCGCAGGCGCCAGCCGTCGTCGAGCCGGTAGGTGAGGCTCAGCCGCAGGCGCAGCGTGCGGCGCACGTCGCCCAGGCCACGCAGCTCTTCGCTTTCGGATTCACGCCGGCCGCTGTCCAGCCGCAGGCCCAGGCTGCTGCGCAGGCGCTCGCCCTGGGCCAGCTCCACGCGCAGGCCGCCACCGCTGGCGGCCTCGGCCCCGCGCACCGAAAACGCGCTGCGGCTGGCCAGGCTGAAGCGCCCCCAGCGCACCGCCAGCCCCGGCGTGAGGCTGGTGTCGCGCTGGGCCGAGCCCGGGTAGCGCGGGCCGTGGTTGACGACGAAGCCGATAGCGGCGTCCCAGGCGCGCGGTGCCGCGCGTTCGACCTCGGTTTCTTCGGTGCTCTGCGCCAAGGCCGCGGCCCAGGGCAGGGCCGCCAGCAGGCCGATGCCGAGGGCCTGGCAGGCCGCGCAGGCGGGCCGGGCGGCTGGGGGCGGCAGAGGCGGAGGAGGCGGAAGGCGCATCGCGGGCGATTGTTCCGGCGCCTGCCCGCGCCACCAAGCGCCGGCCCGGTGGCCCCGGACGCTGCGGTGACTTCAGGGCCTCGGGCTCAGGCCCGCGCGGGTGCCAGCGGCAGGTTCAGCAGCAGGTTCTGCGGCTTCAGGCGCAGCGTCTGCTCGGCCGTGGTCATCAGGCCCAGGTAGACGGCTTTGCCGGCCACGTCGGGGTGCATGTCGCGCGGGTCTTCGAAGTCCAGGCGGAACAGGCTCACCAGCCGGGCCAGGCGCTCGGGCGCGACCTCGCGGCCTTCGTACAGGTCGTCCATCAGCCGGCTGGCCTCGGCGTCCAGGCCGAGGTGCCAGCGCCACTGCGCGTCGTCGATCTTCTGCAGTGGCGTGATGCGCACCGCCACGCCCAGGAAGTGCCGCACCCAGCGCGCCAGCATCGCGCTCAAGGCCTTCAGGCCCGAGTGCGCGTTCGTGAGGTGGAAGGCCAGGCCGTGGCCGAGCTCCTGCTTGATCTCGTGGGTGAGGTCGAGCAGGAAAACATGCCGCCCGGCCGGCTTGGCGGCCTCGGCCCAGTAGGTGGCACGGTTGTCGTGTTCGGCGCCAGCCTGCAGCACCTGCAGCTGCGCCGCCTTCAGTGGCTGCGCAGCCTGGGCCAGCAGGCGGCCGAGGTTGCCGAAGCCGTGGGTCTCGCGCTGCAGGTCCAGCGTCTCCTTGTCGCCGGCGAGTTGGCGGCCGTCCTGCACGCTCAGGCGCTGCGTGCGGAAGAACATCTCGGCAGAGCGCGCCTCGAAGGCGTCATCACCACCTTCGAGCAGGCCGCGCACCACGGCCTGCACCACCACGTCGATGAAGATCGGCGGCACGCGGATGCTGCCGCTGCGCCACAGGCCGAGCAGCCAGCCTTCCAGCGTGCCGGCTTCCAGCAGCGCGCTGCGCAGCGCCAGGAAGTGGCCGTAGTTCTCGCGCGCATCGGCGTCTTTCAGCGCGGCCAGCTCGGCCGCGGGCACGGGGCGCAGCGGGTCGGCGGCCAGGGCCTGGTGCAGTCGCGTTTCGGCACGGCAGCTCTCGGGCACCAGGGCCAGCTCGGGCCGGGCCATCCAGGCGCCCAGCCAGGCGGGGGTGGGCTGCAGCCAGCCCTGGGGGTTGCGTTGCAGCAGCGTGTAGCCGCAGGCGGGCCAGAAGTCGGGGTTCACGGTGGTCGGAGTGGTGCAGTCGTGCGCAGGATGCGCTGGCGATTGTCGTGCGGCCGGCCGGGCGCGGCGCGCGGCCTTGGCATGATGTGTGTTCCCAGACCGCCCGACCCCACCGTGACCGAAGCCGCCGTACCCCCGACAGCGCAGGCCTTCTCCAGGCTGATGCAGGCGCACCGTTCGATCCGCCAGTACCGGCCCGACCCCGTCGACAGCGCCTTCATCGATGGCGTGCTCGCCGAGGCCTGGGCCGGCAGTTCGTCCAGCGGCAACCTGAACATGGTGTCGGTGGTGAAGAGCTTCGACGCCGAGCGCCGCGCGCACCTGTGCACGCTGCACGCCGGCCAGCCCATGGTGCGGCAGGCGCCGCTGGTGCTGACCTTCTGTGCCGACACCCACCGCACGCGGCAGTGGCTCGCGCAACGCGAGGCGCGGCCAGGTTTTGGCGACTTTCACAGCTGGCACGTGGGGGCCTTCGACGCGATGATCCTCGCGCAGACCACCTCGCTGGCGCTGGAAAGCCACGGCCTGGGCATCTGCTACATGGGCACCACGATGAGCTCGATGCGCGCCATCGCCGACTTCCTGGAGCTGCCCCCGCACTGCCTGCCCGTCACCAGCCTGGTGGTGGGCTGGCCCGATGAGGCCCCGGCGCAGCGCGACCGCCTGCCGCCGCAGGCCTGGATCCACGAAGAGCGCTACCACCGGCCCACGCCGCAGGACATCGACACCCACTTCGCGCAGCGCGAGCAGCGCGGCCGAGAGCGTTACCTCGCCATGGGGCCCGAGATGGTGGCCGCGTGGCAGCAGCACGGCATTACCTCACTGGCGCAGTACTACACCAGCCCCATCAAGTACGACCCCGACCGCCTGGCCGAGAACTCGGCTGCCATCGAGGCCGTGCTGCGCGAGCGCGGCTTTCTCGCGCCGGGCTGAAGCGGCCCCGGCGCGTCGGGTTTCAGAAAGCCAGGCGCAGCGCGATGCGCGGGCCCGACAGCTTGTAGCGGACTTCTGCGTTGCCGCCGTAGATGTCGTCATCCGGGGTGGAGGTGCCGCCCAGGCGCCAGTAGGCGGCCTCCAGGCCCACGTAGGGGCTGGGCTGCCAGCGCAGGCCCACGCGCAGGTGGGTGCCGCGTGAACTGCGCTCGCGCAGGTAGTCGGCGCGGGCATCGACATGCAGCGTCGCCAGCGGGCGGGCGCTGAAGAACAGGCCCAGGAGCGGCAGGAGGTCGGCGTTGATCAGGCCCGAGTCGAAGCTCGCGTTGGGCAGCCGGTAGCTCAGGCGGTCGCGCACCGAGCCGCCGCCAAATCGCACGCCGAACTCGGTGTCACCGCGTTGCAGCAGCGCCAGGCCGCCGGCGACGCTGTAGTAGGAAAAGCCGGTGTCCGAGCGCACGCTGCTGCCGGCGGGCACGGTGCCGCCGAAGATCAACAGGCTGCGGGGCGTGGTCGCCGTGCTGCTGCGGTCGCTCTTGAGGTAGTCGGCGCTGACATGCCAGGCCGCGCCGATCAGTCGCGTGTAGCCGACGGTCGTGATCTGGTTCTTGCGGCGCAGGCCGAGATCGCTTTCCAGGCTGAAGCGCTCGCCAATGCCGCCGTAGCCGACAGTGGCGCGCACGCCGGCCAGCACGCTGTGGTCTTGCGTGGCCTGCCAAAGGCCGATGTCGAAGAGGTTGCGCGGGCCGTTGCGGGCGGCGGGCGCTTCGTTGGTTTGTGCCCAGGCCGGGGCGGTGAAAGCCGTGGTGGCGAGGCCGAGCACGGCCAGCGTGGCTGCGAGCGCGTGGCTGCGCAGCGGCGGGGTGGAACGGTGATTCAAGCGTGAACTCCCTGGTTGGTGAACTGGCGCGTTGTGGCCAGCGTCTGCGCGCTTTGGGAGGGCCGGTCTTGCGCCGGGCCGCAGTCTAAGGTTGCGCCGCCGGCTGCGCCGCCGGCTGCGCCACCGCGCGGCCCTGCAGCATCGGCAGCAGGTCTTCCAGCGTGTTCTGCTTCTGCAGCACGCCCCGCACACCGGCCGCCTGCGCCTTGCTCAGCAGTTCTTCGGTGATGTAGCCCGAACTGATGTAGACGGGCGTGCCGGGGCACAGGTCCACCAGCTCGTGCGCCACGTCCAGGCCCGACAGGCCGGGCATGTTGTAGTCGGTGATGACGATGTCGAAGGCGCCGGGCTCGCTGCGCAGGCGTTGCAGGGCCTGCGTGCCGCTGTCGTGCACTTCGGCGCGGTAGCCCGCCTGGCTGAGCAGGCGCTCGACCATCAAGGCCACCACCGGGTCGTCGTCGATGTACAGCACGCGCTGGCCCGCCGCTGCGCTGCTGGGCGCCGCGGGCGCTGCGGCGGGGGGCGTCACCTCGGGGGCGGTGGCGGTGGCCGGTGCTTCGGCCAGCGGCAGGTAGACGTGCACCGTGGTGCCTTGGCCGGGGCTGCTGTCGATGGCGATCTCGCCACCGTGCGCGGCCACGATGCCCTGCACCACCGGCAGGCCCAGGCCCGTGCCTTCGCCGCTGGGCTTGGTGGTGAAGAAGGGCTCGAAGATGCGGGCCTGCGTGGCGGCGTCCATGCCCGTGCCTTCGTCGCGGACCCACAGGTGCGCACAGCGCTGCCCTGCCAGCACACTGCCGGGGTGCGGCGCGTGCAGCGGCTCGGCCAGCAGGCCCAGGCCGATCTCGATGGCACCGCTGCGCCCGCGCATGGCATGGCTGGCGTTGGTGCACAGGTTCATCAGCACCTGCTGCAGGCGTGCGGCGTCCACGGCGGCGTGCACTGGCGTCGGGCCGGGCTGCACTTGCATCTGCACGCTGGCCGGCAACGTGGGCCGCATCAGGGCGGCGGTTTCTTCCACCAGCGGTTGCAGTGCCTGGATGGCCAGCGCCTGCGGCTGCCGGCGGCCGATGGCCAGGATCTGCTGCACCAGCGTGCGCCCGCGCGCGGCGGCCGTGCGCACCTGCTCCAGGCTGACGACGGCCGGGTGGCCGGACTCCAGTTCGCGCCGCGCGAGCGCAGCGTTGCCGATGATGGCGGCCAGGATGTTGTTGAAGTCGTGCGCAATGCCGCCGGCCAGCGTGCCCAGCGATTCGATGCGGCGCGACTCCAGCAGCAGTTGCTCCAGCGACAGCCGCTGGCGCTCAGCCTGCTGCACGCGCCACACCAGCACCGACATCGCCACCAGCAGCATCAGCCAGATGCCGCCCGTGGCCCAGGCCAGGCGCCGCCAGCCGGCCAGCACCTCCTGCCGGCTCATCGCCACCGTGAGGAAGAAGGGGTAGCCCTGCACGCGCACCGTGCCCGACATGCGCTCCACGCCGTCGGTGTAGGCGCGGTACTGGCTCAGGGCCTCGGACTGGCCGGCGGCCATGGCCTTCCAGATCACGTGCGTGGCCGGCATCGGGCTGTTGACCTCGGCCTCGATGTGCGGCCAGCGCAGCACCATGGCGCCGTTCCCGTCGGTGCGGCGCAGGAAGACGACCCCCTGCTTGCCAATGTCGAGCTGCTGGAACTGGCGCTGGAAGAAGCTCAGGTCCATGGGCGCCAGCACGGCCCCGGCCAGCTCGCCGCCGGGCGCGCGGATGGGATAGGCGATGACCATCGTCGGCCGCCCGCTCAGCCGGCCCGTCACCACCTCGGAGAAGACCAGTGCGTTGTTCGGGTCGGCCTGCAGCCGCTTGAAGAAATCGCGGTCGGCATAGTTCACCCGTGCGGTCACACCTGGCGTGGAGGCGTAACGCTGTTCGCCTTGGGCATCGACCATGCGCAACGCGATGAGTTCTTCGAAAGCCCGCGCCAGCGCCGCCAGTTCGCCGTTGACGCGCGGCCCGAACATCGCCTCGGCGCCGGGTTGCAGGGCTTGCAGCGGCGTGCTGCGCGCCATGGCCTGCACCACCGCATCGGTGCGGCGGAAGGTGGCGTCCAGCCGCACTTGCATCGTCCGCGCGTAGTTCAGGGCCGAGGTTTGTGCGCCTTCGATGGCCTCCACGCGCGCCTGCCAGAGCAGATGGCCGATCAGCAGCGTGCCGGCCACTGCCGCTGCTGCCAGCAGGGCCAGGTAGGGCAGTGGGCGCTGGGTGCGCGGGGCGGCTGGGGCTGGAGGGGGCGGCATGGCAGCTTCCGTCTGCGGCCTTGGGGGCACCCTGCGGTTGTACACGTTGTGAGGCTGCGCGTGGCAGCACGGCATCATCGGGCCTTGCCAGCGCGGGGCTGGCACTTCAGGAGTTGTCTTCGATGTCGAGTTCAGTGGATCGGATGCGGGCCGTGGTGCTGCGCGCCGCGGTGCTGTGGGTGGGTGTGGCCAGCGGTGCGCCTGCTTGGGCCGCCGAGGGGATGTGGACGCTGGACAACCTGCCGCGCGCGCAGATGCAGGCCAGCCAGGGCTTCGCACCCGATGCGGCCTGGGTCGACCGCGCGATGCGCGCCGCCGCACGGCTGGCCGGCGGGTGTTCGGCGAGCTTCGTCTCATCCTCCGGTTTGGTGATGACCAACCACCACTGCATCACGCGCTGCCTGCAGCAGCTGAGCAGCCCCACGCTCGACCGCATGGCCACGGGCTTCCTGGCGCGTGAGCGCGAGCAGGAGATCCGCTGCCCCGATTTCGAGATCAACCGGCTGGAGGCCATCACCGACGTCACCGAGCAGGTGCGCGCGGCCACCGCCGGCAAGCAGGGCGCGGCCTACCAGGCCGCCGAAGACGCCGCCCGCGCGCGGCTCACGCGCGAGTGCCGTGGCAACGACGTGGAGAACACGCGCTGCGACCTGGTCACGCTCTACCGCGGCGGCCAGCACCAGCTCTACAAGTACCGGCGTTATTCAGACGTGCGCCTGGTGTGGGCGCCCGAGGCCGCGGTGGCCGCTTTCGGCGGCGACCCGGACAACTTCAACTTCCCGCGCTGGTGCCTGGACGCGGCTTTCCTGCGCGTCTACGAAGGCGGCAAGCCGGCGCCGGTGGTGCACCACTTCCCCTTCCGCGCCGAAGGCCCGCAACCGGGTGAGCCCCTGTACGTGACGGGCCACCCTGGCAACACACAGCGCCTGCTGACGGTGGCGCAGCTGGAGTTCCTGCGTGAGAACCTGGGCACCGAGGTCATTCCGCGCAACAGCGAGATGCGCGGCGTGATGCTGCAGTACGCACGCATCGACGCCGAGGCGCAGCGCCTGGCGCAGGGGGCACTGCAGGGCATCGAGAACGGGCTGAAGGTGCAGCGCGGCCAGCTGCTGGCGCTGAACGACCCGGCCGTGATGGACGGCAAGCGCCGCGCCGAAGCGGCGCTGAAGGCCTTCGTGGCCAGCCAGCCCGAGCTGGCGGCGCGCACGGGCGACCCCTGGGCCGAGATCGAGGCGGCGCAGCGCGTCAAGCGCGATCTCGATGCCGAGATGCAGCTGCTGGAAGAGGGCCGGGGCTTCCTGGCCGCGCACTTCGGCTACGCCCGCACGCTGGTGCGCGGCGCCGCCGAGCGCAGCAAGCCGAACGCCGAGCGCCTGCGCGAGTTCAACGAGACCAGCCTGCCGCAGATCGAGCAGCGCTTGCGCGCCGTGACGCCCGTGTACCCGGCCTTTGAGCAGGCGCGCCTGGCCTGGTCGCTCACGCGCATGCGTTCGCAGCTGGGCGCCGACCACGCGCTGGTGCGCCAGGTGCTGGGCCAGCGCACACCCGAGCAGGTGGCCGCCGACCTGGTGGCCGGCAGCCGCCTGGCCGACCCGGCCGAACGCCTGCGCCTGTGGGCTGGCGGGCAGGCCGCCATCGACGCCAGCCAGGACAGCTTCATCGTGCTGGTGCGTGCCATCGATGCCCAGGCCCGAGCGCTGCGCAAACGTTCCGAGTCGGAGGTGCAGGCCGTCGAACGCCGCGCCGCCACGCGCATCGCGCAGGCGCAGTTCGCGCAGAGCGGGCGCAACGCCTACCCCGATGCCACCTTCTCGCTGCGCCTGAGTTATGGCGAAGTGGCCGGCTGGCAAGAGAAGGGCCAGACCGTGGCGCCCTACACCGACTTCGCCGGCGCCTTCCGCCGCCACACGGGCGCGGCGCCCTTCGCGCTGCCGGCGCCTTGGCTGGCGGCGCGCGAGAAGCTGAACCCGGCGCAGCGCTTCAACTTCGTGACCACGCACGACATCATCGGCGGCAACAGCGGCAGCCCCATGATCGACCGAGAGGGGCGCGTGGTGGGCCTGATCTTCGACGGCAACATCCACTCGCTGGGCGGCAGCTTCAGCTACGACGGCAGCCGCAACCGCGCGGTGTCGGTGCATGCCGGGGCCATCGTCGAGGCGCTGCGCACGGTCTACGATGCGCCGGCGCTGGTGCAGGAACTGCTGAACCCCGGCCGGCCCTGAACCCCCCAGCGCAGGAGCACGCGCCGCATGAGCATCTACGAGCAGCACCTCGGCCGCCAGGCGGCCAACTTCACGGCCTTGTCGCCGGTGAGTTTTGTCGAACGCAGTGCCGAGGTCTTCGGCGACCTGCCGGCCGTGGTGCACGGCGCGCGCCGCTACACCTGGGCGCAGGTGCGCGAGCGCAGCGCTCGGCTGGCGGCGGCCTTGCAGGCCCTGGGCGTGGGACGCCTGGCCACCGTCAGCGTGATGCTGCCCAACACGCCGGAGATGGTGGAAGCGCACTACGCCGTGCCGGCGCTGAACGCGGTGCTGAACACGCTGAACACGCGGCTGGATGCGCCGCTGCTGGCCTGGCAGATGAAACACTGCGAGGCCGCGGTGCTGATCACCGACACCGAGTTCGCGCCGGTGATGAAGGAGGCGCTGCGGCTGCTGCGCGAGGAGCACGGCCACACGCCGGTGGTCATCGACGTGGCCGACAGCGAGTTCAGCGGCCCGCATGAGCGCCTGGGCGCCTGGCTCTACGAAGACCTGCTCGCCGCGCACGCCCCGCTGCCGGTGCTGGCCGGCCCGGCCGACGAGTGGGACGCCATCGCCGTGAGCTACACCAGCGGCACCACGGGCGACCCCAAGGGCGTGGTCACCCACCACCGCGGCGCCTACCTCAACGCGGTGTGCAACGCGGCCACCTGGACCATGCCGCACTTCCCGATCTACCTGTGGACCTTGCCGATGTTCCACTGCAACGGTTGGTGCTTCCCGTGGACCGTGGCGATGCTGGGCGGCACGCACGTGTGCCTGCGCCGCGTGGAGGCGGGCGCCATCCTGAAGGCCATGCGCGAGCACGGCGTGAACCACTACTGCGCGGCGCCCATCGTGCACAACCTCATCATCAACGCCGATGCCGCGCTGCGGGCGGGCATCACCCAGCAGGTGCGCGGGATGGTGGCCGGCGCCGCGCCGCCGGCCGCGATGATCGAGGGCATGGCCAAGATCGGCTTCGACATCACCCACGTCTACGGCCTCACCGAGGTCTACGGCCCCGCCGCCGTGGCCGTGAAGCGTGACCGCTGGGCCGCTGAAAGCCTGAGCGAACAGACGCGCCTGAACGGCCGCCAGGGCGTGCGCTACATGCTGCAGGAAGGCATGACGGTGCTGCACCCCGAGACCCTGGCCGAGGTGCCGGCCGACGGCCAGACCATGGGCGAGATCATGTTCCGCGGCAACCTGGTGATGAAGGGCTACCTGAAGAACCCGGCGGCCACCGAGAAGGCCTTCGAAGGCGGCTGGTTTCACACCGGCGATCTGGCCGTGATGGAGCCCGACCGCTACGTGAAGATCAAGGACCGCAGCAAGGACATCATCATCAGCGGCGGCGAGAACATCAGCAGCCTGGAGGTGGAAGACGCGCTCTACCGCCACCCCGCCGTGCTGGCCTGCGCCGTGGTGGCCCGGCCCGACGCCAAGTGGGGCGAGACGCCGGTGGCCTATGTCGAGACCAAAACCGGCAGCACGGTGACGGCGGCCGAACTGGTGGCGCACTGCAAGGCGCTGCTGGCGGGCTACAAGGTGCCGCGCGAGATCCGCTTCGAGACCATCCCGAAAACCAGCACCGGCAAGATCCAGAAGTTCCAGCTGCGCGAGCGTGCCAAGAGCAACGCAGCCATCGAATGAGGAGATGCGCATGAGCACCAGCGACACCGATCTCGTGCTGTTCGAACAAGACGCCCGCGGCGTGGCCACGCTCACGCTGAACCGGCCGCAGGCCTTCAACGCGCTGAGCGAAGGCCTCATCGAGGCGCTGTACACCGCGCTGCAGCGCGTGGCCGCCGACGACACCGTGAAGGTGCTGGTGCTGGCCGCCGCCGGCCGCGCTTTCTGCGCCGGGCACGACCTGAAGGAGATGCGCGCCGAGCCGGCCCAGGCTTACTACGAGCGCCTCTTTGAACAATGCGGCCGCATGATGATGGCCGTGCAGCAACTGCCCGTACCGGTGGTGGCACGGGTGCAGGGCATCGCCACTGCGGCGGGCTGCCAGCTGGTGGCGATGTGCGACCTGGCCGTGGCCAGCCGCGACGCGAAGTTCGCCGTCAGCGGTGTGAACCTGGGCCTGTTCTGCAGCACGCCCAGCGTGGCGCTGAGCCGCAACCTCGGCCGCAAGGCGGCCTTCGAGATGCTGGTGACGGGCGACTTCATCAGCGCCGATGAGGCGCGTGAGCGCGGCCTGGTCAACCGCGTGGTGGACGCGGCCGAGCTTGACGCCGAGGTGGCGCGCCTGGTCGAGCGCATCGCCGCCAAGCCGCGCGTGGCGCTGGCCATGGGCAAGGCACTTTTCTACCGCCAGCTGGAAGGCGGCATCGCAGCAGCCTATGAGGATGCCGCGCGCACCATGGCCTGCAACATGATGGACGAGAGCGCGCTGGAAGGCGTGCAGGCCTTCATCGACAAGCGCCCGCCGCGCTGGCCTTGACACAGCGGGCCGGCAGGCTGCCGGGCAGGGCGCTTAGCATGTCGCGATGAGCTCCTCACCCACCCCTGCCAGCGCACGCATCCCCGGCCGGCGCTTCCTGCACTCCCCCGGCCCCACACCGCTGCCCGATGCCGTGATGCAGGCCATGGCGCAGCAGCCCATGGACCTGGCCGACCCGCGGGTGGACGCCTGCATCACCGCCTGTGAAGAAGGCCTGCAGCGCCTGATGGGCAGCACGGGCGATGTTTTCCTCTACGCCAGCAACGGCCACGGCGTGTGGGAGGCGGTGGTCGAAAACCTGGCCGAGGTGGGCGGTGCCGTGCTGGTGCCTGGCACGGGTGTCTTCAGCGAAGGCTGGGCCGTGCAGACCGAAAGCCTGGGCCGCACGGTGGTGCGCACGCCGGTGCGCGAAGGCTGGCCCGTGGACGCCGCTGCCGTGGAGCAGGCTTTGCGTGATGACCGCGAACACCGCATCCGCGCCGTGTTCGCGGTGCACACCGACACCAGCACCAGCGTCACCAGCGACCTGGCCGCCGTGCGCCGCGCCATCGATGCCGCCGGCCACCCGGCGCTGCTGGTGGCCGACGTGGTGGCTTCGCTGGGCGCGGCGCCTTTCGAGATGGACGCGCTGGGTGTGGACGTGGCGCTCGGCGCCTCACAGAAGGGCCTGATGTGCCCGCCCGGTGCCGGCTTCGTGGCCGTGAACCGCCGCGCCTTCCAGCGCGCCGAGGCCAACCCCGCGCCGCGTTTCTACTGGGATTGGGTGCACCGCCGCCACAACGCCAGCTACCGCAAGTACTGCGGCACGCCGCCGCTGAACCTGCTCTTCGGCATGCAGGCCGCGCTGGATCTCATCTTCAGCGAAGGCCTGGCCCAGGTGCATGCGCGCCATGTGCAGCTGGCCGGGGCCGTGCATGCCGCGGTGGAGGGCTGGCGCGAGGGCGGGGCGCTGGACTTCTTTGCACAGCGGCCCGAGACACGCTCGGTCAGCGTCACCACCGTCAGCGTGGCCGAGGGCTTCGATGCGCTGGCCTTGCGCACGCTGGCGCGCGAGAACTTCCAGGTGGCGATGGCCGGCGGCCTGGGTGCGCAGCAGGGGCGCGCCTTCCGCATCGGGCACCTGGGCGACTGCAACCCGGCGATGATCCTCGGGGCCCTGGGCGGCATTGAAGCGGCGCTGCTGCAGTTGGGCGTGCCCATCGGGCAGGGCGGTGTGCAGCGCGCGGTGCGGGCCTTGGCGCAGGTGCCCGTGGCGGTCTGAGCAGGCGCGCGACCGCGGTCCGCCGTCACAACACGCTGACCCGCCCCCGGCCGGACTCTTTGGCCGCGTACATGGCGGCATCCGCGCGGCTCATCAGCTCTTCGGCGGTGCTGTCGCTGTCGTTGAAGCCCGCCACGCCGATGCTGGCCGAGATCGTCAGCTGCTGCTGACCGAACTGCAGCGGCTGCGTCAGCGCCGCCATGATCTTGCCGCTGACGGTGAGGCCGTCGCCTGAAGCCTGCACGTTGGGCAGCAGCACCACGAACTCGTCCCCGCCCACCCGCGCGGCGGTGTCGGCCCCGCGCAGCGTCTCGCGCAGGCGCATCGCCACGGCACACAGCACGGCGTCGCCTGCGGCGTGGCCGAAGGTGTCGTTGGTCTGCTTGAAGTTGTCGAGGTCGATGAACAGCAGCGCACCCTCGGAGTGGCCCCTGCGCGCGCGCTTGACGGCTTCCTGCAGGCGGTCCATCAGCAAGGTGCGGCGCGGCAAGCCTGTCAGCTCGTCGTGCAGGGCCCGCTGCAGCAAGGCGCGTTCGGCTTGTTTGCGGTGGGCGGCAAAGCTCAGGCTGCGGCGCAGCAGGCCGCCGTCGAAGCTGCCCTTGACGAGAAAGTCCTGCGCACCGTCGACCACGGCCCGCAGCCCGACGGATTCGTCGTCGTCACCCGTGAGCACCACCACCGGGCACTCCGCGGCGTAGGGCCGGATGGCCTGCAGCGTGCCGATGCCCTGCCCGTCGGGCAGCCCGAGGTCGAGCAGGATCGCAGCGCAGCCCGGCGTGGTCTCGAGCATCTGCACCGCGGCTTCCAGCGATTGAACCCAACGCAGATCGGCCACCACCGTGGCGCCGTCTTCCAGCAGCGCTTGGGTCAGACGGGCATCGCCGGGGTTGTCTTCGACCAGCAGCACGTAGGGCGCGGCGTGGGCAGCGGGCAAGCGGCGCGCTGTGCTCATGATGCAAAAGCCTGCAGCGCCGGTGCGCCGGCGGGGTGAACGCGGGCCGCGGCTGCAGCGCAGCGTTCAGCCTGAGGCCAGTTGTCCATGTTCAGGGTTCCGTCGTGGGCGACGCGGTCGCCGGTGCGCCTTGGCCGTGGTCAGGCAGGGTGAAGAAGAAGGTGGAACCCTGGCCGGGGGTGGAGTGCACGCCGATGTGCCCGCCGTGGCGTTCCACCACCTTCTTGCAGATGGCCAGGCCGATGCCGGTGCCTTCGTATTCGGTGCGCAGATGCAGGCGCTGGAACATCTGGAAGATGCGGTCGAAGTATCGGGCCTCGATGCCGATGCCGTTGTCACGCACGCTGATGCGCCAGCCGCTGCCTTCGCGCACCGCGCCGATGTGCACACGCGGCACGGCCTGGCCGCGGAACTTCAGCGCATTGCCCACCAGGTTGGCCATCAGCTGGCCGAGCTGTGCGGCATCGGCCACCACGGTGGGCAGCGGGTCGTGGCTGACTTCGGCGCCGGTCTCC